>Ga0208826_1000009_pt1 | contig 315029 bp, 299 predicted proteins | sample AD_UKC115_MetaG_FD_184451 | JGI IMG/M metagenome (GOLD analysis project Ga0208826, IMG submission 184451) | Active sludge microbial communities of municipal wastewater-treating anaerobic digesters from Hong Kong - AD_UKC115_MetaG (SPAdes)... | ecosystem: Engineered > Bioreactor > Anaerobic >...
TCCCAGGAGCAACCCTCTGTTTCCTTTTTTATTTCACTAAAAGCCATTTTTTACGCTTGGCTAGGTCGTGTAACGTTTAATCCGGTAAGTTATGCTTTTTAAAAACGAGTATTTTCAGTAAAGTCATAATTAAGATTAGTTTGTAGATTACCCTAAAATGTCCCGCCGGCCAAGCCCCGAAAAGCATCCGGTGCCCCCCAGAGACTAGCCCCCTCCGTGTTCTGAGAGATGGTTCCTTTGGGTGGATAAAGCTAGTTCCTTGAGGAAAGCTTTTAGAGAGGGATATTATCAAACAACCTCGTACATTGAAATTGGATTTCTATTCGCTTTGAATATCAATTAGGAAATCATTGACAGGAGATGGCCATGCCCAATTTAGGCAAATATGAAATACATGAACATCTTAGGCGAGGCGGATTCGGCACTGTCTATCGCGCCACGGAAACTACACTCGAAGGCGAAGGCACCCCCCCCTGCTCACCACTGATCTGGACTTTCAGCACTGATCTTTTTGCAGCGGAGTTATTAATTCAAATGAGGATAAATACTGGTGCAAACAAATAATTTTCCTAAACGGATTGCTATAGTGCATGATGCCCTTGTGGTCCGGGGAGGTGCCGAACGTTTGACAGTTTGTCTAAGTCAGACCTTTCCGGATGCTGATATTTACACATCCGCCTACTTGCCCGAAAAGACCTACTCCTATTTCAAAACCAAAAAAATCCATACCCTGCCTGGCGCAAGGTTGGTTAAGAATGAGCGTCAATTTAAGCGTTTTTTTCCGCTTTGGTTTTTTGGCTTCCGAGGATTAGATCTTTCAGAATATGACCTGGTGATTTCTTCATCTACATATCTCGCCAAATTCATTCGGCCTCCAAAAAAGGGAAAACATATTTGTTATCTACACAGCCCCTTTCGATTTTTATGGAAACGAGAATCCTATTCTGCCGATAGTTTACCCTTCAACCGCTTGGTAATGGCAGCAATAGATCTGGTCAGGCCGATAATTCAACAGGCAGACAAACACTTTACTGACCAGATTTCATACCTGATCACCAACAGTAATAATACAGCTAGCTTTATTCGCAAGATTTATGGTCGTGGCGCCGAAGTAATTTATCCTCCAGTCGAGGTGGATCAGTATCAAATCACAACTGAGCGAAAGGACTTTTACCTTATGGTCAGCAGATTAATATCTTACAAGCGTGTCGATCTTGCTATTCAAGCTTGTGAACAAATGCATAGAAAATTATTGATCGTCGGTGATGGATCAGAACTTGAGCCTTTACAAAAATTCGCCGGGGAATACACGAAATTCCTTGGCAAAGTTAGCGATGAAGAGTTGAAAAAACTATATTCCCAAGCCCGTGGATTGATTTTCTCCGGTGTGGACGACTTTGGCATGGCACCAATAGAAGCTCAGGCCAGCGGCTGCCCGGTCATTGCTTTCCGTGCTGGTGGTGCGGTTGAAACCGTTATCGAAAATGTGACCGGTGTTTTTTTCCAAAATCAAACAGTTCCCGACTTGATTGCCGGACTGGATCGATTTGAAAAAATTGATTTTGACTCACAAAATATAAGGCAGGCAGTCCTGCGTTTTGACGTATCAGTGTTTCAAAATAAAATACGGGATTTTGTTCGTTCAGTTATGTAATCTCTCGTCATTTCTGACATGACCATGTGGCTTCTGGGTCAACCAGGACTGTCTTCTCATGATCAAGTTGGATGACCGCAAACGAATGGATAATTACTCTGTTTGCTCCCCAGAGATTATCCTGTCCAATTTTACAACCTACCAGGATCACATTGCTACCATCTGAGAAACTTTGATCTGGAACAACATGGACCAGATAATTCACAAATACGTGCTCTTTGCCAAGAACCATTAATTCAAAACTTGGTGTGCCACTCATATAAAAAGAACTACGATAATAACTTGCATTAAATGCGCTACCACTAACGATCAGATGATCTGGATTGCTGAAGAATACTTTCCAGTCCTGTAATGTTACTAAACCACTGTCCACCAATTTTGCTTTCGCCACTTCAGTAGAATTATCGCTTATTTCTTGGGGTAATTTATTGGGAAGATATTTGATCAGAGGGGGGACAAGGCCAAGGATCAAGAAAAAGCACATAACACTTAGGATCGGAAGTATTTTTCTCCGCGAGTTGGCTCCAACTTCCTCGCTTCGAATTGGATTTATTCTCAGTGTAGGCTTGCATAAGGCAATCAACCAAACAACGAAACTAAGAATACCCATGGAGAAGTAAAGTAATGTAACCCAATTGACTGGTTCCAGATAGCGCCCGCCTGAAGTTTTTGAGACAGCATTTCCTAAATGGTACCCCAGTTGAATCAGCAAAGGGGCAAGTCCAGCAATTCCGAATTTCTTGTGCGCGATTCCAATGCCAAGAAAAACAAATATGAAATTTATCAACAGTAATATGCCATTCTGTACCAACAAATTAGATGTCCAGATCGGTCTGGTTGGGGTATTTTCCCAAATTGGCTGGCCAACTTGATCGCTCAAGTCCAGTAACGAAAAATTTACAGGCAATATAGCAATCGAACTAACTTCGTTGTTTAAAAAATGCAGTAGAATAGCAGATTTACCTGTTCGAGCAATATTTTCCTGTGGATACACGAGAGCCTGAGCCGGTGGTTTGGTTTCCTCATGTTGTTGGAGATCATTGGTGGTAATAATAGTCTGCTCGTCCAAATACCGACTGGAGACAACATCCTGGATTTTCGCCACATAGTAATTAGTGCCGTCTGCGCCTTTGGCTGTGATCACAAAAGGAGCAAACGAGAGGCAAAAAGTAACCGCAAACACCGCAATCCCCGTTATGGATGTTTTGGGTTGTTTGCGGTTGCAAATGAGATATGTTAAAAGGATTCCGGGAAGGATAAAAACTGGAGTGAAGCGAATCAATGCAGCCAAGCCAAGAATTCCTCCAGCGATTGTAGCCCATATATGATTTTTGGGATTTGTGAACCACCTAAATACAACCAGACAAAATGCGATCAAAAACAGAGAAGTTAATAATTCTGTAGCTTCCAATTTTGTATTGATACTGCCCACTTTTTGGTAAAGTAAGATTGCATTGCTACCTTCCAGAAGCGCAAGCAAAGCGACGAATATCCCCCCAGCAACACCCATTCCTTTTTTCCCGAGCAAAAAAAGCAGTGCAGGAATCAATGATAAAAAAGCTACTTGGAAAGTTATATAATTATCAATCCGTTGCCCAGCTAACCATTGCGCTAACGCCAAAAATAACATGTAAGCCGGTTTATCTGTAAGCCACTGATTGTAAATACCCTGCCCTAGAGTGATGTAGTGCGACCCAATACTGTATACAGCGTCGTTAATACTGGGATAACATTGATTATTGGGAGGATATGGACCTGGTCGATCATCTGTACAGGTAAAAGGTGTTGCGTTCCAAACGAGGAATGTAATGCACCAAAGAAGGAGGAATGTGATTACGACCCGCAAAACGTTGGTTTTGGTCTGACTTGGTTTATTTTGTTCTAAGAAGAAAAGGATAACAAATAATACTAAAGCACTGAGTAATTGCAGCGCTGAAAGAGGTGCCCCTGGAACCGAATATAATTGACCTACAAAGGAACCGTGATAAAAAAGCTTTAAGATTAATATAAGCATGATCCCTGCAAATGAAAGGATCCATAACCATAAATATCTCTTTAGAAAAGCAATAATTCTCGACCATTCGGGATGCATAAAATCACCGGTTGATAATTTTGTATAGAGGTAGAATTGAAAACTGATCAATTCCAACCATAATAGTAATGGTTTAATGCGGATGAAAATAGCGGCATAGATGGTCAACCGATCTGCAGGCAGCCATATCGTAACCCAAAGGCACAATCCAGCAATGACACCCAGCCATTTAATGATATGAATAATATTTTGCTTCTCGAACCACTTATTGTGTAAATTAATGATTTTTCGTGAGTTGAAAATTAAGAAGATCCCCAAAGCAAAAATCGCCAATGTAGTGCCTAAGATAATTAGTCGGGGCAACGAATATCCCCAAAGAATTGCATTCTTAGGATCGGCTGGGATCATGAGCAGGGAAATAATTACTCCTAATCCCTCTACAAGGTTGGCTACAGTAAACAAATGATAAAGACGAATCTTGCGACGATTTGAATTCGTAATATCAAATTTCATGTTTTCCTCTTTTTAAAAATTTTCTGGCATAAACCGAAAATTCTTACCTCAACCAAATCCTTAATGGCTACTCAAAGGAAAATGTTTGTCAAATATTTCTTCACCAAGCATATCCAAAACGTAGGCTCTACTGAAGATAGGCTTAAATATAGAGATTTATTCTCCCTGACCACTGATTATGATCCAAACTGTTTTGATTGAGATATACAAATCCATCCATAGTGAATAATTTATTATGTAGAATTCATCCATCTGTAATCGCTGTTGAAAAGAGACATCGTGCCGCCCCATAACTTGCCACCAACCGGTTAACCCTGGAGATACACGTTCGATTAATTTTATGGAATCCCCCATTTCTTCTAGCTCTTCTGGCATATATGCTCTTGGACCGACTAAACTCATTTCACCCCGCACGACATTCCAGATTTGAGGAAATTCGTCCAGACTGGTTTTTCGTAAAAACTTTCCCATCCGGGTAATTCTGGGATCGTTACGAATTTTGTGGTATTTATTGTATTCTTTGCGAAGTTCTTTATCGTTCTTTAAGAGTTCTACTAATTTCTCGTCAGCATCCGTAACCATTGTCCGGAATTTATAGAGGTTAAACCTTTTTCCACTTTTTCCAACCCTTTCCTGTACGAAAATAATTGGCCCGGAAGAATCAAAATGGATTAATACTGCTAGAACCAGGAAAAACGGAAGTGTAATGGCGATGATTAAAAAGCAAATGATTAATTCAGTAAGCCTTTTCAGTGATCTCGTCCAAGGATTGAGTAGATTGTATTGAACTTGAATCGCCGGAAGTCCGGCCAAATCAAGAGGTTTCATCGATAAAGAACTTAATGTCGATTCATCCATCACATAAATCAAATCCGGGAATGACAGACTTAGTTCGTAAATCTGTTCGTTTTTCCTTTTATTTAATTCATTGGAGCTTGTCACGAAAACTGCCAATTTGATACCACAACTTCGGATTTCTTGTTGCAATTCATTTGAATTTGAAAATGCCGGCACGCCATCGATGTATTCTGCCTCGAAATTTGCATCGAGAATTAAAGCAACAACAGGTTTGAGGGCAAATCGACGCGCATGTTTGAATCCAGCGATGATTTTGGCGACATCTTTTTTCTTGCCAATTACAACGACAGGTTGCCCCCACCATGAACACAATGACCCGCGATTATGAATAAATAATCTGAACAACGAGATGATTGTAAAGGAAAAAATCCAGGCTGCAATAAAGACGAATCTGGAAATCTGACTACCAAATCCAAAAATATAAATTGCTAATCCAACAATCACAAAAGAAACAGAAACAAGTAAGATGATTTGCTGTAATTCGATCAACCCAGATTTTTTGGATCCGGGGTAAAAACCATAAGCAACAAAAAGTCCCAATATTACGATATTTAAAAAATACAAAATAGGAGCTAGTATTTTAAAATTTACATTTCCCCCCAACGAAGGAATTAATGCATCACGTAACAAATAGGCTGCAAAAAATGATAAGGAAATCGAGATAAGGTCGGAAACAAAAAGAATAATTGATACTAACCAGGGCTTGTAATTATTTTTGGGCAAGAGAATTTTTTTGTATTTTTCCATGTAAGAAGGCTTCCCCGAATTGAAATTCTACAGAGTGGTTTAAATTATATACCTCATTATTTGTTTTGATAAATATTTTTACTTGAATTTGCACATCAAATTCTTTACAGAATTTTACCTCGTTGCATAATCCGGAACAAGACGGCCAATAATTCCGAACCATTGCGGCTTTTTTTTTAGGAAAATCGGAATGAGTGGCCGACATCAATCGGAATCAGAAATAAAAAGGGATCTAAACAGAACTGGTTAATCTTTTAAGATGTATCATCTTAATCTTCCGGGAGAAGGAGAAGAACAATGTCACAGGAAAGGATAACCGTGCGAAAAACCAAAGAAGTACTCTGTCTGAAATGGGAGTGCTAAATCAGCGAGCGATCCATAGCCCGCGGTTGCCGAATATCACGCAACACCGTCAGTGAATACCTCAAACGCACTGAGGCAGCAGGGTTGAAGTGGCTCCTATCAGAAGAGATAACAAATAACCAACTCTATAACGTCTTTTCCCAGAAAAATATAACTAAATCCAATAGCAGTTTATGTGACAGACTGGCAAGCAGTCCACCTGGAATTATGAAAAAGGGAGTCTCCGTGTAATAATTGTGGATGGGATACCTTCTTCTATGGTAGTTCTGTGCAAGCATTTAATGGTAGTAAATACTTCCACCGGGAAAGAAATTTATATAAGCACTCTCAACTCTCCAGTGCGGACCGAGTCGTATGTACGGGTATAAGTTCCGACCGGTGATGCGGGGATAAAACCGTTTCCAACAACAGCAGCGCCTTCCATCTCTGGAAGGCGTTTTTTGTGCTGAGGCGCATAATTGATTTTGTAAGAGCGGCGGGCTAAAATCGAACCCACCCTAGCAGCTGTATAATAATTACCCCGTTCCTTCAGAGATAGTGTCAATGGAAAACCTAGAAAACGATTTTGAACGAGCACAATATCTACAAAATTTGCTGATCAATCTTGCTACAGGTGGTCAAGCTGAAAATTCAGAGTATCAGGAATTGCGCCAAAATTTCCTTAGTAACCCTGCAACCAAGTCTACACTACCGTCATGGGTAAGATTAAATCGAGATTTATCACAGTTTTGGCAGTTCATAAAATTTAAGTTCTCAACTTATGCAGAAAGGCGGACGTTTATTTGGAAAGAATTTACTCCTTTACTGGAATTTTTGGAAACTGGCTCAAAAACCCCAAGTGACCAACCAATTTCCGAAGTCTTGAAACGTTTTAATGCTGAAAGTGTGCAAATAGTTTGGGCAAAAGCTTTAGACAGGCGACAATCAGACCCTGATGGGGCAATTACTGCGGCCCGAACTTTAATAGAAACTATTTGTAAGCATATTCTGGATGAGAAAGGCATTGAATACAATGCCAAAACCGATTTGCCTCAACTTTATCACTTGGCGTCTACAGAATTAAGCCTTTCACCAAGCCAATATACAGAGGATGTATTCAAGCAAATATTGGGCAGTTGTTCTGCTATCGTAAATGGACTAGGTACACTTCGTAACAGGTTAGGAGATGCCCACGGACAAGGCAAAAAAACTGTTCGTCCTGCGGCTCGACATGCAGAACTTGCGGTAAACTTGGCTGGTTCTGTAGCGTTGTTTTTGGTTGAAACATGGGAATCTCGCAATTCAAAAATGGTCTAACACCACGTACGCCGGTCAAGCGCGGATTCGATATCCGGTAGCTTTTTCTGTCGAATACCGCCCTTGCCGGTAACGCTTGGCGCTAGATCGACACCTTCACCTCTCCCCCGCGGACCGAGTTATGCGAACATATATAAATTTCTACCCGTGGCGCAGGGATAAGAAAAAGGGGTTTTAGAACAGTAGAGATCCTACATCGCCTTCCAATCGGATGCCGGCTCAGACATAAACTTTACTTAATAATTCTTCAAGGTTCGGTTGTTCAAAATCTAGTAAAATTTCTTCTTGATGTCATTATTAAGTACCAAGACCCGTATCCCTATCTCGACACCGAACCTGGTTGCTCGTCCCCGACTGCTTTGCAGTCTTGATGCACTGTTGCAACCGGGCTGCCAGGTGGCAATTGTCTCTGCGCCTGCCGGATTCGGTAAAACGACCATACTTACCCAATGGCTACATACGATACCAGTGTCCTTTCGCGTAGGCTGGCTTTCGCTTGAGAATACCGATAATGATCTTATCCGCTTTTTTACTTATATTGTTGGTGCCTTGAAAAAAGCCGATCCTGAAATCGGCGATAATTTTTCAGAACTTATTGAAGCCCATCCCGAACTGACCATAGATGAAATTATCGCATACATCATCAACCAGGTAGATTCCTCATCTCAAAACATCTTACTGGTTATCGATGATACCCATGTTATTACTGAATCAAAAATCCATCATGCCATAGAGATGCTCGTCCATCATTTGCCTTCCAACCTGCGGTTAGTATTCGCCGGGAGAGTGGATCCATCCATGCCACTGCCACGTTTACGCGCGCGGGGACAATTAATTGAAATCCGCACAGCAGATCTACGCTTCAATGTTGAAGAGACAAGTGGCTTTATGGACCGATTTACAGGCTTGCCATCCCTGGTCTCCTCGCTAGCGGAAGTATTGACCCACTCAACTGAAGGCTGGGTAGCCGGATTGCAGATGATGGCAATTGCCCTACGTGCTGAAATGCAAGCTCGCAGCGGTCCACCAGGTGCATTAATTGAACAATTTATGCTTGATTTGAACAGCTCGCACCGCTATATTTTGGACTACTTGCTGGACGAGGTGCTCAATCGCGAGGAGATGCATGTACGGGAGTTTCTCCTGCGAACCTGCATTCTGGAGCGTTTCAATGCCGATTTATGTGCGGTGCTTTGTGCTGAAGAGACCAGCGCAGCAGAAGCGCAATCCATGATTGAAACTTTGGAACGCGCCAATCTATTTATTATTCCACTCGATAATCAACGGGAATGGTATCGGTATCATCACTTATTCGCGGATGTGCTGAAGAAACAGCTATTACACATCCACCCGGGGCTGGAACCTGAATTGCACCGCCGTGCTGCAAAATGGCTTGAGCAAAACGGTATGATTGATGAGGCGATTGAACATGCTCGACAGACAAAAGATACTGCATTTATTCAGATGCTGGTGGAAAAACATGCGCTTGGTAACATTTTGAGGGGGCAGATCACCAGCGCGGCTCGATGGTTGAATAGTTTATCGGTAGAAGTGCTCAATTCCAGCCCCAGACTTTGCCTGGATCGTGCCTGGGTGCTTACATTTACCTCCCAAACTGAAGCAGCTGGAGAATTTCTGGGACACGCTGAGAATCTGCTTCGCGATCATTCAGAAGATTCAGACCCGATAAAATGCGAAATTCTTGGCTTACGAAGTTTCCATAAGGGAATATATGGAGAAACCACAGACGCTTTGCGATTGGCTGAGCTTGCCCGTTCGCTTTCATCAGAAACCAATCTGTTTTTAGAATGTAGCAGTAGGATGTTTTTGGCTATTGCATTAATAAAAAATGGGAAATTGGATGAAGCTATGGGGGAATATCATTTTATCCAATCCATTTATCAGGATGACCAAGGCCTGGCTGGTCTGGCGTTGCTTGAGGCGGACTTTCTGCAGTTTGCAGCGGTTTCGTTGAATCTTCGCAATGAGACCAAACAGGCGATCCAATTGCTCAAAGATGCCATTCAAAAATTTGAACATTCTTCTAATGGCTACCGGAAAACGGCTACCCTTTACCTTTATGTGGGTTTGGGAAAAATTTTATACGCTTCCAACCAATTGGAAGAAGCTGAAGCTGTTTTGAATAGAGGCTTACGAATTGACTCACTTTCTCTCTCCTTCGCTGCAATCGATGGATGGACAACGCTTTGGTGGGTAAAAATTGGGCAAAGGAATTATTCTGCAGCGCGATCAATTATCAACAACCTGGAATCCTCTACACTCCATTGCGATGAAAAGATTAGACACCTGGTCATTTTACCTGGAGCCTTGCAGGATTTGCTTGAAGGAAAAATCGATTCTGCAGTAAAGCGGGTGAAAACATTGGGGTTTACTGATGATGTAGATGTCACGTTAGCAAACATCAACGATGCTGAATTGATGGGCTGGCGAGTGAATGAATTTTTTGTCTACGCGCGCACGTTGGTTGCCCAGGGAAAACCGCAATTAGGTTTACGCGTGCTAGACCGTATGGCACAAGCTGCTCAAGAAAAAGGCATGGATTTGGTATTATGTCGCATGTGGCTTAACCAGGCGATTATATACTCAAACGACCATCAGAATAACGTTGCCATGGAAATAATGGCGAAATTACTCAAAAAAACCTCTCAGTTAGTTTTTGGTGCAGCTCATATTTATCTCTCTACGGGGGAGCCGGCTCGAATTTTACTTTTGCAAGCCCAAAAGCAAGGATTGTATCCTGAACAAGTATTCAGTTTATTAGCAGCGTTTCCCATACAGGCAGATGCAGAGCCAATTCCTGACTCGCCTGAAACATTATCCGAGCGCGAGGTTGAAGTTCTGCGTCTGATGGCAGAGGGAATGAAGAACCAGGAGATCGCTGACCGGTTGGTGGTTAGCCTCAATACCATTCGCTATCACACAAAAAACATTTTTGGGAAACTTGGCGTTGACAACCGCACCGCTGCTGTGGTGCGTGCCCGTGAACTGGCTTTGTTAGAGTAGAACAAAAACCACATTGGTTTGAACTCCACCCTACATTAATGTGTAGGGTGGTTTTGTTTTTCTTTCGATAAACTGAAAACACAGAACAGAAAGGAACTTATGCCTCGCTTTTATACGATCGTGGTTGCTCATCTACTAGACGAAACCTGGAAGGAATGGTTTGACGAATTGAACTTGACCCCCACAGAAGATGGATCCACTCAGCTGACGGGCATGCTTAACGACTCAACTGCCCTGCACAACGTGCTCAACAAGATACGTAATCTTAACATGGATCTGGTGTCGGTGTCTTTTAAAGAGGTGCTGGACGATCATGAAGAAATTCAATGATCTTCTTAAACCCCGGCTCGATCGTTGCAATAACGTACCTTGGTTTTCTCAGCACTAAATCAAACTCAGGAGAAGAGCCGTAATGAAAACCTCATCACTAATATTTATCAAAAAAACAGGCCGCATTATGTTGATAACACTTTCGATTTTATTAACAGTCATCTTAATGTTGGTTGCAACTCTATGGTTTTTGAGCCCCGGAAAGCCGCAACCATTCCTTGGCGCAAATGGGAAACCGCTGGAAGGCAGCATCTCTGAAAAAATCCATGTTGAGATAAATGGAATCGATCAGGGCATGTTCATTCAAAGCAAGAATATTAAGAATCCCGTGTTGCTCTTCGTGCATGGAGGTCCAGGAATGCCTGAATACTGGCTGACACAACAATATCCAACGGGATTGGAAGAGTTTTTTACAGTCGTTTGGTGGGAACAGCGTGGTGCAGGACTTTCCTACGACCCTGATATTCCATCTAAGACGATGACAGTACAGCAATTTGTAGACGATACATTGGAAGTCACTCGTTATCTTCGAAGACGCTTTGACCAGGAGAAAATCTATCTACTGGGTCACTCCTGGGGCAGTTTCATTGGCATACAAGCTGCTGCACAGGCCCCTGAGTTGTTCCACGCTTACATCGGTATGGGGCAGATCGCAGATCAACTTCAATCTGAACAACTGGCTTATGAATTTGCGCTGAGTTATTACAAGGAAATAAGCGATCTGCAAATGGTGAGTAAACTGGAAGCTGCGCCACCAACCATGACGGTTCCGCTGCCAGCAAATTATGAGGCAATACGTGATGCATATATGCACACTGCTGGCATTGGTACAACGCACGAGATGAATTCGGTAATTACTGGCATCTTCCTGCCTTCCCTATCCTTCAGAGAATACACGCTGGCCGAAAAGATGAACCTGTGGCGTGGGAAGGTCTATTCCCGTTCGAGTGATTTTGGATTATGGGAATCGATGCTCACAACTGACTTGATCCAACAAGTGACTGAATTGGATATTCCTGTTTATTTCTTTCATGGCCAATACGATTACACCTGTGCTTACCCATTAGCTAAAGCATATTTTGACCAATTACAAGCCCCGCTGAAAGGTTTTTACACCTTCGAGGAATCCGCTCATTCACCTTTATTTGAAGAACCCGAAAAAACAGTAAATATCTTAATACAAGATGTGTTGATCAGAAAGATCAGTCTTGCTGACAAAGAGTAACTTTAGTGGATTTGAATTGACAATGAATGTTTGATCACGCCAGCTCTGATAAAAAATGAATTGTTGACTAGATAGAAAGAAATGGTAAGCCAATTTAATAATTGGAGAATAATATGCAAACATCTTTAACTTCAAACAAAAAAGCAAATTGGCCACACGTCATCTGGTTCCTTGGATTGGCATTTGGTCTATCCTGGCTTGTTGACCTGGTCTTATACCTGAACGGCGGATTGAGCAACCCGGCCACCACCATGATGCTTCAATTCCAGATGCTACTGCCGGCATTTTCAGCCATGGTTTTAGGTGCTTTCTTTTTCAAGGATAGTCCCATTTATTTTAAGACCAATCGGCGGACTTCACGCTGGTTCGTCTTTTTTTTCATGGGACTGACCATTTTGTATCTGATCGGCGCGGTTCTTGTTTTGATCAAGCCAGAACATACCGCAATCGCCAGCTCGGTCCTGCTTATTCCAAGTGTGCTTGGACTGATACTTATGATTGTCCTCCGGTTGGTCGGCGGCAAGGATTCCTTCGCTGGTGCTGGAATGGGTGGCGGGAAAGCTCGTATTTGGTTGTTTTACGGGATTGGAATCGTCGCCTACTACGGACTTCAGACCTTGCTAAATTATGTCTTTAAAATGGGACAGGTGGTGGATCTTGCCACTGCTTTTCCGCAAATGACTGCCGCCAATCTTCCGCCTGCAGCCTTGTTGCCGATCATGGCACTTAATACCATCGTGATCGGACCCTTCCTCGGCTTGATCATTGCTTTTGGTGAGGAGTACGGATGGCGCGGATACCTTCAACCAGAATTGATCAAAATCGGACGGGTAAAAGGAGTCCTGCTTTTGGGTGTAATCTGGGGTGTCTGGCATTGGCCGATCATCTGGATGGGATATAACTTTCCCGGTGAACCAATTCTCGGTTCGCTGGCCATGGTAGCCCTTGGCATCATCTTTGCCTTTTTCTTCGCATACAGTGTTTTCAAGTCGCAGGGTGTGTGGACGGCGGCTTACCTGCACGCGCTGAATAATCAGACTTTAAGCTTTTTCTTCATGGCTGTTTATCTTCCAACCAATAATATTTTCTCGTTCGGTGCGGGTTTTCCTGGGATTGTCCTTGGATTGATCGTTGTCTTGTTGGTTTTACGAGATCCAGTCTGGAGAAGCAAGGATTCTGTATAAATGCCACATCAACTTTTTTATCAAATCTTAGAGTTAAGGAAATAAAAAACATGACTTACTCGCTTGTTCCATTCACACAACAGCACCTTGATTCTGCTATTGAATTATTCCTGAATGGATATTCTCAAGAGAAATTACACAGCCCTTACTTGCCTTCGCGGGCATTGGATGATCCTTCCTGGATTCGAACCAAACTGCAATCTGCGCTGAATAATCCCGGGGTTGCAGTTGTTGAAGGCAATCAGCTGCTCGCTTATCTGGCAACAGGTGATTTTTTCTCCTGGAAAGGACAGCAAGCAGCGTTTGTTCCTGAGTATGGTCATTGCGCTATTACCGAAAGAAAACAGCGGCTTTATCAGATCATGTATCAAGCTTTAGCTCAAGAATGGCTGAGCCGCGGATGTCATCTGCACCTGATCGGACACTTTGCGCATGACACCCTGCTCCAAGCCACATTGTACCAACTTGGGTTTGGTGCACTCATCGCTGAACGGCTTCGAGATTGTTCATCGCTTAATGGATCACAAGAAAAATCGGTAAGAGAAATCCAACACACAAGCGAATTGGTCAATCTTCACGTGGAACATATTCGATACTATTCGAAATCACCGATTTTTATTTCACGCTCAACAGAATCCACATCTGCTTTGGATGATTTAGAAACTCATGCACAAAACGGTGATGCGTTTTTCGCCTACTACGACAAATTTGAACCATGTGCTTACTTGATCATTGGCGAATCATCTACTACAGGGGAAGGGTTCCTGCTTCAGAATACAAAGACTGCACAGATCAAATCCGCATACGCGCGTACTGAGTTTCGCGGCAAAGGAATTGGAGAAGCCTTGCTCCAGCATGCTATTCAGTGGGCGCAGCAACACGGATATGAGCGGGTGTTCGTGGAGCATGAAACAGCAAATGTGGCGGGAGGAAATTTCTGGAGTAAGTATTTCACACCCTATCTATATTTCTCAATGCGATACATAGACAGTACATTGTGAACGATTTCATGGAGAACTTTATGAAAAAACAAGAACTAAAAAAACGAGCCTTTTTTTATGTGACGATTCTATACGGCATATTAGCTATATGCTGGCTGGCAACCATCATTCTTCCAGAATTTTTTAAAGGGCTCTGGGCGCTTTTCAGTGTGCTGCCTGTTCTGGCAACCTTCCTGACCAGAATTTTAACCAAAGACAAATCACCTTGGTATCTCAAGCCAAATTTTAGCAGGCACTGGAGAACCTACCTGTTTTCCATGTTCGCACCAGGTTTGGCAATTTTTCTAGGAGGGTTGCTTTACTTTACGATCTTCCCAAACGATCTTGATCTGACAGCTCGAAATTTGGTCGCGCAATATAGTCAATATGGAGCGCCAGACACCTTGCTATTGACACCTTGGACAATATTCCTGGTGGGCTTTGGCTTCATTTTTATTTCTCCTCTTGTGTTGCCTGTGCACCTGTTTGCTCTAGGCGAGGAGATTGGCTGGCGCGGCTATTTTCTACCCATCCTTCTCAGACTCACTAGTCCGCGCAAGGCAATTTTAATTCACGGACTCTTGTGGGGAGTGGCGCACGGCCCGTTGATCTATTTCGGTTTCAATTATGGTTCAAGCTATTGGGGGGCCCCGTGGAGCGGTATTTTGATGATGATCCTGGTCTGTGTTGTTCTCGGAACGTGGCTTTCGTACGTGACCCTTCGATCAAGAAGCATCCTTCCAGCAGCCATCCTGCACGGCACAGGCAATGTCATTGGTGAACTTCCCGCGCTGGTGGTATTTTGGGGTGTCAGTCCACTATTGGGGCCCAATCCCACCGGGTTGATTGGGTTGAGTGGATTACTACTAGGCGCTGGCTTTATTTTATGGAAATTAGAAGATTTAAAAGGAGATATGAAATGGTTAGTTTAAATCCGATTGACCCAAAAGATTTCGACGTTTTCATGAATCAGGCAATCGATGTATATACCCAAGACAATATCAAAAGTGGAACTTGGCAGCCTGATGAAGCGCTTGAAAAATCGCGCGAGGAGTTTCACCGGCTTTTACCGGAGGGCCTCAAGACAAAAGACCAGTACTTGTTTACGATCCTTGATAATAATAGCAACAATAAGATCGGTGTCTTATGGGTTCAGGTTAAGATTAACACTTCCCCTAGGAAGGCTTTCATTTGTGATTTTATTATTGAGCCGCAGTTCCGCGGTCAGGGATACGGCAAGCAAGTACTACAAGCCCTTGACGAAAAATTAATTCAAATGAACGTTGAAAGTGTAAGCCTGCACGTTTTCGCTCATAACACAAATGCAGTTGGTTTGTATAAAACCGTGGGGTATTTGCCCACAAATCTATATATGAAGAAAACACTTGTCGGTTAACCTGAAAACGACTTACCAAAGAAGAATCTTATGAAAATATTGTGCCTCTCAGCCTCAAATATTGAACAAGCCCGCGATCATAGTGCGTCCACTCGAACCTGCGAGTTAATTCGGGAATTGGTTCATGCTGAATTCCGCGCAAATGTGGAAATTCTTTGTCTGTTGGATTATGAGATGACCCCCTGCCGCATGTGTGGTCAATGCTACACAACGGGAAAATGCGAATATGATGAAAATTTCAATCAGATCTATCAAAAATTGGCTGATGCAGATGCTCTTTTTGTCGTTTGCCCGCATTATGCCCCGATCCCTTCCAAGTTGATGATGCTGCTAGAAAAACTCGAGGAAATTTGCTACTTGAATTGGTGCCAGGATCAAAAGTACAAGACGATCGTTTTTCAAAAGCCAGTTGGGTTGGTAGCGCATGGAGGTCAACCCACAAAATCAGCCAATTATTACAAGACTGCTTTGCTTGATCCGTTGGCTTTGGCTTTTTCATCTATTCAGATGAAGGTGGTCTGTTCTGACGAGCAATCACCAAACGGGGTTGTCTTTGGTGTTAAGAATCTCCACCTGGTACCTGATTCTATCTTTGTAGAGATCGAACACGATTGGAACGACATTCGCAGTCGGTTATCACCATTGGTAAAGAATGTGGTGGGTCAAATCAAAGGTTAACCAATATGTCAGACTATGTAAAGATATTTAATTGTTAATTGACTTTGAGGAGAAGATATGAAAACGAAATCAGTGCTAATTGAAACGATTGTTGTCACGGCGGTAACCTTGTTAGGTATGTGGTTTCTGCCAACTTATAAAACCGGTTTCGCTTTGATTCCCCTTGTTTATTTACTCGTTGAACGTCGTTTGCGAAAACGTTCCTGGAGTGATTTGGGATTCAAATTCCGTACATTTTTGCCGGATTTGCGCGCCAACTGGTTCTGGTTTGTGCTGGTAGGACTAATCAGCCAGCCCGCAGTTGCCTTATTGGCAAAATTCTTTTTTTCGGTATATCTGGAGCACGTCGTTGCGCGCCTGCCCTTTGGGGACGGCACGGGTTGGGCAACGATTTTACCTTTGCTGGCGATCAGCCTCGTTCTTGAAGAACTCACCTATCGGACTTTGATACAGGGGCGGTTGACTCCTTATGTCGGTGCGTCATTAGCAATCGTGATCACCTCGATACTATTCGGGTTTGCTCACCTTGCTCAAGGGCCATCCTGGATCGTGTTTCTTGATATTGGTATGATCGTTCTCGACTCAATAATGTTCGGCATCATTTTTAAACGCAGTGGAAATCTGGTAGTCACCTGGCTGGCACATTTTATTGGTGATGTACTGGGTCTTCTGGTCATTTTGACCCTCTAGATAGAGAATGGAGATCAAAATGGAATCAACAGCTTCTTCACAGCACAAGTTAGTGTCAACTATTGCGTACCACTTACTTCCTGGTGTGGTTATCCTGGCTGCTTTCTTCCTGGTTACACCTCATTTTCGCCGTGCAGGGCTACCTTCCATGATGGTTCTTTGGTTAATCTGTCTGATAGTACTTGTCCCGCTTGAGCTGGGCATCCTCTACTGGCAAGGCAAAAAACGCAATGGTCGGTTTTCTCTGGAAGGGATTGTACTTAATCGTGATAAATCACCACTTTGGGGATTTATCCTTTGGACATTTATTGCATTGGCGGGGGCTGTACTCAGTTTCGCGCTATTCAGTGGCCTTGACGGATTCTTTCAAAAATATTTCAGCTGGCTTCCAGGTTGGTTCTTTTTTAACAGTGAAGACCTAAGTGTGTATAGCAGGACCATTCAGTTTATCAATTGGCTAGGCGTTTTTGTGATAACCGGTTTTGTTGCCCCACTGGTGGAAGAACTATATTTTCGCGGGTTTCTGCTTCCACGAATGGCTTGGATGAAAAAATGGGCACCAATTATTGAAGCCTTTTTATTTGCGCTCTATCACTTCTGGTCGCCCTGGCAGTTGGTCACCAGATTTTTAGCTGTCTTGTCTTTGGTTTATATTGTGAACTGGAAAAAGAACCTGCGCATTGGGGTTGCGGCTCATTGGTTGTTGAATACCGTTGGCAGTTTGGAATTGCTTCTTGCGATTTTTAAATAATAAATAAGAGGATGATATGGAAAAAGAATTGATTAAAATATTTACAAAAACCTTGGAAGCCCATTTTCCAAAAAAAACAGGAATCGCAAAAAGCGACTACATTCAAAGATTTCAAGCGGTATTATCAAAAGAAATCAAAAATACCCCCAAAACGGAGACGAAACAAGGCAATTTATCAATATATGTAAAATTGAGCGTTTTAATTTTAGCAATGATAAAACTTTATATAGAGCTTGGATTGAGCGAAAATGAAATCGGTGAATTTATATATAAAGCTGCTGATGAATATTTCCGCACTCCCACAATAAAAAAGTGGATTCAAAAATATTTTTTCTTTTCCCGGATGAATGCTAAACAAATTCGTAAAAGGCAAGCAATTTCAGAACAATTAGAAAATGGGATCAATGGGTTTAAATTCAAATTTGTTGAAGGAAAGGATAAAAATGAATATGGAATAGATTATGAAAAGTGCGGTATATGTGACTATTTCAAAAATATGGATATGTTCGTGTATGTGAAATATTGCTGCTTAGTAGATTACGCAATTATGAAAAATCTTGGAATTCCCTTCACAAGAACCACCACACTTGGTAATGGCGGTGAAAAATGTGACTTTCGGTTCTCAAAAAAAGGAATTATTCAGGAGGGTTGGCCACCAACGACACTCAGAGAATTCCATCAAAATTAAATTTTAATAAGGTAATTACCCATATTTGATTGTTAAGTTACCCTCAATGGGTAAAATTAGTTGCTAAACCACAACTTTAACCTCTCCCCCGCGGACCGAGTCGGATGTACGGGTATAAGTTCCGGCCGGTGATGAGAGCTTAAGACCTCTATATTTATAAATATCTGTAGAGTGTGAAAGCAGATTTAAGTTCCAGCCTTCAGTTTGAGCTTAACACCCAGAATTTTTGAGTGCTCTCCAAGATTGGGGAGCGCTTTTTAGTCATATTGGAATAAAACATATCTATTATATTCATTATGGAAGAAGGGGAAATATTCATCTCAAATATTTAGTATTGGTGTCAAGCTTTCCATGCTTCCAAGAGTGCCTGCGGAATAGTGCAGCAAACAGAGTCCACACTCATACCCGGCACCATTAACGCAAGTTATTGAGCAGGTATAAGCAAGCAAGTTGTCGTCAGAAGTAAGATACAATGGCAAAACAGACCAGCTAAAACCAGCTTCTGAAAGACATTTACACTAAACGGAGACGATTGGAGAAAAATCTGACTGTCCCGAGTGCAGAAGATATGCTCATGCCCGGAATTACTGGAATCTGGTCGGTTAAAAATCTTCTTGCGCATCTGATTGCCCGGGAGAAGCTTTTCCTTAATTGGTTTTACACGGGTTTGCCTGGCGATACTTCGGAAAAGCACCGGTGAGTATGTGCCAGAAAACCATAAACGCTATCAATCAACAGATCTATTTGAAGAATCAATGACGTTGCCCGGTAGCAAGGAATACTATCGAATAGATAATAACCCTTACCGCCCAAATATGGACCGAGTCTCATTTACAGGTATAAATTAAGATCAGTCATGAGGGCATAAGAAAGTAAGAAAAAATGTTGCACTTTCCACTGCCAGAAGAGGCTTTTTTGCTTACTTGTAATTAGGAGAAAGCGTGGAACTGCTGTTGGACTCATTCATGACGGGAAGGTCGTCTATTTACAGGGTTATGGAGTCACTGATCGTCAGAAAGCAATTCCTGTAATAGAAACCACGTATTTCAACCAGGCTCAACTTCAAAAACAATGAAAACCTGGGAGATCATGAATCTGGTTGAAGAAGGAAAACTTGACCCTGACGCACCGGGTTCACAATACCTTACTAGAGGAAAGTTACAGCAATTAAATCACGATTCCAGAGGTGTGATAATTTGCAGGTTATTTGGCTATACGGCAGGAATCGCAAATGTGGGAGGGTATTCGGGATTCGGTCCTAAAAAAACCTAAAACCCTTGAAAAATCCTCTGCAATCTGCTGAGGAAGCAAATGGAGAAGGGGTAAAGATCGTACATCAACTCATAACCAAGTATGCGTATTCCAGGTGGAGGGTATTCACTTCTCCAGTCGGTGGGCTTTGGATTCAATACCTGACTAGCTTTCTCCTCCCACCTAATTGCTCTGAAAAAAAATGAGAAGATACTTATGCTTCGAGTATCCATTTCTAAAATGCTTACCAGGAAAAGATTATCTTCTTCTCGAGCCAGATCAGCATCCTTTATAATGTCCCTGAAAATACTTCAGGTTTGCCTTTTCGGTTAAGATTACTGACTAAAATATTGTCCTACTTTACAGGAGAGGAAGAATTGGAAATCTTTTTACTTGTGTTTTTATTTTTATCTGAAATTCTATGCGCAATGTTTTGCATCATATCGAAATCTAATCAACAAAAGGTCAGAAGTATATTCCGGATAAGTTTATTCTTCACTTTTGGGTTAATGATCATTACTTCATTAATTCATTGGAATTTTCGCTGGTATGGATTTGCTTGTTTATTGCTGATCTGGGCAATTCTCGGTACCATCTCATTGTTTCGAAAAAATCAAACACATAGGACTTTTAATAGAAGGCGAATTATTGGAAATGCCATTTTTATGAGTCTCCTGGCGTTGATCACACTTACCCCGGCTCTTATTTTCCCACAATATTCGCCCTTAAAACCTACCGGAAAATTTGATGTTGAGACAAAAATTGATACTTACATCGACTCTAATCGTATAGAAACCTACTCAGACGCAAATCAATACAGGAAAATTACTGTTCAATACTGGTTTCCAAAAACTTCAAACGGAAAATTCCCACTGCTCATATTTTCACATGGTTCGTTTGGAATAAGAACCAGTAATTTATCTTTATATAAGGAACTGGCAAGTAATGGATATGTGGTGTGTTCAATTGACCATACATATCAGAGCTTGTTTTCTACTGACATTGAAGGAAATCTTTCTTTGCTGGATAAAGGATTTTTTTCTGAAGTAATTTCTGAAGATGCCCATACTAATAAACAGCTAAGTTTCGAATACTATCAAAAATGGATGGGGATACGAGCAAGTGACATAAATTTTGTGATCGAACACATAATAGCAAAGACCAATTCTGGTTCGAAGGATACCGTTCTAAAACTAGTTAATCCATCAAGGATTGGACTGATGGGACATTCATTAGGTGGATCTGCAGTGCTATCTGTTGCGAGAATGCGCAATGATGTTGACGCTGTAATGGCATTAGAATCGCCCTTTCTGGGTGACATCGTTGGAGTTAAGAATGATGAATTCGTATGGAATGAAGAAACTTTTCCAATTCCTATTCTAAATATCTATTCTGATAGTACCTGGGACCGTCTTGAAGATTTACCTCAATATGCTGAAAATGCAGATTTGCTAACCAATGACGATGCGATTTCTTTTAATATCCATTTCAAAGGCGCCAGACACATGACATTAACAGACCTTGCGCTCTCAAGCCCATTTTTAACTCGGGTTATCGATGGTCAGAGGGCAAGCATGGATGCCAGGTATTCTCTAACTACTATCAATAAATTGGCTGTAGAATTTTTCGATTGCTATCTTAAAAATATTTGTCCGTTCTCCTCGAATGACAGTTATTAGACTCATTACATGGTTGAATAACCAGATATTCTTTGTAGAATCATTACAATAAAGCAGAGCACTCTCTTCATCAACGAGAGTACTCTGCTTTTCTACAAGTCCCTACAAAAATTTTACATGAGAGATTGTAAAGAGATTTATGAGGATATAAACTCCTTGATCAGTCGTTTTTCATCTCCCTCAACAAGATAAGCACAAACGGTTACGTATTTTTCGATCCCAGACCCAAGCAACTTGCGCCGCAGCAGCTCATCCACCTGAAAAATCCCAGCATTGTTGTTCATCCAGATGTTGATTTGAATGGGGCTATCTGTTCCTTCCAGGATATCCACCTTATTGATCGCTGCAGCAGATACAGAATGGATATCCATTTTGCCTGCCTGATAAGGGATGCGGGAGCGGCCCTCGCTCATATCCAGAGCATCTGCTACACGTACAATGCCAGCTTCGATCGTGTAAGGCATTCCACCGCTTCGGTGAGCAATGATGGCATGCAGTGTCTCTGATGTGATGATTGTTCTTTCTTCAACGGACAAGAAGTCCAGGATCCGATGCAGGATACCATTCGCAAGGATCAGGCTGAATTCCTCATGCCCTTCACGGCTGATGGTCATACCAAGATCATGAAAGAGACTGGCTAATAGAATGATCAATTCCGCATGGTCGTATGAGAGACCATAGTTTTGTGTAACCGACATTGCCACCTTGTTCTTATCAAGGATGCGAGCCAGACGCATTGCAATGTTGGATACGATTTGAAAATGAACCACCCCGTGATCAGACATTCCGAGCCGGTCAATGGCATTGATATTGATCACTCGCCATAAAGTTTTGATTTCAACATCATCGTTGATCAGTTCAAGGGCTTTCGCCACCAGACTATTCTTATTCGCTGGAACTCGGATATCAATGTGTGAGTACTTTCTTTGCTCTACCGTCATATTATCTCTCTTTAACATACCAACTTAATTTTTTTCTTCTATCTGATTATCTCATGAACCCTCTCTAGATTCAATTTCTGTTGATCATCTTCCTGTATGCCTTTTTTATTCAGAATATGATAAAAGTGAAACGATGTTTGCAATTCATAATGAGATGTATGAACTGCTTTTCTGTTAATCCCGAATCCTTAAAACAGCGAAATCTTAAAAACGCAATTGTCTTTCTTCATGAGACTTACAGGTCTGAAGTTTAGTTGGCTGGGTATAACAAAATATTCAAGAAAAATTTTGGAATTTAACCAAGGAGAATAACTGGAATAAATACTCTATTGATCCATCGATCAAAGGGGCCGATGCGATCATTGAACATATCTTAGTCAATAACCCGGATTTAAATGATCTAAATGCATTAACCTATCAAATAGATCGTGAGGATTGCAGGTTTATTTTTGATATTGAGAGCTTTTTATCTGGTCAGGAAAATTAATTTTCATCTACGATAGATTTCATGGTAAGTTCTTTATTCCGTGACGAAATCAGGGTGTCATTTGAAAAAACATGATTTCTTTGAGACACTCAATCCGGAATCCAGATTTCCGAATAATCAAACCTAACTAACTGATTATTTAACAAATTAACAACGTAAATTAAATTTGTTCTAATTTTATTTTTATTATACAATAACAAAATATTTACTATTTTTCTTACGTCTCCAAGGTGGACATCATGGCAAAATCCCGTCATAGTATCGTTGGTCTGATTTCAATATTTGCGATTCTTTTTTCACAGCTTTCTACTACCCCAGTCCAGGCTTTTGCAGTAATAGAGATTTCAAGCGCAGAACAGTTGAATAATATTCGTAATGCGGGTTTATCAGGTAATTATATGCTGATGAACGATATTGATTTGAGCGTAATTGGTGTCTGGACACCGCTGGGCACATCGAGTACACCATTTACTGGTACATTTACTGGCGCAGGGCATACCATTTTCAATCTTGTCATCTCAAATACACAAACCAGTGATCAGGGATTATTTGGTGTAATTGATACTGGAGCATCCGTCAGTAACTTGCAGATAAAGAACGCCAATATTACTGCAGCAGATAATGCGGGAATTCTGGCAGGCACCAATAAGGGAACGATCAGCAGTGTTTTTGCCCAGGGAGTGATTTCTGGTGCCACATCGGTTGGTGGTCTTGTTGGAACGAACAGTGGTTCCATTTATAATTCGTATGCTATGGCAACCGTCTCTGGCAAGGATAAAGCTGGTGGGCTGGTAGGCAATAACGATAGTACAGGAACACTGACCAATACCTATGCGGTTTCAACAGTATCGGGGGCTGTCACCAATAATTATCTTGTGTTTGATGGAATTGACGATTACATTTCCATCCCTCATAATGTCGCATATGATATTGACGATTACACTCTCGAAGCATGGTTCCAATGGACTCCAATAAAAGAAAATGATTCTGATACGAATGAATGGGATAATGTTTCATTTATTGTTGGAAAAGGGTTAGAAAATTTTGAAATCCATACCGGTGGGGGATCAGGAACTTATGGTATTAGATTTATCCCAGTTAACCGAGCCCAAGAAGCTGGCGGAAATATAGCCGCATATAATGATGTTCATAATGTACTTCAGCCAGGCTGGAATCATGTGGCAACTACCTGGCATTTGGCTAATGGTTACGGAGAAGTAAGGGTCTATCTGAATGGTATTCTTCAGGACATCTATCAAAATACTGTAGAAAACAAGGGCACGGTAGCAACCGTTCCCCTATCTGTTTCAGATCCGTTTTCTGATAATACAGAGGAGCTTTTCATAGGAGCAAGAAACGATCAGTTTTATGGATTCCCCTGTATGTTCTTTAGAGGCAATATTTCAGATGTGAGATTCTGGAATAAAGTAAGAACACCCGAGGAAATTTCTTCGGATAAATATAAACAATTAACTGGAAATGAATCTGGGTTGATCGGGTATTGGAAACTAGATAACCCTGGTGTGGGTGGTTACATAGAGGATAGTTCAATTGTGGGAAATGATGGCATCTTGTATGGTGCACCGACATGGGTGCATGATACCGGAACCAATGGTGGATTGGTCGGCGCAAATGCAAACCCAAATGCTAACGCAATAACAAGCAGCTACTACGATTCGACAGTCTCGGGTTTGACAGATTCTGACAGAGGTACTCCTCTCACCACCACAGAAATGAAAATACAAACATCCTTCGTTGGATGGAGTTTTCCCTCTATATGGAAAATGATCAATGGTAGTACTTATCCCAGCTTGTTCACCATAAACGTTACCCTCAATCAGGCAGCGGGTCAATCCGATCCTTCCAATGCCAATGCCATCAACTTTACTGCAATATTTGATGAACCCATTAAAATCAGCAGTTTCACAGCAGAAGATGTAACATTAAGTGGTTCTGCAGGAGCCACCAACGTGGCGATCAGCCAGATCGCCCCCAACGATGGCACTGCTTTTAATGTCGCAGTCAGTGGAATGACCAGGGATGGCACTGTCGTTGCTGCAATCGCAGAGAACAAAGTACTGGATGTAGCGAATAACCTTAATACTGTAAGCAGCACCATTGATAATACCGTAACTTATGATACAACCGCCCCAGCAGTGGCAGTATCTTCAACCGCTACCAGCCCTACCAAAACATCTCCCATCCCCGTAACCATCACCTTCAGTGAAGATATGACAGGATTTGAGCTGGCAGATATCACCGTAGGCAACGGCACGGCAGGCAACCTTCTCGGCTCAGGAAAGATTTATACCGCTGATATCACCCCGTCAGCAGATGGCGAAGTGACAGTAGATATCGCTGCGAATGTGGCTGTAGATGCTTCAAATAACGGGAATACGGCTGCTGTTCAATACAAGATCGGCTACGATGCTACCCGTCCGGGAGTAACAATCAACCAGGCAGCTGATCAATTGGATCCCACAGGTGTAAGTCCAGTCAACTTTACGGTGGAATTTGAAGAGCCTATTAACATCAGCAGCTTCACAGCGGCAGACATAACTTTGAGTGGAACCGCGGGAGCTACCACAAAGGTGATCACTCAGATTGCACCTGATGATGGCACTACATTCAATGTTGAGGTTAGCGGAATGACCGGCAACGGCACGATCATCGCCACGATTACTGAAGGTAAGGTATTGGATACAGCGGGGAACACTAATAGCGCCAGTACCAGCACAGATAATGTCATTACTTATGAAAAAAGTGGTCCCGTCATTAGCGTTTCCAACTTGAATACAAAATACAATGGCAAAGGTCCAGTATCTTTCACGGTAACCTTTAACGAAAATGTTTATGACCCTCAAGGAGATACCGATCCAGAAGATGTAACCAATCCGGCAAATTATCTGCTGGTTGAGAGAGGGACAAATCGAATATTTGACACCGTCTCCTGTGCTGAAGGTGTAACACCTGATGACACGCAGATAGCTATAGATACGGTCACTTATAATAACGATACTCTAACTTCAACGATTTCCCTGATTGAACCTCTTCCCGTAGGGAATTATCGCCTCTTCATTTGTGGAACAACATCTATCGTAGATATTGCACGGAATCCTCTCAACGGCGGGACAGACGCCATATATAACATTACCGTACTCCCTGCCACTGATGATGACGATGTTACGATTGATTCCAGCACTATCCTGCCCAATTCAGGCTTTGCCCCCGGTAAGATAACTCCGCTGGCGAAACAACCCATAGAAAAGGCATATACCATTACTGATCTCATCCTCGAAATCCCATCACTGGGAGTAAGAACATCCATTGTAGGCATTCCACAGATCGACAATGAATGGGATGTTTCCTGGTTGGGTAAAAAAGCAGGGTATCTCTATGGTTCTGCTTACCCCACCTGGGAGGGCAATACCGTGATCACCGGACATGTCTGGAACGCTGATAATACAGCCGGTATTTTTGCCAATCTTAAGACTCTGAAGTATGGAGATCAATTTTCAATCCATGCATATGGCAAGGTTTACACCTATGAAGTGCGTGAAAATAAACAGGTTAATGCCCGCAATGCTATTACTGTATTCAAATCAGAGAAATATGACTGGGTTACTTTGTTGACCTGCGAAGGATATAATCCAAAAGGTGATACCTATACTTCAAGGCGCATGGTCAGGGCAGTTTTGATCGATGTAAAATAGAGACTTTTTCATCGTAAAAACAATCCTGCCTCGTCTGTGAGACAGGATTGTTTTGTTTTATGTGTTTCTCATCCTATGCCATAATAAGTGTGCATAAGGGATCGAGAAAATCATTGGATAGTTGATGGGAGGGAGGTAACAGATGCCTGGTCAATTGGCCTTGTATGTCTTTTTCATTCTAGGAACACTTGTCGGTTATATCCATGCGTATTCCTTATTGAAATCCGCTCCAATACCCATTCAGAGACCTGATATCATATTGGAATGGCAAGAAAAGCCGCTTTCAGAATGGAAATATGAACCTTTCAGCAAATCAGTGATCTTACTCCATACCCTGGCAATTCTGGCTTTAAGCGGCATGGCAATTCATGCAACGTCGAATCCCGGATATGATCTTTCGCTCACCGGTAACATGATCATCATTTTCATGGACTGGTTCTCTCAATATGGCAGTATAGCGCTCATTGGCTACCTGCTTGGATCTATGATCTTCAATCTGTTGAAAGTAAGAAAAACCATCTCCCATTCGATCATCACTGAAACGGGTGTAACCTCAGGAAAGATCATGCTGCCCTGGCATTATTTCAGCCATTTCACAATGGACAATCAAAACAGAATATTACGGTTATTCTCTGCCTTCTCCCCTGACCTTCAAACCGCGATCACCAAAATCCCCGGATCGATTTCCCTGACAGAGGTGAGTAATACGCTGCAAAAATTTCTGCTTGATCATCCACCAGAAGGAAGGCACGCATGGTATCGCACAAAATTTATGCTTATACCAGCAATGCTTCTGGTTTGCCTTCCCTTGCTCGCATTAGGCTGGTTGGCATCTTCTCTACCTCGGAGCCTGGCGTTGTTTGCTTTGGTATCCATTACATTATTGGTAGTTTACCTGGGACAGCGGGTTGTGGTCTTGTTCGCGTTCGGAAAGCAAGGAAAACGAAAGAACGCATAACACTGAACCAATTGAATGTGTATTTCGAAAGCGGGTTGTATATAAAGTAAAAGCTGAAGAGTTGGGTATAGATCATTGGATAAAAAGCAAGTCAAATAAAATTTCTTTCAATTTAGTCTTCAGTCTACAAAATATTTCTCAACTTGTTAAATACGATACAATAGGTATTCCTGAAAGGAATTCTCTCAGGAGATCAAGCAATACGAGGGATATCATGACCGAAACTTCTCCCATCTTCCCAGATTTAGAAACGGATCGTCTCATCTTACGGCAGTTGACGATGGATGATGATGATTTTATGTTCAAGCAGTTCAGCGATCCCCAAGTGACACAGTATCTAATGGATGAACCACCTGTCAAGAATATAGAAGAAGCCAGGATGATCATCCGGTTTTTTCTGGATCCCGAAGGAAAAAACCACAATCGCTGGGGCATTATCAGAAAATCAGATAACCAGATCATCGGAACCTGCGGTTTTCACAAATGGGAAAAGGCATATTTTCGATCAGAGATCGGATATGACCTGTATCCCGATTTCTGGGGGCAGGGTTACATGACCGAAGCATTGCGCGCAGCGATCAATAATGGATTTGAACAGATGAAACTTAACAGGATTGATGCGCTGGTATACGTTAACAATCTGCGCTCCAGCAACTTGCTAATAAAATTAGGCTTCAAGCAAGAGGGTTTTTTGCGGGATTATTTTTATCTGAATGGCATGTTCTATGATCATGCGATTTTCAGTTTGCTGAAACGGGATTGGAAGTGCCGAAGGGAGATTGAATGAAACAATCCATCGTACATATTGCATTGGTTGTAAAAGACTACGACGAAGCGCTTGATTTTTATATTAATAAATTGAACTTTACCCTGATTGAAGATACTTATCAACCGGAACAGGATAAACGATGGGTGGTAGTTTCACCTCCCGGGTCTAAAGGAACAACATTGCTCCTTGCCAGGGCATCAAAGCCAGAACAAGAACCTTTTATTGGGAATCAGACAGGCGGCAGAGTCTTTCTCTTTCTCAATACTGATGATTTTTGGCGAGACTATCACAACATGGTTGCCAAAGGTATAAAATTTGTCAGAGAGCCAAAACAAGCTGAGTATGGGATGGTGGCGGTTTTTAAAGACCTGTACGGTAATCTATGGGATCTACTTCAACTAAACGAAGATCACCCGATTGCAATGAGGGAAAAGTAAACCCAGTCGAATGATTGCATTGTATATCCCTGTCATAGCAATCATGAATGATAATATGATGGCACTTTCCTTAAAATGCTCATAAAAAATGACAATAATATTTTTTATTTGAGTTAACATCTGTTTGCCTTTCTACCCAATAGATAAATTCATCCAAGAAGGAGATTCTTATTAAGAATAAGGGAAGCAAGAAAGATAAGAATAAGGCTGAATAGCAAAATGAGGAAAAGCTTAAAAAGAAAAACCAACAACAGCAAAACAAGCTGCCGATTAAGAAAGATGCCTGGTGCAACGATCTTCATGGAACCTATGATCATGTTTCTTTTTTTGACCGGTATCAAACCTGGCGCATTTGCTAACAGCTTTTAACTTAATGGCTCAGTTCTATTACCTTAATAACACCATTGATTATCACTCATGCCAATCGAAAATATTCACCAGCCATGTCTTCCAGGTGATAATGATTGTGTGATGATGGGATATTCTCTGAAGAGAAACAGCCAGTTTACATATCACTTCCTTCGGTCATGGAGGAGATGCTCCTCTACTTTGACATGAGAATTTTGTTCCAAGATCACATTCCGATCCTCTTCGGTAAACATTATGGCTAGTTTCGGCTCAGTACTGGCTACACCCACAAGCTGAGCTTTGAAGGCTTGCACTAACTCAAGTGCTGCCGGGAGCGGTCCGCTTTTAATGAATGTCGAACCATCCAGCAGAACAAGAAGCATCCGTATCATTCGTTTAACTCGATTCTAAAAATCTTCAATTTATCTATTGCAAGCCAGAGAAGAGGAAATACATTAACAAAAAGGAATACCCTTAATGAAGCTCGATCTTGTAATTTTGGAGGTATTAGGAAAAACTTCTCAGTTCGGTGCAGAGATCTTTCATGGTAGCAGAAAAATCCGGATAGAAGTTACCATATCAACACCATCTTGAAAGAAAACGCATAAATCTACTATGGTTCTGGAAAATCAACTTCTCAAAGGTTTGAGTTACAATATTAATGCTTTGAAAATAACAAGCAATACTTCTTTACCGTTACCATAAAACAATGACGTCTTTATTTTTACCAACAGGAGGTTTTAAGATGAAAGGTTTTGTTAAGAACATAGAGGATATTGCTGTAAAAAACGAAGATTTCCGACAGGTTCTCTATACAGCCAGGAACTGCCAACTTGTTGTCATGTCTTTGAAACCCAAAGAAGAGATCGGAATGGAAGTACACCATCTTGATCAGTTCTTTCGGGTGGAAGAAGGAATAGGTGAAGCCATTCTCGATGGCGTTCACCATGCGATCAGCGCAGGGTATGCAGTACTCGTTCCGTCAGGAACGAATCATAACATCATTAATACCGGCAGCTCTCCAATGAAGCTCTATACACTCTATTCACCTCCGAACCACCGCGATGGCGTTATTCACCATACTCGTTTAGAAGCAGAATCTGATGATGAAGAATTTGATGGGAAAACTACCGAATAACGATTCGGATGTTTTTAGTAGATTCAACCCTAACCTGTTCGCTCACTAAAAAAAGGCATGTCTTCAAGAAAGATCATGCTGCCCTGGCATAATTTCATCCTCTTCATTATTGGCAGTAGAGACAGAAATTGCTGGTTATTTTCGCCTTCTCTCCCAACCTTCCAACCATAACCATGAACATGCATGGGGCAATATGCTTAATCAAAGTGAGCAATACACTGAAAGAATTTTTGCCGGCATGGCTGCCATCTCGCGTGCTTTACCTGGGTGGCTGCAGGTTGTCTGGTTTTATACCTTCCGCGGATCCTGGCACCGCTTGACCTGGCATGCCTCACAGTGCTGGTATCCTACCTGGTTAGACGGGTTGTGCTCCTGATTGCGTTTGGAGTGATGGGGTACAGGACAATGCATAACACCAGAGAATCTGGATGAGTATTTCGGGTATGGGTTATAGGTGAAAAAAGGGAAAGAGGGAAAATTACTGAAGAATTATTTATGAGCCTTAGTGATTTTTTCGAATTAACAATTTAATGATAACTAAAAAGCTATTTATTGTGCGAATGAATTAAAAAAGGGCTAGGCAGACCTTCAACTAGCTATGCGCATTGCTATTTCCATTATATTTCTAAGTCAAGTCGTGCGATGGGAGGTTATCGAACTTATGAAAATATTCAGCATTACATCCGACAATAAATTCAACGAATATTCTGAAATTGGTTTCCAGACTGAAAGTCAAGAAATGGTTCTTGAAACATGGCTTGAGAACAATCCTGCAAAAATTATTGAAGATGGTAATTTACTCATCATTGGTCGTCAAGTTGCAACAAATCTTAATAGTTATATTGATCTACTTGCTATTGATAGGCAAGGCGATCTCGTAGTAATTGAGTTGAAAAGAAACCGTACCCCTCGAGAAACCCTTGCACAAGCACTTGAGTATGCATCGTTTGTTGAGAAGTTAAGTTTCGAACAGTTAGATGAAATCTTTCGAAAGTATTTTGGTGATGAAGTTTTGAATCTTGCCCAATATCATCGAGAATATTTTAATTTAGTCTCTGATGAAGCGGTTGTATTTAATAATGACCAAAGAATTGTAATTGTTGGACAAAAAATCACACCGGAAATTCACCAAACATCAACTTTTCTAAGAAGCAAGGGGGTAAGGGTTACTTGTTTGGAGTTTACTTTTTTCAAAGCAGATGGCGGATTAAGACTGTTATCAACAAGTATAGTGGTAGGGGATGAGTCCGTGAAAATATCTAGAGTTTCGTCTGGATCATTACCAACTATTTCCGAAAATGCTTTTTTTAATACAGTAGATACTAATGGGAGGGCAATATTTAAAAAACTACTTTTATGGGCAAAAGAGAATTCATTTCCAATTCATTGGGGAACAAAGGGATTTTCTCTTAATGTCAATCTATCAGGCACTCATGTTGCTTTTTGTTTTGGGTATCCCCCAAACTCGGTATATCAACAGTCAATTTATTCAGCTCTATTTGGTCGTGGTGGTTTATTAAGTAAAATAAACATCCCTGATCAGGAGCTAAATATAATTTATTCTAATGCAGTGAAAACCGGGTTATTCCAACCTGCGGGTAGAGAATTAAAATGCATAATAGATAAAAATTTTTCAGAAAAGCAGATTGAAAGTGTTCTTTCATGGCTGCTGAATGTTACACAAGAAATTAGAAAGTATGGGTTAAAAGATCAAGGAGAAAATCGCGTGTAGAGCTTTGTAAACAAAACACCTTTTGTTTAAAAATACTATTATTATTGCAATATATATAATGCTGTGAGGGATAAATTAGACTTCCTGATTACTACATTGCTGGTAAAAGCGAGCATTTTCTTGACCACAGATTATCACTAATGGAAAGGGGATTAAAGATATGCCAATCTTCAATAGAGAAAACCCGGAAGACGCACAAAAAGTTGTTGATAAATTTATCACCGATGAATCAAGTAAAAGATCATTTCTTTCGTTTCTAATAGATGCGATAGATTATGCAAACAATCTTGGACCTAGTAATTGGAACTTGAATTTGGATACGAAGGGAAAGTTTATAAGGTTTAATGTTGGACAAGAGTATTGCATTGAAATACAGCCCAAGAAAAATTATCTGAATTTTATTACCGTTCTCGCACTCAAAGATTTTATTCAGCAAAATTTAATAAACCAACTAAACATAAATTTCTATCGTTTTGATGAAATTAATAAAATTCCCACTCGTGATTTGGAAAGTATTCCTGGCGCGCTTATTAAAGTGCCAGGTTCAGTAGCGTGCTATATTCGATTTGAAGATATTGAACATACATTGCCATATCTTAAAGAAGCAAACCGAAAATTTATTGAAAAGGCTATCGCTAACACGCGTATACACCCTGCAAGTATAAAAGCTCATTCTTCAGGTTTTATTGCATATATTTCACAGTATTGTAAAAGATCGGTACCAAATCCAGCTTACGTGAATTTAGAAGACGAACTCTTTCAGAGAAAGCGCAAGAAAGAAAATTTTTATGTAAATGATTTAGACAATTCGGAGTTTACTCAAGAGATTGAATCTAATTTGATACCCGAACAAATCAACAATCCGCTAATGTTTTATGAAGGTGCATCTCAACAAATAGCCGTAAATTCCTATGAACGCAATCCTAAAGCCAGAAGTAAATGCATTGAGTATTATGGAGTCAAATGCATTATTTGTGGCTTTGATTTTAAAGAAAAATATGGCGAGATTGGAAGAAACTTTATTCATATACATCATGAAAAACCGTTAGGAGAAATTAGAAGAGAATATCAAGTTGACCCGATAAATGATTTGTGTCCAGTTTGTCCCAATTGCCATGCAATGTTACATCAAAGAAAGCCAGAACCATATACAATTCAGGAGCTTGTAACCATTATCAATAGTGTCAAAAATCAGTAAAAATAATTTACATTAAAAGATAATTGAAAGTGATCCAAGGAGCCCCTCTCCTATGAACCCCTTAGATTTTCTTCTCCCTCAGCCACCCTGCCTCATAACCCCTGAAATGCAGGCAGAATTCGATACAATACTCGCCTCGACCATGCCCGGAACTGATATTGTCTATCATCTTCCCTATCCTAAATGGCAGTTCTTAAACTATCTGTGCAGCTCAAAAGAGTTAGTTCTTCACGGTTCACAGCATACCAATATTGATGTAGTCGAGCCCAGGAAAGCGCTGGATGTGCGAGCCTTCAGCGCCCAAGAGGCGATTTATGCCACCACCGATGGTATCTGGGTGATGTTCTTTGCCATCATTGATCGGATGAATTATCAACCCTTATCGCTATACAACTCATGCTTGCATATCCGGATATCAGAAGAAGAAGTGTTAGGTCCACTCTATTTATTTTCGATCACATATTCTGCCCTGGTTCAAAAACCCTGGTGTGAAGGCACGGTCTACATTCTCCCCCGCCAATCTTTTTCTCAAGAACCTTCCCAACAGATAATGGGAGCTGAGGTCACTTTTCCGCATTGGATCAGCTCACAACCTGTTCATCCCATAGCTAAGTTGAAGATTACCCCACAAGATTTTCCGTTCCTTGAACAAATTCACGGGCATGATGATGAAAAGCTAACCCAACATATGGCAGCCGATCCCAACGGATTCCCCTGGCCGGAAACATGGTTGATCTGATAATGAAACTTACCTATCCCTTATGATCATTTCTGTATTAATGGGGACGCGAACTACTTGCTGGAGAGCAGAAGTAACCATCTCTTCTGGTTCTATCCTTTTCAGTAAGCTGCCTGGAACCTGCCCCTGGATCATCAATGACACCAGTCCATGAATAAGCCCCCACAAGCCAACAACCTGCATTTCAGCATCCGTATCAGTGAAATACAATATTCCTGCTTCCCGGCACCGATCAACAATGCCCTTCAATATTTGCAGATTACCCTGAGAAAAATGCATGAATTCGGGATGGCTGTGCTCATCTTGAATCACACCAGAAAAAGTGATCTTATAGTGGGCAGGAGCATCCAACCCGAACTGCACATACGCCCAGGCGGCACTGATGAGCTGCTGCAGTGGGTCATCTGGATAATGGGTCATTACAGTTTGCAGGCGTTCATTGAGTTTTTGATGTCCATCTGAGGCGATAGCAGCGATCAGGTTCTGTTTATCAGCAAAATGAGCATACGGCGCAGCATGACTGACCCCCGCTTTTCGGGCTACTTTACGCAGGCTCAACCCACTTGCACCTTCTTCTGACAGGATCTCGATACCAGCCTGAATCAACGCATTTTTTAAATCACCGTGATGGTAGTTTTTTCTTGTCATGGTATTAATCTTATTCTTAAATCTTGACGTTGTAAAGATTATAGGCTAGAATCTTTACATTGTCTAGATACAAAGAGGTGGCTTATGGAAACGTTTGACGTTTTTACAAACCAGGTGGTGGATACCGCCCAGGAGCTTACCCGCAAAGGGTATCTAATGGCTACCGGGGGAAACATATCGATCCGTATCGCAGGGCAACATGCTTTTGCGATTACCCCTTCTGATTTCGACTATATGAAGATGACTTCTGAAGATGTTTGTGTATTGGATTTTGACCTGAAGATGATCAAGGGACACCTTAAGCCATCAGTTGAATCTTCGTTGCATGAAGCCGTCTATGAAGTGAGACCCGACGTGAATGCCATCATCCACACCCACCAGGTATATGCCAGCGCGTTGACGCTAATCAAGATGCCCATCCCAGCCCTATTCGATGAGCAGGTGAGGTTCCTGGGTCGCAGTGTAGAGATTATCCCCTACGCACCATCTGGTACAGGTTTTCTCAAGAATATTGTGGCAAAACATGTAAAGAATAATGCAAACGCGTTCATGATGCAAAATCACGGTGCACTGGTTTTTGGCATCGATATGGAACGCGCAGTTCACAACGTCGAGATCCTCGAAAAATGTTCATTGGCATACCTCTTGGCGCTGCTCAGCGAGCGTGATATCACGAAAATACCTCTGGCAATACGGGAGATCGCTTTTGCCAAATTACGCAAAGACCAGAAAAAGGTCTCGCAGGTTGATACATATTCACATGGAGAGCAAAATGGATGAGCAAAAATATGCAATCAGTTCGTATCACAATACTGAAGAGATTTATGCAAAGCTGAATAACCTGATCAGCCAGCCGATGCGACCAATCAATCGTGAAAAGATGCAGGAATTTCTGGCATATTTCGACAATCACTGCAAACGCTCAAAGGAACTTTCGGATGAAGCAAAGAAATTCATCCCCGGTGGTGTTCAGCACAATCTCGCCTTTAACTACCCATTCCCCATTGCCATTGAAAAAACAGACAATGCATATCTATGGGATGCAGATGGGAATCAATACATTGATTTCTTACAGGCGGGCGGACCTACTTTACTGGGCAGCAACTATGCTCCGGTACGCGAAAAAGTGTTTGAGATGCTCGAGTCCTGTGGTCCAGTTACCGGGCTATTCCATGAATATGAATTGAAACTGGCACAGCTGGTTAACCGGCTCATGCCCTCCATTGAAATGTTTCGCATGCTGGGTTCGGGCACAGAGAGCGTGATGGCAGCCATCCGAGCAGCCCGAACTTTCACAAAAAAGAAATATGTCATCAAAGTGGGCGGTGCATATCACGGCTGGAGCGATTCGATGGTTTATGGGCTGCACGTTCCGGGTACGGGTCGGCTTGAATCGACTGGTATTCCGCGCGGTGGTACCTCTTCGACACAAGAGTTTTACCCAAACAGTCTAGCAGCATTAAAACGTCACCTTGTTTTCAACAGGTTGAAAGGTGGTACGGCTGCAGTGATCGTCGAACCATTGGGTCCAGAATCAGGCACCCGTCCTGTTCCCTACGATTTCAACCAAAAAGTGCGAGAATTATGTGATGAATTCGGTGCGCTCCTGATCTTCGATGAAGTGGTGACCGGTTTTCGTGTTGGGTTAGGCGGAGCACAGGGTTATTTCGGTGTCAAACCCGATCTAACCATCTTTGGCAAATGTATCACAGGCGGATATCCCATGGCAGGTGGTGTTGGTGGGCGTGCGGATGTGATCCGATGTTTTGCAGCAGGCATCGGAGGAACTGGAGAGCGTGCATATATTGGCGGTACACTATCAGCAAATCCGCTTTCCTGCGTGGCAGGGTATTATTCCTTGCTCGAACTGGAAAAGACAAATGCACCCGTCATTGCTGGGCGGGCGGGTGACAGGCTCACAAAAGGGCTACAGGCTATCATAGACAAATACGCTCTTCCCTTCGTGGTATATAACCAGGGTTCGATCGTCCATCTCGAAACCTCTGCCGTGATGCTGCTCGACTTCCGCAATCCGCTTCGCCTGGCTCGCGAACTGAAACCTCGCAAGCACATGATGGAAGAAATGGGCGCAGCGTACATGTCACAGGGATTGATCACCCTGGCAGGCTCCCGCATGTATACATCAATGGCGGATACCGATGATGTGATCGATAATGCATTGAGTAAGTTCGAAACAGTCTTATCAGCCTGTGTGTAGAGATTCATTATGACAACCGACTATAAACTCTATAAATATCGTTGGGTAGTACTGGCTGTCTTCATGTTCATCAATTTGACAATTCAAATACTGTGGATAACGTATGCTCCCATCACGGGACCTGCAGCGAAATTCTACGGGGTAACCGATCTGAAGATCGGTCTTTTTGCGATGTCTTTCATGATCGCCTTCATCCCACTTTCGATCCCTGTATCATGGATCATTGATACATATGGCTTTAAACGTTCCGTCAGCATTGGAGCGGTCTTAATGGGTGTTTTTGGCCTCTTGCGCGGGTTTTCTGGTGACAACTATACCCTTGTTTTATGCAGCACGATCGGTATTGCCGCCGCACAACCTTTCTTACTTAATGCCTGGACAAAAGTTCCAGCCAACTGGTTTGCCATTGAAGAACGTGCCACTGCAGTAGGGCTGGTGACGCTCTCCAACCTGGTTGGGACTGCGATAGGAATGGTATTGACGCCCATTTTAGTTGAGACCATTTCCATTCCTAACGTTCAATTGATCTATGGTGGCATTGCAACCTTTTCTGCGATTTTGTTTGTGGTTTTTGCGCGAGAAAAACCAGCCACTGCACCAGGACCGGCTGGAAGCGAAGCGCGCGCCTTGATGCTTGATGGATTGAAACACGCCCTGACAGTTAAATCTTTCTGGCTGTATCTGTTTGTTTCATTTGTAGGTCTAGGAATTTTCAACGGTGTCACCACCTGGGTGGAAAACATCATTCGCCCCCGTGGGTTGACGCCCACTGATGCTGGCACACTTGGCGCGTTAATGCTCATCGGTGGTGTGCTGGGTGCGGTAACCATCCCGCCATTTTCAGATAAACATCATAAAAGGAAACCTTATATTCTGCTTGGCTTATTACTGGCAATCCCGGGTCTGATCGGTGTTACCTTTGCCACAAACAGGTGGTTGATCTTCGTCTCTGCCTTTGCAATGGGATTCTTCCTCGTCAGTACCAGCCCCATCGGTATGCAGTATGCTTCTGAAGTAACCCACCCTACCCCTGAAGGTACCTCAAACGGATTGATCCAACTTTTCGGTCAGGCATCTGTCGTGTTTGTGTACATCATGGAAGCCTTGAAAACCTCCGAAGGTTCTTTTACTCCCGCATTGCTTCTGGCAATCGGATTGATAATAGTGAGTGCGCTCTTAGTTACCCAATTGAAAGAGCCTGAAGAACTTCGAGGCCTTTAGTTTTCTTTTTCCACAGGAAAAATTATGACTGGTGAAAAAATTATCATAGCGGTTGATCTGGGAACATCTGGCATGAAGGTCGCGCTGATCGCGGTCAGTGGTAGAGTATTGGGCTGGGAAAATGAACCCATCAACCTCATTCTCACACCCGATGGCGGCGCAGAACAAAGCCCAGAAGAATGGTGGCAGGCATTCCTTTCAGCAACAGGCAGATTGATGGAACGGAATCGGGATATAAGCGCGGAAGTAATAGCGGTTTGTTGTTCCACCCAGGGTGAAGGGACGGTTCCAGTTGATCGAGAGGGAAATGCCCTGGGCAACGCAATCCTCTGGATGGACATGCGTGGGCAACCTTGCCTCCTCAAACAATTGCACGGTCTGTTCAACATGAATGGTGCTGATATTTTCAAGATTATTAGATTTGTTCAGTTGACCGGAGGGATGCCATCACTTACCGGAAAAGACCCTGCGGCGCACATGCTGTTGATCCGCGATACAATGCCTGAGATCTATGAACGCGCTTATAAATTCCTGAATGTTCTTGATTATTTAAATCTACGGTTAACAGGTGAATTCGTAGCCAGCTTTGATTCGATCGTCACATCCTGGGTAACGGATAACCGCAACCCCGATTCGATCTGCTACGATGATTCTTTGATCAATATCCTCGGCATTGATCGCCAGAAACTTCCCGATATTGTGCCCTGTACAAAAGTAATCGGCTCACTGAGAAGGGATGTCGCTGAAAAATTAGGGCTTTCAACGGATGTCAAAGTGGTTGCGGGAGCCATTGATAATACTGCCGCCGCTATAGGTGCTGGAGCCGTGGAGGAATATGCCATGCATCTGTATATTGGCACCTCTTCCTGGATGACAGCACACGTACCTTACAAGAAAACGGATATCGCATCCAGCCTGGCATCCATCCCCTGCGCGGTACCAGGGCATTACCTGCTAACTGCACTTCAGGCAACTGCGGGTGGTAATCTTACCTATCTGCGTGACAATATCATCTATCATAAAGACGAATTGCTGCAAGAGGCAGATGTGCCTGATATCTTCAAAGTACTCGATCAAATTGCGGTGCGTGTACCAGCGGGAGCCAACGGTGTATTATACACACCGTGGATCTGGGGGGAACGCGCCCCGGTGGAAGACCGTAGCCTGCGCGCCGGGCTGTACAATTTGTCATTGAACAATACACGTGAAGATATCATCCGCGCATTTCTCGAGGGGATCGCCTTCAACACCCGCTGGCTACTGTCACCGGTCGAAAAATTTCTTGACCGTAAAGTAACCTCGATCAATATTGTGGGTGGTGGGGCACAGTCAGATGTGTGGTGTCAGATCTTCGCGGATGTGATGAACGTGGAGATCAAACAGGTCACAGATCCGCTGTATGCCAACGCACGCGGTGCAGCTTGGATTGGGGCGGTTGGGATGCGCGAGATCGAGTTTACCGATATTCCTCAACTGGTGGAATTCAAGAGAATCTACCACCCAGCACCAGAAAACCGGGCACTCTATGATGAGAAATTCGATGTTTTCAAATTAATCTATAAGCAAATGAAAAAGGTTTATTCGCGCTTGAACTCGCCATTAAGATTGTAGTTTTACCCATTACAAATCATCCGCCTCGCTTGTATACGTATCACCTCTGAAGTATGATGGTGAAGAATCTTGTTGCACAGGCAAAAATAACTTGGCAATCACCGATTCTCATCAATATTTTATTGGAACTTCTGGCTGGACGTATGACCACTGGAAGGGATGCTTTTACCCGCAGGAAATGGCAAAAAGTCACTGGTTTGACTACTATGCCAGTCAGTTCAATGCGGTTGAGATCAACGCAACCTTTTACCGGACTTTTTTAGATCAAACTTACTTGAATTGGAAAGCTCGCGCCCCGCAAGGGTTTGGATATGTACTAAAAGCACCCAAAACCATCACCCATCGTAAACTTCTCAATGATGTGGATGCTGATATCCAAACTTTCTGCCAGTCTGCCGCGCTGCTGGGGGATACCTTCGAAATGATCCTGCTACAGATTGCCCCAAACACGCCATACGATCTGGGACTTCTGAAACATGCTCTGCAGGCATTTTCGAACCCCACCCGGGTGGCGGTGGAATTTCGCAATGCATGCTGGTTCAATGCGGAAACCGAGCATCTCTTAAGTTCGATTGGGGCAGTCTTTTGCAATGTAGATTCGCCCAGACAGAAAATAACAGATATCCTCACCTCGGAAAGGGCTTACCTTCGCCTTCACGGACGTAAAAGCTGGTATTCCAGTAACTATACAGAAGAAGACCTGGCAGCAATCGCAAACCTGGTACGTGGATTGGTTGAACACGGTGCCAGGCAGGTATATGTTTTTTTCAACAATGATTTCGGGGGATATGCGCCTGTCAATGCGCTGGTATTACAGAAATTTCTTGAACAATAATCATTTAAAGTATTAAAAATTGGACCATGGAACGAAAAGGGATAAAAGATCATTCCCTTTTTAACAGACTTTATCAATTGGGGGCGCGTGTCATTTGTATTTCGCGCCCCGGTTATGGGTTGTCAACACCGTATACCTTGAACAATATTGGTGAATGGGGTGATATTGTTGCTTATCTTGTTGAAGAATTACGGCTTCCCCAGATCGATGTTCTCGGAATGTTTTCAGGGGAACCTTACAGTTATTCGATAGGACGTGCATTTCCGGATAAGGTGCGCAATATTAACATATTTAGTGGTAAATTTTTATTCGAGACAGTATCGTTTTTTACAGATCCAATTTTTCAAAATGCTGTACCGATCTGCCATAAGCTACGGCGGTTAGCAGAGCGAATAACAGGATCCCAACAATAAAAACCAGCGATTGCTGCGGGAAATACGCCGCATTCGCCGTGTCCAGTGCACTCTTCCAGGTTGGGATGATATTTATCAATGCCTCAGACAAACCCACAAAGACCGTCATTGCAATACAGGAAACCAGATAGGGTGTGCCGGGTTTGTAAGCTGTTCTGTAGAACATGGGCAGAAAAGTGATGTTAAAGATGCCAAACATCATCAAGACTAACCCGAAGAAGGCGATATTTGCTTCCATACCTGCGGGATTTTCAATTGGGAGAATTCGATAACGGAGGATCGCAAAGGGAATGCTCACGATCACCTGCAGCAGTTCAAAGAGGATAACGGTGTAAAATCGAGCCTTCACCGCATCCCTTTTCCTGATCGGTAATAGCACTGTAAAGAAAATATCATTGGTCACATTGCCATTCAGGAAAATAAAGAAAACACCCAGCGTCTGATAGAAAAATGCTACATAATAGGGATAACTGGGAATCAAAAGCATAGCTGCCAGAGGAAGGAATAAATAACATGTCGGGTGAACTGACAACTTTAATTCTTTATAGATCAGGTTTTTCATCTGCCTGCCTTCTTTCCGTGTAGATCATGATGGATTCCAGATCTGCAGGGGTTACCTTGAATTCCTGGATATCCAGTACATCATTGCTTTGCACCATGCCTGTAAATTCGCCTTTCCTCTCGCGAAAACCGATGATATTCTTCTTAAGCGATTCAGAGATTCGAGCCGTTTCGCCTTCGATAATGAGATAAGAATTGAGAAATGTATCTTTATCCTGGCTGGCAATGATCTCGCCATCCTTCAGGTAGGTGATGTCATCAGCATTCTTCTCCAGGTCGGAAGTAATGTGCGTGGAAAAAAAGATCGAAGCGCCTTCTTTATCAACAATATCTGTAAATATATTCAACAATTCATCGCGTGAAACAGGGTCGAGTCCCGTGGTTGGCTCATCCAGAATCAACAATTCAGCATGATGAGACAGCGCAAGAGCTAATGCGAACTTAATGCTCATTCCCTGTGAAAGCTGTTTGATCTTTTTTTCTGGGTCCAACTCAAAACGGGTGAGGTAATTTTGATAGATAGCTTCATCCCATTTCTTGTAAAACCTGCGGTAAACATCAGTGATTGTTCGAATCTTGCTTTGTGAATAATAATTTGCCGCACCCAGGATGAAAGAAATTCGCTGTTTGATCTCGAATTCATGCTCCTTGACATCCAAACCAAAAAACCGGATCGATCCACTATCCGGGTGAACCAGGTTGAGGATGGATTTCATGGTAGTCGTCTTCCCGGCTCCATTTCTTCCAATGAAACCCATAATCCTACCCCGTTCTACAGAAAAAGATACATCCTTAAGGTGGAATTTTTCATAATGCTTGTTCAAATTTTTTACGGTAAGTACTTCCATTTTGATCCTTTTTAAACAACGTTGAAATGACTTCGTTGTGCCACATTATTAACCGATATCAATAATTCAGTCCTCTCCTTTTGATGGTTCCATACTGGCTTCCAGGATTGCCATGAATTCCGGTTTTTTCTCAAGCAGAGTGGATGCTTTAATAATAGCCAACCCCTGTTTCAGGTCACCCAACACAAGCAGCTTGTCGCCTACCTGAATGTCAAAGTCACGCCTGGCTTCTGCAGGAATGACAATTTGACCCCTCTCACTGACAGTGATCGCACCGTAAAAACGTTTTCCTTTTGGGGGAGTAGCCATTTTTCACCTCAAGGTAAGATAATTCTTGTATACAAGATTTATCTTACTATCAAGCGAGTGTTCTGTCAATATTCCTCCATCTCAAAAAGCGTCATTGATATAATTACTTCACAGGGGGGATAATGAATATCGATAAAACTCGAGCTTCAGCTTCTTCCTGTAATAAAACTATTCCTAAGGAAAAAAGATGGAACTACTCACAGCAGCTGCAATATCAACCAAAAACTTTATTGGTGAGCAAGATAAAGCACTACAAAGAATGGAAGCCTGGCTTCAACGCGCTTTTGAACAGGGCTCAGAATTGGCTTTATTCCCCGAACTCAATGTCAGTGGATATATCCCCGCACCTATTGCTGCCCATATTGCCGAAACTGTACCTGGACCCTCTACCGAGAAGATCATCCGGCTGGCTGAAAAGTATCGAACTACGATCGCTTTTGGATTGATCGAAAAAGAACATGATAAATTATTTTGCACACATGTGCTGGTAAACGGAAATGGTATTCTGGGCAAACAGCGAAAAATCCATGTGCCGGCTCATGAGCGACCTTTCTGGAGTGCAGGGGATGCCATTGAGATCATGGATATAGGAAAAGCGAAAATTGGCATTGCTGTTTGCCGGGATGCTTTCTTTGACGAGATGACCCGTACATTCTACTTCAAAGGCGCTGATATTGTTCTGATGCCCTTTGGGTACTACAATGTGCCGCGCAGCCAATACCTTAAAGGGACGATTCATGGCATGTCGCTGGTCAAATCAGCCTGGTCCAATGGTTTTTTTGAACTTGTATGCAACAATGCAGAAGACCGCCCCGCCAACGCGTATGAACCACACGGGAATAAATTTCCTGGCTGGGCGGGCATCATTGATCCCTGGGGTACGGTTTTAGGTTTTGTGGAAGTTGAAGGGAATAATGAGTCCATGATCGTACGGCAGCTCAATCCTGCTGTTATGAATGACCGCCGCTCCCACCCCAATTTTCTTGCAAAGGAATTGCGACCAGCGTTGTATCAATTTGAATGACTCCCAGAAAATAATTTTTTGATCCGATTTTAATAAAGGGAAAGCGCCTCAACTTTTTACGGTTGAGGCGCTTTTATTTTTACCCGTTAAAACCTGTCAGCATGTGGTTCAGCTTATGTCACGGAAGCCAATCCTGTACTTCTCCTTTCAGGTTCGTTACCGGGATGATCTGGCACGTATCCACCTGGATCAAAGCCTGGGTATACATTTGGTCTGGGATTTTCCAGGAGAGGTCAACTAGCAGCCAGGTTCCATCAGGGCTCCAAACCATGTTGCGAATGTTGCCTTCACCATTCATTTCAATCAGCATTTTGCGTTGAGAACCATCGGGCGTGAAGGCAAAAACGGTTTGTGTACCAGCCGATTCATCTACCCAATTGAGCGCGAAGCGTTTTCCATCTTCTGAGACAGCAATGGCAGTAGCAAGAGAAATGCTCTGTAAGATATACGAAAAAGTATGAAAAAGGTAATAATTCCCGACACGGATGATCGTGTATCGTCAAGCCATTTCATAATTTGAGGTGCGAACATGAGAACATCAAAGTAAAGCTGATCATCAGGAATTAGATTATCTGTTAATATGTGCTGTGTAAAGCGAAGAAAAATTTTCTTCAAGGGGTCTTCATCTCAAGTATTCAAATAATTAATTAGTTTTGTGGGTTCTTATACCTGATTTACTTTAGCTACAAAACTATCTTTTTGAGGATTTGATACGTATCCAACATTCGAGGAAATCTACAAAGGCTTTGGTCAAATTATTACCAATTTACAATCCTTGGAATTAATCCTGCGCTTTTTTAGATGAAATACAAAGACATCCTGGTCAATCATATGGATCTCTTTCATAGTTAACTGAGCTGAAAGCTGGTGATTGGGTTCCAGAGAATTATTTCACTAATTATGACTCACTAGACAAACTAGTAAATAATGTCAATAATGAATTGAGAGCGCATAATTTCACTGAAAGAGAACAACATTCAGACTCCTGATGGGCAGAATTTTGATGCCTTTATGGTGCTACCATTGGATGAAAAGAAATTACAAAAGATCAATGGAAGATTCTTTGAGGATCCGGCATTTCAAGTAGATAAGAATGATCTGGAAAAATTCGAGCAGAATTTCCCCCATAAGGAAAAGCATAAACGAGAAGGGCAATTTCGATAACTTGTTTTTTTATCTTCAAGCTTTTTAATATAACAAGCAACAACGCCCTTTGAATCAAGGGCGTTGCTTTTCATTTATTTATTTTAGAAATTAAATTATATACATAAGTGACTCCATGAAACATCATAGAATCTCAATTAAAGCACATCAACCGTTTGACCTTTACTCCGCATTAACCAGACATACCCATCTTCGAGACCAGGTTTTACCGCTTCAGCAGTTGGATACTTTTCTATGGAAGACCCAACCAACCTGTATTGGATCCCCTCTGGCAGGTGTAGCATAGATACGACGGTTAATCCATGATCCGGTCTTTCCATACTGTCGGAGGTGAATGACCAGACATGTCCATCTGCTTCTCGCATCAGCCCTGCAGGGCTGCCACGGAAGATCACCTGCCCAGAAGACAACACAGCCATATCCTGGCAGGTCTGCGCAATATCTTCAACGATATGTGTTGATAGGATGATAGTTCTCTCGTCAGACAAATTGACAAGCAGGTTTCTGAAGCGGATACGTTCTTCAGGATCAAGGCCGGCAGTCGGTTCATCAACGATCAACAGCTCAGGATCATTGACCAGTGCCTGAGCGATGCCAACCCGTCGTTTCATACCACCGGAAAACCCCTTGATTTTCCTCTCTGCATCCTGACTTAATCCAACCATATTGAGGACCTTTTCAACCTGTTGTACTCGCTTTTGTGTATCATCGATTCCTTTGAGGATCGCCATATAATCTATGAACTGCGATGCACTCAATTCCTGATACATACCAAGCTCTTGTGGCAGATACCCCAGTGTGGCTTTGATAGCTTTTTTCCCAGCGCCTGTCTTCAAAGAATGGCCATTGATTATAACTTCACCCTGGCTCGGATTGACAATTCCAGCCAGAATGCGCATCAAGGTGGTTTTTCCAGCTCCATTTGGACCAAGCAGCCCAAACATCCCGGTTCCAATTTCGAGATTAACATTATCCAGCGCCTGAACGGTGCGATTTTTTGTACGGTAAATTTTTGAGAGAGAAGAAATTGTGATCACTTTCTTTATCCTTTTGTAAATTCTTAATCGTCATGTATGCCAGAAAGGCAGCCTATGATTAGATATACCTTTCCTGTCGTCGTAGTAATTCCAAAGATGCGATCAGAAAGGCAATGCTCAAACCGAAAAGTACAATCTGGTTGGCATGCAAGGCAGGGTGCTCTGGCATAAAAACACCCATGAAGACCAATACATACTGACCTATTGCGCCATCTGCAAACCAACTGCGTGCGACAAGTTGGACAATCCATACCAATCCAACCACAGAAGCTCCAATAGGTGCCTGGGTGGAGATAAAAGCCATCAGGCATCCAAAAGACATTAGAGAGATAGTCGGTACCAGCCAGAGCAACTGCACATCACCCCAACCACCAATTGGAGAGAAATCAGCACCAAAATAAGAAGCGAAAATTTGAAAGGTAAGCGCTGACAGTACCTGAATTGTGAAGGTCGGCAGAAGCCGTTCCATGAGAGTCCGGATGGCAGAAATCGGTGTAGAGAAACGTAGTTCCAGAGCAGGGTCTTCCAGAACAGCATAAGCAGCGGTTATTCCACCCATTAAGGGGATGACGGTTCCCAGGTATGCGCGTGTTGTATCGAAAATATATTCAGAACCACGAATAATCCCGATGATGATGAACACTGCCCAAAAAGATAATGGGAACCATATCTGTTCAAACCGAGAAGTAAGCAAGATGTAGTGTAATGATGAGCGTTTCATGATAACTCCTATGTATGCTTTTCCTGCCAATGTAAGTAACGGTTGACAGTAAATAGCACGATAGCGATACAGGTCATGAGAACGATAAGATTTAGCACTGCTTCAACTGGAGTGAAAGCCTGCACTACCTTGTAAGTAGAGCTATATGTAACATTGAAGTAAGCCTGCAAGGGATATTGACCTGCAACATTTAATAAAGTATCACTGATGGTAGGGAAAGCTTTTGGAGAGAGCAGATTGCCCCAGAACCAGTAACCTGTAAACAATACCTGATACACTCGCAGTGGCATGATTAAAGGACAAGCCAATGAAAAAGCGACAACAAAAGCATGCGCAGGCACTGCTATGGATAGGAAAGCCAGAAAAAGAGGCCACAGGTACTCCAATGGAGCAAGACCAGTTAAAATCGTTATAATTCCAGATGCAGCCACCAGAAATGCCATGGGAAGGAGTACAGAAAGCAAAATTCCCAGGTACTTTGCCAGAACGTATGCAGAAATGGATAACGGCGTGCTACGTTGTAGCTCTCGAATACCATTACGGAAATCGCGTTGCATCCTGTCTGCAGATAATATTCCAGCCAGAAGAGGCATAAAAACATTGAAAGTAAAAACGAAATTCCCTGCGCTTTGCCAGATTTTTTCATGACCGATCACATCGCCTGTTCTATCCATTGATGGAATAAGGATGGAAACAATGTAAAAAGTGATGAGCAAAGCGTAGGTGATCCAGAAACCAGTTCGGCGAACCGACATTTTAAATTCATAGTTGGTTATTTTGAAAAAGTGATTCATTCGATTCTCGCTATTTTTAGTAGTATGTTGACTATCCTTTAGATTAATAGATATTCGAAATACGGATGGAACCACCATGAAATTACAAAGAGCTCTGTACCAGCCCATGTTCAGAAAATCGGGTGGAAAACAATGCAATGGCAAAAATCGCTATTGCAGATATAAGCAGTAAACCTGGTGAGTTCCAGAAACCCTGGTATATATTCCAAAAAACATCAAATTTAGATATAGAAAATCCCCAGAAACCTAAAAACTTTGATACCTGTAAGTATTGGGTGATCCACAATACATAAGAGATCACAATGGAGTTACTTGTGCCCAACCAAATTGAAAGTAATAATGCCAGAGCAGAGAGAAATGCCATCGGCGCCAGCCAGCTTAAGATGAGCTGCCCAAAGAATTCTGGCGGGATGATTGATACCAATGCAATGCTGGCTACAAGGGTGATCACCAGGTTAAACGCTGAAACAATGCTTAAGCGTGCAAGGAGAATTTTCCAGGAGGATGTCTGAGTTGCAACGACAAGTTCGTATGCAGGGTCATTCTCGGGGTTATGAAGCATTGCCAGGTTTGCGGCTGCCACCATTGGGGCAATGAACACGATTGCGTTGATATGATTGGAAAGTAGTGCGATCATCACACCCAACGCCATGATGCCAAGTGAGGTTGGCCAAACCTCACGTCTGATGAGATAAGATTGGGCTCTCAGCAGGTTGAATGCCTGTTGGAAGGCTTTGGAGAATTTCAGAAACGCTGAAAAGGGTTTTCTCTCGGTTTGCTCCTTTTCTAATATGTGTGTCAGGGCGAGTTCTGTAAGGTTTTTTGGCGGTATAACGACTGTATTCATTGCTTTTATTTCGCAAGAAACCGAGCGCCAAAAGGTCAATTCTTCCTGGCAAAGGGTGCATTCTTTGAGATGCTCTTCCAATTTGGAAACCTGTGATGCCTCTAATTGCCGTGCAGCATAGAGAGGTATTTCATCAAGATAATGTTTCATCAGAGTTCCTCCATACGGCTTATCACACCGCGTAACTGTTGCCGGGCATAACTCAAACGACTTTTTACGGTTCCAATGGGGCAGTGACATACTTCTGCAATTTCGTTCAGGCTCAATCCCTGATAAAAGACCAGTTCAAGTACCATGCGATGCTCTGGTGATAATTGCCTTAACCCCTGCCTGATCAGTCTGGATTGTTCATTGGCTTGGGCTTGCTCTTCAGGTTGTGGTTCATCAGCAAAGATGTTATCTTCCATCTCCTCAGAAATTGGGATGGACCGATGACGCAAGGATTTAATTGCTATGTGGTGAATGATTCTCAAAAGCCAGGCGATAAGCCGTCCATCGCCACGATATGATGTGGCAGAACGCCAGACTGTTTCCAACGTATCCTGAACTACATCTTCCGCCTGTGCGTGGTCTGAGGTCAGGCACAGAGCATAGGTATACAATCGCTGACCATACACCAGATACAGTTCCTGGAGGGCATGTTCATCTTTCGCTGCAATCCGGCTAATTAGCTCAAGATCGTGCGCAACATCCATGGATGTGGATTGTATTCGCTCAGTTGTTTGAGAAAGATTCATTGTCAATTGCCTTGCTAACATTTCGTCTTCACTCATTTGCTCTGGTTGTACTCAGAATTATGTACCACCGTGAAGACAAAAGGTTCAAAATTGGGTTGGATGTTTGGCTTACAAGTCAAAACCAATGATTTCACTTTATAGTATAAAGCTCTATAATTTTCGAAGCTTGTACCTGATAAACAGATAAAAAATTGCTAACTATCCTTTTCAAATTTCTATACAGAAGTACTGCTTTTTTTTCAATGCAAAGGCCGATCTTCATGATTGTGTATAATCAAATCCTGAAGAATATTTTCTGGATACAGACTTTTCATTGCAAATATTCTAAAAGGAGGACCAGATAATGCATTATCGAACACATCGCGGATGTACCTTCTCTGAGATCGGCATTGGCTGTTATGCCTTGAGCGGTGCATATGGCCAGAAAGATCCACACAGCTATCGGCAGATGCTGCAAAGAGCCATCGAGTTGGGTGTAACATTCTTTGATACTGCTAATACATACGGAGATCTCGCAGAAGAGTTGTTGGGAGAAGTCATCCTGCCATACCGTTCTTCGATTTTTCTGGCTACAAAAGCTGGTATGCAAGGAAACCAGAAGTCCGATCTTTCCCGTAGCGGGGTACTGAACGCCTGCGAAGAATCTTTACGACGATTACAAACAGAGTACATCGACCTGTATCAGATCCATTATGATGATCCGCTTACACCCGTTGGAGAAACCCTTGAAGCTCTAGATGAACTGGTAAAAACTGGAAAAATCCGCAACTATGGCATTGGTCATCTGCCGATGGAGCGCATCCGCGAATATCTGCAAACAGGGAAGATATTTTCAGGGCAGTATGAGTTGAGTGCGGTGGCGCGAGACACCCGAAAAGAAATCCTTCCCCTGTTGCTCACCCATCACACTGGTTTGATCGCTTTCAGCGTAACCGGTCGTGGTTTGTTAGCCAGCCAGGTTGGTAAAAAACCATCTTTCGAACCAGGGGATATTCGTGTCATTGATCCACTTTTTCAGCGTGACCGTTATCAATCTGCGCTACGGATCACCCATAAATTCATTGAACTTGGTCAGCTTTATGGAAAAAGCAGCACACAAACAGCAATAGCCTGGGTTTTATCGCAGCCAGGTGTGATCTGCGCGCTGACAGGTCCTTCTTCCATTGCTCATCTTGAGGAGAATCTGGGTGGTTCAAACTGGCTGATCGCGAAAGAACATCTGGATGAGTTGGAACAATTCTTTACGGCAGAAGATGAGCAATTGCAAAAAGAGCTACGGCAAAGCATCAGAGGCATTCTGGAAGATCCGGTCTCTTCTGACTCTACCCAGGTAATCCAGGACCTGATTTATGTAATTGAAACTGCTATTACCTATGGTTGGATCGAGCAGGAAAAGATCATGCCGTATTTTATGGAAATCTGGCAGGAGAAAAAGGCAGGTAAACAGGCATCGTTGCAAAAACTGGAATCAACGCGCCATGAAATAGCTGCCTTGATTGACCCCTCTGTACTGCTACGTTAGGTGTTTTTTTACGTATATTGTTTTTAATGAAATATTATGAAGATAATCGCCTTTCGATAAATTTATTAGTGGAGAGGACATCATGATTTCTAGAATCTGGCATGGTTGGACTACACCTGAAAATGCAGATATTTACGAAGGTCTACTTAAGGAAGAGATCTTCGTTGGGATCCGCAACCGAGACATACATGGTTTTAAAGATATTCAGTTGCTTCGACGAAATATTGGACAAGAAGTTGAATTTATCACGATCATGTTGTTTGACTCACTTGGCGCAGTTCGTGAATTTGCTGGTGAAGATTATGAAGCAGCAGTAGTGCCGCCTAAGGCGCGAGCTGTCCTTTCCCGCTTCGATGCTCGATCACAACATTATGAAGTTAGAGTAGCGGGTGGTGGATAGATCTTTATATCGATAAAATTTCCACCTGCGATGTTGTTTTGTAGCAATGCGCGCTTTTACCCACATGGCTACTTATGTTCTTTTTTGTCGCGATTTTTATAACCGTCTGAATGAGTGGTAAACTCTACTGCGTCAGATCGAGAAGAAAACTGGTATGATATTCTGTTCGATCGTTATTGATTGCACCAGAGGTTAATTTGGTTACAGATAAATTTATCACTCCACAAATTCAACAGGAATTGATCGAATTTACCCGTGAGCTTATCCGCATTAGAAGCTTTTCTGGACAAGAGGAAAAAGTAATCCGGTTCATTTCTCAAAAGATGAAATCACTGGGCTATGATGAAGTGAACATCGATGCTATGGGAAATGTCTTGGGGAGAATAGGAAATGGCGAGAAAATCCTGCAGTTTGACTCACATGTTGATACCGTAACGGTTAACGATGAGAATGAGTGGGATCTCCCGCCATTCAAAGCCGATGTAGTTGACGGGCAATTATTTGGCAGGGGTTCTGTGGATATGAAATCGGGGGCTGCTTCGTCAATTTATGCGGGTGCATTGGCGAAACAGTCAGGATTTCTATCAGGTAAAACCATCTATGTTTCCTGCAGTGTGTTTGAGGAAGACTGCGATGGGGAGAATTTGAAGAATCTCTATCAAGAGCTCAATTTTAAACCGGATTACGTGGTCATTTGCGAACCTTCAGAAAATAAAATCACACTTGGACACAAAGGAAAAGCCCAGGTTTGCATTAGAACACATGGTGTTTCAGCGCACGGATCTGCACCTGAAAAGGGGGTCAATGCAGTTTATGAAATGGCAGAGATCATTCAACGGATTGAAAAAACGAACGCCAGCCTGATGCAGCAACCAGAACCGCGTGGTACACTGGCTTTATCGAATATCTCGTGCACCACAGCTTCATTGAATGCGGTGCCTTCTGAATGTGCTATCTACCTGGATAGACGAATGGCACCCGGCGAAACCGAGACCGCCATCCGACAGGAAATGGATCGATTGATCGAAGGGAAAAGAGCGACCTGGGAAGTCGGCACACTCCAACGTAAATGTTGGACTGGTAAAGAAATCACCTATAAACCATTTCACATGGCATGGAAGATAGCTGAAAACCATAAGCTTACCCATGCATGCAACACTGCTTATCAGGAATATTTCGGAAGAGCACCTGACGAATACGGTTTCTGGGATTTCAGCACAAACGCTATCACGCCAGTGAGCATGGGTATTCCTGTGATCGGATTTGGACCAGGTGATCCGAAATTAGCTCACATGCGAAACGAACATTGTGATATTCAGCAGATCATCGATGCCTGCGGTTTCTATACCAGCCTGATACAACACATATAAACAGTAACTATTTCCAAAAAGGCATCTGGTCATCCGCCGGGTTATTGGTCAGATTGGTAGGGTTGCTACCATCAGGTTCCATTGTATAGATTTCCCAGTTGCCATCCCGATTCGTTTGAAATGTAATCAACCTGCCATCCGGAGACCAGGCAGGCGACCAATCTTCGGCAGAATTGTTGGTCAGATTCACCATTCCGCTGCCATCGACATTGATCAGGTAAATATCTGATTGACCATTCTGAACCGAGCGGAATATGATCTGCTTACCATTGGGTGACCAAACAGGCGTGAAGTCGATACCTTTATCTTTGGTCAGCCGTTTCACATCAGTACCATCGGTATTCATCAGGTAGATGGAATAATACCCTGTGGTGTTATCCCTATCCGAAACAAAGGCGATTTGCTTCCCATCCGGTGACCATGCAGGAGCGAAGTCATCTTTTGGGCTATTGGTCAATCGAATGGGATTCGAGCCATCCACATTCATAACATAAACCTCATTGTTCCCATCTCGCCGTGAGGTAAAGGCAATCAGTTTCCCATCTGGTGACCAGGCAGGAAAACCCTCATCAGAATTTTCCTGTTTTGTCAGGTCAATCGGGTTGCTACCATCAGCATTCATCAAGCCGACATAACTATTTGTTAGCCCAAACCCGGTAAAAACGATCCGGCTGCCATCGGGCGAAAATGGACCCGGAAATGTATTGGAATCACCCTGGGTCAGACGGGTAACCCTGGCGCTGGCAATATCCAGCACGTAGAGGTCAGAATAATCACCACCACGATTGGAGCCAAAGAGGATCTGACCGCTGCCGCCCACGGGTGTTTGTTCTACTGCAGGGGTCGCTGTTTCTGTAACAGCGCTCACAGGAGAAATTTCATACCAGATATTGGCTATGAACCCCGCTGCATCTACTTCTGCGATCTGACTGAGTACTTCGGGGCTAGCGCCAACACAATGCCAGCTATAAATGGTTTCATGTCCTGTGATACTCATGGGAATACTATCTGAATCGGGATTGGCTGCACAATAATCTTTCATTACCTGAGAGGGAGCTTTATCTGTATTTGCCTTCGAGTCACAGGGCAGGTTTGCGCCAAAATTACAAGTATATACTTTGCTGTCCATACACCGCCAGATGGTGGTTTGCCTGAGCATTTCCATGGGTTCAGTGCTCGATTCAAGACCGGCTGCCTGTTTGAAACCATCAATGATCTCATCAGGGATAGGCACTCCGGTATATCGAGCATCAGGCGAATCAATTGTTCCCATCGCCAAACAATAAGCAAATGGGTCAGTGAATGTTTCAACCGTAGGTGTCAGCGTGGAAACTGGCAGGGCTGGTGTAAGAGAAGGTTGTGATACACTGGGAGCACAAGATGATACACTCAAAGCCATGAAAATAATCAAGGAAATGGTTATTAAAATTTTTTTCATTGTGACCTCCTGACCCACCATAATTTTCCGGCAAATCATTCTTTCACTATTTGCAATCATTTCAACAAGATCGATTCATTTTAATCATATCGCAAGTAGAACCTTTTGGCTTGTTTTTGTAGCTTCCTTTACCCTTTGTGGGGTAGAATCGACGTACTTAACCTTGCAAGATGAGTGAGGAATTGAAATGATAGCAAAATCCAAAGTCGCGGTATTGTACACACAACCTGAAACAGTAATTCAAGATTATCAACGCCTTTTCGAACTGGCGGGTGGTGCAGAAAAGCTTCAAGCGCAGACCACCACGATTCTCAAAGATAATATCACCTGGCATTTTCCCATGCCGGCAGCCAACACAACTCCCTGGCAGCTTGAAGGCACCATCCTTGCTTTACGGCAGGCCGGGTTCGATGATCTGGTGTGTGTGCAAAACCAGACAGTGGTTACCAATGCCTTCAAGGGTGAAGACTTGAATGGTTATGTGCCCATCTTCAAACATTATCAAATTCCAGTTCGATACAACTTTCGCAAAGAAGATATGACCTGGATACAGTTCCATCCTAAAGCGAAAATGCTGGCATTGGATACTATTTATCCAGAAGGCATCATGATCCCTGATTACTTTATTGGGAAGAATATCGTCCATCTCCCCACGGTAAAAACACACATGTACACCACCACAACGGGTGCCATGAAAAATGCGTTTGGCGGACTGCTCAGCAAATACCGGCATTACACCCATACATGGATCCATGAGACGTTGGTAGACCTTCTGGCAATTCAGAAAGAGATCCATCCTGGGATACTTGCCATCATGGACGGAACCAGTTCCGGGAATGGAGCGGGACCTCGCATGGTACAGCCAGAGATCAAGAACATCATCCTGGCTTCCGCGGATCAGGTGGCGATCGATGCAGTGGCGGCTAAACTGATGGGTTTTGACCCACTCGGTATAAAGTATATTCGCCTGGCTCACGAACAAAGCCTGGGAATTGGCGATCCTCACGAAATCGAGCTGGTAGGAGAAGATGTATCGAATGTAAATTGGAATTTCAAAGTGGGGCACAACTCGCACAGTTTTCTGGCGTGGCTGGCGTGGTATGGTCCAACCAAGGTATTACAAAAATTGATCTTCCGCACGCCCTTATCCATCATTCCAACCTTCATTGGTGAAGTCGAGCAGGATTACATGTATTGGCCATTGAAATATAAGAAAGTCGCTGCACACTGGTGTGAAGAAACCACCTGGGGAAATCTGTTCCAGCAGTATCAAAAACAGGGACATCTTGGGAAATAGGTTGATGGATACTGCTCTTTCACGCGTTGCAAAAAGACTTCAGATCTCTCAGGTGATTCTTTGCGATCTCCATCTTTTGGAAAGATGGGGTGCCTTTGGTACTCCGGTGCTCGTAGGCGCAGTCGCTTATGGGCTGGTTGTGGCACCGGACATTGATATGGAAATATTTTGCGATGATCCAAAGATAGAAGATGGATTCAAAGTGCTGGAAGCCTGTGCGAAAAATCCCCATGTACGAAGTGCACGCTTTGCAAATAAGCTGGATGAAGCAGATATGGGGTTGTACTGGCAATTACGCTACCTGCACGAAAATGGGCAGGAATGGAAGATAGATATGTGGTCTGCCCGCCGCGACCATCCAGGTCCGTTATCTTCTACACTGGTTGAACCCATGAAACAGGCATTGACAGATGAAACCCGTCAAGCTATTTTGGAACTCAAAGAACAGGTTCTTCTTGATCCAGCGATTAACTGTGGCTCGATCCTCCTTTACAGAGCGGTGATGGACGATGGTATTCGCACCCTGGCACAATTCAAGGATTGGCTTACCCGCAATCAATCGGATGCCTTGACCTTCTGGACACCCCGGAAGAAAAAAGATTGAGTCAGTGTAGGAGGTAACCAAAAAATCCCATGTCAACAAACTGGATTGAGATCCAAAAAACGCTGTCGCCCATCAAAGATTTCGAAGAATTCTGCCGGCAGTGGAAGGAATCCTTTTCTTACCCATTCGTACGCGAAATTTTCAATATCTCACTACCAGATTTATCCGACTACACCCGCCATCTTCTGGGAGAGGATCCAAAAAAACGGTATGATAATTATGCAACCTGGCTGCTGCGGATCATAGACGAGTTGCATCATGCCGGTGTTCAGGATGTTCTGGAATTGTTAATAGGAACAGAAACTCGCCAAAAATTCGAGCAGTTTGCTGAGCAAAAGGAAATCCCGGCTGAGGAAATTGCCGGTTTGTTTAAATATCTTTTCTACTGGTTCATACCCAGGAAGAAACGACTGGAAGAATCAGTTCGGAGTGATCAGGTAATCAGCGATGCAGTTAAGGTGCTTCATAATATGGGTGTTCGATTCAACCTGGATATGCTCCAGCAGGGATATACAGCAGCCGGGCGAAAAGCTCTGGTTGATTCCAGCAAGCTGCCCGAAACGATCATCATGGAACTGGTGAACCGTGCCGATCTCTCGCGTATGCCCTGGGCAAGTAAAGCCACTATTTCGAATATCGTAGGTGCGGGTTATGGCAGCATCGAACAACTGGTAAATGCTGATCCTGAAAAGTTGTACCAGGATTTCTTCGATTATGGTGGAGCGATTGGTAAGAATCTGAAGCTGGGAAATGAGATCGAGAATAGCTATCGCATTGCCAGGATCATACCTGCGATCGTGCAGCAGAGATAAATATTTTTCAGGTTGGTAATTTCTAAATTTTTTATCAAATCAGAATATATGGCAGCTAATTTAGATGGAGACATTCCAACAACTCGTGATTACTTTCATGCAAAGGTTGTCATAGATCTTAGATTTTAATATCCACCGCAACAAAATATCTGGATAGCTTGCACTATCTGTTCGAGTGCTGCCAGTGATGAGGTAACGTTCTCGGGAATTTCAAGCCCGTGATCCATGCCTTCGATCACCAGAGATTGACCATGTGTGATAGCTACAAGGTTCTGAAACACATCTGGTATATAGAAACGATCCGCAGTGCCCATGATGAAGAGGGAACGAGGGTGGACCTCCTCGATACGTTTGACAAGCCATGAGTGGGTTAAAAGGGGTGTCAACCAGATGCAATTTGCCTTCTGATAACGCTCATCCGCCAAAAGATACCCCATTCCCAGAGTACCTAATGATTTCCCCACCAGGGTTATCTTCTGATATGCCTTCTGTGCCAATACCGCATTGCAGGCAGCAAAAACATCAAAGGAGATCCAGTCATTCTGTTCCGCAGAGGTACTGTCTTTAAAGCTGGTATGGTCGTAGGCATATTCCACTTGCAACAGGTCAGCCCCGCTTTCGAGCAGAACTCTACCTGTATAATGAAGGTCAGGTCTATCCACCGAATGTGAATATCCAGGGAGTATGATGCCAATATGTCCGGCAGGTTGATCCTGTGTGATATACGTGTTGGAAATCCGCCGTCCCCGAAATCCGATCACATCTAAAGATTGTGTTTTCATCATAAGCCCTTCTTACCAGTCCCGAATACCCAATCCAAAGAGGTACTGAATCTTTAAAAATAATCTCCCCTGGATTTAATCAACGCATTCGCAACAGCCAGGATTACGGCAACTCCCATCAGTCCATATCGAACAAACCGATTTGCGCTGAATATTACACCCTCCATAATAATACAGAATGCTTTCTCACAGGTTTGTTCCTTTATGTCCAAAATACAAGCAACGCGTGGCAAGAAGAGCGAAGATTTCGACCATGATTGCGATGTAAGGTATAGATGTATTCATGGCAACTCCTTCCTTCTTCTCACTACTATAGTTATCAATGATCGAGTTTATGAATGGGTCTCACTCTAAATAATAAATACTATTCCTTCCCCAGTGCAAACTGCACAGCAGCTTCAGCATGGATGCGGGTAGTATCAAACAAAGGAACCGGGCTATCCTCTTGATGTACCAGCAGTCCAATCTCCGTGCACCCCAGGATGATCCCCTGGGCGCCTTGACCTGCCATTTTCTCGATAATGCGTGTGTACTGCTGCCTTGATTCGCTTCGAATGGCACCCAGCACCAGCTCATCGTAAATGACCCGATGGATGATCTCACGGTCTTTTTCCTCTGGGATGATGACCTGCAAGCCAAATTTCTCCTCAAGTCTGCCTTTGTAGAACTCCTTCTCCATGGTAAAGCGCGTTCCCAGCAACCCGATCTTTGTGATGCCAGCCGCTTTGACTACCCGGGCGGTAGCATCAGCGATGTGGATAAAGGGAACCTGGATGGCAGCTTCAATTTCTTCGGTTGAGATATGCATGGTATTGGTGCAGAGAAAAACGCAATCAGCACCCCCTGCCTGCAGGCTCCTGGCTGCATTTGCCATCATTCTGCCAGCCTGTGCCCAATTTCCATCACGCTGCAGGATTTCTACTTCGGCAAAATCCACCGAAAATAAAATGCATTTTGCAGAATGAAGCCCTCCCAATTGCGTTTTAATCCCCTCATTGATAATACGATAATACTCCAGTGATGATTCCCAGCTCATCCCGCCAATCAGTCCGATGGTTTTCATAATCTCTCCTTTGATCCACAATCAACGAATTTGTTAGTTGTTTAATGGTCTATCTTTGTTAATAACCCATTTCCATGTTACTCCAGCTCATACCAGTTCCTTCCTCATGCGGTAAAAGCCAGCATATCCGATTCGCCTATGGAATGATTCGATGAACACCTTTTTCACTGGTGTGAATCCAAATCGTTCATACAACTTGCGGGCACGATCATTGTCAACATCCACGGTCAGGCTGATCTTTTTGAAACCCAGTTTAGCAGCCATTTTCTCCGTTTGCTTGAGGATATGGCAGCCCAGTCCTCTTCCCTGCTGCTCAGGCAGAACTGCCAGGTTGCTGATGAAATACTCATCGTCCTCAGCTTCCTTAATTCCTGCAAGGGGGAGCGCCCTCATGAAGAAATGCAGGAATCCTTTCAGCCCTCTGATCTTGAGCAGATGCCACGCCATAGGCAATTCAAAAGATTTTATCAGTTTTCCTGGGTAAGCCACCACCAGCCCTGCCAGCAGGCTTTCAATGAATACGATCTGAGTGAATTGATAGCTGAAACGGTTGGATTTCATGCGGAAAAGAGATTCCAGCGCCTGCAGCCCTTGCTGCGGATTGCCCATACCAAACAGATAATCCGCAGTGGTTTTCATGGAGAGATATATCAGCTGGGATGTGAGTGGGGCTTGATCAGGTGTGGCTGGCTGCAGGTCGGGAAACGAAACAAATTGCATCATTCAGATATTTCCGGGGGAAAACTGCCCTTCGATTGGATTATACATCGATAGGGCAGTCTGGTATCATTGGAAGTTCCGTCAAAGCTTCAGACAGGCATCAGCGCTCAACCAGAACAGGCTTTCACGGATTTCACGACGTGTCTGCCAGCCGCGATTATCCCATTCGGTACCGCTGAGATCATCCCCACCATACAATACCTGCCCGAAAGCCAGCCCACGGAACTGGGCAACCGCCATCATTCCAGCAGCTTCCATCTCCACCGTCAGGCAGCCTTCTTCCTTGCGGGCAGCGATCTTGTTGGCAGTCTCACGGTAAGGCGCGTCGGTCGTCCAGGTTTTTCCCACCAGGTAAGGAACCCCGCACTGCTCTATGGTAGATACCAATGCCTGTATACCTGCTGCAGTGGCAGTTACTTCTCGAGATGGAGGCAGGTAATGGTAGCTTGCGCCTTCGTCACGCACTGCTGCGTTCACCACTACCAGGTGACCCACCGCAATATCCTTCACCAGCACGCCTGCTCCGCCGCAGGCGATATACTTGCGGCAGCCCAATGCAGTTACCTCTTCGAGCAGGCTGGCTGCCAAAGCTGAACCAATGCCGGGATGATAGAATGCCAACCGCTGCCCGTGATGCTCAATCTCGTACACCGGGTGCGGACCATCCTCCCAGCGGTTTTCGACCAACTTTTTAGCATTATGCTCGCTGATAACTTTCTCGAGCACTTCTTTGAAAAAGCAGATCACACAGTGCTCGGGCATATCGTGCGGTTTGATGATTTTCGATGGCTCAATCCGCGCTTCGGAAATAGGATCAAATTCAAGGATGGGATAGGAAGGCGAGGACATAGGAATAGTTACCTTATAAAGAGTTTTTACATGAATATTTAATTGTACAGGAATAGTAGAAAATGTCCTGCAAGGTGCGGTCAGCCTTTATGAAGGATTGGGTAATATTTTTATTCGATGCGGTCTGGAGACCGACAGCACCCTACTCCTCGTTTTGATCCCACAATTGTGTTGAACGAATGGTTTTGCTTATCATAAGGGTTAAAGAGAAAATTGATTCGTAAAAAAATTTATTGTTATGCTGAACGAAGTGAAGTATCTTGCCTAATATTTTCCCAGAGTAGAATCCACACCAGCACTGCGTCTAGTGTAGTATCAATCATCAGCAATTATTGTCATTCTGAGCACAGCGAAGAATCTCGCCCAGAAGTATTTCACATTTCCACGGGAAGATGCTAACCAGCACTACATTTGGTACTGTGCTGGTTAGCATCCTCAGAATACCATTCACTTTCTTAATCCTCATTAACTAAAACCTACCTCTTCACCACCTTGAGCACATCCGGCAGCGGTGAATCCGTCACCCAGGCGCGCACCATTTGGGCGAACACCTCGGGGAACTGCAACGCCCAAGCATGCCCACCTCCAGGCATGGCAACCCCATGCGCAGCAGGATATTTCTTTAATGGCTGTAGCGCGATTTCTCCGTACAGCTTGGCAGCTCCGGGTTCTTTTTCTCCCACGCATACCAGCAATGGGCTGGTGACCTTTTCTGGAGCTGTAAAACCGGTCAGTTCGGTATAGATCGGTTTGAGGAATTCTATTTGGTTGCTGGCAAGGATATCGTCGTGCAGGAGGTCGTAATATTCATCAGGGATGAGGTGCTGCTTCATTGTGCTCCGCACAATGGTTTCCGGCTTCATCCACTTCAGAATCCCGAACATCGGCAGGCTCATTTGCACCAGCCATTTCGCCAGCCGCCCGGAACAACCCGACAGGATCAGATGATCAGCCACCACCGGCTCGAGCCGCATGAGTGTCAACGCAACTGCCCCTCCCAGTGAAAGCGAAACAATATGCGCCTTCCCATGCGGTGTTTTTTGCCGGATGATCTCTGCCACTGCCCGCGCTGAACCTTCGAGAGTGAAAGGAACATCCTGGCTTTTGCCATGTCCCGGCAGGTCGGGTGCCAGGCAATGAAAATCTGGCAAGTGCTCGATCACCGGCAGCCAGGAGGTATGACTCAACCCACCGCCGTGAAGAAATACAACAGCCGGATCAGAAGGATTGCCTTGTTCGTGGGTGTAGATCATTATTTCCTCTTTCTTTGTCATGCCAGGGCATATTATTCTTTTGCCACAAGAATGGTTTCCGGACGATCAAAATAATCCTGTGCAATCTCGTAATACCTACCAGCATGTAGCCCATCCATGAGCGCGTGGTGACCCTGCACACCCAGGGGCATCTTGATCTGCCCCCCTTCTTCGAAATACTTTCCCCAGGCGATGCGTGGCACCGAATCCGAAGGATCCAGACGCATGGGATGCATGAAACCTGTAAAAGATACCCACGGAACCACAGTCATGAAAAGCAGGTCATCACGGTCCTCATCCTCTTCCGAAAGGCGAGGGCGTTGCTGCACATCCGCGATCTTGATAGCAGATTCACGCGCAAAGGTTGCGAAATCATCTACATACTGCAATGAACAAAAGCTGAAGACACCATCATTGCCCATGATGGTAGAGGAAGGGTGCACAATATCGTGTTCAACCACTGTATCGCCACGGATACGGTAGCGAAATTCAGGAATTCGGTTGGCTGTCCGGGCAAGCAAGTAAACTACAGCGATGTGAAAGGAAATGCCCGAATTTTTTACATATTCCCTGAAAGCAGTTATTTCGACATTGGCACACAAGCTGAATTGCGGGTATTCATACTTTCTGAACAATTCGAAATGTTCGCGCCTGGGCCAGGTTTGTTTATCAATGGTGCGGATGGTTCACCTCCAGAGGTTTTATTTCAGTCATAATTGTACAACAGCATGGGACGCAAAAGCTGTTCTTTACGAAATTACTTCATCTCAAAACAATGATGGAACTGGACCGAAAGAATTGATCACTACGAAAATCACTAAAATCACTAAAAATATGTATGTTTATCGTGTCTTTGGTGGTTAAGAATCAGTATTTTCCAATGAATCAGTTTTCTCAATCTCAACGCGCTATAATGATATTGTATGAACATGCAAACTGTTGCTGAAATGTTGGATAAATTGACTGCTTCGGGTGAGCTTTATCGTCCTCTAGAAGATGGGAAAGTGCAATGCCGGGCTTGCGCCCATCGTTGCATCATTAAACCTGGCGGGCGCGGCATTTGCCAGGTGCGTAGTAATCAGGGAGGTGAACTGCGCGTGCCATGGGGGTATGTATCTGGTCTTTACCCCGACCCGGTGGAGAAGAAACCTTTCAATCACTTGCTGCCGGGCAGTCTGGCGCTCACATTCGGCATGCTGGGGTGTAATTTTCACTGTGATTTCTGCCAGAATTGGGTCACCAGCCAGACATTGCGAGATCCGGCTGCCAGTTACGGGGCTGAATACATCCAGCGTATTTCGCCAGAGCAGGTGGTACAGATTGCTAAACGGGATGGCTGCGATCTGGTCGTATCATCCTACAATGAACCACTGATCACCAGTGAATGGGCAGTTGCGATCTTCAAGCAGGCAAAAGCTGCTGGGTTGCGTTGCGCGTATGTCTCCAATGGGCACGCCACTCCTGAAGTATTGGAATACCTTGCACCTTACCTTACCGCTTATAAAATCGACCTGAAAACAATGCAAGCCAGTCAGTATCGGCAGTGCGGCGGCAAGTTGGAATCGGTGTTAGAGACCATTCAGATGGCGCACAAGATCGGGCTTTGGGTGGAAGTTGTCACCCTGGTGATCCCTGGTTTTAACGACAGCACCCAGGAGCTTTGGGATACATCCCGTTTCATCACCTCAGTATCGCGTGATATCCCCTGGCATGTTACCGCTTATCACCCAGATTATAAACATGATGCACCGCCTACAAGCGCTAAGAAGCTGCAAGAAGCAGCCGAGATAGGGCAGGAAGCAGGATTGAAATTCGTATATGCCGGTAACCTGCCAGGTAGGGTTGGTTCTCTGGAAGATACCCACTGCCCCAGTTGTCTGAAGGTGTTGGTAAAACGGCGGGGTTACTATGTCATCGAAAACCATCTAAAAGAAACAAATTCCTGCCCATATTGCGGAACTGTGATTGCTGGAGTCTGGCAATGATCTTCAAAAATTGCTCTTTTAAGAGGTGAAAAATGGATAAGAAAAACATTCTCACAAGAATTTTAGCAATCACAGGTACAGTATTGGTCTGGTTTCCAATCCTTGCAGCTGTGATCTTTTCTATCGCTCACCTTATCAGGTCTGGTGAATTCCGCTTCGATTTCTTGATACCAGCAGAAATGTTCTATGTGATCCTGATCGGTGGAGCGCTGCTCATCTGGGCGGCAGTGCGGGCAAAAGCATACCGGGCATGGATCATCTGGAGCCTGGTGGGAGCAGTTGTGTGCCTGATTGCCAGTCAGGGTCTGGCAGTTGTCTCCGGTTTGGCATCGGGTGAACGAGAACCAGAAGGGATTTGGTGGATACTTGTGTTGAGTATCATGGGATTGGTTATCGTAGGAGAAATCGTTGAAGGTATCGGTGGTATTTTCCTGACATGGAAATTATTTGCACCTGATACCAAGAAATAATCCTTTATTATTTACGGGCTAGTTACTGATGGCTGCACCCAGGGAGTTGGTGTGGGTGCAGGCACCGGGAAGATCGTGATATCTTCCACGTAATCTGATGTACCCGGGCACTCTTCTTCAAGCGAAATCTTTACATGTTGCCAATCGAGCGGGTCATCGTCATCGTATGTTTTTTCCAGCGCACCTGCCAGGCAACCCGCTCCAGCATTATAATTCACCAGGGTGAACCGCCAGAGGTCCTCATACCCTGCCAGGGTACGGGTGTCTTCTTGCGTGATGTTGTAGATAAGCTGGTTCACCTGCTGGCAATTGGCAACCAGGGTGTTGGCAAAAACTTCTACACTGAAATTCGCCTGTGATAGATCGATCCCCATGGCACAGGTTGCGCATGAGGCATCAACTGTTTGCACCAATGCGCCGCGTAGCAAATTTTGCGCTTCTTCGCTCAGCTGAGCAAACCCTTTATCACAGGTATCCTGGCTGAGAACTAAAGGGCAAAACTGATTATAGAAACCTTCATTCCACAACAGCAATGTATCCGCGCCATATTCCGACATCTGCCCCAACCCGGCTTCCATATAGGTGGTAAAGATCCCTGGCCAGAACTGGCTTTCGCGGCTGAAAAGGTTCTTTAATAGTTGAGCTGGAACGCCTGTCTTATTAGAGACAGTGAGAATATCGTTGTTAAAGTCATTTTGCCATTCATCCAATTTGGTACGGCTTGCCTGCACACCACATTCTGAGGCTACCCCAGATCTGGTCAATCCTCCATCCGGGCATTTAGACACATCCACCATGCCCTGATTGATCAACCGTGCTGCAAGGTAATAGTAAGAAACGCTGGATTGAAGATCAGCGCTGTTGTATGGTGTCTGCAGCCAGGTTGGCAGCCCAGTGGCATCCGGAAACACCTGCCATATATCCGAACAGCTTGCAGGTCTTTCTCCTACCCATTGACTGCTGAGAACATCTGCCAACCAAAGTTGATCATCCATTCCATCGCCTTCGGGATCACTGAAATCGCCCTGAGGTAATGCCCGCACCAAAGAAGTATATGTCTCGCTTGAATCCCCAAATGAGGAATCTGCCCAAAACTCCACATCGATTCCCTGTTCCCCTGTAGGCTGCAAAGGTAATTCGCAAACGCTGCCTGCACAGGAAAAGGGTTCACCATCCAGATAGCCATTGATCGTAATGATAGTTTCATTGGGCAGGGGTTCATTCCCTTCCAATACCAGGTATGGCTGGCTGCTGCAGGTGTAGGTGGGCGGTGTATATTCGCAACCTTTTAACGACAGCCAAACATTTGGCAGAGGTAATTCGACATCCACTTCTTTTGAACCGGTGCCTTCTCCGTCATAGAGCAGATAGACACCACTGCATTGTGAAACATCACCTCCGTTTTTCGCTTGTTCACAAGGAGGAGTATCATACCAGTCTTCGTATCGTTCAGCACCACAGGAATCATAAATTTCACTACCCCTGGGCAACCCTTCGTGTTCAATTTTAATATTACAGACGTATCGGTTATTCTTCCAACGAACCATCCACCATTCATATAATTGTGTTTCTACAGTAAAATGTGAAATTCGTTTATGAATGGAAGGGGTGGGAGTGGGAGTGGCCGCTTCATTCAGATGGGATGATTGAACAATGCGCGGAGAAAATACCCCCAGAGCAAGAAACGCAACCAGAATCGCCATCAGGGCAAAATTCCGCTTCTTCAATAATCATTCCCCAGAAATTAGTGGATGTCATATTAGTGTAGCAAAAACCCTGATTAGTCACAAGAGGAATCACTCAGTCTATTAACTCTCCTCTCCTTCGATTCCTATCAAACAACGGGCTTTGCTGATCTGATCTGATTCGCCAATGATGCCTATCTGGTCACCAGCTTCAAAAATGGTCATTGATTTAGGATTGGCTGTCAGTTCATTATTCCGAATTAAAGCCACTATTGAAGCGCCAGTATGCGCACGGATGTTACTTTCAGCCAGGCTTTTTCCAATGATCGGACTGTCCTCTGGTAAGGATAACCAGGTAAGTTCTACCCCCTTTAATGCATGTAAGAGTTGATAGAGAGATTGGTGTTCTGCATTTATGGCAATATTCAGTTCGTAATTGTCATGGCGAACCGATTCAGCGTAATCATATACTTCCTTTAATGGAAACCCTAAGCTGATCAACGCATGGGAGATTAATTCCAGACCTTCTTCCAGTTCAGCTTGTACTGTGTGCTGAGCACCCAATTTCGCGAGTACCCGCACCCCCTCCTGGCTCGAAGCCCGAGCAACGATGGGCAGCCTGGGATTGAGATTCTTTGCCGTTGTGATGACCAGGCTGGATGCAGATTCAGTCTGTACTGTAATTACCAGGATACGCGCTTTCTCTAAAGATGCATGCATGAGAACTTCAGAGTTTGCAGCATCGCCAAACAAAGTAGGGATTTTTCGCTTGTTCAAAGTATCGATCTGTTCAGCATCTGACTCGATCACCAGCATGGGGACTTCCAGTGATTCCAACACATCCACCATTTGCTTTCCAACCCTGCCATACCCAATAATGACCGCGTGGTTCATCAGCTTACTTTCATCAATCTCTGGCAGTGGTTTTGCTGATTCCAGTTTTCTCCAAAATTCGGGCATCCGCTTCAGCAGCTTTTCCATCCTGGGTAAGAGTTTGAAAAGAAAAGGATTTATGGTTATAGAAATGAGTGATGCCGCCAGAATGAGTGAGTACTGATCAGCATTCAAGAGGTTGAGTGATACACCTGCCTGCCCAATGATGAATGAAAACTCACCAACCTGTGCCAGTCCAACCGCGATCACTAAAAATGTCCGCGCTGGACGTGGAAAGAGTAACCCAAGGATGAGAACGATCAGTGGTTTACCAATCAGAACGAGCAAGGACAGAGCAATAACCTGGCTGACGTTTTGCCAAAGAAATGTGGGGTTGACCAACATACCCACAGAGACAAAAAACAATACCGAAAATGCTTCTCGGAATGAAAAGACATCCGCTCCCACCTGATAACTGAGGGGCGACTGGCTGATGATTGCACCTGCAACAAAAGCACCGAGAGCCAGCGAAACTCCAAAGAGTTCTGCTGCACCCATTGCAGTACCCAAGGTGATTGCAAGGATAGCCAGGATGAACAATTCTCGCGAACGTGTGTGGGCGATACGTTCCAACGCCCAGGGAAGCATTTTTGTACCAAAAAAGAACATGACCACTACAAATGCTAAGGCTTTAAAAAGTGTGACCACCAGGTTCATCCAGTCGAATCCGCCCGTACTGACAGCCATGGAAGGCAGCAGTACAAGGATCAAGACGGAAAGGATATCTTCCATGACCAGCCAACCCACTGCAGCCTGACCATGCGAGGTGTTTAGCAGCGTGTGATCCATCAGCCCGCGCAGTAAGACAACCGTACTGGCAACTGAAACAGATAATCCCAGCACAATTCCAGCTGTTAAATTCCATCCCCAGAGCAGGCTCAAACCCACACCCAGTAAAGTGGCAAGCAAGGTTTGAAGCATCGCACCTGGTATGGCAATATCTCTAACATTCCACAAATCTTTAAAAGAAAAATGAAGTCCGACGCCAAACATCAGGAAAATGACGCCTAGTTCCGCCAGTTGCTGAATGGTTTCCACATCCCCTTTGAAACCGGGTGTGAAGGGACCAATTACGATACCTGCCAGTAAATAACCTACAATGGTTGGTAATCCAATCCGGCGAGCGATGATACCACCAATGAATGCAACCACCAACGCGATAGTAATGCTGATCAATAAGGGAACATCATGCATGAGGTTTCTTCCAAATTATTTGATTAATAGAAATTCTTAGTGCTTTTAAAAAAACAATCAGTAATGATTATGAAACAAAAAGTTCAAATCGAGTGAACGAACCATGTTCCTTTGAACACGACACCGATGCAATGTATCCTGCAGATAGTCCATTTTCCCCGATCTGAAAGACAAAAACTACTTTCTGGTATTTAAAATGTAGTTTAACAAAAAAAACCCGCCGCAACAAGGGAATCTTGAAAAACTAAAGAAATACTCATAATCCAAGGATGACTATACAACTTTTTTTGTTTTTTGAAGGATTGCCGACTGAACCAACACACCAAAGAGGAAAATCGCCCCCGCTGCAGTCATTGCTGCTGCGCCTTCCAGGTTTATGACTTGTACGATGATCATGGCGCCACTAAGCGATGACAGCAATGTCAGCGCCCACCCAAATATGCGGGCTATCAGCAATATACCCAGTAATCCAAACACCAGGATTAAAACCCATGACCAGCTTCCAAGATTTAGATCGAGTAATCGGATCGCACTCAAAGCAATATAACCACCGGCTACAAAGCCTGCCACCGATAAGGCGACTTTTTGGATCAGCAGTGTAAATGCTGCACCGATCACACCGATTCCCAAAGCGATCAGCATTTGCGTGGTACCGTTCATTCCGTTAAATAATTTGTTGACAAGCAATAATCCACCGATGAATCCTAATAATCCTACAACCAGCCAATAGAGCTTTCTTCCAAAAAGCACCAGGGCTGAACCTGTAAAAAGTAACGGAACAGTAAACATGGGGTTCGAATTCCTCAAATAAAAAAGCTTTTTAGGTAGTTCTTCCTTGAAGAATCGTTACAAGAATTATGCCGTTTTATTTCTCGTTATGGATTAGAAGTAGAGGTTTCTGTTTCGCTGGATGTAGGTGTGATAGTCACTGTTTTTGTGAGGGTGGGTGTACGAGTAACCGTAATTGTTCTGGTACGGGTGACCGTACGTGTGAAAGTTGCAGTTCTGGTGGGAGTATCGGTGGGTGTGGGTGTATCAGTGGGTGTTGGAGAAGTGGTCATTTCATACACCAGTGTGGTTTCAATTACAGATGGAGCTTCTGGTTGTAGTACAAAATCCACTGCCTGCAGCATCACTGTGTGAATCTCTTCTAAATGGGGCAGAAATACTTCGGTCACTGGACGGTCTGTAATCTGAAACCTTTCCATTTCAGCTTCTCCCAGGGTAAAGCTGCCAATCCGGTAAGGACCACCCAACTTCAGAGCGAATGGGATAAGAGCTGTCAGGTCTTCCAGGAAAAGGTCGCTTTCCACCATCTCATGAAATTCTGGCACCCATTCGGGCAAATTTACCAGGTTTCCCCCGCTGATCAACCGGATAATAATATTCTTCATAACCTGCAATTGGCGCTCGTTGCGCGATATTTCATCCATTCCCTGGCGATAACGAATGTAACACAATACCTGACTGGGAGAAAGATGCTGCACGCCGGGGTTCAATTTTGGGCATATACCTTTCATGTACGCAGGCACTTCCAGAGTTAATCCATCCAATCGCTCGACTAGATTGGTGAAATCATCGGTGTGCACCAATACATAATGCTCTGGACGAATGCCAAAAGTGTACTCGATGGACTGAGCAAGCAGGTCAAATCCTCCCAGACTGTACGCGATATTCAATCGCTGAATTGTGAAACCGGGAAGGTAGACAAATAAATCGGGGGGAAGGGTAATCAGACTGACTTTGGCTGTGACAGTAGAATAAATGACCAATACAATTGCATCCGTTCTGCCAGGGTAAGGAGCTTCACGATCTGCTCCAAGTAGAACAAAAGCATGAACACCTTCTTGAAGGCTGATCGTCTCAGCAGGAGATGGCAGAGGGATGATGGGAGTTTCTGCTGGAGGGGGAAATTTTCCCCAGATCTCCGAAGTGGCTGTGGCTGTATTTGCTTTGGGAGAGGATGTTGCTGAGACGGTGATTTGCATTGGCGATGGGCTGAAAGCGGGTACTTTGTTAAAAAAAGGCGAACAGCCCATGATGAGAAGCGTAATAAAAACGCCAATCACCGCGAGAGAGCATACGATCATAGAATTGTTCTTTTCTCGCCGCATCATTTCATTATACACATCTACCGCTATGGAAAAAGGTATCCTTCTACACCCCAAGATAAGGATAAGGTAAGGATAATAGAAACCTTTTAAAATGATACAATTTCTTTAGCGAGTAAAAATATGTTCGAGGGAGGTCAACATCCCCATATGTCACAAAAAATGACCATCGCTATACCTATGGCGGGCTATGGAACACGCATGCGTCCTCATACCTGGAGTAAGCCAAAACCATTGGTGCCCATCGCGGGGAGGACAGTACTTGATTATGTAATGGATCAGTTCAGCAGTCTGTCCTCTGACTGGCAGGTGGAATATGTATTCATCATCAGCCCCAATGGTTGGGATATCCGCACGCACATGGAAACCAACTACCCCGGGACAAAAGTCCATTATGTAGTACAGGAAGAAATGCACGGTCAATCCCATGCCCTTTACCTGGCAAAAGAAGTCTTAGAAGGTCCGATGTTAATGGCATTTTCAGATACGTTGATTGAAACAGACCTGGCTTTTCTGAAGAATGAGCCCTCTGATGGTATTGCCTGGGTTAAGGAAGTGCCTGACCCGCGTCGGTTCGGTGCAGCAAAGGTCGACAAAAATGGTAAAGTGATCCGCCTGATCGAAAAGCCGCAAGACATCAAAGACAATCTGGTTGTAGTAGGGTTCTATTACTTCAAATCAGGTGAAGCTCTGATAAAAGCCATCGAAAAACAAATGAAACAGAAAGTAATGTTGAAGAATGAGTATTTCCTGGCTGATGCGATCAACATTCTTCTGGACGAAGGACAACAATTCCGCATCGAAAGAGTAGAAACATGGCTGGATGCCGGTATTCCCGATGCAGTGCTGGAAACAAACCGCTATTTGCTGGAGCACAACCCTGCCCAAACGGATACGCCAGATCACCCCTGGGTTTCTATCATTCCACCAGTGTACATTCATCCTCAAGCAGAGATCACTGCATCTGTGATCGGCCCCTACGTTTCTATTGGAGCAGGATGTAAGATCCATGATGCAATCATCAAGGATAGTATTTTGGATGATGATTGCAATGTTAATAGCGTTGTAATGGAGCACAGCCTGGTTGGAAGGCATGTGAAATTGAAAGGGAAAGCCAGCAAGTGGAATCTTGGAGATAACACAGAGTGGGAGACAGAATAGTCGTTTCAGTACGTTGCCATTCTGGATATACCTATGCCGAGCGTCCATTGCAGGTTCTCATCGAGGGCGAATGGTGCGATATTATAAAGATAAGGAATGAATGGCGTACACCACAAGGAAGAGCATTCTATGTAATTTGCAATAACGATCAAGAATTCGTTCTAAATTTCAATGAAAAAACAGAGGAGTGGATCAAGGAATGAAGGAATCTTATCTCGCTGAACGTATTATTCGCTTAAAACCATCTGGAATTCGGAAATATTTTGATATTTCCGCCACAATTGAAGATGTGATTTCGCTGGGGATCGGTGAACCTGATTTCACTACGCCGCAGCCAATTCTTGATGAAGGTATACGCTCGTTACAGCGCGGAGAAACTCATTATACTGCCAATTCTGGCATCATCGAATTACGCCGGGCGCTGGCTGCCCATCTGGATCAAAAATATCATGTGATGTATGACCCCACCAATGAGGTTGTGATCACCGTGGGTGGCTCTGAAGCGCTCTTTCTTTCTTTATGTGCAATCCTCAACCCAGGGGAAGAAGTCATCATTCCCACCCCCTGTTTCGTGTCATACCAGGCAGATGTTGAGCTGGCTGGTGGCAAAGTAATTGAGATTCCCAGCCGCATGGAAGATGGATTTGCCCTGGTTCCTGAGAATATCGAGAAAGCGATCACCCCAAAAACGAAAGCGATTTTTATCGGGTACCCCTGCAATCCTACGGGTGCAGTTGCCAGCCATGAAACCCTGCTGGAGGTTGCCCGAATTGCAGAGAAATACGATCTGATCGTTATTTCGGATGAAATTTACGACCGCCTGGTTTATGATCACACTCATGTTTGTTTCCCTAGTTTGCCTGGAATGAAAGAACGTACGATCTTATTAGGTGGTTTTTCCAAAGACTATGCTATGACCGGCTGGCGTGTAGGATATGCCTGTGCCCCGAGAGGTGTTGTTGAAGGAATGCTTCGCATCCATCAATATCTGATCATGTCTGCCCCTTCTACCGCGCAGGCTGGTGCCTTGCAGGCTCTGCGGGTTGGTGAAGAATATGTCATGGAAATGGTCGAAGAATATGATCGCCGCCGGAAATTAATCGTAAATGGTTTCAACCAGTTGGGATTGCCCACTGTTGAACCAAAAGGAGCTTTTTATTGCTTTCCCAAAGTAGGTGTAACTGGCTTGGATGATGAGACCTTCTGCACACGATTGCTTCACGAGCAGCATGTGGCAATGATCCCTGGCCATAATTTTGGCGCTGGAGGTGAAGGGTTTGCCCGGGCTTCATATGCAACGGCATACGAAAAAATCGAACAGGCTCTGGTGAGGATAGAGAAGTTCTTGAAAACGCTATAGGCTTTGATGTATAACCCACCATCGTCATCTCATAATAGTGATGGTGGGTTTTCTATTGGGGGAATTCGAATGGTACGTTCTTTCAGGTTGGTATTCCAAAGCAATAACCAATACGAAGAAAGCTACATAATTATTGTGGATTTTGTGTTTTAGTGGTTATATTATTATTGAGTCCATTACTAATTCCAAAACTTGTGACAAATTCCTATTGACAGAATCCAAAATCTGCGTAGAATTGTTTCGATATGTGTACGAGAGTTGTAATCAAAAAAATTATTCCACCAGCCCGAAGCAAAGAGTCTTCTGGCGTTACCAACGTTTTGTTAACAGAGAGCCTTTTATAGGCTCTCTTTTTTTGCCTGTTTACGGAAGGATAATGAAAACTCTTACTCTCCCCGGACTGATAGACCCGCATGTTCACATGCGCGAACCTGGCGGCACCCACAAAGAAGATTGGGATAGCGGTACTGCTGCTGCACTCGCTGGTGGTTTCACTACCATCCTTGCCATGCCCAATACAAAACCACCTGTAACCGATGCTGAAACTCTGACCTCTACTTTAACCATTGCACAAAGTAAAGCCCGTTGCGATTTCGGACAATACCTGGGGGCAGGAGCAGATAACACCACCTCCGTTTCAGCCAATGCCTTCCACAGCGCAGGGTTAAAAATGTACCTCGACCAAACTTACGGGCCTTTACGTCTGGATGATATGACTGATTGGATGGCACATCTTCAAGCCTGGCCAAAGAATATGCCCGTTTGTGCGCACTGTGAAGGGACAAGCCTGGCAGCTGTGATCTTATTGGCAGAACTCACACAACACCCGGTACACCTCTGCCATGTTTCACGTCGTGAAGAGATCCTGCTCATCAAAGCAGCTAAGCAAAAAGGTATACCCATCACCTGCGAAGTCACACCGCATCACCTCTTCCTGAGCGAAGATGATATACCCGCTATTGGCAACGGACGCAGCGAAGTACGTCCCCAATTGGCTACCAGACAGGATGTGCAGGCACTCTGGGATAATTTGGATGTGATCGATTGTTTTGCCACTGATCATGCCCCACACACTCTGGCAGAAAAAGACGGTGAAATACCTGCACCCGGATTCCCCGGACTTGAAACCTGCATCCCGTTGTTACTCACTGCAGCTTCTCAAAACCGTTTATCGATAGAAGATATTATCCTGCGATGTCACATTAATCCACAACGAATATTCCACCTACCCGAACAGCCTGAAACACGTGTGGAAATCGATCTGCAGGGAAAATACACCATCCAGGCAAAGGACATGTTCTCACGTTGTGGTTGGACACCTTATGAAGGTATGCAGGTGAAGGGCAGGGTAAAACAAGTTGTCTTGCGTGATCAGGTAGTTTATGAAGCTGGAAAAGTACTGGCAAATCCCGGCATCGGGCGGAATGTCCGTCCTCCAATTCTTAATTTCACAAAATCTTAATTCAATCTATTTATTAAGGAGTTTCAAATGTCACCCCATACCCCAAGAATAGTTCGCAAAAGTCCATATTTACCCTTTGGCGACCAAAAAACAGCACCTTTCTACGGCAAAGACATCTTATCCGTCAAGCAGTTCAAACGCAACGACCTGGAATACATTTTTGGTGTTGCACATGAAATGGCAGGCATGGTTCGCCGGGTAGGAACCTTTGACCTGTTGAAGGGAAAGATATTAGCCAATCTGTTCTATGAACCGTCAACCCGCACCTCAGCATCCTTTACTGCAGCAATGGAACGATTGGGTGGCAGCGTTATCCCGATCAACGAAGTACGGTATTCTTCTGTTTCAAAGGGCGAGTCACTACCCGATACTATCCGTACCCTCGAAGCCTACGCTGATGTTATCGTACTGCGCCACCCCGAAGTAGGCTCAGCGGCACTGGCAGCAAAATATGCCCGAAAACCAATCATCAACGCTGGTGATGGTGTAGGAGAACATCCCACCCAGGCACTACTCGATCTCTTTACCATAATGGAAGAAATGAACCGTGTGGATGGTTTGACGATCACCATGGTGGGCGATCTAAAGTACGGTCGGACTGTTCACTCTCTGGCACGTTTACTGACGCTTTTCGATGTCAAGATCAACTACGTTTCGCCAGAAATTCTACCCATGCCGGAAGAAGTTGTAAAAGAAGTTGAAGCAAAAGGTACTCCTCAAATGCATTACACCACTCTGGAAGAAGCTTTGCCAGAAAGTGATGTGGTTTATGTAACCCGTGTACAAAAAGAACGCTTCACGGATGAAAAAGAATACGAAAAAGTTAAGGGTAGTTATATTATCAGCCCCGAGACATTGAAGACCGCCAAAGATGACATGATCGTGATGCATCCACTACCACGTGTTGGCGAGATCAGTATGGAACTCGATGACGATCCACGTGCAGCTTATTTCCGCCAGGTTGAATACGGTCTTTATGTCCGTATGGCTTTACTGGCGATCGTTTTAGGAAAAGCATAGTCAAATCTACTTATCTACAGGAGGTTTTCATGAGTGCATTCTTTACCGTGCTCGAAGAGCGGGCAAAACAAACAGGTTCCCTTTTATGTGTCGGGCTTGATCCTCACCCCGCAGATTTGCCTGCTCAAACAGCCCTGGCAGCGCGCGATTTTTGCCTGCGTCTGATCGAAAAAACAGCTGATGTGGCGCTGGCATACAAACCCAATGCAGCATTCTTTGAGATCTATGGAGCAGAAGGATGGAAAGCGCTTGCAGAAGTAATCGCAGCAGCACCGCATGGTACCCCTATGATATTGGATGCAAAACGGGGAGATATATCCTCCACAGCAGATGCATATGCCAAAGCAGCTTTTGAAATGCTCAAAGCACAGTGCATTACCTTGAGCCCTTACCTGGGGCATGACAGTCTGCAGCCGTTCATCAAAGATCCAGAAAAAGGTGTTTTCCTGTTGTGTAAGACATCGAACCCTGGTTCAGGTGATCTGCAGGATATCACCCTGGCGGGCGAGAATTACCCTCTCACTTTGTATGAAAAAGTAGCAAAACTTGCCACGCAGTGGAATACCACCAACAACATCGGCCTGGTAGTCGGTGCGACCCATCCTAATGCGTTACGCAGAGTACGTCAGGCAGCTCCCGACCTGTGGATCCTGGCGCCTGGCGTAGGCGCACAGGGAGGTGACCTGCAGGCAGCTCTGAAAGCTGGTTTGCGCAGCGATGGATTGGGGATGCTCATACCGGTTTCGCGCGGTGTGGCTCGCGACGCTGATCCACATGCCGCTGCGAAGAAGCTGATGGACGAGATCAATAAAGAACGGAAAGTTGTCATCAGCCAGGTTGTTCTGGCTGAAAAAGAACCTGCTGTCCCACCTGCCCTGGCAGAAGGGCTGCTGCAGGCAGGCTGCATCCGCTTCGGAAACTTCACCCTGAAATCGGGGTTGCAGTCGCCCATTTACATCGATCTGCGTCAACTGGTCACGTATCCAAAACTGCTGGCTGAAGTTGCTTCTGCATACATTCCTTTACTGAAGGGTTTGAAATATGATCGGCTGGCAGCTCTACCTTACGCTGCTCTCCCCATCGCTACAGCCATATCCTTGCAAACTGGCGAGCCCATGCTTTATCCACGCAAGGAAGTAAAAGACTATGGCACAAAAGCGGAAATTGAGGGAGAATATAAAGAAGGCGAGAAAGTAGTAGTGATTGACGACCTGACCACTACAGGTGGCAGCAAATTTGAAGCCATCGAAAAACTGACCGCTGCCGGATTGAAAGTAGAAGATGTGGTGGTACTGGTTGACCGCCAATCTGGTGCGGCGGAAGCACTGCAGCAGGCAGGGATCAAACTCCATGCTGTGCTGACATTATCTCGCCTGATCGATTACTGGGAAAAAACCAATCGTATTCCTGCAGGACAGATCCAGGCCGTACGTGAATTTCTGAAGATGCAGCCAGGATAAGAAACCGGGTATAAATGAAAACAACTGCCTACCGTACTGATAATGAGGGATGGATACTTGCTGTCACCCTGATCGTTCTGGTGATCGCTGGGATCATTGCAGCAGGTCCAACACTATGTATTGCCCCCATCCTGGTATTACTGATGATCGGGCTTGCCTATGCAATGAATCAATCATCCCATCATGATCTGTTACGACGGGCAAAAAAGGTTTCTTCGCAAACCAGCCCACAACTGAACTTGCTGGTTCATGAGTGCCAGGAACGGCTGGATCCAGGTGAGCTGGATGTATTCGTCGTTCCCAGCCGGCAGTTGAATGCATATACCTTTGGGTTTAACCCACCTCGGGCAGTGGTGCTTTACAGCTCATTGCTCGAGGTGATGGATGCTGATGAATTAAAATTCATCGTCGGGCACGAGATGGGTCATGTGGCATTGGGTCATACCTGGTTGAATACGCTATTGGGTGGGATGGCGGGTGTACCTGTAAGTCTTGGGGCAGCAGTGGTGCTCACCTTTGCTTTTCGCTGGTGGAACCGTGCCTGCGAATACTCGGCTGACCGGGCTGGTTTGCTCGCCTGCGGTGACCCACGCAAGGCTACCACAGCAATGGTCAAGCTGGTCGCAAGAGACGCCGACACCCCTGCAGAAGTAGCCATGGTTTTAAAAGCACTGGACAGGCAAGACGATGATATTGGAAATGTCCTGGCGGAGTCTATGGCAACCCATCCCATGCTTATCAAGCGGATCAATGCGGTCAATGCATATGCTCGCAGCGCAGAGTACCAGCATATCTTGCAGCAGGTGAGCAGAAAATACTGATATAGAAAATGTACAGGGGGAACCTTATCGTCGATGTTTGAGATATCATTTAAAAAGATTTTTTCATCATAAACCCAGGGGAAAATTCCCAGTTGGGATCGTCACTAATGGTCCATTGTTGAGTAAACGCCAGGTTCGGAACATTCCGGCAATCAATCTCCAGGGTGTTCGCCTGGGTTAGCATTTGGTCAGCCAAGCAATCCAGGTCTTCATATAAGTTTTCCTGGTGGATTTGACCGGAAAGGTCGCTGGTTGATGCAGGGTTATGGGTCAGGTCGATCGAGAATGCTGATGTTGGCTCCACCGTGGGGGTAGGTTTTGGAGTAGGGGAAGGTTCAAGAAGGGGTCAAGACAACAGTTTCACTCGGAGGTAATGTATCGATGGAGGAAGGAATATTCACCATCTGGGTTGGGTATGGATTTTTCGCATTAGCTGTTCATGCAGCTGCCATCAATACTATCGCCTCAAAACCTAATGCAGCTCTCGTCGTCAGTTATATCTTCATTTTTTCCTCCCTCATCGGTTTTTCTTTTACACTCTGGGGTTTTTAAGGGGATAGTTTTTGAATGGTGGAGAGCAATTCATAAGCAAAGAAGAACTACCCCTTCCATCTAAACCCTCTCCATTTTGAAAAGCGAAAATGGAGAGGGAATCTGGCACCTTCCCCTAAATCTAGATTTTTAAATTTGGGGGAAGGTTGGGAAAGGAGTCATGAGTTTATTTATTAATTCTTTGTTTTCTATGGTTTTTAATTCTTCTTGATTATTCCGTCGCACGTGTCTTCAATAAATTAATCAGCACATCCAGGAATGGATTATTCGCCGCAGTGGTTCTTGCGGTTGTAGTGGTTGTATCAGTTCCATCTGTCTGAGTGCCAGCACCTGGCATGACCCCACCCATTCCCATTTCACTGCCACTGGGCATACCCGTACCGCCACCCATTCCGCCCGTCATACCGCCGGGACCACCAAATCCTCCACCCATATCCCCGCCAGGGAATACCATATCCCCTCCAGGAAATCCTGTATCATTCCCTGGCATTTGATCCATGGAAGCACCTGGAGTACTGCTTACACCTGGTCCTAAACCCATAGTTACACCCAGGTCACTGGCGATTGTTTTCATATCTTGACCGGAGAGATCCATTGCATTGATCGCCTGTAATTGGGCAGTGGTTAATGTATCCTGGATCTGTTGGTCGAGAGCTTCCATTTCTGCATCTGAAATAGTGTCACTGCTACTGAAGACTTTGACACCCTTCCACAAAGGCAGCAATTCCTTTGCCTGTTCAGCAGTTACAGCATTATCAGTACCTTCGAGCTTCAAAATACCGATAGCAAGTTTAGTTTCTAGCGTCATGGTTGAAGCATCCATCGTGCCAGAAGTCTGGGCAATTACCTTGTTACCCAAAAACATAACATATACGAATACACCAGCAGCAACCACAATCACCGCAGCAAGAATTATCCAGATATATTTCTTTTTCATCTTTTACTTTCCTTTTCTTCTTCGCTTTTGCTTATTCATGTCTGAGTGCAACAATAGGATCCAGTTGTGCAGCTTTGTGAGCTGGCAGGTATCCAAAGAAAATACCAATGAGCGCAGCAGAGCAGAATGACAAAATAATCGAGAAACTGGAAATTACTGTACGCATTCCGCTCAATGAGCCAAACAACCAGGAGCCAACGACCCCTGCGATCACACCAATCACCCCTCCGAGTAAACTTAACATCAAGGCTTCAAGCAAAAACTGGGTTTGAATATCGCCAGGGGTGGCGCCCACTGCCTGCCGCAATCCGATTTCACGCGTGCGCTCAGTGACACTTACCAACATGATATTCATGATCCCAATGCCACCCACAATAAGGGAAACACCAGCCACCCATCCCAACAATGTACGGAATGATGAAGTGGTTGATTCCTGGGTTTCGATAATGTCATCCTGTGTGGTGATGCTGAAATCCGCTGTATCCACGGTCACCTCGTGCCTGTTGACCAGCAGTAAGGTGATCTGTTGGACTACTGCATCCATCTGGTCTTTATCTTTAACGGATACAATAATCATCCGTACATCGTCACCCATGATACGGGCGAATTGGGATGGTGTGAATTTTTTAAATACAACTGAAATGGGGGTGTAGATCTGTTCATCGTAATCTGTACCCGAGGATAACCCTTTGGGTGCAAGAACCCCTATCACGGTTAGTTTAGTATTGCCAACCGTAATATATTGGCCAATCGGATCGGTACCCGAATCGCCAAATAATTCATCTGCAATAGATGAACCTAACACCACTACTTTACGGGTGTTGTCCATCTCATCCTGGGTGAAATATCGTCCGGTGGCAACCTCAACTTCACGCACGGTAGGGTAGTCAATCGTAGTACCAACTACGGTGACATCAGAAAGGGTTGTTCCATCAAACTTGATGGTTTCACTGGCTGATTGTTCCACTGAAACACCCGCAATACCGCTGATCTTTTCACTGATGGCGGTTGCATCATCATATTTCAATCCACCTGAAGAACTGCTGGGTCCCATGGAAGGACCTCCCCGAGTGAAAGCGGTCGAAATGAATATCAGATTGGAACCCAATCCATTGATGGCTTCAGAAATAGTAGCCTCAGTACCCGCGCTGACCGCGATCATAATGATGACCGCTGCAACACCAATAATGACACCCAGCATGGTCAATAGTGAACGTAATTTATTGGAAAGCAGACTTTTCCAAGCTACTTTCGAAACTTCACGGTAGTTCATTCTGCTGCTCCTTCCGGTGTTGCTTTTTGAGCCTCACCATGCGCAGATTTCAAAATAGGATTTCGGTTTGTTCTTTCCATTGCTAATTTGCCATCACGGATAAGGATGATCCTCCCTGTGTGCTGTGCAATATCAGGCTCATGGGTAACCATAACAATGGTTCGCCCCCGTTCATTAAGTTCATGCAAAATATCCATGATCTCAATACTGGAATGGGTATCGAGATTGCCGGTGGGCTCATCCGCCAGGATCAAAACCGGATCGTTGATGAGAGCCCTGGCAATAGCAACACGCTGCTGCTGCCCTCCCGACATCTGACTGGGAAGGTGATCCGCCCGATCTTTCAACCCCACGCCTTCCAATGCAGCCAGTGCTTTCTGTTTTCGTTCTTCCATAGGAAGATTGCTTTCTCTCTGGTACATCATCGGAAGCATGACATTCTCCAATGCAGTTTGACGAGGAAGGAGGTTATATGATTGAAAAACAAATCCCAACTGGCGGCTACGAATGAACGCTAGCTCTTTCCGGTTGTACTCGCTCACATCTTCCCCTGCAAGAATATAACGACCACCTGAAGGCCTATCCAGGCAAGCCAGAATATTGAGTAGAGTGCTTTTTCCTGAACCGCTTGGTCCCATAATGGCAACAAATTCACCTTCATGGATCTGGATGTTGAGGTCATCCAATGCGGTTACACTGTACTCACCCTCGCCATAAATTTTCGTTAATCCAATTGTCTCTATGATTGTATGATTCTCGCTCATGATTGCGTCTCCATAATACCTGTTGTAACCACATCACCCTCTTTCAGCCCAGATGTGACTACGGTATAAGTCGAATCGGATAAGCCAATTTCGACGACAGTCAGAGTAAGTTTGCCATTTGTACCCACTACGAATACACCATACTGACCATCCCCCAGGTCATGCACCGCTTCCACTGGTACCAGGAGCGCATTTTCAGCTTCGCCACCAATAACCTCGACGGAAGCATTCAGTCCTTCGATCACGACTACAGAGTCATCTTCATTAGAAAGGTCAAGCTGGATAATTCCCTGTACCACCTGATAACCACTTATGGTCTGCAGGGTTGGATTGATCTCTGTTACTGTTCCTTCGAATACCTTATTGGGGATGGCATCAAAAGTGACTTTGGCAGAAGTACCTTCAGACACTTTATCCAGATCAGTTTCATCCACCCAGAACTCTACTTCAGGATGTACCAGGTCAGCGATGGTAATGAAAGAGCTTGTTCCCACTTCATCACCCACTTCCCCCTCGATGGAAAGGATAGTGCCATCGAATGGGGCATAGATGGTAGTGCCTTTCAGGGTGGCAAATGCATTGTCATAGGCGATTTGCGCTGCAGCCACATTTGTCTCAGCAACTGCCAGGTCAGCGGGATCAATCCCATTATTTGCTTTTAATTCAGCCAATTCTACTTCTGCCTCTTTGACTGCTGCTTCTGCCAGAGTTAAAGTAGCCTGCGAGGAATCGATCTCATATTGGGTATATCCAGCACAATATTGATAGGTGGCATATGCCTGTTCAACTTTTGTTTTTGCCGGGAGAATAACATTGAGGTAATAATCCTGATTGGTATTGCTTTGGTCCAGAGCATTCAGGGCTTCCTGAGCTTTCATATACGCAGCGTAATAAACATCAGTGGTGTCCTGGTCACAACGTGCCATTTCTGCTGTCAGCACATTAGACTGAGCATCTTCGAGTTCCTTCTGCGCATTTGCTAAAGTAAGGGCAGCATTTGCCAGATTGGTCGCTGCGCTATTTTTTACTTTTTCTAAATTTTGATTGGCAGCTTTGAGATCCAATTCAGCCGTAGTCAGAGCAGATTGCAAGGCGCTGATGTCAGCAATTCTTGCCAATTCCTGTCCTTCGGTCACTTTGTCGCCCACAGCTACAGAGATGGAAGCCACAGTTCCTGATGCAGTAAAGCTTAAGTTTGTTTTTTGACCGCCAACCAGTGAACCGGTGCCACTCGCGGAGATTGTCAATGTACCACGCCGAACCTGAGCAGTCTGGTAACCAGTTTGTTCAACGGTATTAGCAATAGATGATCTTTTCAAAAGGGTATAGCCTAACCCAGTGGATACCAGAACTACAATCACAATAACTGGGATGAGTATCCTCTTATTAACCTTTCTTAGTTTCATACGCTCTTTCATAGATCTTGAAACTCCTTTATCCAAATGGGTAACAAATAAGTGCCTCTATTCAGAAACCTTGCTGGTGATAATGAGCTCTCCATCACTTAATCCATCAATAATTTCTATATAACTGGCATTCTGAAATCCAACTTCTACAAAACGTTTTTCGGGCGTTCCGTTTGAATTCAATACATAGACAAAAGATTTACCTTCATCATCCTGATAAACTGCAGTTATAGGTGCAAGCAGTACTCTGCTTGCCTCCCCACAGGTAAGGTACACTGTTCCGTTCATGCCCAGTGATAAGTATTTTCCGGGCATCAGCAGAGGATCCTGTAAGGTAACCACCCCTGTTGCCACTGAAGTATTGAAACCTGATATTAATTCAGGTGAAACCTGGGTAACTGTTCCCATGAATACCCGGTCAGAAACCGCAGATAGAACTACCTGGGCACTGCACCCTTCCTGTAATGCCTGATAATCTGTCTCATCTACTGAAACGTTCATTACAAGCTGTGATAGGTCTGCCATGCTGATAAGGGTTGAAGTATCCACACTATCGCCAACCGCTGCATTGATTGCCAGAATAACTCCATCTGTCGGAGCAACCAGCGTTGCATTTGCCAGATCATTCTGAGCCTTGGTAAGCTGTAATTGCGCATTTTCAACTTTAGCCTGGGCAATTTCGACCGCTACGGGATCTACGCCATTGTTTTCAAGCAAATACTGATACTCTTTCTCTGCCAGTTCCATCTTGGCTTTTGCAAGCATCCATGCTGCTTCCGACTCATTAGTCTCCATTTCTGTATACCCAGAGCAATATTGCCAGTTGAGGTACGCTGAATCTCGGGCATTCTGCAGGGGAGTCAAATTTGTGAGAATATAGTCTTTCCCGTATCCGGTTTTCGGGTTTTCCAGTTCATCCTCCCAAACCTGGGCTTTTCTACGATAATCCCAGTATTCTGCAAGGTATTTATCAGAGATCTCACTGCTGCAACGAACTGTTCCACTTGTCACATGATCCTTATCTGCTTCTTCAAAAGCTTCCTGTGCTTCCGCTTGATCGAGAAGTGCCTGCGCCAGGGTAGTTTCCCCACTACTCAGCAATGTAGTCAATTCATTCTGTGCGTCAAGAACTGCCTTCTCTTGTTGTTCAAGTTTTACCTGTAAAGAATTCAATTCACTGGAGATCGCCAGAACATCCCCTGCTTTCACCTCATCGCCTATTTTTACATTCAGTGTCGCCAACGTACCAGGAGTGGTAAAAGCCAGATCAATGGTTTTCGCAGCTCTTAAGGAGCCTGAACCGGTAGCAGTTACTGTAATATCACCACGTAACGCTGGGGTTGTTTGATAGGCGGTCTGGGTGACTACGTCTTTCTTCTGACTCTCTATAAGAAAGATACAAAGCACAATTAGAATGACCAGCACTACCCCTGAAGAGATTAAAACGGGTATGCGATACTTTTTCACAAAGGTTTGAATTGCCTGGAAAAGAGTTTTCATGGGTTCATCCATTTTTATTGGTTCGTTGTAGGTACCATTCCTGTAGAGACAATATCACCCACATTCAGACCACTCGTTATTTGTATGTATGTTGAATCGGATAAACCCACTTCCACCGTATGTAATCGAAGTGTTCCATCATCATCGATCATAAAAACAGCGTAGTCACCATCACCCAGATCATGTACAGCTTCAACAGGGGCAACAATTGCATCTTTTACTTCTGAAGAAATGATCTCAACTCCAGCATTCAAACCAAGAGGAATAGTCTGAAAATCTACTGTGGTAGATGGCTCCAATTCAATCAAACCCTGCACAGTTTGAACCATGTTGGTGTTCACTAACTGAGGCTCGATCTGGATCAGTGTGCCTGTGAATGTGTAATCCGGCAAGGCATCAAAAATCACTTCCACGCTACTGCCAGCGGTAAATAATGGCAGATCTGATTCATCTACATTCACCTGAACAAATGGATTGCTTAAATCTGAAATGGTGATAAATAGCGAAGTATCCACCAGTGTACCTTCTTCTGCAGCCAGGTAGGTCACCACACCATCCATAGGGGCGGTAAGGGTGATCCCATCCAGTATTGCTTGCGCTTCTGTCAATTTATCTTGCGCTTCGGTAACTTTTGCCTCAGCCAATTGCAGTTCGATCGGATCAATTCCCGAGCCATCTTTAAGCGTGTTGTATGTAAGTTCTGCAGATTTTCGAGCTGCGTCAGCCAGTTCAAGATTGGCTTGCGCTTCTTCTTTTTCACCACTGGTATAGGAAATGCAATAATTGTAATTTGCCACGGCGGTATCATACCGGCTCTTTGTTTCGATATACAGGGCGCTGCCTTCGGTTAATTCTTTCAGTTTGTTGGATAGGTTTTCTACTGAAGCCGCATACCCCTTAGTAACCGTGTCACTGCAGCGTGAATAAGAAGTATGTTGTGCCTCAATCAATGCTGTCTGATAATCTTCCTCTGCAGTCACCCAATCCTGGTATGCCTGTGCCAGAGCTACATCAGCATTCTTTTGCAGGTCATTCAATTCCTTTTGAGCTTCTAATAATGCCAGCTTTGCACTGGAGACATTCGCTTTGAGTGTTTCAGACCCTTCGATACTAGCTAACACATCACCAGCTTTCACCGTGTCCCCCAGCTTTACATATAATTCAGTCAGGATACCTTGCGTGGGGAAATTCAAATCTACTGAATTACGGGTAATAAGGGTTCCAGAGCCGTTGATTGAAACACGGACATCGCGCTGCAGCACTTTTGCAGTTTGATAGGTTGTACTCGCTTTATTTCCAGAATTCGCAATAGAATTATAAGAACCCTTAAGAAAATAAAATGCTATTCCAGCGCCAACCAACAATGCTCCACTGACAAGAATGATCCAGAAGCGTTTACTTTTAGGTTTTTTAATTTTTTCCAGTACTCCAGAAAACTTCATGCGTCCCTCCGGAAGATATTTCCTTTGAAAAAGAGCAAATCTACTCTCTTGTGAGCTTTATAATCTTCATGATATTAATCAATAGTTATTTAGTTTTTCTTTAGATGGAATTAATTATTTAGGTAATATCATTACAGCCAGCAAAGGAAAACTGTTTCAACCCTAAATCAAATCTTAATAAATTTGTGATACCCTGTAGTCCAGATGTATTCTAAAGATAAGGTCTGTTATAGAATAAATAATAGCAGGTGTAATATGGCTTATTCCATTATGGTTGTAGATGACCAATCAAGTGTCCGGCAGTTGCTTCAGGAGTATCTGGAAGAACAGGGGTTTCATGTATCTACGGCTGCAGACGGACAGTCTGCTTTATACATGACCCGGCATGACCCACCCGATCTCATTCTTCTGGACATTATGATGCCCAAAATGGATGGATACCAGTTCTTGCAGCAATATCGGAAAGAACGACAGACACCTGTTATTATCATCACCGCACGAGAGGAAGAGACAGACGCTGTGCTAGGATTGGATCTGGGCGCAGATGACTATGTGGTAAAGCCTTTTAGAATGCGTGAGCTTCTGGCGCGTATCCGGGCAGTGCTTCGCCGCACACAGGAACCCGGGAAAAAATCGGAAATATTACGAGCTGCTGAAATAACCCTGGACGAAATTACCCATACTGTCACTGTTCATGAAAATCCTGTCAATCTGACTCCTATTGAATTCAACATGTTGGCAACTTTGATGCGCAGCCCAGGTAGGGTGTTTACCCGAGACGAATTGGTAGATTGCCTGATGGATTGCGGCTTTTCAGGGTTGAGCAGCACACTCAATGTTCATATACGAAACCTGCGCACAAAAATCGAAACCGATCCCGAAAATCCACATTATATAGAAACGGTTTTTGGTGTGGGCTATCGTTTTACAAAATCTGGATAATTCTTTATGTGGAAGACGCTATACTGGAAACTTGCCCTTGCTTTTATGTTTGTTGCAGTCATTGCAACTGTATTAATCGCAATCTTTATTCGCATTACCAGTGTTGACCGCCTTACCAAGTTGATCACCGAGCAGCAGGGGAGCAGTTTACAGGCTAGTATGGCTGAATACTACGCCTTTACGGGTTCATGGCTGGGTGTAAAGGAATACTGGCAAACTGCTCAAATGCACCCCACTCCATCCTCTGATGGAACACAGGATACAAACACAAATCCTAATCCCTTCCCACCTGATGGACGTGATCGTCGCAATTTCTTTGGTCTGGTGGATGCCAATAGAGTTGTTCTTGTATCGGTTGACCCAAAATTTCCTGAAGGCAGCACCCTGCCTGAAAAAATGTTAAAAGATGGCTTTCCCATCATGGTGGATGGTCAACAGGTAGGCACAATCATCAACGCGAATACCCCCCCTGGTTTCCTTCCTGAAGAAAATCTTTTCTTGACACGAACAAATCATGCATTGCTGTTGGGGGTGGCTGGCGCGCTGCTTATCGCATTGGTTGTTGGGATTGTTCTGGCACGCACATTGACACGACCTTTGCGTGACCTTACTCAGGCAGCTCAAAGGATTGCAGATGGAAATTTGGAGCAGCAGGTAAAGGTGAATTCAAAGGATGAGATCGGTGATCTGGCCATCGCTTTCAATCAGATGAGTCACGAAGTAGCCCATCAATCGTTACTTCGCAAACAAATGACCGCGGATATCGCTCACGACCTGCGAACGCCTTTGACCGTGATCGCCGGGTATATCGAATCCATGCAGGATGGGGTACTTCAACCGACACCCGAAAGATTAGCATTGATCTATTCAGAGATCGAACGGCTGCAAAACCTTGTAGGGGACCTGCGCATGCTGTCGCAGGCTGATGCAGGAGAATTACCCTTGAACCCGCAAAAAATAGAGCCAGTCTCGTTGCTGGAAAGGTCAGCTGCACTCTTTCAACATCAGGCTGAAAAACAGCAGATCTCTCTTGAAGTCCTGGTTCCGGAGGTTCTACCAGAGATCTATGTGGACGAAGCTCGCATGCTGCAGGTATTCGATAACCTGATCAGTAATGCTTTCCGATATACACCTGCGGGTGGAAGGATCACTCTTTCAGGAAAACTCCAGAATGATGGAGTAGTGTTAAGCGTAAACGATACCGGTTCGGGTATTTCTATTGACGAACAACCATATATTTTTGATCGCTTCTATCGGGCGGATAGATCCCGGCACGCTGAAAATGGGGAGTCAGGACTTGGTCTGGCGATTGTGAAGGCATTGATCGAAAGCCAGAATGGGAAGGTATGGGCTGAATCAAAACCGGATCATGGAACCACGATCTTTATGGAATTTCCTGTGACTAATTCATAAGGCAAAAATACTGTAATAATGCGGAGGGAATCTGGCTTATTCCCCTAAATCTAATTTGGACTTAGGTGAAGGATGAGAAGGGAGTCACGAGTTAGTTTATTAATTCTTTGTTTGCTTTTTGGTGTTTTCGTGGTGATCCCGCCTGCATGAATACCCAATCTACTTGGCAACCTGCCTGCTTTATTGGATAATGAGGAGGTGATGGAACAAACCTTACCCAACTTATCCTTAGCACATGGCACATTGACCTTTCCTGTTTTTCTTCCCGATGCAACGTATGGCATGGTGCGAGCGGTGGATGCAGAAGCGTTGGAATCTCTTGGCATCCAGGCGCTTGTGATGAATACGTTTCACCTGATGCAGCGCCCTGGTTCCACGACTATAAAAGCGTTGGGCGGTTTGAATACCATGAGCGGCTGGCAAAAACCCATCATGACGGATTCTGGCGGTTTTCAAGCTTATTCGCTGATTCACAACAACCCGCGCGCGGGTACCATCAGCGAACAGGGATTGACGTTTCAGCCCGAAGGCAGTCAGCATAAGATCCAGCTTACTCCTGAAAAAAGTATTCAGCTACAATTAGCTTTCGGTGCAGATATCATTGTCTGCCTGGATGATTGCACGCATGTGGATGCCAGTGAAGAAGAACAGCGCCAGTCTGTCCAACGAACAATAGCCTGGGCAAAACGCTGCCGAACTACCTTTGATCAGCTTCTCAAACAAAAGCGGAAGAATCCTGAACACCGTCCTCTGCTTTTTGCCGTGGTGCAGGGTGGAGGATCCTTCGACTTACGTAAAGAATGTGCAGATGCCTTACTGGAAATTGGTTTTGATGGCTATGGTTTTGGCGGTTGGCCACTTGATTCGCATTCCAACCTGTTAACAGACATCCTGGAATACACTCGCAGCCTTATCCCATCACAATTTCCACTCCATGCGCTGGGAGTGGGACACCCAGAAAACATAGCTGCCTGTTGTCGCATGGGCTATCCAATGTTCGACAGCGCCATGCCTACGCGCGATGCCCGTCATGGCAGGCTCTATACTTTCACTGGCTCACTCGAACAGATCAACCCGTTTGCACCAGCAAAAGAATGGCTTCGGTATTTTTATGTTCAGGATGAGATACACATCAGAGATAACCATCCTCTGGTGGAAGGCTGCCCGTGCCCTGTATGTCGCAAGTACTCCGCTGGCTACTTGTATCATATCTTCAAAATGAATGACTCCCTTTTCCCCCGTCTGGCGACGTTACATAATCTGGGATTCATGTTGATGCTTTGCGACCTGCTTCGTGAGTATAAAAAGGCAGGATTGTGATGGTCGAAGAAGACTTGGTGAAGAAAGTTGTAGAAGCGGTGATGGCTGGCAGCGGATACAACAGCATCAGCCGTGACCTGATCATCCGCATTGCAACCCGTGAGATTGCCAAAGGGAGAGCTTTCAAAGACAGCGTAAAAGCCACACGCACAGTGTTGCATCAAATTGGCGGAGCGTATCTTCCTGTTAACCCGCCTTATGACCTCTGGGCAAAAGAACTGGCGGATTTATCTCGGCTTCCCAGCGATCCTGCTCTGCGTACATTTTGCGCACAAAAGATGCAGATGCATGCTTCCACCCGCGAACGCCTTCCTTTTTTGGAAGATTTTGCCAACCTCATTCGTGAGAATGTTGGCGAGATTGGCTCCTTACTTGACCTGGCTTGCGGGTTGAATCCCTTGGCATTGCCCTGGCTCCCGATGAAAGCCAATGCTCAGGTGTATCTATGCGACATCTACACGGACATGGTTACATTCGTGGATACATTTCGCCAGCATCTCGGGTACGCCGGCTCCAGCCAGGTGTGCGACCTGACAGGCGAGATTCCTGATCACTCTGTTCAGGTGGCGTTTCTCCTCAAGACAATCCCATGCCTTGAAAATATACAGAAAACAATCGGTACTCGCCTTCTGGAAGGTATACAGGCTGAAACTCTGGTGGTAACATTTCCTGCATACAGCCTGGGGGGACGCAGTAAAGGGATGCGCCAGACATATTCAGCTCATTTCGATGATCTTGTGGCTGGGAAGCCCTGGGAAATTAGAAAGTTTGAATTCGGAAATGAGCTTGTGTACATCATTCAGAAATAATTCGTTTCGCTAATCAGGAGTAGAACATGGACAAAAAAATTTTAGTGGCGTATGCCAGCCGGGCAGGATCTACAGCAGAGGTGGCAGAAGAAGTAGGAAAAGTTCTGGCAGCAGAAGGACTGCCCGTGGATGTTCTGCCGATCCAAAGCGTGACATCCTTTGAACCTTACAGCGCTCTGGTATTGGGCAGTGCTGCCCGTATCGGGAAACTGATCCCTGAAACCATTCGATTCGCCCGAAAATATGCAAAATCATTCCAGATGATCAAAGTAGCTTATTTTGTGGTTTGCCTGACCATGTTCAAAGATACCGTCGAGAACCGCGCAACAGTCGAAGGATACCTTAAACCTTTATACAAGATCAAAGAACCAGTGGATCATGAGATGTTCGGCGGCGCAATGTTCCCAGAAAAAATCCCCGGCATCTGGAGCAAGATCATGCGTAATGCTGAGCGAGGTGACTATCGCGATTGGGAAGCAATCCGCTCCTGGGCAAAACAACTGGCAGCTAAACTGCAATAGACCGTGGGGAGGAAAAATGATGCCCATCCCTATTTTTCAGGTGGATGCTTTTACATCCAAAGCATATAGCGGCAACCCGGCAGCAGTCTGCTTGTTATCCAAACTTATGTCTGATGCATGGATGCAATCCGTTGCAGCCGAAATGAATCTTTCGGAGACAGCTTTTCTCCTCCCACAGGAAGATGGATTTTCTTTACGCTGGTTTACACCCCGGGTTGAAGTAGCACTTTGCGGGCATGCCACACTTGCATCAGCACATGTCCTTTTCCGTACGGGTAGAGTACCAGCGGGTGATACTGTACATTTCTACTCTCGCAGTGGATTGTTGACTGCCACAGAAAACGCTGGCTGGATAACATTGAACTTCCCCACCCGACCTGTGAAAACAGTACCCGAACCTTCTGGTTTACGCAGATCACTTGGTATTGAACCATTGTATGTAGGGATGGGAGAAGACCTGCTGGTGGAAGTCGGCAGTGAACGTGAAGTACGAGAATGTACTCCCGACTTCACCCGCTTAATGGAGCTTCCAATGCGGGGGGTGATTCTCACCGCCAGGGCAGAGATGCAGGGTTTTGATTTTGTTTCCCGCTTTTTTGGTCCACAGGTAGGGATCAATGAAGACCCGGTGACAGGTTCAGCACACACCTCTCTGGCACCCTACTGGAGCGAGAAACTGAGAAAGACAGATTTCATGGCATATCAGGCATCAGCCAGGGGAGGAGTACTGCGGGTCAGTCTGCTGGGAGAAAGAGTTGCCATTTCTGGTCAGGCAGTGATGATCTTTGAGGGAGAGCTCCAGTCCTGATTGAAAAAAGAGTAATTATCTGGAAATTTATTGACCAAAGATTCAGCGTGAATTGGATGACAAAGAAGTTTTTCATCAAACAAATGATTCTAGGCATGATGTTGTTTACAACAGGATGCACTCCCCTCCTATCGATAGAACTGACACCGATACCCTCTTCAACGCTTACCCCCTTTCAGGTTGCTCCCTCTACATCTACTCCCACCCAACCACCCGAACCAACCACCACGATCACTCCCACGATCATTCCGACGATTCCAACCACTCCTACCCTGGAGGAACAGGCAGTCGCCATTCCCGTCATCGAATACCATAGTCCATCGTTTGAAATGACAACCGAGGTACAAATGCAACCTGCCTGGTTTGCAGAACAATTACAATGGCTGGCAGATGAGGGTTACACTACCTTAAGCGCAGACGACCTAGTTTCATTTGTAAATGGAGAGCGCTCCTTCCCACAAAAATCTGTTGTGCTCACTTTTGACCTGGGTACCGCCCAATATCAGGATTATGCAGAAAATGTCATTCCTTTGTTAAAACAGCATGGCTTTCAAGCAATCTTCTTCATCCTCGTAAATAACAGTGTCATTCGGGATGATTGCACACACCCCCAGAATGTATTCTGCTGGGATGACCTGCAAGGTTGGATGAATGAAGGGCTGATCTCGATCGGTTCTCACGGATTAACCCACCCTGATTATGCAAAGCAATCTGCAGATACAATCCGGCAGGATATGACGGATTCGAAACAGATTCTTGAAGAAAAGCTGGGAATCACAGTACAAATCCTGACATACCCCTATGATTCTGCGCCATCGGTTGCACAGCAGATTTTACAGGAAAGTGGTTATTCATTAGGAGTCAATGGGAACAATCGTCCAGAGGTTGGTGCTATGGTAAACGACCCTCAACGATATTATTTACCCCGCCTGTATCCGTATTCAAACCCCAGAATATATCCATTACTCTATGCATACAAACGCACTTTTGCAGACGTTATAATCGACGCTGGGCAGTAGTTGAATTATTCTCTAACACAGTTGTGATGTTGTATAATTTAAACGATTGGTGGGACAGATAGTCATTGCATCTTGATTAGGGAGTGTAGTAATATGCAAAAGAAGATGTTAAGCTTTTTTAAGTTATTTCTTTATTTTGGCTTGCTCTGTACACTAGTGCTGCCCCAACCGGTTTTCGCTGATTCAGTGATCAAAACCGTTGACATTGTTCAGGTGGATTCAACCAAATTTCCAGAGGTGACCCTCACAGTCAACCTGTTGGATTCAGCCCGTACTCCTGTTACTCAGCTTGACAGCAACAGTTTGATCTTGAAGGAAGATGATGTTCAGTTGCCTTATACCTTCGTTTCCTCAAAACGAGGGGTGAATGTTGTTCTGGTGATGGATATCAATTATGCGGTCGGTAAAACAGGATCATCTGGAAAAGCCATTATGGCTGAAATGCGAGATGCTGCACTGGCGTTTGTTCAGACCGTACAACCTGCAGATGCAGTAGAACTTGTCACCGTGATCGGCAGTGAAGTCGATGTTGCGCAAACCTTCACCAATGACTCGACTTTATTGACCAATAAGATCAATGAAATGAAATATGAGAATGCCACCAACACTTCTTATGCATTGGCAGGGGTATGCCAGGCAATCACCAACCTGGATGATGCTTATCCCAATCCAGCGCCCAAGATTGTTATTCTCCTTACCCCCGATCTGCAACAGAACACTGCTGGATGTTTGACTACGGATGTTCCCACAAAAGCACGCAAAGGCGAAATCTGGGTGCATACCATCATGATGGGAAACGAAGACCCGATTGGGTTGGATACCATGTCAGAAAGCACTGGGGGGAATTTCATCCGCTATACCAGCACAAGCGATGTGAATACGCTGTATGCACAAATCGATCTATTACGCCAGCAGTATCAACTGACATATCGAACAAAATCAGCCAGCACCAGTGAAAGAACTGTATCATTGTCGGTCAGTCCCGAAACCAGTTCTTCACCGAATGATAATATGACCTTCACTGTAAAACCTTCACCACAGGCACCCGCCATCAGTGGGATCGTTGCGAATGAAGGAAGTCCTATCATTCGAACCGCACCCGAATCAGATAGCTCCACCGATGATGCAACACCTACCCAGGTGCCCGTAAAAGCTTCTGTCAGCTTCCCGGATGGTTACGAACGCAACCTGACTGGTGCCCAGATTGAAGTAGACGGTGTGCCTCTTGGAGATATGATCATTTCAGATGATGGCAGTCTCAGCTTCACCTGGGATATTCGTGGCTATTTCACCGCAGGTGAAAATACTGCCCGTATCAAGATCATCGTTCAGGATGAGCTGGGTTTGGAAAACAGTGCAGAAACCGACATACCTATTGAAGTAAATATTCCTGGCGCTTCCAATCAGTTCTGCCTGGAAGTTCAAAATTGGAAAGTGGTCGGTGAGTACTTATATGAACCATGCGTCAAATACAACATTACCGCCGATAAAGCCACGAACATAGGAATCACCCTGGGAGCATCAGTGCTGGGCATCATCGCCCTGATCGTGATCATCATTCTGTTGATCTCCAATCGTAAAGCAGTGGTTAAAGCCAGCAAGAAGATGGGTGCTGGTGTTTCCACCATTGCATCACGTATGACACAGCGCATCGGAGCCGGGGCAGGACCAAAGCAGCCACGTGCACAACTTGAAGTTCTTGCAGGTGGGCAGGTTGGCAAGAAGTATGACTTGTATGGGAAAACAACGATCGGTCGTGATCCAGAAAAAAGCCAGATGACGCTGGATAATCCGCTGGTTAGCCGGGCACATTGTACATTTCATCTGGATATGAATGCTGGCAGATGGACGCTCGAAGACCTTGAAAGTGCCAATGGCACCTATCTGAACAGCTTACTCTTGCCACCTCATCAACCGCGTGAACTGAAAAATGGTGACACTCTCGACCTGGCTCCCATTCCAAAGGGTGGTATACGCTTCCGATTTATCGTCCTGGTACAACCTATGTCAACTGTTACATTGAAACAGGGACAGACCCCTGATCCGTATGCAACGCAAAATCCGTATGCGACACGTAAAGGATCAGTGCCTCCTCAAACACCTCCGACGGGAGCACCAACGGTCCCTAGTGTTCCTCCACATGCACCCACTGCTGGAGTACCCACCACGCCAAATGTACCACCAAAACCGCCAACGGCAGGTGTACCTACCGTGCCGCAACAACCCGGTGTTCCGACCATACCCCAACAACCTGGCGTGCCCACCGTTCCAAAACCACAGGGTACACCAACCATCCCGCAGCAGCCAGGTGTACCCACCGTTTCAAGACCACAGGGTATACCTACCATACCTCAACAACCGGGTGTGCCAACCATACCTCAACAACCCGGAGTACCCACAGTGCCGAGACCGCAGGGTGTACCAACCATCCCGCAGCAGCCAGCACCACCTACTGTGCCGAATTACCCTCCAGCACCTCCAACGGTGCCCAACCAGCCTGCGCCGCCAACCATACCGAACCAGCCCGCACCGCCTACAATGCCAACACCTCCACAACAGCAACCTCCGGCAGGACCCTATCCAACGCAGCCTAATCAACCACCAAAACCCACCAAACCAGATGTTTTGTGGCCGCCGCCACCTGAACAGAAACCGTAAGATTGAATTTAGGGTCTGATGAAAAATCAGACCCTTTTCTTTATTTACAAGGTGGCACTCTTGTATCGAAGTCCAAACGGCATATAGTGTAATTAGAAGCTAAAATGAACCGTCCGATATTCATTTTCCTGGTAATTCTGGTCCCAGTGTTGGGGTTTGGGTTGGCCCTGCTGGGAATAATCACCTTATCAACCAATATGATGGGGGGATTTTTGATCCTCGCAGGGCTTGCATACGCTGTCGGGGTCATTGTTGTTTTTTGGCAAAAGCGGGATAAATTCTGGACTGCAAAGACGGGTGAAGAATTTAGTGCTGAGGAGAAAAATGATCTTTCCTTCTGGTTCATTCTGCCTGGGATGATCACCTGTTTCTTTCTTTCCCCAGTCGAATTTCTCTTGATCGAGGAAATCATCCAGCGAACTAAAATTTTCCAGATAACTGGCTTATGCCTGGTTTTTTCCGGTGTCATCCTTTTTCTATGGGCAAGGAATCATCTGAAAGAAAATTATACAGGTCATCTTTCGATAAAAACAAAACAACCTCTCATCACAACAGGGCCGTACAGGTTCATACGCCATCCCGGGTATGCCAGTTTTATTCTCATCGCACTTGGTGTCAGCCTGGCATATTCCAGTCTGATTGGAATAGTTGCAGTTCCTGTTCTGATTGTGCCGGGTTTGCTATTTCGCATTCATCGAGAAGAAGATTTACTGCAAAACCATTTTGGACAGGAATTTAAAGAATATGCTGCTCGTACAAAACGATTGATCCCAGGGGTATGGTGATTAGTTGTTTTCTGTAAAGGATGCTGAAGATGAATCCTTTCCCAGAATTCTATCAAAAGAAGGCTGCTCTCCTTCTACACGAGTTTGATCGGAATGCTAAGAAATTAAGCCCGGTGTTGGGGAAGTTTTTCCCAAATGAAAATGTGCATGAACTTGTCATAGAAGCTCGTCATGAATACGAAGTTCTGATCCCTCAGATGCCTTATGTGGGAGGAAAAGAGCCATTCACCCGGTTTATTATTTATTCCGGAATGCTGTTAGCTGTTTACCGGATTGCCCGTGCACATGGGATGGCGGTTGAAGAAATTGGCATCATGACATACGAAATTGGGAAATCCTACCTCAAGGCGTATCCAGCTTTCCTGCATCGTTTTATGGCGCAGGTGAATTTCAAACCTTCTTATCTGAAACGTCTGCGTGAAAGAGCGGAAGAGTCCCATCAACGAGCATATCCCGATGATTTCGTCTTTGATTTTGTCGAGGGGGATGGAATAAATTTCGATTACGGTGTGGATTACCATGAATGTGCCATCTGCAAATTCTTTGAACAACAACATGCATCAGAATTTACACCATACCTGTGCCCGATGGACATTTTGTACAGCCAATCACTCAAATGGGGTCTGATTCGCACTACCACACTTTCAGAAGGCGCTGACAGGTGTGATTTTCGATTCAAAAAAGGTGGAAAAACGCTGGTGAAAGTGCCACCGGCTCTGGAAGAAGTGATCCTTGATCCTTCATAATCAGGTCCGATTTTCCAACAGCTTATGGTAATGATATACTTTATCCATCAAATTCCTGGAGTAAAGAAATGAAACTGCTCATTGCAACAGATATGGAAGGGATTACCGGTGTAATGCATTGGGACCAGGTTACCCCTGGGCATGAAGAATACCCTCGTTTTCGAAAATTAATGACCAATGATGTCAATGCTGCGATCCGCGGTGCAGCCGATGCTGGTATGGAAGAGATCGTTGTCACCGATGGTCACTGGTTTGGCTATAATATCATCATTGAAGAATTAGACCCGCGGGCACATCTGGTAAGCGGCACAGGTGGACCACTTGCAATGGTGGAAGGAGCTTCCAGCAAAGTAGATTGCGCCTTTTTTGTTGGTTATCATGCCCGGGCAGGTTCACAGAATGCCATTCTGGATCACACCTGGTCTTCCAGCAGGGTACACAATGTCTGGTTAAATGATATTCTCGTTGGTGAGACTGGTGTAAATGCAGCAGTCTGCGGTCAATTTGGAATTCCGGTCATCATGATCAGTGGTGATCAAACCGTAGCAGCAGAAGCTTCTGCGTTGCTTCCAGGAATTGAAACCGCGGTGGTCAAAACTGCTTCCGCCCGCATGTCTGCAGAGTGTATGCTACCCGAAGATACAGAGCAGGTTATTTACAGCACTGCATATAAAGCGATTCAAAAATTCCATTCAGGGAAGAGCGCCAGCCCATTTATACCCCATCCACCCCTTACCATGAAGGTGGAACTGGCTAACACAGAGCTAGCAGATCGATCAGCACTTCTACCAGGGGCAACCCGTCTGGATGGCAGAACATTTAGTTTGAAAGCAGACTCAATGGTAGATCTTTACCACAGCTTTCAAGGTTTGGTTCAATTGACCAGATAAACTATCTTGTTCTTTATCGTGATGGAAACACCTGTCGCTCATTATGATGTTATTATTTGCGGTGGTGGACCAGCCGGTTCCAGTTCAGCATTTTTCCTCACTCGAGCAGGCAAGAAAGTATTATTGATAGAAAAAGAAACACCCCCACGGTATAAAGCTTGTGGGGGTGGATTGTCTATTGGTTTCTTGCGCACTCAATTTCCTTTTGATTTTTCCCCCATTATTGAAGGTTATGCAACACAAATTGAATATCATTTCAATGGCTTTGAAGTTCCAGTACTCTGCCGTCCTGATGTATTTGCTTTTGTCCAGCGTGACCGGTTTGACCAGTATCTGCTTCAACGCTGCGGTGCCGATTTGTTGGTGGGAGAAGCTGTACGTGAAATTCAACAATCGCCCGACGGGGTGAAAGTTGGAACAACTGGAGGAAAAACTCTCATTGCCGACTGGCTGATCGGCGCAGATGGAGCCAATTCGATTGTAAGAAAAAAGGCTGGTTTCACATCACATCACAAGGTCATTACCGCACTAGAATCAGAAGTTACCCCACCGGATGAAGTGATGCGGCGTTTTTCTGAAAGTCCGGCTATCATTTTCGACGAGATAAAATTTGGGTACGCATGGATATTTCCCAAATCAGGTCACCTTTCTGTTGGCATTGCCTGCTTTCACCCCAAACCAGGGTATCTGGCAGAAATGCTCCTGAGAATAATGCTCCGCTATGGCATTAACCTCGCAGGGGTAAAACTGCATGAACATCCTTTGCCAGTCTATACCCGCCATTCTCCAGTTGTTTCTGGCAGAGTGCTGTTGGTGGGTGACGCGGCAGGATTGGCGGATCCATTTTCTGGAGAAGGAATCCGGCTTGCTATAAAAAGTGGAAAGATCGCAGCAGAAGCGATCTTAGAGAATGACACTGTACTTTATCAGCAAAGGATCCAAAAGGAAATAGGCAGAGACAGGGTGTTCAGCATTTGGGTATCTCAATTCTTTTACCGGTTTCGATTCTTGTGCCTTCTATTTGGTACTCCAAATCCATTTAACACAGATCAGGTATTGGATCTGATATCTGATCGAATCAACACTGCTGATCTTTTGATCATGGCTATTGCTTCTTTACCAGCTTTCTTTATCATCGAAATGATGGGATTGGCCATCTATATTTTTGCTGGAGAGAAAAAACAAACCCTTTTTCTTGAATGGTTGTATCCTTACAAAGGATTTACAAAGACTCGAAAAATCGGATAATTTCGGTATCATATATTTGTAAAAAAATTTTTTTTTGTTTTTACTTTCTCACAAAATTTATACAAAAGAACATTTGAGGAAATTCCAAAGGCTAGCCCATTTGGGTACGATAGTTGCACTTTAACATTGCCATAAGAGTGTTTTAATTTACCCGGTAATTCATTTCATCATCACTATCCCGGAGTCCAATTTATGCGAGGAGGAAGATACTCAACAAGCGGATCAATGAATATTTTTAAATTGTAGTCTTCAATTGTTTAAATTTTTTCTCTGCGGAAAGGAAAAAAATATGTTTAAGAGGTCTATTCGAGTATTGTTGGTTGTTGCACTCATGTTCATTCTAGCAGGTGCAACGTATGCTTTTGCAGCAGCTAATACCGTCCCAGATTCATTCGCCGGTGATGGTTCTGGAGCAGTCAGCGGATACACTGTATCCAATATTCATTATGTTCTGGCAGCCAATCCCGCCAATATTGCCAGTGTTACTTTCACCCTTGACTCTGCTGCAACAGATGTTCGAGTCTCTTTTGATGGCACTACTTTTCATTCCTGCACCGTTACAGGCGGCACATCGTGCTCATGCGCCGTAACAGGTACTGTAACAGTTCTTTCTGCATCAAATTTGCGGGTCATCGCAGTGCAATAGTCTTAACTTGCTCCTGATGAAATTCCTATTAATCTCTTTAGGGATTTGAATCAGGAATGGCGGATTTCGGGATGTGTTTCCCGAAATCCGTCAGGCAACTTTGTTGAGTAAAACCATGACGAACAAAAAGAAATGGACAATGGCATTTCTGGCTGGACTTGTTATTGTGATAACAATTGCCAGTTGGGCTCTTTTTGCACCACCGCAAATGGGCGGGCTTTCAACATGGGTGATCGTCAATGGTAACAGCATGGAACCCCTCTTTTACTCAGGTGATCTGGTTATTGTACGTGGCGCTGAATTTTATCAGGTGGGCGATGTAGTTGCATATAAAAACATGCAGCTGGGAAAATTTGTCATTCATCGCATCATTAGAGAAGAATCTGGTCGATTTGTTTTACAAGGTGATAATAATTCATGGACAGATGGATATGAACCTGCATCAAATGAGATCATAGGGAAGCAATGGATCCATATCCCGTTCATTGGAAAAGTAATGAACTGGTTCCGTAAACCAATCTATCTCTCTTTATCTGTATGTCTGATGGGAGGATTGCTTATGATTAGCCGACTGAAAGAACGGTCACAGCAATTGAACCGAAAAATAAAACAAACTTCATTCAGAAAAAGATTGCTTACCCCTCAACGTATTGGTCAATCGGGTGAGATATTCTTCTTCATCCTTGGAATTATTTTATTTACATCCATAATATTCGGATTAGTAGCATTTACACGACCTGTAACAAAAACCATCCCAGAAGATATCCCTTATGTACATTCTGGCAAATTTGATTACTCTGCACCTGCACCTTCTGGGGTATATGATAGTAATACTATTCAATCAGGGCAGCCAATATTCTTGAAGCTCAATTGTGAAGCTCAAATTGATTATAGTTATGCCCTGGCAGCTGAATCTGTTCAAAACATTCATGGTTCTCTGACGATCAATGCCATAATAAGCGATTCGAATGGATGGAAACGCACACTGATTCTTCAACCAGATACTGCTTTTTCTGGCAGTGAAAACTCTGCATCAACCAATATCAACTTTTGCACAATAAGTTCCATTGTAAAAGCAATGCAGGAAAAAACAGGCCTCCAACATTCTGAGTACACGCTTTCTATTGTTCCAATAACCAATATTGAAGGAGAAATCAAGGGTGTTGAGTTTACGGATGTTTATGCACCTGCTTTGGACTTTCGATTTAACGACATCAGTTTCTGGATGACAAATACAAGAGGTGCGGGAGAAGAGTTGGTTGATCCACTTTTCCCTGTTTCAGAGCGTACCTTAAAGAACCAGAAGGAAGTGCCTGAAACGATCTCCTTCCTGGGAATGAAATTACCCGTAGCAGGAGTTAGAGTTTTTGCCTCCATTTTCTTCCTGCTCAGCACAGGTGGTTTTATTTACCTTTTTATTATTATGTCAAAAATGAGCAAAGCCAGTAAAAATGCAGATATTCGCCTCCGTTATAATCCCATGCTGGTAGATATTCAAAACCTTACCATTGAACCCAATTTATCAATTTCAGATGTCGCATCCATGCAAGACCTGGCTCGGCTTGCAGAGCGAAATGGCAACATAATATTTCATTATTTGAATGAAAATGGCGTGGATACATATCTGGTTCACAATGAAAATATCGTTTATCGAGTATTGCTACCTGAAAGAGAAAAAACAACAGATGATATTGGTTTGGAGAATAAAAGAAAAGAGTTAAAACACGCTTTGGATAATGATCAATTTGTCCTGCACTATCAACCGGTGATTGATCTGAATAAGCAGCAAATCGTGGGGATGGAAGCACTTATGCGATGGAATCACCCTACACTGGGAACCCTCCCTCCTTCTGCGTTCATTCCAGATGCAGAAGCAACGGGTCTCATCAGCATCATTGGCGAATGGGTAATACGAACTGCCTGCAAGCAATTGCGCGAATGGGAAGATGCCGGCGTTTCAAAGCTTTCTTTGGCAATTAATATATCCAGCAGACAATCCCTTTTTGTCCTACCCAGTTTAATCAAGCGCATTGCCAGAGAGTACCATATTGAACCTTCGCAAATCCAGTTGGAATTTAGCGAATCACAAATCACAGAAAATTTGGAACAATCCCTAAGGTCATTGGATGCGCTACGGAAGTTAGGTGTTGAGATTTCGATCGATAATTACACTGGGCAAGTGTCGATGGCACAACTTGCCAGGATAAAGGCTCGAAATCTTAAATTTGCAATGGCATTCATTTCACAAATGAATAATCCTGAGATGGCTGCCGTTGCTCTCAGCACCATCGCTGCTGCTCAGAAATTGGGGATGCTTATTGATGCCGTTGGTGTGGAAACCGAGGAACAGCTTCGTTACCTGCGTACGCAGCAGATTGCTTGCGCCCAAGGATATTATTTTGGAAAACCTGTTTCTGCTGATGAGGCAATGAATACATTATTTGGTTTTGGAAAACAAGCAATTGTGATCGAAGGGTTTGCGCAATAGGATGGTTTGAAAATGGCGTACAAAAGTTGGGTGATCCGAATTTCCATTTTGTGCCTGTTTACAATAATTATTGCCGGTATTGCTTCTGCTTTGGCTGCAGCCAATACCGTACCTGTCAGCCATGCCAGTGATGCTACTTATACCGTAGATACCAGCCCATATTTTCCACCACAATGTTCAGGGATTACGTTCGATAGAATTATTTCCGGTTCGGGAAGAATCGATGGGGGTCCAGGGAATGATCTGATCTATGGCAGTGATGGAGATGATGACATCCGGGGTGGTAATGGAGATGACTGCATTATCGCCGGAGCTGGAAATGATACCATCCGAGGACAGAATGGTGATGATATCCTTGATGGCGGTGAAGGTACAGATACAATCGATGGCGGACCAGGAACGGATACCTGTCTGAATGGAGAAAATGTAACGACCTGCGAATATTGAGCCATTCTTTAACACAAAAGCCGCTGGAAATCCAGCGGCTTTATTCTTGATAGAGTTAATTATCGGAGGCTAGTTCTTTCCATTATTACCTCTACCTGACCATAATGGACGTCCATAATCATCTCTCATGCTGATGGATTGACCAGAGTTTAGATTGGTAAGAGTACCAACCTCAAAAACCTCATCATCATAAAAACCAACCAAACTAACGGCATCTCCTGCTGCCAGATTTATACCTTGATCCAGAGCAAACCACCAGGCACGGTTTTCAATGCTGATACTTTCTCCTGTGCTGGTTGTAACTTTAAGGACATCTTCATCGATAAAGGTTACTGTACCTTCCAATGTAACCCAAGCTTCTACATTTGCATCGGGAATTCCATCTCCTGAAGGTATTCCATCGCCTGGAGAAACGTTGCCAATTCCTGCTCCATTTTGTCCAAAGCCACCACCATTCCCTGTTCCGCCATTCCCATAACCATTTCCCTTACCATTCAAAACCAGGGAAGGATCGATATTCTGCTCGCTATTCGCGATTTCACCATTATGGACCAGATTCAACTGAACATCTTCACTTTGCTCAGTTTGCGCCAGGGTTCGATTTACCCCTCCAAATATCAATCCTGCAGCCAGCCCAGTAAACATTACGCCTAACAATATTTTTTTGAACATTTTTATACTCCTGTATTAATAGTTTTCTTTTGATTTACGCTCGGGTTTAAGGAAAATTGATTCATTCAGTCGATGGTTCATCATTTTGTTGCATTATTTCTTTCTGTATTGAGAAGATAACTACTTTTGGTGTGATCTTGCGGATCCAATTCCAATGGAAGAGGAAATGTGCCATTGCAGCAATCACCATAACAATACCAGACCAGGTGTGAATGAGGTCCCAGGTTGAAATACTAAATAACCACTCATTCCCACCATGATTTGGAAGGAGAAGAAAATAGATGCCGGAAATAGTAGCAATAAAAAAGCTTGCTGCAATTATGCTGTCCACTACTATATTCCATCGCACTTTGCGATTCATGGTTGTACCATTTTTCCGAAAACTTCCTGAGATACGTTTGGTGGTACCTGAGATCCAGCGCCAATGCAGAGGTAGATGGATGAAAATAGCAGCAATGAATATGATGCTGCCCAAGGTATGGAGGGTTTCCCATGTTTCCCGGTCAAATAAAATGGTAATTCCATAATAGGGGTTTCTTCCCCCCTGATAACCACCAGTAGGTAAAAACAAGAAGTAAATACTACTTATGAGCACTACGATGGCGCTCAAAAATACAACGAAAGATACAAACCAGTTTATTCGGGTTTGTTTTGATACACAGGTTGATGAACTCATAATGATCTCCTTTTACAAACAGGATGATACCGATCATTTGTAAAGAAATCATGAAGAGTCTTTAAAGAAGCAGCAAAGTATCAGTTGGGGCGAGTAACAAACCTGTTATTTTTGTATCTTTTGTGTTTTTTATGGGAAACATGAGCGCAAGTAATGACAAAGCCCCGCCTGAAAAGCGGGGCTTTGAATGAGCAATAAAAGAATATTTATGGACAGGTGATATCAAGGTTCACAACGGGTGTGAAATATTGGTGGTTAGGTTTATCAACATATACACGATAATAGCCATCAAAGGTGTACCCAGCAAACCCGCCCACAAGATCCTCTGTGATTGTTTGTGTTCCAGCTTCGGTAAAAGTGATACTACGTGATGGCATTTGAGCACCATCGCTGCGTTCCCAGAAATAGGTCACTGTGCCCGCTGCAGTAGCGGTGATTTTGGCTTTGAGAGTAATCGTGAATGGGCAGGCTGCATTCCAGGTGCTTGGTTCTGCAGAAGGAATTACACTGGTGACCGCAAAAGGAACGGCAGTGACACCGACATTGATTGTCACAAAGAAAGCTTGATTGGCATCGCCCAATCCAAATGTGGCACCCGAAGCGTTCTGTAATTTCCAATTGCTCTTATAGGTACCGGATGCAGCGGGCGATTTGAATGTAACACTCAGGTCAACTTCTTGCCCTGGAGCTACATTACCAGACAACGGTACTGAAGCAGGTGCATTCATCGCATCCCCAGTGACAAAAAACAATTTATAAGCGGTAGTCCAGGTGCAACTCCCGTCATTTTTTAGGCGCCAGGTTTTCGTAAAAGTAGTGTTGGGACCTATTACTGATCCATCCGGGATGGTGACATCAGCAATAAAAGATGCGCGATCGCAGGGAACTGGTTGGGCACTTGGTGACGAGGTAAACACCGGATAAGATGTCATGGTTGGAAAGGCGGTTTGTGTGATCGATATTTCAGATGTATTAGTAGGCACTGGTGTGGAAATTACAGCAGCAGTTTGCTGGCTGATCGCTGTTCCTGTTTCGGCAGCAGAAACAGTCTGTGCTGCAGCGGTTTGAATGGATTCCATGCTTTCTGTTGGTTTACTTTTCAACGCAGGAACATTACAAGCGCTGAGAAATAAGATCATCAGGATTGTTAAGATTCTCCCCTTTAATTTCAAGGTTTGCATTTTACCTCCAGAAGAGCCAGTTAGCTAACTACATTATAGATTTAACCTATCTGAAATTCAAATAAAAGTATTTTGGATATTTACTATTTCTTCCACCCTGGTACTAAATGATTCTTTCTCGCGTGAAAAGAGAATTTTCAGTACATTTCAGGTTGCCTGATCAGGTAATCAATTACAGGAACAATATCGACAAAGAATAAGCTATGGATAAAAGTAAAGGCAAGCCTGTTTGATAAGAAACAGGCTTGCCTGTATTAATCACCAATGATCTTGATCAATACCCGCTTGCGACGTTTGCCATCAAACTCGCCATAGAAGATCTGTTCCCAAGGACCAAAATCTAATTTTCCATTGGTAATAGCTACCACCACTTCACGACCCATCACCTGCCGTTTAAGGTGCGCATCAGCATTATCTTCTCCTGTCAGGTTATGGCGATACCTGCTGACTGGAGCATGTGGGGCAATCCCTTCCAGCCAGGCTTCGAAATCCTGATGTAGCCCAGATTCATCATCGTTAATGAACACAGAAGCGGTGATATGCATGGAGTTCACCAATACGAACCCCTCTTTTACACCGCTTTCGTTGACCGACTGTTCTACTTGAGGTGTGATATTCACAAAGCCACGCTCTGTGGGTAAATGCATGATGATCTCTTTACGATAACTTTTCATTTTTCTTCCTTTTTCAAAGAATATGAGAGAGAAAAACTCGAAGCCCAATTCCTATCAAGATGATACCACCCAACAATTCCATTCGTTTGCCGAATTTCTTTCCCAAAAAATCACCGCCTAATAAACCGCCCAATGAGAGAGCGGTGGATACCACACCAATGGTCAGACACGCTACCAGGGTGTTCACCTCCAGCAGAGCCAAACTGATACCGATTGCCAGGGCATCAATGCTGGTTGCAATGGCAAGCATAACGAGAAACCAACCACGTGAAGGGTCGGCATACTCTTCTTCTTTTTTGGAAAAACTCTCGATGATCATCCGAACCCCCACAAATGCCAGCAACATCAATACCAACCAATGGTCAAAACCTGCGATCAGATTAAGTATGGTTCGACCTGCAAGCCACCCCAGGAAAGTCATCAACCCTTGAAACAATCCAAAGTGAAAAATGATCCGAAATACTGGACGGAATGTATTAACACGACCGCTGGTACCAATTCCCAGAGAAACCGCAAAACAATCCATCGCCAGTCCTAGCGCAATTAACAAAATCTCCCAACCAGACATACCGCCAAAACCTCCAGCAGGTCATTATACCGTAAGGAAATGCCTTATTAGGATTTTAAGCGCGACTTGTTTAAGAGAAATATTAGTGTTTTTCTTTTCTCAAACTAATAGCTACATAAACAATTCATTTTGCCATTAGATAGCAAACCTCCTGGGTTACCTGGTCATCATTATCCCCTGTATAATACTTTCATGAGATTTCATTATCATAGTGCGATCTTGTTAGTGATGCTCCTATCAAGCTGCTCTATACTGGTACCTCAATCAGAAACTACACTGTCATCAAACACTCCATTGGGATCAACAGAAACTTCTCTACCGACGATAAGCCCTTCACAAACCACCGAGCCATTACCCGTTGCACCTGGAGAAATCTGGGTAGTGAACCAAACCGATAATATGCTGTTGTGCTATGATGCTCAAACGCTGGCGCAAATAGCTTCAATACCAGTGCAGGGTGATATTGCAGCAATTGATCAGGGGGAATTCGGTGTTTGGGCAATTGATAACACTAATCGACAAGTAGTGCATATTGACCCACAAACCCATCACATCGCACAAAGTATTGCACTTTCAGGCTATATACCTTTTTCACTGGCTGCCTCTGATCAGGGTATCTGGGTCGGTGTTCAACCTGAAACAACGCCTTCCCCAGAAAATCCAGGCTCCTATCCTGGCGGTGGACTGCTCCTTATTGATCCTGATTCCGGATCAATAAAATCGGCAATCGAATTAAAAGCACCTGTTACTGATATCGAAATTTATGGTGGCTGGGTCTGGGCAGTAGCATCAAGTAACAGTTTTTCTTCGCTATACCTCATCGATCCGAAAACCCTGACGCCTTATCAGCCTGAAAAGGGTGCAGTCTGGTATGACCATTCCAGCATAGCAGTCAACGACATTGGTGTTTGGTTGGTCAATAGTATGATCCCCAATACACTGATATATCTGGATGTGCAAAATGACTGGGCTCAAACTCAGATACCTCTGGAGGGCATGAAAGGAAACTCCTATGAAATCGCAACAACGGATGATAGTATCTGGGTGATTTCGGATAAAGGAGAAGTAGCCAGGATCGATTCGGATACGAAAAAAATAGTAACCGTTTTTCCTGTGAGTTCTCATGAGGCGAATATTTTCGTCATAAACGACATGGTCTGGGTTGTTAGTGCCTGGGATGGATTGATTTATGCTGTATCCCCTGATCAAAATAAGGTGATGGTTTTTGTAACCACAGGTAACCGCAAACCCACACCTACACGTACACCCACGATCACGCCTTATCCTACAGAATCACCCATGCCGCCCTGTACGGCAGCATACACTACCCGTTTAAAGGTGGGAGCGCGAGCTATCGTAGAATCAGAAGCAGCACTGCCAAATCGCATTCGTGCAGAACCCGGGCTGGGTGGAAAGGTGATGGGATTCATCCAGCAGTATGAAACCGTATTGATCATTGGTGGACCGGTTTGCCGTGATGATTGGGTATGGTGGAAGGTACGCTCAGAGCAATCGTATATTGTTGGCTGGACTGCCGAAGGGGATAAAGAAACCTACTGGCTGCAGCCCCTGGAATAAAGCCGTTCCATTGTCTGGAATATTGTGGTGGAAAAGCTTCATGCTATTTACAGCCAGATGGGAAAAAGAGGTGTTGTATGTTAAGAGAAACGAACCTGCTTGGTGCTGTTGTTGCAATCGCACTCTATGGTTCAGCCATTCTTGTTTTTAGTTTCAGACTTCTTGGAAAGTGGCAGTATGGGTATTGGATTGGCTATTTCGAATTTCTATTGGCAATCCCTTTGATCTTTCTACTTTTTAAAGCCCCACAACTGGAACGACCTGTGCTGTACTATATCCAGATTGGGTGTATGCTGGCATGGCTGGTCGCGGAAGCATTGCTAGATTATATTCTAAAGATTGACTTCCGAAATGTTCAATGGATAGTGATCAGCTATGTCGTTTTATTCTTTACGGGTACAGGGGGAATGCTCGGCGTGGCATCAAACGCTGGGCGTAAGTGGAGCATTTTAACAATTATCTTGTTCTTAATCATGGCTATACTGGCATTTGTACAACGTGCCGTTACTGGCATGTAATATGTAGCCAAAATTTCCATATCTCCCTACAAAGCGTGAAGCAGGCATCAGGAAAAACGGATAGGATTACCAAAAGTAAAAGCCATCACGCTGCTAACACAAACTGATCTATGGCAATTGAGTCATTAAATGAGTGCTTGACTTTCACCTCTCAAAGTCATAATATAAAAACAAGTAGCCAGTTAAAAATTTCATAACACAGGAAAGTTCCGGCTGCATTTTGGAGCAAGCCCTGCATAGCCAGGGGAAAGACCCCACAGTAATCCATTTTTTATATTATCCCAATGTAAAAGGAGGGAATCATGTCCAGGCATGCTATATGGCATGGTCTTTTGCCGTTGGCTGTGCTTCTGGTATTATTGCTGGCAGCAATCAGCCCACAGATAGTATTTGCTGAAGGGGAAATCCCTGAAACACCACCTCCCGATGAGGTCGTAACAGAACCTGCGGAAGAGGAGGATGTAGTTGATTCTGTTTCAGCATTATCAGATGCAAATGCTGTGATCGTCGATGGATCCGGAAATACACTTCCATTTGCATCAGAAACAGCTATGAATATCTTATGCGATCCTGATCCATGGTTCTTTTGTTCTGCCTGTGCTGGTGGTATTTCTTACAATGCCACGATCAGCGGAGCGCTGGGGAGTTGGGTAGCCCAAAAAGGTTATGGGATGATCTATGTAGAGGGAGGATACAATAATACTGAAAATATAGTGATTAATGGCGCAGTGGCTGGTTTCAACACCCTGACGGGTATTGTTCGCCAAACTCCCATTTCCTCGACTCAACCTGTCATTCTTGGAAGAGTTGAAGTTTACAATATGCCAGCTGGCTTTTCTCTGCAAGATTTCCTCATTGTTTCAGATTACTCTGGTCCTACCATCTGGTTTCACGATAACAATGGAAACATCAAATTGGTTGACATACGCGCCAATAATGTTGTTGCTGCTGGTTCTGGTATCAACATTACTAACAAAGGTGCTATTGAGTTGACCAGAGTGAATTCATCAGACAACTTAGGTACAGGAGCGGTTATTAATAATTGCAATTGGTCAGGGGGAGTTTGCCTTGCTACAGGACCTATAAAAATTACTAACAGCTCATTTAATAAGAATGGAAATCCAACCGTCAGCCTTCATCCCGGTTTGAACATTATTTCTGCAGGTCCAGTTACCCTGGATGGTGTAACAGCTTTGTTAAATAACGGAGATGGGCTGGATCTCTCTATATACGGGACAACAATCATAAAGAATAGTGTTTTTAACCAGAATACCACTAACCCGGTCAATACTGATTGGGGATACGGCATCTATACCTCATCTTTATCAACAGGTAACCTGACACTCCAAAATATTCAATTGGCAAATAATCAGAATGATGGTGCTTTGATTCGCACACTTGGGAATGTTACCATGGATGGAGTCATTGCCTATCAAAATGGCGATAGAGGGGTAACCATCACATCCGATGAAGCTGGTACGGGGGCAGGTGCAAAAACCGTGATCATTAAAAACAGCACATTCTTTTTAAATGGTTGGACAAACCTCCGTGTGTATGCATCGGGTGCTATCACTGCCACAAATATCAAGGCATATGAAGGCGCTGCATATGGCATCTGGTTGGAAAATACTTTCGCAGCCACTCCTTTACCCATCATCGTGAATGGTGCCTATCTGGATCATAATGTTTATGAGGGTGCCACGCTCAATAGCAAAGGGAGCATAACGTTAAATGGCATAACTGCAATAAACACGGTCGATGGCGCAGGGGTTTACGCTAGTACGAATTTTCCTGGAGGAACAGGCAGTGTCACTATCCTCTCCACCCTGGGAAAGAATAACATAAACGGAAATTCAAGGAATGGATTGACCATAAATTCAAATGGAAACATCACTATCAATGGCGTCAATGCTGATGGAAACGGCTTTTTTGGTTTGAGACTAAGCTCAGTTGGAACCGCCGGAACCATTACTCTGAAGTCAGTGAATGCCCATCAAAATGGTGATTGGGGTATCTATGCAACAACATATGGAAATATTGCCTGGATTGGTGGTGATGCAGGTGGAAATGGCACCAATGCTGCATTTATCGGTGGCGGTGCCTATCTGGAAAATTCAGGATCGATGGTAGCCAGAACAATTACATTAAAAGATGTCATTCTTAATGACAATCTCCGGAATGATGGTTTGACGATTAAACCTTTTGGGGCAGTAACGATCACCAATATTACCGTACATCAAAATGCGGCCAATGGGCTGACCATTGACAATTCACTCAGTACAGGCACAGTTTCCATTCTGCGTGCGGCATCTGAAGACTATAACAATTTAAGCAATAACGGAGGGTATGGTCTGTATATATATGTCAAAGGCGCAGTGATAATCAACAATCTCGCGGCAGAAAACAACGTGAATGAAGGTGGATATATCAATAATTGCCAATGGAATGGAAGTGCATGTGCAGGTGTTGGAGCTGTAACGATAAGTGGTACAGGCATTCTAGCAACGCGATTCAATACCAATTTTGGAGATTTCGGTTTATACGTATGGTCAGGTGGTACGATTAAATTGTCTCATGTTGATGTTCAAAACAATTACAATCAGGGTGCTTATCTTTCCACTTCAAAAGCTGTGACGATCAATGGTGTTGCCAACCGGTTCAATAATAATGGTTGGAGTGCAACCAATACAGGGGGTGGATTAATCATTAGCTCGTCAGGAAATATCAGTTTGACAAATCTGGAAGCTCAGTCGAACGATGGAATAGGATTATATATTTCCACAATGTCGGTGGGGAACACCACGATCACTGCATCATCCACCTGGTTGAACCGTTTCAATCAGAACAACTTTGAAGGTCTGGTAATTTACAGCGCTGGAATTGTCAGTATAAATAAAGTAGAAGTCATGGGCAATAATCAAACCATCGGTTATTATGGTGCGGTCATCACTAATGAATTTGGTGCCACACCAAAAACAGTTACCATCACAAATAGCTCGTTTTCAAACAATCTGGGAACATCTGCCGGAGCATGGGTCTATTCAACTGGTCCGCTTATCATGCGAGGGGTTGTTGCAAACAATAATCAAGGTTACGGGATCGATGCTCATAATGACCTGTTATCTTCTCATCAAGCTGTCACAATTTCCAATAGTACATTTGATGGGAATGTAGGAATAGGGCTCTACCTGATCTCATTGGGGAATATAACGATCAGTAACCTTAACGCAAGGGGTAATCAGAATGTTGGAGCATATATCGACAACATCGCCTCAACTACTTCTAACACAATTACTATGAGCGGCATGAATATTTTCACCAACAATGTGGACACGGGTTTGATAATTTATAGTTCAGGGAACGCCACAGTTTCAGGTGTGAATGCTAACTTCAACGAAGCAGATGGATTATACATATCGAGTTTGCAGGGCATAGTTCTATCCAACAGCCGCACTGATGCCAATGGTGAAGACGGGGTTACTCTGGTTTCCAACGACGTAATCAGGATCACCGGGTTGGTCAGCCTGGGAAATGGTTTTGCGGTTGATTATAACGGATTAACAATTGCCTCCAGTGCAAAGGTGTACATTTATAACAGCACTTTTGCAGGCAACAGTGGTTGGGGAGCAATAATTAATGTGATTAACCCAACCAGCGATGTGATCTTGTTCAATACCAGCACCTTTGGCAATGATGCTGGCCCAACATTCAATGATGGAGGGATCGACATCTTCTAGTTTGGTTGGTTTTTTGTGCAATAAAGGGCTGGTTAGATTTTAACCAGCCCTTTTTATTAGTAAATATGGGGTTTTCAATGAAAAAGCACACGTGGCAAAGATATCCTTTAAGTTTATTCCTTTTCCCTTACATAAATGACTGCGGTACCATCTTCTCCGCGGATCTCTTTTACATCGAATACTTTTGAGTAAGCGCGGATGAGTTGTGAAAGCTGCTTGAATCCATAGGTTCGGGGATCAAACCCGGGGTCAAGCTGTCTCATATGATGCCCCAAGGTGCCCAAGAATGCCCAGCCATCTTCCTGTACGGCAATATCAAATGCATCTCTCAGCAAGGGCAGAGGATCGTATGAGGCGGGTTCGGTTGATTCGGAAGTTTCAGGTTCAGTTTCTAATTCTGCTTTCTTTTTATGTACACGGGGCTTCTGCTCATGGCGGGGCTGCAAGTTTTCTGTATAAACAAATAATTCACAAGCATTCACAAAAGCGCGTGGTGTAGTCTTTTTACCAATCCCCATAACAAAGAAACCTTTTTCTCGAATGCGGGTTGCCAGGCGTGTATAATCGCTATCGCTCGAAACCAGGCAGAAGCCATCCACCCCACCGGTATAGAGGATATCCATCGCATCGATGATCATGGCACTATCGGTGGCATTCTTGCCAACGGTAAAACGGAATTGCTGGATGGGTTGGAAAGCGAAGGTGTTCAATACATCTTTCCAACCCCCCATGTTCGAAGTGGTCCAATCGCCATAAATACGACGGATGGTGACAGAACCGTACTTGCCGGTCTCTGCAAGAATTTTTTCCATTAATGATGGTTGGGCATTATCACCATCAATCAAGATAGCAATCCGACGCACATCGGAGATATTATTTATCGTACTCATAATTATCCTATCTATTTCTACAATATATCTTTATTATACGCAGAAACAGTTTGGAAATAATTTTGGGCAGATGATCAAGGCTTTTGTGCGATCACTTCCAGGCTAAATACCTCCACATCTTCTAACATGCCACCACTTTTTCCTTTATGGGTGATTGGTTTTAAAAATCCTGCTTGCTGGATCAAATCAAGATATTCCTGTTCGGGTAGGGCTCCGGCAACACAGCTAGCCCAACTGGCAACCTGTTTCCTTGTTTCAGTGGGCAAGGACTTGTCTGTTATCATATCGCTGATGATCATTCTCCCACCCGGGCGCATCACGCGAAAAGCTTCCTTAAAAACTTTCCCTTTATCCTCACACAGATTAATGACACAGTTGGAAATGATCACATCGACACTGGCATCCTCCAAGGGGAGATTCTCGGCGTGTCCAAGCTTGAATTCAATATGGCTTATCCCTGCTTTTTTTGCGTTAGCCTGAGATTTTTCGATCATAGCAGGGGTCATATCAACCCCATACACAAACCCTGTTTCACCAACTTTGCGAGCAGCCAGCAAACAATCCATACCGGCTCCGCTTCCAATATCCAATACAACCTCTCCAGATTTCAAGGAGGCACTCTGAATAGGGTTGCCGCATCCCAAAGAAAGTTGGGTTGCTTCTTTTGGTAGCGGTTGAATATCACTCAGGGGATAATCCGTATTGAAAGAAACCTCTGAGTTATCATCACTGGAACAACAGGAGGAAGCTGACGCATCATTACTGCAACTGCAGGAAGCATATGAATCATCACAACAAGCATTATTGGCTGCCAGGGCGTGGTAATGCTTTCTTACATTGCTTCGAGTACCCTGTACCCGCCTGGTGCCGGTTGCGAGAAAAATGCTGATCTTTGCTTTGTCATCTACCTTTTCTTCTTTTGACTCTGCACAACAATTTTCACCAGTGCAATCAATGAAAATATTGACCAGATCTGCTTTTTCATACCAGTGCAATATTTGCTTCCTGTCAAATCCCTGCCAGGTATCAGCCATTTCTTCTTTCAGCCAGGAATATGGGTGTTCATCCAGGTCAGTCAGCGTCAACCTTCCTCCAGGGCGTAAAATGCGAACCATTTCTTTAATGGCAATAAGTGGCTGAGGGCAATGATGTAAATACATGTTGGCAAAAACTGCATCGATGCTTTCGTCTGGTAAAGGAATATGAGTTCCATCTGCCACCCGGTATTCCAGGTTGGTAAACTGGCTCAGGTTCTTTTGGGCTTGTTGAAGCATACTTTCTGAGGCATCAATCAAAAACACTTTACGCACCAAAGGAGCAAGGGCTTCAGAAAGAAAACCCGTTCCCGCACCCATATCCACCACTGCATATTCAGGGCGTAAATGTGATTTCTGGATAGCGATCTTCCTGACTTCGTCACGAAAGAAACCAGTTCTGAGTTCATTCCAATTTCCAGCGATATTTTCAAAATAATCTTGTGTTCTTGATGAGATGGTCATTTTTTACTCCTTGTTTAACAACAATTTGGCAGCCAATGTTCGATCTGGTCTTTAAGCCATCGAATGTTCGTTTCATTCAAGCAATAACATGTAGCGGGACCTGAAATTGTGCCTTCAATTAGTCCTGCTTCACGCAATACTTTCAGATGCTGGCTGATAGTCGACTGGGCAAGCGGAGTGCGCAAGACAATATCATTAGTGATGCAGGCCTGGCATTCCGCCAGCATCGCCATGATTTGAAAACGGGTAGGATTCCCCAGCGCTTTCAGCATGGTTACTAACCGCTCCTGGTCTGAGGAAAGGATAGTAGTTATTGATTCCATATAATCTCCTTATATCGTAAATATACGATATAACGATTCCTTTGTCAAGGACTTAGAATATTGATCCAAACAAAGAAACCCGAATTTGAGATAGAATCAATTCATGTTTATATTTCTATCGAAGTTTCTCCCATTGTTCATCTACCCGGTAGGATTGACGTTTGTCTTGCTGGTGATGGCACTCATTTTTCGAAATAAAAATAAATTGCGAAACGGTTTCATAATTGCTGCGATGCTGATGGTATTCATCAGCGGCAATCGCTGGGTTGCCATGAGCCTGATACGCTCACTGGAATGGCAATATATGCCGATAGAAGACACGAAAGGTGCTGAGGTGGCAGTGGTGTTGGGTGGAGCAACTGAACCTGCTCAATATCCCCGCACTGCAGCAGAAGTTAATGGCGCTGCCGATCGCATACTTTATGCTGCCCGACTTTACAAAGACGGCTCGGTAAAGACTCTGCTCCTTTCTGGTGGTTCGATCCCCTGGTACGGAGCTTACACCTCTCCTCCCGCAGAGGAAATGCGGGAGATTCTTAAATTGACCGGTGTGCCAGATGATGCGATGTGGCTGGAAACAAAATCGCAGAATACACACGAAAATGCTCAGTACTCAACCGAGATTCTCAAAGAACATAATGTTAACAAGGTGCTTTTGATCACCTCTGCAATGCACATGCCCCGCTCGATAAAACTATTCCAAGCCCAGGGTCTCGAGGTGATCCCTGCTCCCACAGATTACACAGTCACACAGGCAGGTTGGCAGAATTTATGGCATCCCAGCTTTGAAGAATTCCTTATCAATCTGCTTCCCACTTATGGAAATATCTCGCAAACGACCTATGCTTTAAAAGAATATATTGGGATAGTGGTATATAGCCTGCAAGGCTGGATGAAGTAAACAATTACTCCGGGAAAAGGCTTTCTTCTTCACATTGTTTGATAGGTGCAAAGGTCACCCGATGGATGGGACAGGCTCCAAGCTTCTGTAGCGCTTTTCGGTGTTGGAGTGTGCCATATCCCTTATGTTGTGCGAAACCATATCCAGGATAAATCGCTTCCATTTCCACCATTTCGCGGTCACGTGCAGTTTTTGCCAACACAGATGCACAAGCGATGGAAAGGCAGTACACATCTCCCTTGATCAGGGCAGTCTGTGGGTACTCCATCTGCTTAAGTAAGACTGCGTCTATCAGCAAGTGATCGGGGGATACATTTAGATTCTCAATCGCGCGCTGCATAGCGAGGCGGGTAGCTGGAACAATACCTATCGTATCAATCTCAAGATTACTGGCATTCCCTACCCCCCAGGTTTGAGCAGTTTCCTTGATCTTGCTTTCCCATTTCATTCGTTGATATGGGGTCATTTGCTTGGAATCGCGTACCCCTGCTAAAATATGGATGATGTCTTGTTCAGGAGGCAAGATCACTGCCGCAGCATAGACAGCCCCCGCCAGGCAGCCTCGTCCTGCTTCATCTATCCCGCAGACCAAGTATTTTCCTGCCTGCCAGAATGGGATTTCATACCGTAGATCAGGTTGGATGTGTTTTGACATTTTAAAAGAAGATTACCGGGTAGAATCATACAACCCGTTTTTTCCATTACGACGGATCGTGAGCAGGTCGCGTGCCATTTGAAAAGAATCACGCCAGACCCGCACTTTACTATTGGAATGGTAATACCAGGGAATGGGAATTTCTATTATCTGATATCCAAATTTTTGTGCAATATAAAGGATCTCTACGTCAAAAGTCCAACCCATGATGGTTTGCTTTGGAAAGAGAACTTCAGCCACATTTCCGCGAAAGCATTTGAAACCACACTGCGAATCTTGCAAATTGGGCAATGCCAGGAATCGCACCAGGCTGTTGAATCCACGCCCGATCCAATGACGATACGATGGCTCGTCGATTCGGGTGGCGCCTTCCCCTTCGCGTGATGCGATGGCAATATCCATATTGGGCAGAGCAGGAGGAAGGAACCGGTTTACCTGGTCTATAGGCATAGAGAGGTCAACATCCAGGAAGAAGCGATATTCTCCAGTGGCTTCCAGCATTCCCCGCTTCACTGCCAGACCTTTCCCACGCTCTTCTTCATGAATTACTTTAAGATAAGCAAATTTCCCTGCGTACTCTTGGGCCAGTTCCAGGGTACGGTCGGTACTGCCATTTTCAACTACCAGCACTTCTGCCTGGTAAGATTGCTGGCTCAAAAAAGTATCTACGGCTTCCAAAGTCTGAGGAAGTCGATTTTCTTCATTGTGTGCTGGAAAGATTAGAGAGAGAAATGGCTCGGTCAATTTGATTACGTTAATAAATCAGTCAGAATAATGGTACACCTTCAAGCCAATCATGAGAAGACTGGCTATCTTGCGTAAGGATGATCTCTTTTCCAGAGACCTCTCGCGTGATGACAGGTCGTTTTGTTTGAAAAGTCCCTGCCATGAACTCTATGCGTGTACCGGTGACTAACCTGCGCCTGCTTTTTAAGAGACGCAAGAGATCCTCACGATTCAAAAGAACATGATCTGAAAAAACTGCATCACGGCGTTCGTACAGACGCACCAACTTTATATTGCCATCTGTTTCATAACGAACTGCTTCGATCACACCATCCATCTTCTTATGGGTCATAGATCACCTGCTTTTTCTATGATCAATTATATGACCAGTTATAAAAAACCGCCGAGGTTTTCCACGGCGGTTATCCAGTCGGGGTGGGCGGACTCGAACCGCCGACCCCCGCGTCCCAAACACGGTGCGCTACCAACTGCGCTACACCCCGACGCATTAGAGTATAATCCGAATGGCATGAGTTGGTCAAGGCATAAGACAGACGAAAAATTGCAGTCAGAATATGTTTGCAAACGAAGAATATTATCTTTTCATGAACCGCTCCCGAAGCATTTACAGAAAAGATTTCTAACTGCTGCATGCGCATTCATCATCTTTTTCGCTCTTTCTGCCTGTACCGTCAACGATCAATCTGAATTCGCAATCCGTACAACAACCCCAACTTCTGTCGCGTCCGTTGAAATAAAAATATCAAGCAAACCTGATCAATCCACGATTACACCAACAGCGATAACAAACAGCCAGATCGAAAAAGTGGTATTCGAAAGCAAGAACTATCCAAAGCCGATCACTGTTCGTTTATACCTCCCTCCAGGATATACCGCTTCACCAGATGAACCTTACCCTGTTTTGATACTGTTGCATGGAAGCAATGCCGATGGCGAGCAATGGGCAAGACTTGGCGTACCTGAAACTGCAGATCGGTTGATCATTGAGGGTGAGATCTCACCTCTAGTGATCATCATGCCAGAAGAACCTGATAGCATGGTTTATTACAGCGAAACTACCTTTGGTGATGTGCTGGTAAATGAAATCCTGCCCAAACTACAAACAATTTATCCTCTTTGCAGAATCCGGGAATGTATCGCCATTGGTGGGCTTTCTCGTGGAGCAGTATGGGCAGCCCGATTGGTGTTTCTCCATTGGAATGTTTTTGGTGCCGCTGGATTGCACAGCATGCCAGCCACTATTCCTGCATTGCCCGAATGGGTTCACGAGATTCCAAAAGATGAGCTTCCCCGAGTTTACATGGACATTGGTGATGCAGATAAAGATTGGCGCAACGCAAAAAAATTTGAAGAAATGCTGACTATTCTGGAAATACCCCATGAATGGATCTTTCAAAAGGGAGACCATACCGAAGTTTATTGGTCAGCCCACGTTGAAGAGTACTTACGGTGGTATAACGAAGGCTGGAGAAAGTAGAATTTTGTAAGAAATCGATAAAAACCTCTTGTCTTCTTAAAAAAGCCTGCTATTATTGTCTTATAAATTATTAAAAATCCATGATTGATAAAGCGAGGACAACATGTTAGTCGGAAGCCGCATGAGTCACCCAGTGATCACCATAACACCCGAGACAACACTTGAAGATGCCCATTTTTTAATGGAAAAAGAACATATCCGCCGTTTACCAATAGTGAACAAAGATGGTAATCTTGTAGGAATTATCACAGAGAGTGATTTGCTCAAAGCATCCCCCTCAAAAGCGACACTTTTGGACAAATGGGAAATTAATACATTAATGAACACATTGCCGGTTGAGAGAATCATGACAAAAGATGTCATCACCATTATCGAAGATATGCCGTTGGAAGAAGCCGCACGGATCATGGCAGATAAAAAGATCAGTGGCTTACCGGTGGTAAGTGGAGAAAAAGTGATCGGCATGCTCACCGAGACAGATATTTTCAAAGTCTTTCTGGAAGTCATGGGCGCAAGGCAGCCAGGAATACGCGTTACTTTTAAACTGATCAATAAACCCGGACAATTGGCAAAGATTAGCCGGGCAGTTTGTGATATTGGCGGTGATATCATCGCTATGGGCACATTCAGTGGAGAAAGCAGCGGTGAAGGGGAGATGATGATGAAAGTATCAGGTGTAGAACTGGAAGCTCTTAAGAACGCACTAAAGCCTTACATCGTCGAACTTGAAGATGCCAGGGAAATGAAAATCGTTTAACCATAAATATGATGAACAAAAACGGCGGAATCTATCCGCCGTTTTTTTGTCTTTGCCACCCCCGTTTTGTGGAATGTGGCAATATGATTTATCAGGTATTTGGGCATCTCTTTGTTATAATACAACCTATGAGTCTTACCCGTGATGAAGTAGAGCATATCGCTGCACTGGCACGCCTTCAGCTCACCGATGAAGAGCTGGAAAAATATCGCCAACAACTCTCTGCGATTCTTGATTATGCTGCTCGATTACACGAAGTGGATACCAGTCAAATCGCCCCAACTTCCAGCGTGCTGCCTCCTCGCAGCGTATTGCGACCTGATGAATCACATCCAGGATTGTCGCTGGATGAAATATTGCAGAATGCTCCTCAGGTTGAATCCAAACAATTCCGGGTACCACCAGTTTTAGAGTAGCTTATGACCGATATCACCCGGCTTTCTGCCGTTGAAGTATGCCAGGCACTGCGCAAAGGACAGGTGAGCAGTTGCGAGCTTACTAATGCGTATCTACAGCAGATCGAAAAGCTCAATCCCACCCTTCTGGCATTTCTGACACCCACACCCGAGTTGGCAAAGCAACAGGCACTTAATGCTGATAAAAACCTTTCAACCTGGCGTAAGAATCCGGATGCTCCTCTTCCCCCTTTAACCGGACTACCCATTGCCATCAAAGACCTCTTGTGCCAAAAAGGTATCCGTACCACCTGCGGCTCAAAGATCCTTGAGAATTTTATCCCGCCTTATAGCGCGACAGCTGTGCAGCATTTAATAAATGCAGGTGTTGTAACTTTAGGGAAGACCAACACAGATGAATTTGCAATGGGTTCTTCTACTGAGAATTCAGCGTACCAGGTCACGCGAAATCCGTGGGATATATCCCGTGTACCTGGAGGCTCCAGCGGTGGTTCTGCCGCTGCAGTAGCCAGCCATATGGCGCCCATCGCGTTGGGCACCGATACCGGTGGTAGCGTGCGACAACCGGCTGCTTTTTGCGGGCTGACTGGGTTGAAACCCACCTATGGCAGGGTATCACGTTACGGCTTGATCGCTTATGGCTCCTCGCTGGATTGTGTAGGGGTGTTAGGACACAACGCAGCTGATGTGGCGCTCTTATTTCAACACATGGCTGGTTATGATATATTGGATGCCACAACTATGGATGTGCCCGTACCACAATATACTCTTGTAGATCAAACTGACCTGCATGGTCTCAGAGTAGGAGTGCCAAAGCAGTATTTCATAAAGGGGATGCAACCTGAAGTAGAGCAGGCAGTACATACTGCCATCGAAATGCTGCATGCTTTAGGCGCTGTAGTAATGGAAATCTCTTTACCACATACCGGGTATGCCCTGCCAGTCTATTACCTGATTGCCCCTGCTGAAGCATCTGCTAACCTGGCGCGTTATGATGGGGTTCGCTTTGGCTTACGCGTGGATGATCCAAATATGATCGCTCTCTCCTGTAAAAGTCGGGGAGCCGGTTTTGGTGCAGAGGTCAAACGGCGCATCATGCTGGGCACGTATGCACTTTCTGCCGGGTATTACGATGCCTATTACTCCCAGGCACAAAAAGTTCGCACCCTCATCAAACAGGATTTTGATGAAGCATTTAAAAAAGTGGATGTTGTTGCAGCACCGGTCACACCCACCACTGCATTTAAAATTGGCGAGCATACCGAAGATCCACTGGCGATGTACCTGGAAGATGTGTTCACCCTGCCAGCCAACCTGGCTGGCGTGCCTGGTCTGTCTTTTCCGGTGGGATTTGATAAGAACCATCTACCAATCGGGATGCAATTAATGGGAGCCCATTTCCGGGAACTCACCCTGCTGCAGACTGCCCATGCCTACCAGATGGCGACAGATTGGCATAAATAAACTCGATTCGAACAACTATTTTTCCCAAAGAACAGTTTATCATCTTCTGCCTATTAACTTCAGGAAATTTGAAAGAGTTATTTTATCTTTTATACCCTTTACAAACCTGGCAGTTAAAATACTGGCCAACAATGACGAAAACAATACCAAATGCAAATGGTTTTGGTTGTGATATACTTTTAAATCAAAGAAGATTATCATTAAATTAATCGGCTGTAATTACGCCAGGAGAAGGTACCCACTGTGAAAGTTTCCGTTTCTCAACAACAACTTGCTCATGGTCTTGGTTTGGTTTCACGGGCTGTAGCACCCCGAAGCACTCTGCCAGTTCTGGCAAACGTTCTGCTCGCTACTGATGAAGGGCGTGTACGTCTTTCAGCTACCAACCTGGAATTGGGGATATCCTGTTGGATTGGTGCACAGATCGCAGAGGAAGGAGCCATTACCGTACCCGCCCGTACTTTAAGTGATCTGGTTAACACACTACCTACCGACAGCGTTCAAATGGAATTGAACCCCAAGAATCAGGTACTCAATGTGCGTTGCGGTACATCGGTAACGGATATTAAAGGGATCGATGCTCAAGAATACCCACCCATCCCGGTACCCGATTTGAAAGATGGCATTGAACTAAATATTAATGACTTTAAAGAAATGATCCAGCAAGTGGTCTTTGCTGTCTCAACAGATGAGTCGCGCCCTGTGTTGCAGGGCGTGCAGATGAATATCACAGGTTCCACCATCACCCTGGCTGCGACAGACGGTTACCGCGTCTCAGTGCGTACCGCAACGTTGGAGCAACCAGCTTCACATCCGCTCTCAGTGATCATTCCAGCCAGAGCATTGAGCGAGCTGGCCCGTATTGCAACCGATGGCGAACAGAAAGTTTCCATGGTCACCCCACCTGGGCGCGGGCAGGTTCTTTTCCATTTGCGTGATGCAGAATTGGTTTCCTCACTTATCGAAGGGAATTTCCCTCCCTATGATAAGATCATTCCTACCTCTTTCAAGACGACAACCACCATTTCTACCTCAGAATTTTTAAAAGCCTGCCGCCAGGCAGAGATCATTGCCCGTGATGGAAACAATATTATTCGCTTACACCTCCAACCAGGTGACGATGCGCCTGGTGTAGTCGAAATATCAGCTCAATCCGAAGAGACCGGCTTCAGTGAAATTAAATTGGATGCGAACATCGAAGGATCCGGATTGCTAATTGCATTTAACGTTAAATTCTTGCGTGAAGTTTTAGAGGTCATCAAAACCCCCAATATCCATCTAAAAACCAATGCCAACAATACCCCAGGCATGATCTTGCCTGCAGGAGATGACACCTTTACGCATGTTATTATGCCAATGCATCTTGGCTAAATAATCCTATGCCCGGTGAGATCAGTTTTCTTCCCAGTTCAAACGAACGTTACCTTTCTATCACTCTGGCATTAGCACAATATCCCATATTAAGCAGCCGCATTCGTGAAAGGATGCGGCAATTCTTATTTGATAATGGCATCCTCCAGCATCAAGTTTTTGAATCACAGGTGCGTGAAGCAGCTATTCGTTCACAACAGCGCGAAGGAATGGAACAGCCATACGAAGAAGAACCAGCAGAAATGTGGGAACTCCGCGTCCAGCGTATACGTGATCAATTGACCGACTTGCGATTCAGTCATTTCTTTAATTTCGAAGCATTCGAAAAGATCGTCAACGAGGTGATGGGCGAGCGAGGTGTACAGATTGAAGACCTGATGTTATCGATGAACCCGGAACTGGCGCCGCTCGAAATGGTTTTTGAACAGGCAATGTCGATCGAACGCATGGAAGAAAAAGAACGACAACGCTACGCTCACCGTCTTCACGAATTGAAAGTAGTTCTCATCAGGGCTCTTATCAGCGATCAGCTTCGCTATATCAATATTGCCAAAGAATGGTTCACCATTCATGACCTTTCAGATATCCGACGTAGGAGGATTGGGGCAGGACGCATCGGCGGGAAATCTGCTGGTATGCTGCTTGCCACCCGCATTCTGAAGGATTCGCTTCATCTTCCGGATGATGTATCCATAGATACTCCCGATTCTTACTATATTGGCTCGCAAGAACTATATACCTTCATGTCCATTAACAACCTGGTGCACTGGAATGACCAGAAATACAAAACAGAAGAGGAAATGCGGGCAGATTATCCAAAAATTGTCGAGGATTTTCTCGCCGGTGATTTTCCACCGGATATCACTGCCCGATTGGAAGGAGTGATGGCAGGCGTAGGAAATCGCCCCATTATTGTACGTTCATCCAGCCTGTTGGAAGATAACTTTGGCACTTCATTCGCTGGCAAGTATGAAAGCATTTTTTTACCCAACCAAGCTTCCACAGCAGAGAATATTCATGCCCTGACCAGGGCTATTGCTCAGATTTATGCTTCTACCCTCAACCCGAATGCTTTACTGTACCGGCGTAGTAAAGGGCTGTTAGATTATGACGAGCGAATGGCTATCCTCATCCAGGTGGTTCAGGGTGAAACCTATGGAAAATACTATCTACCACATGCTGCTGGTGTGGCATTCAGCCATAACCTTTTCCGTTGGTCGCCCCAGCTTAAAGCGGAGGATGGATTTGTTCGCATGGTATGGGGATTGGGTACACGTGCAGTTGACAGGGTCGGAAATGATTACCCACGACTGGTGGCGCTCAGCCATCCCTTGCTGCGCCCCTCTACTAAACCCTCGGTCATTCAACACTATTCTCAACAATATGTTGACCTGATTAATCTGGAAGATAATTTATTTGAAACCCTCTCCGTACATGATATAGCAAAATCTGATTACCAACCTTTACGATATCTCTTCCAGTTATATGAAGAAGGATATTTTTCGGCATTACGGTCAAACCTCCTACCATCAGATACAAAAAATCTTGTGCTGACCTATGATGAATTCTTACGTCGCACACCATTTGCCGAAAAAATGCGGTTGATCTTACAGACATTGGAAAATATCTATCACTCGCCAGTGGATATGGAATTTACTGTACACCTTTCCGAATCAGAAACCGGTAAGCCTAAACTAAAAATTACAATCCTGCAATGCCGTCCTCAAAGCCAGTTGGTCACAACCGAACAGGTTCCCATCCCTGCTGGAATACCTGAACACAAAGTGGTATTCTCAACCAAATTTGTAGTTCCTCAGGGGTATATTGACCGGATCGATTATGTAGTGTTTGTACCACCCGAAGGGTATTTTGCTTTATCCACCATGAATCTTCGTTCAGAGCTGGCTAGAGCCATTGGAAAACTGAACGCGGCTTTAAATGGCAAAGCATATATTTGTATTGGCCCAGGACGTTGGGGTAGTTCCAATGCTGACCTGGGAGTGCCCATCAGTTACGGAGATATTTATCATACCCGCGCCCTGGTTGAATTAGCTGGACCAGAGATCGGTCCGGAACCCGAACCATCTCTGGGTACACACTTCTTCCAGGATCTATTGGAGTCACAGATCTACCCACTGGCAATCGAGCTGAATAAAACCAGCAGTTCCTTCAATCATGCCTTCTTTTATGACAGCCCCAACAGGCTAGAAGAATTCATTTCGGTAGACGAACCGTTGAAAAATGCCCTGCGACTGATCCGCGTTTCCGACGTCGCCCCCAATCAGCATGTATGCCTGATCATGGATGAAGAAAAAGGGCATGCAGTGGCATATCTGGAACCAAACTCTTCTCAATAATGTTTTAAAAGTTATTGGCCTGGCTGCCAGGCGTAGATAAATTGTTCCTGAGTTTTTGTTTCGGGAGATGGGTATTTTCCGTAAGAAATGTTTTTTCGTAACTCTTGAATATAGGGGATCACCAGATCTTTTTGGACCCCATGCCGGACAAAATGACAACCCACCACCATGCCAGTGCGTCCCATACCAGCCATGCAATGCACATACACTGCCAGGTTATTGATCAGTGATTGATCGATTTTATCCAGGATTTTCACCATCTCATCCACAGTAGGCACCCCCATATCCAGAATTGGCATACGAGTATATTCCACTTTCACATTATGCCGGCGGGCTTCCTGACGGAGCAACTCACGATAATCTTCTCCTTCACCTGCTCTGCTTAAATCGATGATCACATTGATATCGAGTTCGACTAATGCCTGCAATCTTTCGCGGACGATATCCTCCGTGCGTGAAATATATCCCGGACGTGAACCCGGATATTCACCTGCCAACAACTGGCCAGGTCGCACCCAATAAGAATTATCGAAGGGGATGGGGGGAGTATTTAGCATGAGAAACCTTTTGCGTGATTATAGCGCATATATCCCCAAAAATATTCTCACAAATCCATAATAAGTTTTAAACACCTTCTAACAATCGGGCAATTTCATCTCGGGTAGGTCGAGGGAGAAGTCTGCGCTGCCCATCTTCAACACACCACACAGATACACCACCATCTTCGACCCAACCAATATCATGACAGGCAATCCCCGCTTTGCGACATGCCTGGGTAATTGTAAAAGCATCTGGTTCAGGTGTCGCAATCAGCAAAGCACCCGAAGCGATAGCTGCAAGCGGATCAATTTGCATTATGTCACAGATCTTCTGCGCCAGCGGTGAGATAATATCCTGTCTTGGAGTGAACACTAAAATTTTTTGACTTGCTTCTGATAATTCCCAAAGGGCAGCAGCCAACCCTCCCTCTGTGGGGTCATGCATACCATGCACCCTGCCATACTGGCATGCCAGGTGTGCATCCTGTACCACACTGATGCCCGGCTCCAAAAGGTAATTAGCTGCCTGTTGTAATTCACGGGTTGAAAGTTTTCCCAGAAACCGGAAAGCAAATTCGCGTGCCAGAATTGAAACCGACTCTATTGGAACTCCTTTGGTCAGTAATATCCGGTCACCCGACTGTAAACCACGAGGTGTAACCAATTGGTTGATCGCCACTTCACCGATCATCGTACCCAAGATGATCGGGCGATCCAAGCCATGCGTGATCTCTGTATGACCACCAACCACACTGACACCCATCGTCTGACAGGCACGTTGGATTTGCCGGGATAAATCCAACACCATTTCCCGAGTGGCAGTGTTTTCGGGTAGCAGGATGGTTGCCAGAAACCAATGTGGTGTGGCACCAGTGGTGGCAATATCATTGGCACAGACTTGTACTGCATACCTGCCGATCTCATCGGTAGCAAAGGTGATGGGGTCTGATTTCACGACCAGCAAGTGATCTCCTATTTCCAACACGGCGCAATCCAGCCCTGTGCCTGGACCAAGCTTCACCCTCGGGTCTGATATTGGCATACCAGCCAGCATCTGTTCCAACAGATCGGGAGGTAACTTCCCTAATGGTAAATGTTTCACGAAATTTCTATCCCCAGATCAAAGGCATGTTCCACCCCTTCATGCTCCATAATGACCGCCCATACCAACCAGCCAACCGGTACTTCACCTGTGAAACCGGGGGTTTCCCAATGTTCCAGTTTGCCCATTTCCAGATGAGCAACATCCATCAATCCCGGTGTCTGAAAAAGAATGTACAATACTTCACCCATCTGTAAGGCAGTCTTTTGAATTTCTTTCCAGGGAATGTCTGCCTGGCGTTTCATTTGATGTTGGTTGAATGCTTCGATATTCTCAAAATCTTTACTGGTTCCATCTGGTTCGATGTACCCCTTTAATCTCCAGCCTCGCGGGTACGAGACTCCCGTCAGAAACTCAGCGCACATTTGGATCAAGAAACGATCCCATTCTGCGATATGACCAATCACCAGTGCCATGCTTCTTCCATCGCTGCTGACTTGGGCAGCTCTTTCTGGGGTGATTGCCATCACTGCAGCCTTGTATGTCTCCCATATTTTCTTGTGTACCGCAGCAAAGCGTTCATATCTCTCATCCGGTAGAAGAACGATCGCTTCAGCCATTGCCTGGTTAAAAGTCTTTCGATCCATTCTTTGCCTCCTCAAATCCTACCTGCAGCATGCAGTACAGTTAGAACTTCAACCGTAACAAATTCATTCATCGATTTCCCATTGGATTTCCCCCATCCCACCAGCGAACATCCACTGGCGGTAGTTTTCGTGGTCACCCGATAAATTTTCTTGTCAGCTGCATACCCACCTTCTGGTAGCTCTTTCGATTCCAGCCAATCCAGAGCTTCTTTGCAGCGCGGGTCATGGATCAAACCCATTTCAGCCATCACCTTCAACCCATTCAGTATTGTGTAATGCCAGTAGAAAGGATAATGAAGTTTGAGAAAACCAGGGTCGATCACCTCTCCCCCGTGTACACGCCGGAACATCCTGCGTTGTAAAAAGACCTCAGCAGCCTGCCTGGCTGTCTCCCGTAATTTCCCGTTCCCGGTTTTCTCAGCTGCCAGCCAGATTGCCCGCATGGGCAGCCAGGTTTCATGAAAAGAAGAGGTATCTGCTTTAGGATGCCAATCACAGTTCCATCCACCATCTGGCCACTGACATTCGAGTAAGCGGTCAATCAGTAATTTCACTCGGTCATCTTCCAGACCAAGTGAATAAAGAGAAAAGATCGCATATCCTTCCTGTGAGCCACATCGCCGGATACGTTCAGGACCATATTTCCGGCGTTTTTCCTCATATGCTTGAATGTGATGTTCACCCAACAACCAATCCAATTCTTGCTCACGCAAGGGGATCAACAAGCTATTACCAGATGGGTAACACAATTCAGCCAGCATCGCGAGAGTCCAGTGGGATCCAGCCCATTTGAAATAGGCATGATGCGGCAGCGTTCCATCTGGTTGTTTTTCAGAAAGTAGTTGTTTTACCCGGTCTGAATTGCGAATTTCTTCTTGCATCGCCAGCATTTCAGCTGATTGCGGATCTTTGTCAAGCACATCCCTGGCTATCCTATAACGGACAGATGGTTCAGGGCTATTTATTAACTTCTCAATGATCGTTCTCACTTTGATCCTTTTTTCAATCAATACATTTTCCATCATCTGCAGGGTCTTCATAAAGGGGGATTCTGTCACCGACCGATTTAATTTCGCCTTCTCTCGTCAGAGTGACATCTACCCGGTAATAGGTATGAGGACCACAACCGCATAATTGATACCCAAATAGATTAACAACATATCCAGCGTCTGTTTCCACTGCATGTGTATCCTCAATTTTCTCTGTCAGATATCGCAGATTTTCATCTGCCTCCATCTGAAAACCAGCCCAATAGCCAGTGGCAGCCACCGCATAACTGATCGCTTCAGTACTGCTTTCGATGGGAGCAAACACCTTTTGCAGATCAGGAATTCCTTTGATCACCTCGAATTTGCCATTTCGATAAGCAAGCATGCGAACATAAAGGTTCGTAGGACACCCGATGTTGTATAAATACTCATCCTCTGGCAGGTCCTCCAACATCATGTCCATCCTGCAAGACATGATCGGAATGGATGGTTCCAGTCCTCCATACGTGTCACTGAGAGGGGAGATAGAAACACACCCCAGCTTGCTGGGCTCGCTATCTGCAGGGCAGGTGATCCAACCTCCACCATTATCTACACAACCTGTATTGGGCATTTCCAGAAGAATGGGAAAGGTTGGTACATCATAATGGATCATTTCTGGCAGGGGATTCACTTCCGTTGGTTCATCGGTAATGGTGCGTGTTCTATCTTCATCAAACACCCCACCTATACTACACGCAGCAATGATGGCGGCAATCACCAACATAAACGAAAAACGCCATGCTGAATGTCTGCGCATGCTACCTCCTGTTAAGGGCGTTCTGATTGATCAAAATCAATTTATTCTAACAAACCCAATTTTTGTTCGATGGAATCATCGCCTTGCAAGGTCATTGGGTTCGGGATGTCTGAAAGGACGCTCCAGGTTTCGATGTGGGTGATGGACTCGCCAGGTTCCAACGCTGTCAATGGTCCAAGGCTTTCCAGTTCAATGAATTTGTTGTAGCAAAAACATTCAAAATTACTATTCTGATCAGTATGGATTTTTGTGAATTCTGGGTTGAAACGTTTTATTAACAAGACTCCTTTATCCCAATAAGCTGCCCATCCAACGTGGTTGAAGTATCCAATTTTAAAGGGATGATTCCTGCTTTCTCCCTGAACCAGCAGGTGATCATTCTTGATCGTCAAACGGTCATCTTCCCAACGGGTATAATGCCAAAGGCTGATCTGTCGGTTTGGTGCATACTCTCCCTGATAAGGAGCCGATGTGGGGAGAACCGCCACACCACCCAGAGGCAGCAAGGTTATTGCCCAGGGCGCCAGTTCCACTTTTACCAGGCTGTTGTTCTGGATGGTATGGATTACTTGAAGGAGGGGTTTCTCATCATCCAGGGTGATGGCAATGGATTTACGATAATGCGTACCGGGTTCATCCGGCTGTATTAACACTACCTGCCTGTTGCCATACTCAATTTGCAACCCATCACCATCTGGCAAAAAAGAACGGGGAAAAGCTTCAGGCGCATGCCAGAGGCGATGACCACCAATTAAAAAATATTCCCCATATGGGGTATCATAACAGACATCATCCGCACTCCCCAGAATATTGCCATCTTTCCCATTAAGAAACAAGCCGATAATACGCGGTCCTGCTGTGGTAAGAAATTCAACCTTGATGGATGAATTATAAAGGCAGGCAGATGGCAAATTTCTGAGAGGCGTCATTGTCTAGCTGGTTTTTGTACCACACTCAGCACAGAATTTAGCTCCTGGCTGCAGTGGTTTTCCGCATTCTTTGCAGAAGGATGCTTTCAAGCTGGCTCCACAATTAGGGCAGAATTTTGCATCTGTTGCCAAAGGAGCTTCGCACTTTGGGCAAGAAGCTTTTATTGATTGCTTCCAGGTTTCCGCACCCAGATGCCGGTCTTCTTCAGCCATGCAAGCGTGTGCATGAATTTCCTCTACGGAACGCTCCGATTGTGCAGCTGCCATCTCCACACCCAGGTCGGGTGCACAATTCTTGCATAATCCCTTTTTAGCATTCCAGCAGGATTTCCTGCAAACCCATGTTGAACAACGCGGGCATTGAATAAATTTTGGTTTGATCTCTTCTATTGCCTCAGCAAAAGCTTTATCCCGTGCTTTCTGCCAGGCAGCAGAACGGGCTTTTTCACCCAGATCTGCCGCTGTGTTCAGAAAACCTCCAAATAAGCTGCTTGCGGTATCCAATACGCTGGCAACACTACTGACTGCCCATGCCTGAAACTCAGTACGGTATCCCACACCACAGCGGTTGCATTCAAATTCGAATTGGAAACCTCGGTCATTACTCAAGTCTTGATAATTACTTACAAATTCTATGAACTCTGCCATTAAATCCTCCAAAAAATAATTTTATATGCAAAAGCAAATTAATGCTTGCGAGGTCGTTTGCTTAGCCATAAAAAGAAGAAGAGAAAACTGGTTAAAGGCCAGATCCATGCCAGGTCACCTGGACCATCTTTTCCAGTCCGGGGTGCTACCCGACGCAGCCTCATGATACGGTAGACTTTTAATAGCTCATCGATTTCCTCGTCGGGCATGGTTTTGGGGTCGATTCCAAATACCCTGGCAGCAAATCCGCTGGCGATAAGCACTTTTCGCAAAATTACCTTAGCTTCAGGTGAGGTGCTGGCATCTTCTGCAATGGCTGCCCACCAGCCATCTGGAAGCCAGACTTCGACCTGGGGATTTGCCAGCATATTCTGGTACCAATCAGCCACACTTCCAAAACCAGCGGTGCAATAGATATCACCATTGATTTCGGCGTAATTCACAGGGGTTCTATACCGTTTTCCAGATTTTCGTCCATGATGGGTAATGACCAGGATACGCCCACCTACATCAGGCCAGGCATTGACCCATTTTCCTAATCCCAATCTCCACAATCCCGTCATAAATTTGTTAAAAAATCTAAAACCTATGCGTAAACGTTTTTCCGTTTCTGGATTGGTTATTGTCATGTAGACACTCTCCTTTTCTCAAAAATAAATGGATCAATCCAATTGTCCTGCTCTGCTTATGCCATAAATGAGTAAAGTAAAAATGATCAAACCCATCCCTAGCAAGAGCAACATATTCAAATCCGGGATGGACACAATATCTGTACCCGTCAATTGCCCGCCAATATATATGCGTTGTTGATACACCGTTTCATTATATTGCACCGAATTTCGTATCCCAATAAAGAAAAACGCCAGCCCGATGATAAACCCTGAAAGCATAGTTCGAGCTATCTTTACCTGGCCTTTCTTTACTACATCTCTAAAACTGTCTTCTTTCTTTTTATAAGTAAAATGGATCATTGAATAAGCTGCCAATCCCCATACAGCCACAATCAACCAGTTTCCATAAGCCGCATAAAGGCTGAAGATCCTGCTTTTGAATGCCAGCCCCAGGGTATAAAGAATAAATTCCATCCAGGGCATAAAAGGTCCAAGGATGGATATGACCAGCGTGAAGAGCAATGCTTCCTTTTGTATTTTGTTGAATTGTCTCCCTTTTACCAGGAGAGTGATCAAGCCTCCAATAAAAGTAAGGCTGGTCATCCAATACACTATATTAAGGATGATTGGAAAGATCACCCAATTTCGCAGGGAATAAATTAAAAATGGCATTCCAATCAAAACCACTGCTCCAATGATCATCCCAATCCTGAGAAGAGAAGAAATGCTTTTCTTTCGGCAAAGAAGCAGCAACGTAATGGTTCCCGTTAAACTGCAGAATCCATACGCAAGTGGAGCCATAATATCATCAGATAACAACAAGCCATCCAGTAGAGAATACCAAAAGGGCCACGCACAATAGAAGCAGAATGCAGTAATAAGATACTGAAAAACGAAAATAGGTTTGATTTCCTTATCAGGCATATTTCCCCTTTCTTAACGTTCTCAGATCAATCAACAAGGAAACAGCGCTACATCCCCATTGTATACAAAAATACAATGGCTTGCACAAGTTCCTTTATAAATTAATCAAAATTTTAGGGGAACTGAACCCTACAGATCGCCCTTTTCAGGCCATGTGGATACAAAATCTGCAGCCTCACCATGAATATGGTCTGAATTCGCCCATTGGATCAACCTGACATCGAGTCTGCCATCCACACATTCCGCTTCCATTTCAGTGATCGAGCAATTATTGTTCGTGCCACGGTCAAGCATGCTTCCTGTATTCACATTGGAACAAAGATCATTCAATGTGAAATTAAACATACCCAGATGCCCCACGATGGCAATTACACCATTCTCTCTACCAGTAATAGCTTTCTTCAAAGCTGTGCGTGCTCTGCCAAGCAAACTATTGTAATCTTCACCACCCGGGAAACTAAGATCGTGTTCTCCATTCTGCCATCGCCTGATGATGGAATCGTGTTCCTCCCAAATGGCTAACGTTGATCGGACTTTTTCCAGATCGCCCACATTGATCTCTCTTAGCTCTTCAATAACCTGCGGGGTGAGATTGAGATAAGAACCAATGATCGCTGCAGTTTCTCGGGTACGTTTCATGGGTGAGCAGAAAAGAGCTTCGATACCCTTTCCAACTAATGCTTCACCTGTTTGATGAGCCTGTAATTTTCCTTTTTCTGTTATTGAATAATCAACAATTCGAGAAGATAATTGCTTGATAACGTTTGCATAGTTTTCACCATGCCGGATGACATAAACACGAGTCATATACAACCTTTTTTACACCATACATTGAACCTGTATGCTGCGATTGAATTTCACCTTTCTCCTTGTAAAACCGGGGTCACTCCAGACAACCGTGCTGGCGTAAAAACTCAGCGGCTTGTTCGTTGCCGTATTTTACCGCAGTACCAAGAGGTGTCAACCCATCAGCTTCCAACCGGGGATCCAGGTCTGGATGGTAAGCAAGCAAGATTTCCAATGCATCTACATCCCCATTCTGTGCAGCTATATGTAATGGGGTATACCCTCCTGATTCGGGCAGATTCACATCACCACCATGCTTAAGAATTTCTTTCACCAGAAAAATATTGTGGGCCGATAGCGCAGCGTGAAGAGGGGCAGCTTTCAGACTGTTCTGTGAGGCTCCATTTACATGAGCTCCATGCCGAATTAAGAACATGGCTGTTTCCTCTTTACTAAAATACACCGCCAGGCCGAGGGGCTGAAAACCATCCACGTTGACAGCGTTCGCTTTTGTCGGATCCTGCGTGATTAATTTCTTCACTTGATTCAGATCACCCAATGCCGCTGCTTCGAATATATCGAGTGACTCAACTTTTGTTGCCAGGTATCTGGCAATAACCTGCTGGTTAAAGTACAGGGCAATCAATATGGCAGACACCCCCTGTGCATTACGAGTTCTAGCCAGAGCAGGTTTCTTTGCAAGCAGTTCTTTCACCAGCTTAAAATCTCCAGACTGGATTGCCTCTAGGATCACCGGGTGAGTTACAGCTTCCATTCAACCTTTCTTCTTGCGCAATTACATATGTTTCCACCAGATGCCCGTGCATTCGGGCAAGTAGGATATATCGCCGCTGGTAATTTCATTGATCATTTCATCACCAAAGAAAAAGCGGGTCAATAATTCTGCTTCTTCGCGCGATTGAAACAGGTAGTCTGTTCTGATCCAGGTGCCTTCAAAGCCAAATTGCTTCAATGATTCGTAATACGGGATCAAATGGGCTGGTGGGTCAGGCTGTTGTTTGCCCGTACCCTGGGTTTCGATCAGCATGATCATCCCACCTGGCGTTATGACGCGCTGCATTTCAGCCATAGCTTTTTCCAATTCAAACTGCCAGGTCTCTGGATACCAGGAAACCAGATAACATACACTCCATCCAGCAGCAATCAGAGAGACGCTGTAATTGGCTACCGGTAACGCTCGGTGGTCTGCGGCAGCTAATAGCGGGAAAAGATAACCTGTTTGCGACGCCAGATATTCCTTTGCCCGGATGAGCATCGCTGGAGATACATCCAACGCAGTCAGATGATCCGACAAAGGCAGAAGCATCTTTGTCAGCCTTCCTGTACCTGCCCCCAATTCAAGAGTATTCCATCGCTGACCTGCCAGTAATTTCTCCAGCAAGTCTGGTAAATTATGCTGATAATCTTCACGCATTACCAGTAAGTGATAAAGGTCAGTTTCTTTCTGATAAACAATTTTATGATCAGGCATATGGTTTTGTTCCCACCCAGGGAAGTAATTAGATTATAACAAGCTAGATGAAGATATTCATCTCCACTTATTGACGCACAAAATTGGGCATATCTTCAGGGATTTCCAGCGACAGCTCTACCAGACCGGCGTATTTGCCATCTTTGAACCAGGGACTCTGGTAGATAAGTTTTCGCACACCTTTCTTTTCAATCGTATATGCATTCCCTTTACCGCTAGCCAACAGTTTCTGTAATTTTTCACGCGCAGGTGCAGGGTGACAATCCAGCACATTCTTGCCGATCAAAGCAGCACCGCCATCCGCGCGAAAAGTTTCACAGGCACGTGCATTCATCATAATGATGATGCCCTGCCTGTCACATACTGTGATCGCGCCAGGGAATTCCTGGACCCAATCCATTTCGTCGTGCATAACACCTCCGTAAATTAATTAAAAAGAGTATCTATCGAGTATGTTCCGTTTTTGCAAAAGAAGACAGTATTTGTGGAAAGAAAACACTGGCAGGATCAAGTTCTATCATGAATCTGGCGCGGTTCTCCAGGTTGAATGGAGATGAGTAAAATGGGGCCAAATACAGGTAAGGTAAGGGCAATTACCGCCCAGAAAACATATCCCGCTGGTGGAAGGGCGCGCTTATGCAAATAATTGAGCGCCAGTATTGCCAGCAGGACTATGATAAAAACGAGCATGGCTTTGATTATGGTTTCAGCAAGCAAAATGACTCCTCTATCCATAATTGTATGGGCTGCGATAAAAATGGGCAAGGGGAACAGGCTATCTGCAGATGAATATAATAATGGTATGGCTTCTTCAGTCAAAAGGATCACCTTCTCCTGACCATGTCAAAACCACACAATCCACACATCCCTTTTACCAACCTTTCTCCTGATGCCTGGAGAAAATTGGGGCTGGTGGCATTATTGGTTTTTTATATCCTCAACTTTATCTTTTCAATTTTCAGGCTCGGTATTTTGAATGGAGTAGGAGCCGATTTTCTAGGCTTCTGGAGTTCTGGCAAGATTGCAGATCTATATGGTTACTCAGAAATTTATAACCCAGACCTCGCAAAAGAAATTCAATACCAGGCAATCAGCTACCTGAACATCCCTTATGAATCCTTTGAGCCAATGCCTGCTCCTTTCTTTGCATTTTTTTTAATCCCCTTTCAATTCCTTTCAAGGATTAATGTTATTACCTGTTATTGGATCTGGACTATTGCAAATTTCTGTTTGCTTGCCGGTTATCTATACTTCTTTTTACACAAACTTACAGGGCAAAAAGGAATAAACAGAAAACAAGCAACATTATTGATTTCACTAACTTTAATTTATCCAGTGTTTATTAATTTCATTGTCGGACAGGTGGAAGTCTTTCTGGTTATATGTTGTGGTGAATTTGTTCGTCATTCTCTAAAGAAAAGACCTCTGATGGCTGGCATTTGGTTAGGAGGATTGTTAATAAAGCCACAGATATTGATCCTTGTAATTCCTGCATTATTGCTCATGAAGAACTGGAAAGTTTTTGCAGGCTTTCTTGCTTCTGCAATCAGTTTACTACTGCTTTCGACTATGCTCAGTGGATTAAACAGTCTTCAAAATTTAATTCTCATGTGGTCTACCTATATACCAAGAAATTCTAGCAATTCCCCATTTGCTATGGCTAACTGGCGTATGCTTGCAGAGAATATCAATATCTGGACAGGTAGTTCCTTTGGATGGATTCCCGCAGGAGCTGGGATGCTGTTTACTTTGATCATCTGGTTTCTGCTTTGTAAAAATCGATATGAATTCGGTTCAGGCAAATGGATTGCTAATTTCCTGGCACTGTTGGTAGCTTCTTGTGCCTTTACCTGGCATTCTCATATACATATGGGAATGGTAATAATCCCTTTTTTGATCTATTTAATGATTTTTGAACCAATGCGAAGAATTAATTTTCTAGTTGACTTAACAGTTTTTGCTTTTCCAGCATTTTTAATGCTGGGGTATATTGCTTCACTTGTATTAATTGTTCTTAAAATCCCCCCTGTGGAAAATTTAGATTTCTTCCTGTCTGGATTAACCGGACTATGTTTGTATGTTTATATTGCCACTTCAGAGCTAATTAACCAAAAACCTATCCAAACACCTGGAGAGAAGACAAGCTGATAAGTCTTAATAGATATAAATTTTAGATAGCTGGATTTTTGATTTTTGTCATATTGATTTTGCGTATTAATTATTTTAAACAGAAAATTCAAAATGGAGGAAGACAAATGAAAATACTCATCATCTATGATTCTTATTTTGGCAATACCGAGCTAATTGCAAAGAAAATCAGCGAAGTACTGGCTTCTCAAAATGAGGTCCAGATCGTCAAAGTACCTGATGTTCGCTTCGAACAACTGAAAGATTTCGGTCTGGTATTGTTTGGCTCTCCAACACGAGGTTTTAGACCATCAGAACCCACTCTAGTCTTCGTAAATTCAATCCCTGCTGAAGGGTTGAAAGGGCTAAAGGTTGCAGTATTTGATACCCGCATTTCAGCACAGGATGTTAAACCTGCAATCTTCCGATTTATTGTCAAACGGGGTGGATATGCCGCAGATAAACTGGCTGACACTCTGGTGAAGCTGGGTGCTGACCTGGTTGTTCCTGCTGAACCTTTTTATGTCAAAGAATCGGAAGGTCCACTGAAAGATGGAGAATTAGAACATGCCGCCCTTTGGGGGCAATCCCTTTTAGAAAAAATTATATGAGAATATAATTAACGAACATCAAACTATGGGAGGTTCCATTGTTCAAGATCAAAGCTCCTCTTCTTGCACTTTTCATCATTGCTGCCATTTTGCTGAGTGCCTGTAGTCCAACCCCAACAGCTACGCCTTATAATACTGTAACACCTTTACCTCCCCCCCAAACGAGCACTCCTGTTCCCACCCAGTTGCCTACTAATACAGTAACGCCAAAACCTACAGCCACGCTCGAACCCACACTTACCCCAACTTTTGGGGTGGTTGATATGGGGTTGAGCGCCTGGTGTCTGCCAAATAATGTTTACATTCCAGATACCAGTTATACGGTTGCTGAAGGTGGATTGCCAGCAAGGAACATCGAAGGCGGTATCGAACTGGATGGCATCGTTCAATCCTGTACTTTTGTGTATACCTTCAACCAACCGATGCCTGCAGGTATGCAGGTAGCGTTGTATGATACACGCACCGAACCCTGGTTCCTCTATCCTCTGACCCAGGCTACTGACAATCCTAATGTTGGTTACTTTACTACTGATCATGAATACATCGTCAACCTTCCCTATTGGGAAGTAGATTACCGATTTGACCTGCAGGATGTGAATGGGCAGGTAGTAAAATCGGATATCGTGCGAATCTTGCGACCTCAAAATGTTGGCTATTGCTATGGCGGCGTCTTGCCCGACCCCGTCACTTTGAAATGCCCTCCTTTGCCAGAAGCGCATCCCTGGGATCCGTGGTATGGCTGGGGTTCTGATCCGGTAACCCCTTAAATAACTCATGTGGATGATAAAAATCCATGGGAGAACCCATGGATTTTTGTTTTCTTCAATAGTAAATTACTTTTGTTTATGGGTGTGGGTACAGTGAACTTTTCGTAGGGTCTGTAGGCAGGTAAAGCACATACATCTTTTTACCAGGCTGCAGAACCATGACAGACGGATTGAGTGTGGTGATTTTTCCGCTGTACAGTCGGTTGTTAACGACATAGTCGTATTCGATCCAGCAGGGATGCCTGCCATTAATGGATACGCTATAGTTTTCTTCTACTGAAGTAATTTCTCCCTCAGTTGATTCCCCAAACTTGAGAACATTCACGATGTTTTCTTTTTCGTGGTATAGCTTTTTTCCTAGTGCAAGCCCACCAACCAACATTCCTGCACCTAGTAATGTAAATGGTATACCAATAAAAGCTGTGATAATCCCGATAATCATCGGCACGCCAATAACAGTGAAGATAAATCCGATGATTATCAGTACCATCGCAATAATTCCCGATCCATCAGTCATGAACATCTTCCAGATATAAGAATTGTCAATCTCTCGTGGAGGAGCAGGAGGTGCGATCGAAGGTACAACTGCATCCAATACAGTCTGAAACAAATCAGGAGAAGATGCAGGAATGGGAGCACCACAATTCTTACAATTTGTTTGAAATCTTTGATATTGTGTTCCACAATAAGGGCAGGAGATCATAGGATATTCATCCTCAAAAAGGAATTTTTATCTTCGAGAATTGTATCAAATTCAGAAGAACTACACATAAATATGACGCTAGAACTTTCTCGAAATCTTGAGTGATCGTTTCCCAGCGATTAAAATATTATTTATAAAAGAAGGAGATAAACATGTCCGTTACTGATATTCTCGTTTGGATCGTGGTTGGTGGAATTGCAGGTTTATTGGCAGATGCCGTAGTCAAAGGGATCAGGCTTGGTTTATTAGGCGCAATCCTGGTGGGTATTCTTGGTGGCTTCATCGGCGGTTGGATCTTTGGGCAATTAGGGATCAACATTGGTGCTGGCATATTAGGTCAAGTTATTTCATCGTTTGTTGGAGCTGTGATCCTGTTGCTCGTTTTACGGCTTTTCCGTCGTCGCAGGTAAGGGATAAAATCTGAGGGGGAAGGTTTTAAATTCTGTCGATAAACATTTGCATTAAGCAGAGAACCCTGGTCGTCCAATCAGCTATGCGATCATTTTTCTTCTGCCAGGTATCGGATAATGGTAAGTTCGCCAGAGATAGTGGTTTTGGACCAAAATCCCACAATCCTTCAGAATTTCTTTGACGCCATAACCAATTCATGGAATCTTGTGCAAAATTCACCCAACCAGGAAATCCTCTTGCCAGCAGCTCACAGGAAGCCAGCCAGGGATCAACCTGCTTCTGCGTTTGCGGAGGTCTATCCAAAGGTACTGTCAGGTATCCGATTCCTTTTGGTCTTTTCCACAACCATTTAAGCAGCGACTCTTCTATTTTTGATGAAAGTAGCCCAGGGTTTGAACCCAGGATGTTTAATTGATATTTTCCACTAAAGATCAGATAAGTGTTCTGCATGAATACACCCGTGAGGTCACGGTGCGCCTTTATTTCATCTTCCTCGCAGTATTTCCCAGATTGAAAAGTTCGATTGGCAATTTCCTTCCAAAGTGCCCGGTCACGATCAAGGTTGGGATGGGCAGGTGCGATTAATGATAGGGTAGATGCTGTGAACAATCTTGTCCCAATCTCCCAGCGTTCATTTTTCTCTGGCGGGTCAGGAAAAGGAATGGATTTATCCAATATCTGGCAAATATAATCACGGGCACTCTGCAAAATTGCATGTCTGGTATCCAACCCTAAAGATAACGCACGTTCCACACCGATTTCTGTGGTAAGTATGGTATGCGTTTCCTTTGTATTCCGTGAGTGAAATCTGCCCCAGCTTCCATCTGATCTCTGTTCCTGTGATAGGATCTGAACAGATTGACTTGTTTGTAAATCTTCGTAAGCATTTGATAACTCTTGCGAGGTGGAAGGTAGTTTTAGCACATCTCTGAATAACCGGTATCTGGCTACCGGGTGGGGATTCATGTCAAGGATGGCATTGGCAATACCGATGATCTCGCTTTTTGTTATCGATGTCACAATAATCACGAATGACCATTCCTTGCTGCAATGATCAGATTTTCGCTTTGCTCAAGAGCAAAAATACTGCCATCCATCGATCCAAAGAATTGCATATCATTGAATCCAGCTGCATTCAAAGCCAGGTTGAGATCAGCCTGTAATAATGGAAATAGTCTGGTAGAGCGCAAGGTCTGTTTCCAGTTCCCTGCACCTTCGCGATACAGGGTAACAATATGGAACTGAATGTGTCCATTCGGCTCGAAATCATAAAAGCGGAAAAAAGCCCACTCCTGTTCCCCTTCACGGTGTGCCTGGGGTTCCATCCAGCGTAATTTCTGAGCCATTACTTTATCAAAATTGCGGTTCTGCAGCAACAACACTCCACCGGGGCGAAGAACCCTGGCAAAATCATCCAGAGTAATCTGTAATGCTGCTTCATCATCTACATGAGGTAATGAATTCCCCAGGCAGACCAATGCATCCATACTTGCGTTGCCGAAGGTTTGCGCCAGTCTGCCAAAACCAGCAATCTCAAAGCGCACATCAGTATTTGCCTCCCTCGCGTTTTGTCTTGCCCGCTCGATCATATTTGGGAAGAGGTCAACGCCAGAAACGGAATAACCTAGTCTGGAAAGAGCAATGGCGTGCATACCAGTTCCGCAAGCTGCATCCAACACTTCTAGTTTTTTATCTCTTTTCTGCACCTGTGCGATCGTCTTTTCGATAAATGGCAACTCATATGCCAGACGGGATTCCCAATTTACAAAACGGTCATAATCATCACTGAAAGTGTTGTACATGGAAACCTCCTTGAGTTACCTATATGAATCTTACCAGAATTGAAATGGGGGATAATTTGATTTATCCAAGAACCCGTTTCCAATAAATTAAGTTGGGTTATTCTATGTAAAGAATTACTAATCTACCCGGCGAATACCTGTACTGAAGGACCTGATCCCTAATCTCCCTCGCGGAGAGAGAATATTGCCAATGTTGCGACCACCAGCCCATAAGCCAGGAGTTCCACCAGGTTCTGCCATTTATCCAGCAGCCCGCCATTCGAGATAAGTTCCTGTACAACCTCATTGGCATAGAACAACGGAGTCGCATAACTGAGAACCTGTGTCCATTTGGGTAATTCTTCCACGGGAAGGATAATTCCCGAAATGATGACCGAGATGATAATGATGGGCAGCATTACCACAACCTGCCCTTCAGTGCGAGCCAAGCTCGAAAGAACTATTCCCAATGCCATACTGAGCACAGAGAGCAGCCAGTATACCAGGTAGATCGAAGCCAACCTGCTGAAAGTATATTCCAGTTCAAATAACCAGTTCAACTCAGCAAGTATGAGCAAACTTTGTAATGTAACAAGAACAGTATACGCAAGTAAATAGCCTGAAACGATCTCGAATGGGTTGTACCCGCTGACGAATGTTCGCGCCATGGTACCCACCCGTCTTTCACGCACAAGCACGATGCCCGTCATCATGAATGTAAGGAAGTGCACCACAAATGCACCGTAAGGCACAACGTATTGCGTAATATTGAACATCGGCCCTGCAAGAGCATCGAACAACACCTTGATAAAATAGATAATTACCAACGGAAAGCCCAGGGCTATCCCGATCAAACGGTGATCTCGCCGCAGTTGGTTAAGCACCCTGCCTGTAACGATGCCCACATGCCTAATCGCCTGGGTCATTTTCTACCTCGTTACTCTGGTTTTCTTCTTGATCATGGATCAGGCGAAGCACGATAGTTTCCAGTGTATCCTCTTCTACTTCAATCCGAGTAATTGCTGGATCAAGCCCATGCTGATGTAATAATTCGGGCAACTGAGTTGGATAATTGAATGATTCATGGATTTCCCGCTGGTTTCCTTTCCAAAGGTTAATACGGGCTTTTCCATTCCACATGATATTGTGGGGCGAATCACATGTCAGCACCTTGCCATCATGGAGAATCGCCAGCTTATCGCAATGGACCGCTTCGTCCATCTGATGTGTGCTGATAATAATTGTGACACCTTGATCACACAACGTTCTGAAATGTTTCCAGAAAGTTTCGCGCAGTTGTGGATCGATCCCTGAAGTTGGCTCATCGAGAAGAAGGATCCGGGGTTGGTGTACCAGAGCGCAAGCCAGCGAAACACGTTGTTTCATCCCACCCGAAAAAGTATATACCTGGTCGCGGGCACGATCACTGAGCCCGATGAATTCGATCACCTCATCAACCCGCTGGTTGAAATTTTCGATCTGATGGGCATTCCCAAAGAATCGAATATTGTCCCGTGCAGAAAGGTCGTCGTAAAGGGCAGGTTCCTGCGGCATATAGCCAATCTGTTTTCGCAGCGCCCACTTTTGAGCAATGGGTTCAAAACCAAGTACACTGATCTGCCCTCCCGTTTTCCGAGTGGCTCCAATACACAACCGGATGAGGGTGGTTTTTCCTGCCCCATTTGGCCCCAATAAGCCAAAGATTATTCCCTGCTCCACCTGTAAACTCACATTTCGCAGGGCATGTACTTTTTTAAAGTTCTTATTCAACCCTTCGACCACTACCGCAGCCGAAATATTCATTTGCTCTCCTGAGAGAATTGGGAATTAGAGTTTATTTATTATTATACGATTTTATTTGTTTGGATTCATGAAGCAGTCTTCCTTCTTCTCAACAACAGCGGACCCATCAAATCCACTGCCCAACCGAAGAAAGCATAAATATAAGGGAAAATAACGATGCCTGCGGGTACATATACCACCTTCCGTGGCCACCGGATCAACCAGAAAATCGCATTTGCAACTCGCGAAGAAGGCACAGCCATTCTTTCGAAAGGTATCTGACTCCCTTTGGCTCTTTTTGCAGAACGATCATAGAACTCTGTCGTAACGGGTCCGGGTCTGACAACACTGACTTCGACACCACTGCCGCGTAGTTCGCGATAAAGGGAAATAGTGAAAGCATCCAGAAAGGCTTTACTGGCGCTGTACATGGCAACCCCTTGCGCTGGGAGCCTACCCACAACAGAACCAACATTGATTACATGGCCACTCCGGCGTTTCACCATTTCTGGTAAAAAAAGCCTGGTGAGATGTACCACTGCTTCTACATTCACCTGCAAAATATCCAACGCAATCTCCCAGGGCATTTCGTGATAATAGCCATACCATCCCAATCCTGCATTATTCAGCAGCACATCTGGTATTCCCCACTGCTGTATCACTTCGTCGTAAACCATACAGCGTGCGTCATAATTGCTGAGATCAGCTTGAAGCACGTGGGCAGTACCTCCCTGTACTCTGATAGTATCTGCAAGAGCCTCCAGTTTTTCCTGACGGCGGGCTACCAGGATGACATGCATTCCTTCACTTGCCAGTTTTAACGCTGTTACCGCCCCGATTCCACTGGATGCGCCCGTAATAAGAACTGTCTTACCTGCATATTTGCTGACCTTATTCTTTTGCGGCATATTCTCCTTTTTTGCTTCTGTTATGCTCATATTCTATCCACAACCACACCGTAAGACATTAAATTAAGTTTATGATTTAGTGGAAAATGTTTGGGAAGAGATGAGAAACCAGGTGATCCAGATCAATTTTCATAAAGAAAACTTGCCATAAATTATTCTCTTGACAGAAAGAAGAGTCGAGGTATACTCAAACTAGTTTGCACTACAAACTAGTTTACTCGATGAGGTTTTCATGAAAGACCCTATCCAAGATACGATTCAACGAACTCAACGCTATTGGTTTTCTGACGGAGCCAATGAAATCGGTATGGGAATATTGTTTACTCTGTTGGGTCTGTCATTTTTTGTGATGGAACGGGTGAACTTTTCTGGGCAATTGGGTCTGATTATGGGGATCCTTCAACCGGTGATCTTTCTCGTGGGTTTCTGGCTGATCAACCTTCTCGTGCATAAGTTCAAGGAGAAAATCACATACCCACGCACCGGATATATAGCTTATCCACGACGTAGTGGAAAACGCCGTCTGACAGCAGCGCTCATTAGCGGAGGAACTGCTGCCGTGTTAGCGGTCGGCGCTTCAATCATTTCGGATCGCCTGGGTGGAGAAATCATGCCAGTTGTTAGTGGAATAATCATTGCAGCTGCAATTGTCTATCTAGGGATACATTTTGGTTTGAACCGGTTTTACCTTTTAGCTGTATATGTTTTTATCTGTGGTGCATTCATTACCCTATCTGGCGTCCAGGGAATAAACTCTACTGCCCTGTTTTTTGGATTAATGGGTATGGGTTGGGTATTTTCGGGCATTGTAACGCTGATTCATTATTTACGCACGACTCATCCCCTGGATGAAGAGGAGCAAGAATGAGCGATGAATCCTGCTCCTCATTTCAAAGCCTTAATAATATAGACCGGGTAATTCACGAACCAGCGCGTTTGATGATCGCCACTATTCTCTATTCAGTGGAGAAAGCTGATTTTCTTTATTTGTTGCATGAAACCGGATTGACCCGTGGTAATCTTTCTACACACCTTACCCGGCTTGAACAGGCAGGTTATGTATTGATCGATAAAACATTTCGGGGAAAAGTACCACAAACCCTATGCAGCCTTACACGCGAAGGACGTGCTGCATTTGAGAATTACCGAAATCAATTAAAACAGATTGTGATACAAATTTCACAGGAAGGCAAAAATGAGTGAGTATGCTGTTCAAACGCGTGGATTAACACGTGATTTTTCTACTGTACGAGCGTTGGATCACCTGGATCTGGATATACCACACGGAATTGTGTTTGGCTTCTTAGGCCCAAATGGAGCAGGCAAGACCACAACCATTCATTTGCTATTGGGACTACTTAAAGCGACAGAAGGCAGTGCACACGTGTTGGGGTTGGATGTGTTCAGTCAGGCAAGCCAGATCCGTGCGCAAAGCGGTGCATTGTTGGAACATACTGGTTTGTACGAGCGGTTAACTGCACAGGAAAACCTCGAATATTACGGGCGGATCGCTCGCATGTCTTCAGGCGACCGGTCGATGCGGATTCGTGAGTTGTTAGAAAAGCTGGATTTGTTTGACCGCCGGAACGAATCTGTTGGAAAATGGAGCCGTGGAATGAAACAGAAATTAGCTGTCGCTCGCGCTCTAATGCACCATCCCAGGCTGCTCTTTTTGGATGAACCAACTTCGGGATTGGATCCAATTTCAGCATCTACACTGCGTGATGATCTGGCAATGATTGCTGCAAATGAAGGTGTCACTGTCTTTCTCACCACACACAACCTGACAGAAGCAGAAAAACTATGTGCCCAGGTAGCGGTTATTCGCGAGGGGAAACTGCTACGGGTCGGCAGCCCAGATTTGCTGCGAACCCAAGAAGCAGCACCACGAATGGAAGTGGTCGGCACAGGTTTTAGCGAGTCACTTTTGGCTGCACTACGTTCTCACCCAGAAGTTCTTTCTGCGGAGCTTATCAATAGTCACTTGATTATAGAAACTCAACCCAGCGCGGATACTGCACCCCTTGTAAACCTCATAGTTACCAATGGAGCTTCAATTGAGGAAGTTCGTAAAGGTAAAGCCAGTCTTGAGGAAGTATTCCTCACCTTGATGGAGGAAGAAAAATGATTACAGATATTCAAACTGTTTTATGGAAGGAATTTAAAGAGATCATGGCAATACGCGGCAGTCGCCGTGGTGGATTGTTCACTATGGGAATTTTGATAGCTCTGATCGGGATTTTTATGCCATTGCAAAGTGGTCCAGAATGGTTCACGAACCCGCTCCTTCTCATTGCGTGGTCATGGATGCCTCTTTTTCTTGTTATGGGCATTATTTCCGATTCGATTGCTGGCGAGCGCGAGCGCCATACGCTTGAAACACTACTGGCAAGTCGTCTACCAGATGCCGCTATCCTGTTTGGGAAAATTCTCGCCGCAGTTTTTTATGCCTGGATCACTCTTGTAATTGGGTTACTCCTTGGCGCGTTAGTGATCAATATTGCACACCCGCAATCACCAACGAAATTCTATGATATTCAAATGTTCCTGGGTGTAGTAGTGATGGTCTTTCTGGGAGCATTACTGATGACAGCAATAGGTGTTTTGGCTTCATTACGAGCTGAAACCGTGCGGCAGGCGTACCAGCGTATGAGCATTGGTTTTCTTGCTATATGGTTTATTCCAATTATTGGAATGCAAATCATGCCTGCTGAATGGAAAGATGTATTGAATTCAACCCTGATGGGTTTGAATTGGGGCTCGCTTGTAATCGGCGTGATGGGAGGTTTGATCGTGCTTGATATCATCTTGCTCATGATTGCCTTCAATCGATTTAGACGCACCCGCCTTATTCTGGATTGAGGAAAGGCATCATCAAAGATATCAACAAGATATTAAAAGAATGCGGGAAATGACCCGCATTCTTTTCTATTCTTCTTTACTTTTGTGTGACAGCAATCCCATTTCTTTTAGAGCCCGCCACACTTCTAGAGACATTCTAAAGAAAAAGTTGATCTAAAGGTTTAGACCCAGCCACGCAGTTGCATGGCTTTTACAACTTTATCGATAGCGACCATATATGCTGCATCACGCATGTAAACCTTGCGGGATAGAGCCATTTCTAATACGCTATGGAAAGCTACGGTCATCTTCTGATCCAGTTTCTGCAGTACTTCTTCCTGTGACCAGTAGAAGTTCATATCGTTTTGGACACCTTCAAAGTACGAAACTGTAACGCCGCCAGAATTGCACAAGAAATCTGGCACTACAAAGATACCACGAGCTTTAATGACTTCGTCGGCTTCTGGTGTTGTTGGGCCATTGGCGCCTTCAGCAATCAGTTTTACTTTTGAGCTGATCTTGTTTACTGTTTCACCATTGATCTGACCTTCCAATGCTGCAGGGATGAGGACGTCAACATCTTTACTGATCCATGCATCACCGGGTTCAATGGAGTAGCCGGCTTCGCGGGCTTTATTCTTGTCAATGGTGCCATATTGATCAGTGATCGAAAGCAGGAAGTGCGGGTCAATTCCCGATTCCTTCGTTACGGTATAACCAATGCGATCTTCGCGATCCCAATAAGAAACACAAACCACGGTGCCTTTGAGGATTTCGATGAAGCCAATGGCTGCAAATTGAGCGACATTACCAAAGCCCTGAATGGCTGCACGGCATTTTGTAGGATCAATGCCTAAATGCTTTAAAGCTTCACGTACATTGAAGATCACACCATAGCCGGTGGCTTCTTTACGACCTAATGAACCACCGCCACCTACTGGTTTACCGGTGATCACACCAGGTGTATATTCACCGGAAAGTGTTGAATATTCATCCATCATCCAGCACATCATTTGAGGTGTGGTACCTACATCTGGTGCGGGGATATCATTGCGGGGACCAATATTCTTCCAGATCACCTTCATATATGCACGTACAAGGCGCTCTTTTTCAGAATCTGACAGAGTAGCCGGATCGACCACCACACCACCTTTACCGCCTCCCAGCGGAATATCGGCAACAGCACATTTCCATGTCATCCAGGTTGCCAGAGCCCGAACAGTATCGATGGTTTCGGCAGGGTGAAAACGAATGCCACCCTTGTTAGGTCCACGTGCATCATTGTGTTGAACACGGAAACCCTGGAAGACGCGAATGCTGCCATCATCCATGCGAACAGGGATGCGGAAGTGAAATTCACGCATTGGCCAGCGCAGCATCTCTCTTACTTGTGGATCGAGTTGTAGCATTTCTGCTACATGATCAAACTGCGCCTGTGCCATTTCAAAAGCATTTGTTGTTGACGTCATTCAATCACTCCTATAGGATTATGTTTTGTCTGACACAAGAAAGAGGAGATTAGAAGGTTTTGGCTTAATTAATGATAAACGGACACCACGGGGTGCCCGCCATATTTCAGTCAGCCATTCAAAACCTGCAAATCAACCTCCCTGAGCTTTTGCTCAAATATAAGATTAACAAATATGCACACTTCAGTCAATATGATGAAAGTCGGATTTATCAGGTGAAGAATGGAAGGGAATTCTATGAATAACATAAGCATGGGAATTCCCTTCACATCTAATCACAAACAAGATAAAAAGAAAGAGGGAAAATTGGAATTTGATTTTTCTATCCAATAAGCGATCGTGTCGATGGTGCAGTTTGGCGGCGGAAGATGGGTTGTATGGTTTTCTTCATTGCATCGTGTATCCTTTCAACTTGTTTTGGCGAAGTATTGGTAGGAATCTCATCGATAGCAAAATAATTATGTTGATCTGCCTCATCCGTAAGAATGAGCTGCCCACCTGTTACCCGACACACGAAGGCAAAGACCAGTTCATCCTTTTCCACCTTACCATAGACACCCACCAACCGCTCAAGCGTTACTTCCAATCCTGTCTCTTCTTTGCCTTCACGGATTACCGCTTCATCGGGCATCTCCTGTGCCTCTACCCCACCGCCCGGTAAATTCCAGATATCCATATCCCGACGGTGTGAGAGTAGTACTTTTCCGTTTTCATCAAAAATGATCGCAAATGCACCGATAGAAAACATAAATGTTCCTCTCCGAACAATTTGAACAGTGTTCTGACGAAAAATTTTCGAGTTTTTCGTGGCCTTCGTGGTTAAAACTTTCTTGCCTGCAAAGTGATCAAATATGCAACGATCAAGAACACCAGCCCGCTGGCATCAAACACTATGAACCGCAATACCGATGAGCGCAATAGGGCATACCCGGCAGGGAAGGTGACCAGCAGTAACGTCTCGCCCAATGCCCCGATCGCCTGCATGATGATTGCCTGGATCAACGAGATACCAAATTTCATTGGATTCCACAGCGCAAACGCATAAGGCACATTCCACATCAGAAATAGGATGCCCATTCCCCGGATCATCCCTACTCCGGGATATCCCGCCAATTCGAAAGCAGGCGCGTACACCTCTGGTGCAATAATGAATGACAGAGCACATTCGACATTAAAGAAAAATACCACCCCGATCAGTAAGCGTGCCAACCAGAGCTTCCATTGATTTGATTTGCCTTCCGAAGTGATCTCTTTGTCTGTCATATATTCCTTTTTCGAGATAATCCACGTAATTTATTGTACGCTAATCTGAAAGAATTCACTGATTACAGTAGTTTCCCCCACGTGAGTAAGGTTTCTGTTACAATCACAACAATTAATAAGAAAGGAAAGCTTATGACCACAAAACAACAATGGGCAACCCCTCCAGCGATGGAAATTGACCCGAAAAAAAGTTATCAGGCTACCATCACCACGGATAAAGGTGATATTGTTATTGACCTTTTTGCTGCCAAAGTACCCAACACAGTTAACAACTTCGTGTTTTTAGCCAGGCAGGGTTTTTATAATGACACGATATTTCACCGTGTGATCTCAGATTTCATGGCTCAGGGTGGTGATCCCACAGGTACCGGCATGGGCGGACCAGGGTATCGTTTTAAGGATGAATTTGACAGTACTCTGCGGCATGACAAACCGGGCATCCTTTCCATGGCAAATGCTGGACCAAATACCAACGGTTCCCAGTTCTTCATTACTCACGTTCCAACCCCATGGCTGGATGGCAAACACAGTGTATTTGGGCAGGTAATCAAAGGCATGGATGTTCTATTATCCATTCCACCACGTGATCCACAGAAGCCGGAATATGCCGGAGTGAAGATCCAAAAGATCGTTATTGCTGAAAGCTGATAAAAAAATCACGCCCCTATTTTCTGGGGCGTGATTTATTACTTTTCATTTTTATTCCACAGATTATGAATCCAATTTCACAACCGTGTCTACATGCGCGGGTTGATCAGGATCCAATCCTTTCATAATCGCCCTGTGATACGCCAAAAGTTGTAATACTGGCATGTATAGCGGTCCTCGCGCGATGTCATCCAGGTTTGTATTTAGATGAATACGGTAATCAGGTTTAAGATCATCCATGCCATCAGCCACTTCCAAAACGGTAGCTCCCAGTTCTTTCATTTCTTCAAGCACTTTCAGTTCTGCATCCCTGGTTTGATCTGCTACCAGCCCAACCACCAGACTTTTCTTCGTGATGATGGATTTTGGCCCATGCCTGAATTCCATGAACGGAAATGCTTCAGCATGGGTTAGAGAGATTTCTTTCATTTTCAAATGTGCTTCACATGCCAGCCCATAATTGATGCCAGTGCCAAGGAACACGATGTGATCGAGCTCGGTTCTGCTGGCAATCTCCTTTGCCAGGGGATGATATTCATCGATCAGTGGTTGAAAGAAGCCTGGGATTTGTCGAATCTTCTCGATCAGTTCTGGTTTTTCAGCAGCAATGCATGCTGCGATCTGTGCCAGGATATACATGCTTGTAATAGAACGTGTCTGGGCAACACCTTGCTCGCTGGCTACAGAAGCATCCATGATCCGGCTGGTCAATGAACCGATTTCCAACTCAGGAGAGCAGGTGATTACCAGAGGTTCTTTTCCCGTCTTGTTGATATAGCTTTGCATAGCCCGGATCGTTTCTGTGGTTTCACCAGAGCGAGAAGTGGCAATAAGCATGGGATTGTCTTCTGTTACATAAACTTCAGGATGAAACCATATCTCTGATGCATGAACAGGTCGTGAAATTCGTCCTGTCAATGTCTGCCAGATGATTGAAGCGCTGATGGAAAGATAATATGCTGAACCACAACCGGTGAAAATAGTCTGCAAGTGCTCTTCTTTGATCCAGTTTTTCAGACTGGATGACATAGTATCAATAAATTGAAAAATGCGTTCCCAGGTGACACCCTGGCTCATGATCTCTTGGTAAGTAAAAGTCCCATTTTCTTTTCCCATTCAACCTCAATTCTGATATGTTCTTTGATTCAAAAATATCAATAGTTTTTGGGGCAATCCAATCAAAATTCTAGATTTATTTCACCCACGCTTCCAGTGCATAAGCAAGAATTAAGATAATCGTTGCTGCGGATGATAGAGTAATGATACGCCCCATGGCAGGTGTGTAATGGCTTTCATCGTCATATTTTGCGGCATGTTGTAGCATATTCACCGCCAGCGGGATGGTCAAAAGAACCAGCAAGGACCAGATGGGGATAGCTTGAAAAATTACACCTGCAACAAGTGCCAGGTATACTATGGTCGTATCCACCAGCATGATACGTAAAGCAGTTGACTGCCCAAACCGAACGGAGAGAGTGCGTTTTCCTGAGCGAATATCATCATGGTAATCAAATGTATTGCTGACAATGCCAACATTCATGGTGAAAATGCCAGGAACAAGAGAAACAAGGAAAGGTTCAGCCGCTACCTTTCCAGTAAGCACATACCAGATTCCAAAGACGATCATCGGACCAAACGCCAGGAAGAGTACTGTTTCACCTAAACCACGATAATTTAGTTTCAGTGGGGGTGAGGTATAAAAGAATACCGCAATCAATCCAATTCCCACCAGGATAAGGACCGGATAACCCACCTTGATAAAAACAATCGACCCGGCAGCAAAAGCAATTACCAGGCAGAAGATGATGGCGATCAAGACCTGTTTCAGGCTCACTGTGCCATCGATCAATGGACTATCGTGAAATTGCTGCACCTTGTTTCCCAGGTTTCCCTTTTGGAAATCAAAATAATCATCCACAAAATCACTGGCAGAATGTGCCATCACCACGCCAATGGTAGCCATGATGAAAATCAGGGTATCGAAAGAGTCTCGTTCATATGCCATGATACCGCCCAGCAGGCATGGCAGGATGCTGACGATCAGGAAAGGCGCACGAGCAGCTTTAAACCAGGTAACCAACCATTGCTTCATACATTATCTCCTGACCACGGGCAGAAATGATCAAGCCTAAAGATATGAACAGGCATGTCACAATAAAAACGACCAGCGAGTATACCGTAGCCCATAAATAATCTGCAATCTTTTTCTGTACAAGTAGCCGCCGGTAAAGGATCAATGAAAAAGGAAAGGTCAATAAACCAAGCAGCGCCCAGGGTGAACAAAATTTAAACGCAACTGCTGCAACCAGACTGATATACGAAAGAATTGATAAAATAAGTACAATCTTTGGTTTTAAATTAAGAATAATTTCTGAATCTCCTTCCTCAACAATCTTATACCTGGCTCCTTTGAGGTAAGCCACTATGGTCACCAGAAAACCCACCGGTAGAGATACCATGACCGGTGCAAGACGGAACTTTTGTGTGATTACAAAATCAACCCCAAGCATACAAAGCGGTCCAAATGTGATAAATACCGTTGGTTCTTTCAATCCATGCAGCATAAGCGGAGTAAAAAAGATCGAAATCAGCCCTCCAGCCAGAACCAGCCAGAGGATGGGTGTTCCCAATTGAAAGAAGAAGTAAACCCCAATCAAAAGTGCAACAAATAGACAGGAAAACCCAACATAAATTGAATGCTCATTTTTGAATAAACTGCCAATGAATAACGGTTTCCACCCGGCAAAAATCTTTGAGTGTGCATCACAGCTATCGGTATGATAATGGGTGAAAAAATAGTAAAGGTAATCTGCGCCAGCCTGCCCGAAGAACAGCCCCACTGCCGCCAGCAACCAAAATATCCAGTTAATATAGCAGTCAGCATACGCCAGAGATCCTGCCACAATGGCAGGTATGATCGAAGCACTGAAAAGCATGATCTTGATGAATCGAATGGGGCGCGAGCGTTCTTCAGAGATTGTTTCTGGAGAGGACATGGTCATTACCTGTATCCTGTTGGCTTTTGCTTTGATGTACACACAGGAGCATACAGAAAGCATTGTATATCATTATCATACTCTACTCTGAATACATTGCCAGCGTCTGGCGAGCAAAGTCAACCAGACTTACCCTCAGGGCATGCGGTTCGATTACTTCGATGCTTCCCCCCAGGCTCAGCAAACGTTTACGAGCATGGTCGAATGACGAAAAGGTAAGGGTAAACCATCGCCAATTATCCAAAGCCTTTTTCTCTGGGGAGACTTCTTGAAATGAACCAGGAGAAAATACCCAGGCCATATATGGCAACAAAGAAGGTGATACGCGCACTTTACATTGAAATGCCTGCTGATATTGTTTGTGCTGTTCACACCACTCACGCCAAAAAGACTCCAATTGAAATGCCGGTTGCCTAATAAATCTCTCAGGAAGCAGGTGAACTTGAACGATACTGGCTACGTTATATACCTTCAATCTCTCCTGGATGGCATAGATCAGGTACCAATCAACAGCTTTTGCCACCAGGGCATACGGAGCAATTTGCACTACCCCTAAACCCCCTGATGGCAGCCGGTAATGGATTTGAACAAAGTTCTCTGAACAAATTGCCTGGTAGAGTTGCTGTAGAACCTGAACAGATGCAGGGTGTTTTTCCCAACTGGTTGAATCTAAAAGAAACCGATGCTGAGTGCTTTCCTCAGGATGTAATTGCCTGGGTAGAGTAGAAGAAAGTTTCAGCAACGCGGATTTCATAGATGAACCAATTCCCAGGGCATCCAATGACTCTGGAATACCCAAAGTAAACAGGGCGTTGATCTCGTTTTCAGTAAGGCCTGTCAGGCTGCTGCGAAAATTCTCCACCAAGGAATAGCCACCTTCTTTCCCTGGCTCACTGGTCACAGGTATTCCAGCAGTGTTCAATGCAATCATATCCCGAATAATGGTGCGTTTAGAAACTTCCAGTTCCTTTGCCAACTGGCGGGAGGTCATCTTCCCTTTTGTCTGCAGTAACATAATGAGGGCGATTAAACGATCTGCGCGCATGGAATATCCTTCTATCAGATATTTTCAGAATCGCTAATAGTGACATAAGATGTCACTATTAGCGATTATACTCTGAATAAACTACAAAAGAATTAACTGGATGAAAGGAAACAATATGGAAAATTCACAAGTAACCCTCGTAACCATACCCGCTCTTCATGTGATCAGCGCCTGGAGCTATAGCACATCACCAGAAGATGAAGCCTGGGAAAAGTTGAAAGCATTTGCAGAACCATTGGGATTACTGCAGCCCGAAAAAAATCCCATCATCTTTGGATTCAACAATCCCTGCCCCTCTATCGGAAGCCCGAATTATGGTTATGAGTTTTGCCTGGTAACGGATCCATCAGTAAAGGCAATTGGAGATTTGAAGGTTAAAGAACTGCCAGGGGGATTATATGCGCGCATGGAATTCGATCCAACCGGAACAGATCCTTGCGTGAGCATTCCGGCTGCATGGGAAAGGTTGAATGCATGGTTGGCTGCAAGTAGCTACCAGCAAGGTCAGCATCAATGGCTTGAAGAACATTCATGTAAAGGAATCCTCCGGGCACTCCTGCTACCGATAGAGAAAACAGGAAAATGACATAACCATGCTTCACAAGAATGAGCTTCCTCGTTGAATAGGAAGCTCATTTTTAATTTTGACAATAAACGCCGTTAGTGCGAAAAACTTTTGAGACGATACGATATTTGACAACAGAACCCATTAGGCAATACGGAAATCCTGACGAACCATGTTACTCAGCATCATACTAAGCGTCCTTCTCAAAGAGCCCAAAAATTCATGACGGAATTAGCACATGTAGAGAAGAAAGGGGTCTGTTATTTGCCTTCTTTAGGGATTGAAGAGCTTATCTATTTAAAGGATACATTTTCGATGAGGAATCAGAGATTATTTTGTTGTAAGATGAAATGAACGCATGATCGCTGATATTCAAGAGAGGCTTAATGAATGCGAACACTGAACAACCTGCACAGGTTAAAAAACCTGGATTATTTATTGGGCTGGTCTGATCATTGTGTACTTATTGATCCCCATGGTTTTGATACTTTATGGATGGGGTATACATTGGTGGCAGGCATGGGTCTACTCCTTTCTTGTGGTTCTGGCTGGCGTCGGGGGACGTTGGTGGGGTGAACGACGGCATCCAGGGTTGCTGCTCGAACGGCAAAATCTTAAAGAGTCTGCGGGTATCAAACCATGGGATGAACTGCTTTCTCCTTTTATGTCATTGAGTATCTCTTTTCCGATATATATTGTAGCTGGGCTGAACCATCATTTTGGATGGTCAAAGGTGTTCCCGGTGTGGGTAAATATTCTTGGGTTGTTCCTCGTTGCGTTTAGGTTCATTTTTGCCACCTGTGCGGTAGCAGAAAACTGTTTCTTTTCCAGCATGGTACGCATTCAGCTGGATCGCGGGCATCAGGTGTGCGACAGTGGTCCATACCGTTTCGTTCGCCATCCAGGGTATGGCGGTAATGCGCTGCCACTGCCAGGCATGGTGATGGCATTCAGCTCCCTGTGGGCAATCTTGCCAGTTGCAGTAGCACTGGCCATCATCATGATCCGCACCGCGCTGGAAGACCGGCCTTTACAAGCAGAACTGCCCGGATATACAGAGTACGTAAAACGTGTGCGCTATCGGCTGATACCAGGAATCTGGAGAATCATCGCCAGGGTGCGCGATAATTTATGCAAGAATGGTCTCCAATTTTCTCACCTGTAAACATACTTTTGTGTTTTCAGATCAATGGGGAGGAAGGAGAAATCGATGCAAAAGAATCGAAAGGTTTGGCTGTGGATAAGTGCAGCAGTTTCGATGGTTGTGGGTCTAATTCTTGTATTAAAGGGTAGCGGAGCCGGGTGGTTTCTCATCATTTTGGGGATCGTTGATATCGGCGCTTCAACAGATGTGGGTGACAGTCTGGCAGTTAAGCATCCTCTCCTGACCCGGTGGAGCCTGATCATTATCTCATTTTTGCTCATCCTTCTCACAGTCATCATCCTTAGCGTGATGAATATAAGGTAAGCCAGTCATCATTGATCTGCATGGATAAATTTTCTCAAATATCCGAGATGATAGAGCATGGCAGTTCTTGCTCTCTTGTATAATTCTTTTAAGTTCATACTTTATTGGAGAGATCATGGATCATCAAGCATATTCCCCTGTTAATCCCGTTCAGCCAAAGATAATTTCCTTCCCAGCTTTAGAAGAAAAATATACCAGGCTTCTGGGTGGACCTCCAGAAACCTCTGGGATGCGGTCGGGGTATGTAGTACTTGCGCCGGAGGAATCCGTTGGCTTTCACGATTCCAATGATCATGAAGAGGTCATTATCCCACTTACAGGCACGGGCGAATTGAGATTTGATGGTTTAGATAGCTTACCGGTGCACCCAGGATGTATTTTGTATAATCCCCCACATACCGGGCATGATGTTGTCAATACCGGTAAAGAATTGCTCAAGTATATTTATATCATTGCGAAAGTGTGAGTGATATCTTGAAATGACATCCACTGCAATGTAAGATAAGAGTAACTTTTGCATAAAAGGAGTATTCCTATGTCTGTTGCAAAAATTACCGAGATTAAAGCTTCCTCGCCGGTTAGTTTCGATGATGCGATTAAAGTTGGAGTAGCGCGAGCCCACAAAACCCTGAAAAACGTGGTTTCTGCCTGGATAGAAGATCAGGAAGTTGTCATTGATAAATATGGAGAGATATCCGAGTACCGCGTTCACATGAAGATCACATTCATCCTCGAAGACTGATACAGCCATTTATCTGTACTATCAGCACAGGTCATTCCCTGTGCATTTTGGCGTTAAGTTGATATTCTTTCCTCCCCCAGAATCTGGTGATTTTGGGGAAGGAGAAATTAACTAAGTAAAATGACACATGCCTTTTCTTAATATCGCAGAATTTCTGAGAAGTTGAAAAAGGTCTCTCTCAAAACCAGATTGGAGTTTTTCCCTCCCTGAATTTCGAAGAGATTTGGGGAGAGCAGGGTAGGGCATAAATTGCCTTCAACCCTCACCTGCAGAAACAAAATATTTCTCCTTCTCAATTCTTTTTCCCTTTTTGCTTTATACTAGAGATTGTCTTTCCTATTCCTTTGAAGCAACAGGTGGTCGATGGATTGGACAATTCCCGTCATCATTTTACAACTGATCCTTTTAGAGGGGCTGCTTTCTATAGATAACGCTGCAGTCCTTGGCGCAATGGTGATACATCTGCCGAACGACAAGCCCATAGAATGGCCGAATAGTCTACAAAAAATAGGAGACAGACTGCATTTCCTTCTTGGCAACCAGCGCACCGCTGCACTGCGCGTGGGTCTCCTGGGCGCTTATGTCGGGCGCGGATTGATGCTTCTCCTTGCCAGCATGATCGTGCATAATCCCTGGCTCAAGGTCATTGGCGCAATCTACCTGATCCGTCTGGCATTTGAAAACCTCGGCATGGCAGAAGAAAGCGCCGCAGATACCGAAGTAAGAACGGTGAAAGCCACTTCCTTCTGGGGAATCGTAGTGTCCGTCGAAATTGCTGACCTGGTGTTCAGCCTGGATAATGTTGTGGCAGCCGTCTCCCTTTCTGACAGGCTATGGGTTGTGATGGTTGGTGTTGCCATTGGTATTTTGTGCATGCGATTTGCTGCTGGGTTGTTCAGTTATGCGGTTGAGCGAGAGCCAGTTTTACGCGAGGCGGCTTATCTTCTTGTTTTCAATATCGGTGTGGAACTACTGGTGGAAGAATTCGGGCATATCGAGATCAACGATTGGCTTCGCTTTGGCATTTCAATCGGTACCATTTTGTTATCCCTGGCATATGCTCACTTCAAGTTCCTTCGAGTTTTTCGCCCAGTGATCCTCTGGGTTGCCCAGGGCTTTGCAAAAATGAACGAGGTAATCGATTGGGCTCTTGTGCCCGTATTTGCCATTTTGGGACTCATCAAAAACTTGATTATGAGTTTATTCACAAAATCGTTGCCATCGGAAAAATAAAGAAAATCCCCGGAGAAAATCTCCGGGGATCATTTTAGCTTAAGTCTTTTTCCATCCACATCATTTGAAGTTTCCCAAACAGCACACCGGTGATTCCAATGGGCTGGTATCCACAGCGCTCATAAAAACCGGTGGAGGTCAATCGTGTGAGCGTTCCCAGTCTCTTATAGCCCAATTCACGGGCTTTTTGTTCTACTGCTTCGATCAGCATCCTGCCAATGCCTTTTCCTTGATAGGCTTCTGCGACAGCAATGTGCGAATATTGCCCGATTCCGGATTCTTTTTCAAATAATTTAACCACGCCGACAATTTCATTTGTTTGATCATCCACCGCCATGAAATGGTAGCTGATGGGTTCATAATCATCTTTTTCACTTCCACGGGGTTGCCCAAGCGGTTCTCGCAATATTTTGTATCGTAAAGCATAATAGGCTTTGAATTCCTCTTTGGTTTTGGGGGTTCGAATGACGATCATGCCCAATACTCCTGAAATATTTTATGTAATTGCAATGAAAGAGGCACAGCAGGTGAAAGTTCCTCTGAATATTCTAAAAAGAATATCTTTTGCATGTAACCCACCTTATTATCATATCTCATTTTGCCTGAAATGGCTAAAGAAACAGCTCGGATAAAAAAAGCTTCCGAAGGTTCTAACCATCGGAAGCCTATCTTGATCATTAATATTCCTGGAATGGGTTTTTATAAATGCGGTACTGGCGAGGGATCTGGTCACCACCATCCCACACCACCCGTCGATAATCATCCGGGTCGGTATTCCGTTCAGAGTTGACCAGAAGTACTCGTGAGTTTTGATCCAACCCCAAGGCTTTACGGATGTGTGCATATTGATCGAGCTCCATAATAAACATCAAGGCGCCCAGCGTCACTGCGCCAGATTCACCAGCGATGATGTAGGGATCACCGTATAAGGGCACCCCACCCACACGCATGCCTTTGGCTGCAACATAATCGGGACATTTGATAAAGCCGTCAGCACAATCATAGAGCACTTCCCAGGCGATCGGATTGGGGTCACCGCACGCAAGGCCAGCCATGATGGTATCCAGGCTGCCCACGAAAGAATGTGGTTTGCCATCTCCAAATTCCATAGAATGGAACAGGCAGGCTGCCAGGTCGGGTTCCACCACTACCATTTTGGGACGTTCAGGGGCAAAAAGACTGGAATAAAAGCCAAAAGCGGAAGCTGCCAGTGATCCAACCCCGGCTTGCATAAAGATATGTGTGGGTTTGAATTGCCCCATGGCTACCAGTTGCTGCTGTACTTCAGAAAACATGGTTGTGTATCCCTGCATCACCCACACCGGGATCTCTTCATATCCTTCCCAAGATGTATCAGAAATGACCTGCCAGCCGTTCTTTTGAGCATCTTCATTTACCTGGCGAACTGCATCATCGTATGTTCCGTCGATCACTTCTACACGGGCGCCGTTCTTTTCGATCGCTGCGATACGCGCTTCTGAGGTGTGTTTGTGCACATAGATTACGGATTTAAAACCCAGTGAAGTTGCAGCCCATGCAACACCGCGACCATGATTTCCATCGGTGGCAGCAGCAAATGTGATATCACCCAATTCTTTTCGAACTTCGGGAGTATTTAAATCCGCAAAAGCAAAGCCTTCCGGGTTTCCCAATCGTTTAAGGATGGTTTGAAAAATTGCGTATGAGCCACCCAAAACCTTAAAGGAGCCCAGGCTTAACCGATTGGCTTCATCTTTTACCCATAAATTTGCAATGCCGAGTAAATTAGCGAGACGATTCAGACTCTTGAGAGGAGTTACGTGATAATTTGGAACACTGGAATGAAAGGCGCGGGTTTTTTCCGAAATTCCCGCAGGGAAATACTTAGCCACAGCCGGGCTGTGACTGATGGTTGCCGCACGAGGATTTGCGATCCAGGTAATCGGTTCAGGAGCAGACATTTTATTCACCACAAGTTTATATATTTCTCACAAATGGAGATAAGGGGATTATACCAGTTGTCTGACAATTAAGCGAGTAAGCGTACCTCGTTTTTCATGAGGAAAGCCTCCTCTCGAAAAGGGGAGATTTGCGTTATATAGCGTTAGGGGGCTGTGGAGGAAGAATGAAAAGCCTAGTTTAAAAATTAACAAATCAGAGAAGTAAGGGAACTTTTTACCCTTTTAGCCAATTGAAAAAATATTACTGAGTTAGAAACAAGTATTCAACAGATTATCTTGGCATTAATGTGGTTTGAATAGAACCACAGCTTTTACACGGCTCTCCTTCCTTTACTCTCCTACCACAATATGAACAATATAAGATGCTTTGATTCAGATCATTTCCATCGCCCTTGAATCGAGAAACCCATAAAATCTTTTTGTCAATGTCTTGTAGTTGTCGATTTATTACTGATTTTGCTTCTTCATTCGATTTATTTGCTGTTTCTTTTTGATACCTAACACTCATACGACCGTATCTTGCAACATCACCAGCAAAACCCTTGCTAATGCCAGCAAGTTTTGACATTTCATGTCGTGCTTGTGCATTTACTTGGCGCATTGATTCCGTAATTTTTCTTTTCTGTAAAGCCAACTCTTTTTTGTGATACCTTAACTCACTTAGCATTTCTTTTTGCTCTGCTATTGAAGTTGGTGTACTGTCAATATTTCCTGTAATTTTTCGATTACAATTTTCATCTGCTTCACTGTAGTGTTTATTTCGCGAACAATTTCCTCATGTTCTTTCTTAATTTTATTTGAAGAAAATATTCTCACGAAAAGAGGTTTCTCTTTCAATTCTTCTTCAATTTTTTTTACTTGGAGTTTTTCATTTTCTCTGCATTTAAATAATTCTTTCGTTATATCTTTATATAGTTCTATTAAAGACGTTGCGTCCGAATCCCATTCAGCTGCTTCGTGAAAAGTTTTAAGATCATCATAAGATGAAAAGATCTCTTTATCTCTAGATACAAGGCTTTCAATTTGACTGAAAAGTTAATCATGAGTTAGCATAAATCCTCCCATGAAAAAAGTGAAAATAATTTCTTCTATGCCATTGATGGAAAAATATTTTGATCAATCAAATCTTATGCTTAGTAATTCACTGGTTGTCGAGGTAAATTATCTACTTCTACGTTTTCGTGGCAATGCAGCGAAAATAATAACAAAAAATTACTGGTCCAAAAATAGCACCATACAGTTGGAATACCTGCTTCATCATGTCAGGAAATATAAAAAATAGAACCACTCCAAATCCTGCTAGAACAAGTAAGTTGATAAGGAATTTCTTTAGAAACAGCATAATATACCTCCCTGAAATATTAAACTAAATATGATTATTTAGGATTATTTATCTTTTGAGAACTAACGAAATTTATTGAATTGATTCATCAACCAGTACTCGATATCACACCTCGATGGTGACCGGGAACCATATTAAATAAAATGAGCTCCTCGACCAGGACTCGACACGTCCCCTTCCGGGGAACCTGGAACCTTAGAGCTGATTAAAATAGTAGGCTCCTCGACCAGGACTTGACGCGTCCCCTTCCGGGGAACCTGGAACCTTAGAGCTGATTAAAATAGTAGGCTCCTCGACCAGGACTCGAACCTGGAACCTAGCGGTTAACAGCCGCCCGCTCTGCCGATTGAGCTATCGAGGAACGCGAGGTACATTATAAGGCGTGCAACCGCTGACGTCAAGTTTTTAACGGGCAAGTACATGTCCGGCGGTGGCTTTAAAGCTTGCAGATACCGTCTGCCCCTCTTTGATCCCCATTTCAATCCAGGAAGAGCGCGTGATGAGCGCCACAACCGGAAAGCCGCAATCAATGGTTACCCGTACAAGGGCACCCAATATGCTACAGCGCTGCACCACGCCATGCATACGGTTGCGGGCACTGGATAGCGGCACTTCGCCATCTTTCCACAGGGTGATATCTTCGGGGCGCAGGCACAACAGCACCGGGCTGCCGGCTCTGGCGTCACCAATGGATTCGAGAGTGTAGTCTCCGGCTTTCAAGCTCACTATGCCATCTTTCAAGCTGGTCACGGTTGCTGGGATGACCGTATCCACACCCACAAAAGCAGCTACATCGGCATCCACTGGCGCGTTGAACACTTCTGGCGGGGTACCGGCTTGCCGGAGCTTGCCATCGAGCAGCACTGCCACCCGGTCCCCCAATTGTAAGGCTTCGTTCAGATCATGGGTTACCAGCAGGGTGGTGATAGCATTTTCATGGATCAAGATACGGAAATCTTCCAACAATCGTACGCGAGAGGGGGAATCGAGCGCGCTGAAAGGTTCATCCAACAATAGCAGGTCGGGGTCGAGCACCAGGGCACGTGCCAGGCTAGCGCGTTGGGCTTCACCGCCCGAAAGAGAACGGGCGCGGCGTTTCTTAAGGTGGGCAATATTCAACTTTTCGAGCCAGGTGTTCACCTTCTGGTCGATGACCTTTTTCTCCACACCGCGAAAACGCAGCCCCGATGAAACATTTTCGTAGACGGTCATATCCATCAAAAGGGGATCCTGCAACACAAGAGCAGTCTGGCGGCGGTAAGCCAGCATGTTGCCTGCATATACTTCCTTGCCATCTTTGGTCAGGCTGCCAGATTTCGGAGGTAACAGACCTGCAGCAGCTAACAGCAGCGTACTTTTACCTGCGCCATTGGGTCCAATTACCACCATGCTTTCGCCGCGCAGGATATCCAGGACATCCACTTCCATTACTTTTTTCCCGCCACGTACGATGGAAATATCTCGAAAGGATAACAAAGCTGCAGGATTCATCGGCGCCTCTGCTGTACAGTGGTAAGAAATAGATTGACAAAGTATGCCAGCAGCAGCAAGATAGCGCTGAGGGCTATGGCAATGGCGAATTCCCCTTTGCTTGTTTCGAGCACGATCGCGGTTGTCAACACCCGCGTTTGGTTGCGGATATTGCCACCCACCATCATCGAAGCGCCAACTTCAGAGATCACACTGCCAAATCCAGCCATGATTGCAGCCAATAGAGGAAGTCGGGCTTCACGCCACAACATCCAGGTGGTTTGCCAGCGCGAAGCGCCTAATCCTTTCAACTGCAATTGCAGTCGCGGGTCGAGTGATTGCAGCGCCGAAGCGGTCAACCCGGTTACAACAGGTGCTGCGATGATGGTCTGTGCAATGATGATCGCCACGGGGGTGTAGATCAGCCGCAGGCTGCCCAGCGGACCACTGCGCCACAAGAAGATTGAAACCACCAACCCAACCACCACTGGAGGCAATGCCATGCCGGTATTGATCAGGCTGAGAATGAACTTGCGGGAAGGGAAACGCCCCAACGCAAGGAGCGTTCCCAAAGGCAAACCGACCAGCAGGCTGATGGCAGTTGCCAGCCCGGACACTTTCAAAGATAAGACGGTAATCTTCAGGACATCTGGGTCAAGGTTGAAGATCAACTCGAACGCCTGCAGTATTCCTTTCCAAATCGTTTCCATGCTCTACATTCCTGAGGGTATTTTAATCCATCCTGCTGCCTTCTACCAATAAAGAAAGTGGGCAGGATATCCTGCCCACTTTTTCCCCTACAAGTAAGGTTACTTGAAATTGATCTCGACCAGAGCTTTTGCCCAGGCTTTTCCTTCCATTCCGGGCATGGCACTGATGAGGGTATTATCGTCGCCGAAAGAGATCAGGCGGTCGGTGCAGGCAGTAACATCAGCCAGTGCTAATTCGATGGTATATCCATCGCTGGCAACAAAGATCAATGTAGTGGCATCTGCTTTTGGTTTCGCCATGGCAAGAATGTTATTGAGGAGTGCGCCGGTATAATCTTTGGTTTCATCTTTCTTGGTAGCGATGGCGGTCTTCTGTTCCATTGCCTGGATATCAGCAAGTTTCAAAGAAACCTCGGTTTCGACATTGCCGGTGATTTTCAAAGCGGCAGATTATTCAGTACCGAGAAGGTTGTTTTCGTCTTTGCCGTAATCAGCGATGAACAGTGGTTGACCGAATTTATCTTTGCCATATTCAGCAATGATAGCCTGGGTTTCAGGAGAGATCATGAAATCATGGAATGCCTGAGCACCTTCACCATTGACCAGCGGCCATTTTTCGGGATTAACGGTAATGACATGGTAGATGTTAAGAAATACTGGATCGCCTTCATACAGGATATCCAGATCGAGGTTTTCTTTCTGGAACAGGTAAGTGGCACGATCGGTTAAAGTGTAGGCATATTTCTCAGAGGCAACCTTCAAAGTATCTGCCATACCCTGGCCAGTTTCGATGTACCAATCTCCTTCGGGGGTGATGCCAGCTTTTTCCCACAGGCTCAATTCCATCTTGTGGGTGCCCGAATCATCTGCACGCGAGGCAAAGGGCGTTTTGGCGGTAGCGATCAGGGTCAAAGCTTCGACGCCACTGGTTGCGGTTTTTACACTAGCCGGATCATCAGCGGGTCCAACGATGACATAATCATTGTGCATCACCAGGTCGCGCTGCTTGCCAAAACCATTATCCATGAAGGTGATCTCGGATTTGGGAGCGTGTACCAATAAGACATCAGCGTTGCCTTCTTCACCCATCTTCAGGGCTTCGCCGGTGCCTACTGCAACCATTTGAACCACGTAACCAGTTTGCTCTTCGAACATAGGAAGAAGTACGTCGAGCAAGCCAGAATCACGTGTGCTGGTAGTTGTGGCCAGGATCAAGTTTGGATTTTCGGGAGCTGGCTTGGTTGGCTCTTCTGTAGCGGCAGGCGTTTCCGTAGCAGGAGCTTCAGTAGTCACCACTGCTTCTGTAGCAGCCGGTGCTTCTGTTGCAGTTGGTGCAGAGGTGGGCTTGCATGCCACCATTCCAACCAACATGACGATTAATAGCATAGAATATAGGAACTTTTTCATCTTCTCTCCTCATAATTGTATAGTTGTAACCGTACAAGTGATTATATAACCATGAGAGTAGTGAAGCAATCGCTTTTTCTCATGCTTGAAGAGTATAAAGGTCATTATTTTCATGACCTGATCTATCGTTGAAGAGACCTGCATTGTCCGCAAGCGGATAAGCTTTTTGACAAAACCTTATTGTGTTTTAATGGCTTTTATGGCGAGCAATTTTTTGGGTTTGGCTTCTGAAAGACCATCTCGAACAAACGATCAATTTTTACTCCCCCTGTATAAAATCCATACGATGATTTTCACTTTAAGCAACGCAAAACAGTCTCTCTGAGTGAGATTGCTTCAACCTGCAAAGAACGCAGATTTCGCAATGACAGCGAGTTAATGTAGTGCATCAAAATACATTTTTACAGGATGAAGCAAATAAAGAGAGGTTATCCAACTGCTTAAACATCCTCCATTCTCATAAAACGAAATAGAGAATTCTTTTTCTGCTTTTGGTGGCTTTCTTGGTGATCCTTTTTATGAACTGGGTAGGATCTCTTTATTACCAATATTTCTACATATCCCGGCTGGCTAGAATATCAATGCCTGTATCGAGCACATTCGTAACTATCACGGTGCCTGCCTTGATGGGAGCATGCACCACCACACCCCGGAGGGATTTCATCAGCTCTGCAATTCTCGGCTTTGGAAAAGGTGATGCGGTGTACACTGGCAGCAGTGGATGGCGAGCACCTTCAATCCGTACCGTGGTGGCAACCATGCGTCGTGGGTCAGTCAGTTCCTGATGGGCGTAATTTTTGCCACGATTGCAACCAGCCTTCACATCCACGATCGTTTCCCCTTCTTTTGTGACCACCAGTGTGCAGCCCTTCGGGCATGTTGTACAGATCAACTTCAGCTCTTCGTTCATCGCTTCACTACTCCCACCACCAGTTCAGTGGCTTTCAATACTTCATCATAAGCCCTGGGCGTCAGTGTGAGGGTAATGATCTCACCAGGGCGGGCATAGGGTTCTGCCCGGCGTGCCACCAGGTTGCCATTGCTGCGCACTTCCACCCATACCGGTTCTTCGATGGGGTTTTTGACCCGCATCTGCAGCCGTACTTCGCCTTCAGCCAGGCTCTCTTTATCGAGCGTGTGCGGTACCACATACCTCATCGTTGCATCTGTTTTGAGGGGTACATGACGCACTTCTTTTGCCCGTTCTTGCTGGGCAAACAGAGCGGCGCTCTTCCCAGCAGCATACCCGGCTTCAGTCACCCAATCCACCAGGTCATACACATGCACAACATTTCCGGCTGCAAAGATGCCCGGTACGTTCGTCTCCAGGTGATCATCGACAAAGGGTCCACCCGTCAGTCCGTCTAACTGTACTCCAGCTTTACGAGAAAGCTCATTTTCAGGGATCAATCCAACCGAAAGCAGCAGCGTATCGCAGGGGATGATCTCATTCGTTCCAGAGATGGAATTCCACTTTTCATCCACCTGCACTGATTCAATTGCTTCCACTCGTTTGGCACCAACAATACGGTTAACCGTATGGCTCAACTGCAGGGGAATATCATAATCCAGAAGGCATTGCACATAATTCCGGGTCAATCCCGTCAGATAAGGCATCACTTCTAGAACACGCTCCACATGTGCACCTTCCAAAGTCAATCGGCGCGCCATGATCATACCAATATCTCCCGAACCGAGCACTACAAAATTCTTTCCGGGCATATAGCCTTCTACATTCACCCAGCGCTGGGCAGTGCCAGCCGTATAAACACCCGAAGGGCGCATGCCAGGTAGACGGATCTGTGCGCGGGTTCGCTCACGGCAGCCCATCGCTAAAACAATCGCTCTGGCTTGAATATCCACCACTCCAGAGGATTTTCCCGCTGCGAGAATTCGGCGCTGTGGGCTGATATCCAACACCATTGTATCCAGCAACGGCTCTACTCCTAGAGTCAGTGCTTCATCAATGAAATGCTGAGCATAAGCAGGTCCGGGCAGGTCTTTCTGAAAGACTTCCACCCCGAAGCCGTTATGAATGCACTGCAACAGAATACCACCCATCTCAACGTCGCGCTCGATGATAAGTACTTCCTCTGCGCCATGCTTTTTTGCTTCAATCGCAGCCGCTAACCCTCCTGGTCCGCTGCCAATGACAACCACATCGTATATGGATTTAGCGGGCATGGGTCACCTCCCCTTTGGTAGTACGCATCAGGAACTCAGTGCCCGGCCCTTTTTTACTGACCTCAAAGGGACTGATACCCAATTCGCGTGCCAGTATCTCGACCACGCGCGGCATATCAAAGGAGCCCAGACAGCGTCCTGTTCCCAACCAGGTACGCCGCTTGATAGCATCATAGGTACGGGCCGGCAGAGGCGCATGGATCTCCTGGATGATCTCGGCTTCGGTAACATTTTCGCAGCGGCAAATGATACGTCCATAATCAGGATTGGTTTTGATCAATTTGATCTGTTCTTCGAGAGGCAGTTTCCGAAAACGTGGGCGGGGTGGACGGATAGGATTCCAGTCGCTTTTTTCTTTCAAGACCTCACCTGCATCTTTCAGTAATTCGATCACTCTCAGTGCGATGGCTGGCGCAGCCGTGAATCCGGGACTTTCGATCCCTCCCAGGTTGACCAGACCATGTACTTCTTCAGGAATTTCAACCACAAAATCATGATCATGCTTCACACCAGGGTTTTTGCATGGGGCATTGCCCATCGCGCGCAATCCGGCAAATACTGCAATAGTGTGCTTTGGCTGCAAAGAGGGTACCAGCTTATGCGCACCCTGCCAGATTTCATTCAATCCATGTGATGTGACTTCGCGATTTTCTTTATCATCGATCACCTCGGCATTCGGACCGAGAATAGTGTTGCCATGTAACGTGGTAGTGACCAGGATACCCTTTCCCTTTTCGGTTGGAGTGGGGAAGAGCACATTGTTGATGGTTATTTCTGCACGATCAAGTACACAGTACTCACCCCGGCGAGGTGTAATGTGAAATTCAGGACGCACCCCGGCTTTATGCATCACATCATCTGCATAAATACCCGCTGCATTTATCACCCAGTGACAGCCAAAATCACCGCGGTTGGTGCGAACACCTATGATCTTCCCGCTTTCGATAATAAAATCTTCAAAAGCGGTATCGAGCATTACGGTTACTCCATTTTGAATGGCATTTTCAATGGCAGCAACTGTGACTGCAAAAGGATCACACAACCCACCGGTGGGAGCCCAGAGGGCCCCACTGACATTGGGACTGATGGCTGGTTCCCGATGGTGCATCTCTTCTGCGCTGATGAGGTGCATCCCCGGCACACCGTTGCGAATGCCCTGGTCGAGCAGTTTTTCCAGAGCTGCCATTTCTTCTTCACCGATAGCCACCACATAATCGCCGCGCCGCTCGAACTCAAACCCAAGCTCACCAGAGAGCTTATCCCACATCGGATTGGCGAGAACGTTCAATTCTGCTTTGAGCGTGCCCGGTTCAGGATCATAGCCGGCGTGCACAATAGCAGAGTTGGCAGCGCTGGCGCCCATGCCAACATCGGATTCTTTTTCAATGAGGAGAATATTCCGTTGGTAACGGGAAAGGAAGCGGGCGACCATACTCCCCACCACCCCTCCACCAATGATGATGATATCGTACGGGTCTTTCAATGATCGCTCCTTTTTATTTTGGTATGTGGATTATACACCAGGCAAAAAAACAGCATAATGATTGCTATTATGAAACAATGATTTTAAAAGTGAAACATCAATCAGCCGCTTCATCAGAATTCAGTTTCTGCATCAAGGGAAAACATATGAAACATACTCTCGCTTATTTTTAGAGTAAAAATGGAGAGGAAATTCTATTTATATTTTTAAAGATTTTCGTAGTGATCTATAAGTTTTAGGATTTTCCTTTCTGGTTTCGATCACTCTGATTCAGTAAGCATTTCTTTTGGCTGTTCGTAATCCGGTAAAATGGTTTCCACGTTGCGAACACTGGGGATGTTCAATCCTACAAGGATCACGATCAGATAAAGGATTCCAGCGAACACATACTGCAAAGCCATCCCTGAACCGGGCTCTGTTCCTGTCAGCCAGCTAAAGGTGCCAGAAAGGAAAGAGGTGGACGTAGTCATGGCAGGTTCCGTTACGTAATCAGCCAGTGCACCAGCTAGAACCGGCATGATCGGGTCGATGAGCCAGGCAATGAACCGCCTGGCAGCAAAGACCCTACCCTGTACATCAGGTGCTACTTTCGATTGCCAGATGGCATTGCTGGCACTTTGGGCAAGAGGGAACCCCATTGCAGCAAGTGCTGCCACTGGGATCCAGGCGTACAAAGAACGCCCTAAACCAAAACAGATGAATCCCAGCAAGCCGCTCATACCCCATCCAATCAACATACCACGCAGGCGTTTCTTTTTAAACCCTCCCCATACACTTACGATCAAGCCACCTGCCACACCGCCAATGGCAAACGCAGATTCAACTGCTCCAAGGGCTGCACTATTATTGCCGGTTCGGGTAAGGATCATAGGCGCAGTTAATGATTGAGCCAAACCGCCCGTGAGGTTCAGGCATAATATTACTAATAAGAGGTTCAGCAGGCTGCGCCTGGCAAAAATATATTTAAATCCATAGATTGCTTCCTGAAGCAGATTACCTTTTCCCTCTTTGCCTTCTTCGGTTTGTTGAGGTTGGGGAATGTGAACGAAAAGCAATGCGCCAATCGCTAAAAAGAAGGTAATGACATCAATGGTGAGAATACCGGTTAATCCAATGATGGGCAGCAGCATGCCAGCCAACATAGGAGAAAAGATAGCCGGTCCAGAGTCGATCAACGACATCATACCATTTGCGCGCCCATATTGTTCTTTGGGGATCATGGTGGTTATGGCAGCCATGTAAGCTGGCCATTGAAACGTACCACTGATGCCATAGATAGCAGATGCAACACAGAAATGCCAGATCTGCAGCACATCAGTAGCATTGAGGATCAGAATTGCTGCTGTTGCCAGCACTGCACCCAGGTCACTGATCATCATCATCAATTTGCGGTTATAGCGGTCAACCATTGCACCGGCAAAAGGTGAGACGATCAGGAAAGGAATGAGAAAACAAACCTCAACAATCCCTAATACAGTTGCACTACCACCTGATTTTTGGAATGCCCAAATCGTCAGTGCAAACCCACTCATGTTCGAAGCCAGTACAGAAACGATCTGCCCAGCCCAGACCAGTGTAAATCCAAACATGCCAGAAAGGCGATGCTTTTCAATGGGTACATTATTCATCGGAGATCATCCACCAAAATGGTTTGTATTTAATTGGAATTCGTAGAAATACAGGTAAGGGTATTAATAATCAGCTTCTTTTATTATAAACACTTCCTCATCGATTCTTTTATTAGACTTGCGAATAACCTTTGCCGGGAGTAGAATTTCGGGCATGTCTGATCCTTCTTGTTACCTTCCTGAAAGTGTACTGGTAATTGCTGCACACCCCGATGATATTGAATTTACCTGTGCAGGCACTATCGCTCATTGGGTGAAACAAGGCACCCGTGCAGAATATGTTATTTGTACCAGCGGAGATGTTGGTATTGCTGACCTTAACCTCACCAAACAACAGGCTGCTGAGATCCGTGAATCAGAAGCAAGGAATGCTGCAGCCATCACCGGTGTAACTAATGTTGTTTTCTTGCATGAACCAGATGGGTTACTGACTGCCACATTGGAGTTACGCAAGAAACTAGTACGTGAGATCCGCCGGTTCAAACCCGAAGTGATCATGTGTGGCGATCCTACGGCGGTCTGGTCAGGAGAGAGCCACATCAATCATCCTGATCATCGAGCTGCTGCATTGGCAGCAGTAGATGCTGCTTTTCCTGCAGCCGGGCAGCCCCATTTGTTTGCTGAACTACGTGAGGAAGGATTGGAAGCCCATAAACCTCGTAAAATCTATATTTTTGGGCGTAGCCAGAATGGAACCTTCATCGATATCGATGATTCGATCGAAACCAAGATCCAGGCATTACGCGCTCATAAAAGCCAGATGGGTGATTGGGATCCCTCCGAGCGAATCAAGCAATGGGCGGCAGAAAAAGCCGCCGAAAAAGGAATGCACTACGCTGAAGCTTTTCGGGTAATCACCCTTGAAACAGATGAAACCTGGCAGCGGTTACATCCCGAGAGCTAGCATTATTTGTGAATAGAGATATTCTTGAATTTCAAGCGCCGCACATCGGCGCTTTTTATTTTTACACAACCCTGCAGATCAAGGTACTGCAACCGGGTTAAGCCAGTCAAAGGTTTCAATCCTAAAAACGTTATCCGATTACAATAACTCAAGTTTAACCATTCCAGTTTTCTTAATGCCAGAAGGAAAGGGGTACCTTTATCGGTAATATCACATGAGCTCAGATTGAGCATTGTCAAATCGGGTAGATCATGCAGCATTGCCAATCCCTGATCAGTAATCTTTCGATTTTCAGATAAGTTGACCATTTTTACCAGGGGGTGATGATCTATCTCTTGTAATAGATTATGCAATTCATCATCACCAATATTTTGAATACGGATTCCAACTTCCATACTTTCATCAAAGGTGAAAATACCTGGTGCGTCATCCACATGCTGCCATTCTTCTCCTGGATGGCGGTTGAATATCTGGCACGAAATACTAAGGGTTAATTTTGGTATAAATTCTTCATTCATGGGTAATATCCATTTTTAGAACAGCAGCAATCCAACAGAAACGATCAGCAGAAGAGGTACCAGGATCCCTGCTGCCAGTAAAAGATAGCTGATCGGTTGTTGGCTCTCTTTGCTGTAGAAGTACATGCCACCAATTACATCCATCGAAAAACAAAAAGCAGCCAGAATTGGCAGAAGCAATAAACGGACAGGGTTTCCTGGTTCCATTGGAATTCCCTGGGCTGTAAAACCGATGCTTACTTCCTTAACACTTGGGATAGCAAGGGAAACCAGCAGGAATAAGAGAACGGTTAACCCCAGGCCAACCAGAAATAAGATCCTGAAAAGGCCATCCATCCACACCTTCCGCATGAAAGCTGCAGGGACAATTGATACCTGTGGAATGGGATTCAAACTGCCTAATTCAGCCACCTGCTGAAAAGTACGCAAGAATCCACGTGCATCTACTGGTGAGATGACAAATACTTTATCATGGGTTACTGCAACAAGCGCATCATCCATTTCCGATGCCAGGAATTCAACTGTTCCCAGATCAGCCACTTCTCGTTTCCCCAATATTGCTCCTGTTGCACTGAAAGGAGGGATTTGTAAAACCTGTCCCAACTCATTAACCGGGCGCAACCATTCAATTGAATTTAAAGGAACATCCTCCGTGCGCAAACCCCATTTTATGTGCAACCCATCCCTTTCAAGCGTATATGAAGCCCGAATTAGTGCATAACCGCGATATATTACAATGGGTATAGGCAGCAAACACACTATTGCAACCACCAGCAAGAGAGGAAAATATCCTCCCACCTTTTCATCCATTGCAAAATATAGGCTTCCCCCTGCACCTGCAATAAGCAGCAAAGCCACACCAAGATGCAAAAACAGCCCACGCCTGCGAGGTGGAGTAAACAGGTACGTTGTGCTTTCAGTTGGATTGAACATGAGGTTGGTTCGTTCTGATCACCAATCGACTTAATATGAACAGAGGTATTTCAAAATTGCTCTGGGCGGCTTGAATTACCCACTTTGGGCAATGGCATTTGCCAGTTCAAAACACACCTGTTCCACCTGTTCCTTCTGCATTACACTGGAGAAAGGTAAAGCAATGCCACGGTTTCCCAAGTCTTCTGTAACGGGAAAATCACCCGGTTTATACCCAAATCTTTCGGTTATATAAGGCTGGAAATGAATGGGTGCAAAGTATGGTCTGACCGGGATACCTCTTGCAGCCAGATAAGGGATCATCTTATCGCGATCGATACCTTTATCCAGGCGTATTACATAAACAAACCAGCTTGACCGGGTAGTATGAGGATCAATATTCGGTGCAGATGCGCCATCAACGGTAGCCAGTTTTTGCCCGTACCAATCTGCCACTTGCTGGCGTCTCACCAGCAATTCCTCGAGCCGGGTCATTTGAATAGCACCCAGAGCGGCACTCATTTCATCCATCCGGTAGTTATATCCCAGGTAGGTATGCTGTAACCAGGTATCTCCTGGTGCTCTACCTTGATTTCGCATTGCCATCATCATTTCTGCCTGGTGTGTGTCATCAGTAACGATCAAACCACCTTCGCCGGTTGTGATCTGCTTATTGGGGTAAAAGGCAAAGACAGCATTATCTCCGAGGGTGCCTGCTTTTCGACCTTTATACTCAGCTCCCAAGGCTTCGCATGCATCTTCGATCAAACTGATAGAATATCTGTCTGTTGTCTGTTTGAGTAGATCGAAATCAGCAGGTTGTCCAAACACATCCACCGCCAGAACTGCTTTCAATTTGCCATCCAACTGACAGCCTTTTCGAGGTAGCCACTTTTTAGCCTGGCTTCCGCCTGCCACAAGATCGGCGGCGGCTTGTTCGACCAATGCAGGGTCAATATTCCCTGTCAGAGGATCTACATCGACAAATACAGGCACTGCATTTTCATACAGCAGAACATTGGTTGATGCTACGAATGAAAAAGGCGTCGTGATCACCAGATTGCCGGCACCGATCCCTGATGCTCTGACACACAGGTGTAGCCCGGCAGTACCGGAATTAACTCCGATGGCAAACTTCCGCCCTATAAACTCACGGAACGCGTTTTCAAAACGATCAATATACGGCCCCATACTGAGTGAAGTACCCTGCAATACATCCATCACTGCCTGGCGTTCTGCTTCAGTTAGATAGGGTGAAGACATTGGGATAGAAAAATGACTTTGATAATCCATGCGGATGATTCTACCATCAAACAGGTATCTGATTTTTCGATAGTTCTTCTAATGGTTTGATAAGAGAGCTGGTCATGCTTCAGGATGAAATACCGGATGAGCAACGACCATGCTGACAGGTATCCCCCCCATGCGATCCTCCACTTGCGTTTGAATAGCAAATCCATTTTTTTGAAGGAGCCTAACAAGCGGAATGGGTCGGCAATCGAATATACCTGGCATTGATTTGTGACCCCAGAAATAGATCCGTTGAGCCAGGGTTGGAGGATCAGATTCTGACATGGATACAATGCCCAGTCTGCCATCGGTCTTCAAGACACGCTTACATTCTGCCAAAACACGGGGAATAGCTTTTTCTGAAAATAACTCTAGGGTAAAGCTCATAAAGATTGCGTCGAAAAACGATGGTTCAAATGGCAATTGTGCAGCATGACCCTGTTCCAATACCACCTGACCGATCAAACCAGCTTTATCCAGCCTGTTCTGGGTAACATGCATCATTCCTTCTGAAATATCGATGCCATACACCCTTCCGCTATCTCCAACAGCACGCGCTAACGCGACCAAGGCACGACCAGTGCCAAAGCCAATTTCTAATACACTTTCACCTCGAGCTGGTGCCAGAAGTTCTAATCCACGTTGTGTAAATCGTTTTTCACCAGGTGCAGACAGACTATCATAAAACCTGCTTATTCTGTCATAGCCGGTACTACCCCCTGGAGGTTCGCTAAGTTCTAGCGAAGGTTCATCAGATTCCATAATTCAACTTTTTAAGTATACCTTATTCTCTCTCAACTCTCAATGTTGATTGGTTCAATTTTAACCTATGCTGGTTTTGCTCCAAGCAAGAATCAAACGGAGGACAAATTCTACTATTCTTTGAAGATTTTCGAGACTGATCCGCTCATCGATCCCATGAACGCGTTTTAAATCAACAGCATTAATCATCATGGGAGAAAATCGATATATGGCATCACTGATGGAAGCATAATGACGTGAGTCCGTCCCACCCAACATGATGAAAGGAGCCACAGGAACCTGATCAAAGGTGTTTTGAATGGCAACCTGTAATTGCCTGTATAGAGGGGTATCCAATGGAGAAGCAGGGATGGGATTCCAGCAGGAAAGTTCTACAGGGGAAAATTGAACCCTTTCATCAGCAATAATGCGTTTTATCTCTGCCAGTGTTTGATCAACTGTTTGCCCCGGTAAAATCCTGAAATTCACTTTTGCGGTTGCCTGGCGCGGAAGAATGTTATCTTTTATACCACCAGAAACCATTGTCACAGCCGTTGTAGTGCGAATGGCGGCATTAGTCTGAGGATCGTCAGATAATTTTTTTATTAGCAATCTACCAAAAAGCCAGGGATTAGCAAACCCCATTCGTAAACCAAATGGCAGCAGGTATCCCAGCGATCTCATCGTTTTTTGAAAAACGGTAAGGTCTGCAGGCATGGGAGATGCTTCAAGTTTTGAAAGAGCTGCTGCCAGGATGCCAATTGCAGTCTGCCTGGGTGGTGTTGAAGCATGCCCTGGTTTTCCTTCCACAGTGAAATCAACGGTCATGTAGCCTTTTTCTGCGATCCCAACCAGACCAACTGGTTTAGTGATCCCAGGTAACACACCATCCAGGATACTATTCCCTTCATCCCACACAGCTGCCAGGTGTACACCTCGCGATTTGAGAAGTTCAGCTATCTTACCAGCTCCTTCTGTACCACTTACTTCTTCATCATGACCAAAAGCAAGGTATAAAGTACGATCTGGTTTGAAACCATTTTCAAGGAGGGTTTCAACAGCATCTAAGATACCGACCAACTGGCACTTCATGTCAATCGAACCACGTCCCCAGACAAAACCATCAGATACTTCACCACTGAAAGGAGACTTTGTCCATTGCGCTGAAGTAGCTGGATCAACTGGTACCACATCTTGATGGGCAGAAAATAGGATGGGTTTGAGGGAAGAATCATTCCCTTGCCACGTGTATAACAAGCCATATTTGTTAACAGTTTCAAGCAAGAGCCTGCTATGTACCAATGGATATTGCTGTATCAGTACTTCGTGGAGTTGCTGTAGTGCTGAACCATCTGGGATAGAACCTTCATGGTAGGAAATCGTCTGGCATTGTACTGCTGCTGAAAGACTTTCTACCATCCGGTCAAGATGGATCGGTGGGATGGCTTCTCCAGGTTGGGTGAATGGTCTTTCCCCAAACTGTAGCATGCGAAAAATGAGAACGCAAATAAATACAACAATTACACCAATAATGACCCACAAGGTTATTCCCATAACCCCTCACTTTCCACTAAGACTGTTATTTATTGCCCAGATTTTTTCTTATTTAATGAATAAGTATCAGGCATGTACACAGAAGAATCCGACTTCTTTACGAAATCGGATTCTTTATTACTTACCGTTTGCAGGTTTATTGCTTTACCAATCCTGCAGTAAGTTTCTTTAATAAAGTACTGGCAATGATATTTCCGCTCATGCTTCTATGCTGCGACTGACCTAGCGGGCTGGCAGCCAGGATCGCACCCACTGCGGCTTCCAACGTGCTTGCTCCGCGCGCCTTCGATTGCATGAAAGACATACCAGCGGTTAATAGATCATTAATATCAAGCTTACCATCAGTCTGACTGGATTGCTGGCCTGTCAAACCACCTAACAGTGAACCCAGCATGTCAGCAGCATTAGCCTGACCGGTGGATGATTGCACGGTTCCCTGTTGAGTTTCACCCAAAAGCGCACCCAATAGATCAGCCGCACCGCCCGCCTGATCGGATGACTTTTGTGTACCACCTAATAGTGTACCCAACAGCTCACCTGCTGCAGATTGTGTCGATTCGGCAGGTGCTTGCTGTGTACCACCTAACAGAGTGGCCACAAAATCCATCGCATTCGATGAATCCAGCTTCTTGCCCTTCAATTGCTGGCTTGCTTTTGCCAGACTATCTGCATAGAACTGCCCTGAGCCACTGGTTTGACTCTTTCGTACGCTCGCACTCGCATAAGCCAGTTGTTCAGCAGGGGTGGCGCCTTTCTTTTGCTTTACAGCAGTCGTGATGGTTTGAAAAATATCTACAATATTGCTGCCATGATTATGATTATAAGAATCCGCCTGATTCAAAGCTTCCTGGTTTGCGCTCAGGTTCTTTGTTACTGCAGAGAATAGACTTGCCAGATCAAGTGTGCTGGATGCCATATGAAGCCTATTTATCTTTCAACTCAGGGGGAAGTTCTGCGATTTTTACGACTTTTCCGGGCTTGTAATCTAAGGGTTTATCACCAATTTCTTCTTTATTGACTTCAATAATGTACTGCCAGTATGGAGGAGTAGCATGTCCATAATACTTCAACGCCAGGTGGCTCGGGGTTTCCCCTTCTTGAATGGTGTGTTCTTTGATAATGACATATTTTGGTTTGGCGGCTGCTGCCTGACGAGCCTGCTCAACACGGGCGCGTGCTTCTTCAAGTTCGCGTTGTTTCATTACTTCTTCGCGCTTCTTGGCGTTGGCAGCTTCTTCTTCCTGTTTCTTCTTTAATTCAGCCAATTCTTTTGCCTTTGCTTCAGCTTCCTGCTTCGCTTTTTCGGCAAGCATTTTCGCCTTTGCTGCTTCTTTCATTGCTTCTTGCGAAGCCTGTTCTTCATCTTTGCTGGATAAAGCATCACCTATTTTTTTAAAGAAACCTTTTTTTTCTTCTGCCATTTCTAATTGCCTCCTTATACAGAATCAATTGTGTAAACTCAATTTGACAGGAAATATCTTCGTTCTTTCCTTTATCAAAACCAGTAAATTTCCAGTATAGCCAGAGTATTGAGAGTGTATGTTAGAGGCCATACACTCTCTTTTTATTACTTAAAGACCTTTTATCAAGTTTCCAAGCAGCAGCAATCCTAGCCCTGCTACAGCAAGCCACAATCCCGGGCCCCAGATATTTGCGAGCACAAGAATAACACCTGCAACTCCCAGTAGCAAGGAAACCCAGAATGTAATAGCTTTTGGTGCACTTAATTTCATTATTTCCTCCTCCTGCCGGTCGGCAGATATTTATAGTTTTTCTCTAATTTCGTGGCTATACTATGGTAATAATCATTATAGCTATATTCATGCATTGAAATCAAGCATTAGCATCACACAACACCGAATTCGATTATTAATCTTTGAGCGCTTAAGTTTTTGGTTTTAGAATATTTTCCAATACATTGGACAGGTTTTGAATATTTTCTTTTTCTATTGTGAGAGCTGGGTCAAAGCGGAGAATGTTCCCAGCGGGATAATACCCTGCCAGGATCCTGTTTTTGTATAATTCGCGAAAAGCACTCTCAGCAGAAAATGATGGATGCGATTGGAATTCCAACCCAAGCAGCATCCCCCTTCCTCTTGCTTCTCTGATAATTGGAAATCGAGATGCCAGTTCCTTTAGACATTCTAGAAAGTACGAGCCGGTTTCAGCGCCCCGGTTGATCAGGTTTTCCTCCCGCATGATCGTGATCACCTCTTTTGCCACGGCGCAGCCTAATGGATCATTTTGATGGGACTGTGCATAATGCAGGTCACTATCTTCGAGCAGCTGCGCAAATTCACTTCGCATGGCAACTGCGCTGACCGGATACCCATTTCCCAGCCCTTTCCCGATTGAAACAATGTCCGGTAGGATATCATAATGTTGGAAGCCAAACCATTTACCAGTTCTTCCCATGCCGGTTGTGACTTCATTCGCCGCTATCCATCCTCCAGACTGTTTGATCCTTTGGAAAATGTCTTTTACCAGATGTTCTGGTGGAAATTTTACAAATGCAGAACCGCTTCCACCGGGTTCAAAAACAAAACCACCGATCTGATCAAACGGGATCGAGTCGAGAGAAGCCTGATAATTTTTTTCATTCAGGTTCTTCCAATCCAATAAATACCATTCTTCAGGATTCTTTCTTCCTGCAGACCCAAAGGCAGAGAGATACGAATTTGCAAAAGTGAGAAGGAATTTCTTTCCCGTTACTCGCCGGATTGCCTGAGAACCAAATTCAACTGCTTCAGATCCTGAACTCAAGAAGACACATTTTCCTTCGAATCCGATGATACCAAGAACAGCTTTTGCTGCGTCTTCGACTTTTTGATTAGGATACCGGGTTCCCAGATGCATAATCGCCTGGCATTGATCCTGAATCACTTGAATAATGCGGGGATGGTTGTGACCTAATGCAGTACACCAGATACCCGATTCGAAATCTATATATTTTTGCCCCTGATCATCATAAAGATAACAATTTTCACCACGAATAAAATTACTTTGAATAATCTCGTGGCATTGGAGAATGTGACCCACTTTGCACCTCAAAAGAATAGTTTTTCGTGATCAATGAGTACAGTTGTTCGTAATTAACTTTATTTCGTCCAGATAAAGGTTTGCCAGGGCTGGATCGTGTAAGATAACAATATTTTCGTCGTTATACTTTTCGGCACTGTTAGTGTAATTGTAAGAACCGGTGATCACCACTTCTCCGTCCACCACGATTACTTTGTCATGCATCAATCCAACCTCGCCATCCATGCAGATAGGTAACCCTGTACTCACTAGCCATTCAAAATCAGTACCTGTATTGGATGCTACCATATCGCTGTCGAATACGCCCGATACTCTCACTCCCCGTTGGGCTTTCTGGATCACTGCCTCTGCCAATGAATCATACGTGAAAGAATATGCTAGAAAATCGATCTGCTTGCCTGCATCATTCACAACGTTCAATATTTTCTGCATCACATTGTCATCTGGAGAAAAATAAATTTCCATGGGTATTCCCGCTACTTCGATAATATTCTCCGAGTATTCTCCTGATGGGCTACTGGATCCAAATTGCTTGTATGTGAACATTTCCTCAAACTCTTTTTTGTACCGTTCAGCAACTTTTTTACTATCGATCCGAATGAAGTTATTGCGGTCTTCCGTTATCCCGTTATCAGTAAGGTTCAGAGAGCCAGTCCAAACCTGCTGGTCATCGATCACGATGAATTTATTGTGCATCAGGCTTTCTTTGCCATCACCAACGATATCAATACCAGTTTCTTCCAGAGAACGGGGCACGTTTCCATCCATGGCATCGCTTTCCATCACCAATCTCACCCAGACACCACGCTTGAAAGCATGAATTAACGCCTGCTCTACCTCAGGCAGGTTGATGTTATACATCGCCATATCCACAGATTGTCTCGCGCTATCAATGGAGTCAACAAAAGCTTTAACTATTTCTTCAGGATTATGCCCGGGGCCAGTGAAATATACCTTGATATTTTCGCGAATAAATGGCTCTGTAACTTCCGGAGGTAGAGGAACTTTGCTACACCCAGCTAAAAGGATCAGAAGAATTATTGAAATTCTCCAAAAAGATCTTAAAATCTGGTTATTCTTTCCACCCTCTGGAAATCTCATGTTAATTTTCTACCCCCCAAATGATAAGCCTTCCATTCTGATTGCTGCTTACCAACCATTTTCCGTCGGGAGAAAAAGCAGCTGAAAGGAATGGGGTAGTTTTGTCTCCCAATACTACCAATGATATCCAATCTACTGTATCCCATAATCGAAGTGTTCCATCCAGCGATGCAGAAACCAGGATATTCCCTTCAGGATGAAAAGTGACACTTTTGATGATATCTTCATGACCAACAAGATCTTTCACCAGCCATCCATGAGAGGGTTCAAAGACCCAGACATCATTATTTTGCGCTGCTGCTGCAAAAAGCTGGCTGTCGGGTGAATATGCCACCATGTTCACCCGGTTGTATGTATAGGCAGACTGCCACCATCGCCCATCTGGTGCAAAAATGCGTACATTGCCATCCCCACAACCAGCAATGAAACCGGAACTGTCAGGTGCATAGGCAAGGCTGTTCACATATTCACCACATACTGCTTCATGTCCAACCTGGGTTCCGGTAGAAATATCCCAAATACGGATCGCCTGGTCACGTGACCCGCTGACCAGATACTTTCCATCAGGTGAGAATACAACCGCACGCACATCATAAATATGACTTTCGATCTTTCTTACCAACTCTCCTGTATTAATATCCCACAGCCGGATGATGGAATCACCGCTGCCACAAGCTAACAATTTGCCATCAGGAGAGAATGCCAGACTGTAGAGATACCCCATATCCGGAGGATCAATTAATTGCAACAATTCGTCCCCTTCAGGAACAGAGTAGAGACGAATGATCCGATCGATCCCAGCAGTTGCCAGCACTTTTCCATCCGGTGAAAAAACCAGGGTATTGGCAAAAGCATTCCATTCGGAAACCGGTTTCAGCCTTACTGCATTTTCGGGGGTAATAACCGTACCACTCAATGATCCATTTTCCGGTACGATTGTTGTTTTATTTACTGTTGGTGTTTCGGTAATAGCAGGAACAACCAGGGTTTCAGTTGATCTCATCACCTGAACTACAGGGGTGTTAGCCTGCCAGGTTACTTTTTCCTCAGTTGGCGCGATCGTAGGTGAAGAACACCCTGCCAGAACAGATAAAAAAACACCCATCATTAGCAAAACGATTCTCCTTGCCCGATAGGTGTTTTCTATGCTGTTCATTATCACTCGATATTTTACAAAATAATTACCTGACTCTATTGTACTTTAGTGTCACTTCCGTTGCTTTCAGTCGTTTCTTCGGGCGTCATACGTGCCAGTGAAGCAACAGCATCGCCTTCCTGAATATCCATCAAATGGGTACCACGCGTTGCCCTGCCCGATTGGCGAATCTCAGATACCTTTAGACGCAGTACCAGACCCGCACTGGAGATCAAAGTTACTTCATCTTCTTCCTGTACCACACGAGCAACAGAAATCTCTCCGGTACGATCCAGGTTCTTTATATCAAAAGTGGCAACCCCACCAGTAGCACGTCCTTTCACAGGGTATTCGCTCAGAGGAGTGCGTTTCCCAAATCCTTTTGTGCTGACTACCAATAGACTTCCGTTGGGTTCAACAACCTCCATAGAAGCGACTTTATCACCCTTAGCAAGCCCAATACCCGTTACACCACCTGCTGCTCTCCCCATTGAGCGGATCTTTGACTCTGAAATACGTAACGCTTGTCCATACGCGGTCACAAAAAGGATATCATCCTTACCGCTGGTCAATCTTGCCCATCCCAATTCATCGCCATCATCCAATCCCATAGCAATCATGCCACTCGAACGGACACTGGAAAGATCGGAGAGTGCCAGTCGCTTAACTTTACCTTTGACAGTAGCCAGCGTGCAATAACTCCCCTCTTCAAAAGCAGGGACTGCCATAGCAGCAGTAATCCGTTCACCTGATTCCATTGTCAATAGATTGACAGCTGGAACCCCACGATCGGTTGGTTTTGCATCCGGAATCTGCTTGGCACGTTCAGAATAAACCTTGCCCCTGTCTGAGAAGAACAGAATGGTTTCCAATGTGCGCGCATGGAGAATGGTTAAAACTTCATCTTCTTCTTTTACTGCCTGACCCGTAACGCCGCGCCTGCCACCACGAGCGGTACGGTATGATTTAACATCCACGCGCTTGATATAGCCGCGTTGGGTAATGGTGATAAGGATTGGCTCATCAACGGTCAGATCTTTTTCGCTGAATTCACCCACCCCTTCAGCCACGATCTGAGTTCGCCGTTTGTCACCATATTTTTCGCTTACTTCCTGCAGATCATTACGGATGACTCCCAACATCTTTTCAGGATGAGCCAGGAGATCTTCCAGGTAAGCGATCTTTGCCAGAACTTCTTTATGCTCATCTTCGATCTTCTGACGTTCCAACGCTGCCAACCGACGAAGTTGAAGATCGAGGATCGCCTGTGCCTGAATCTCGGTCAGTTTGAAACGTGATACCAGGCGCTCACGAGCAATGTTTGCGTCGGGAGATTTGCGGATGAGATCGATAATAGCGTCCAGATTTGCCAGTGCGATCAACAAACCTTCCAAAATATGGATACGCTGACGGGCTTTATCTAGCTCATATTCTGATCGCCGCGTGATGATCTCTTGCCTGTGTTCCAGATATATCTGCAGGGCTTTTTTAAGGGGAAGTGTTCGCGGTTCACCATGCACGAGCGCCAGCATCTGTACACCGAAAGTGGATTGCAATGGTGTGTATTTGTAAAGCTGGTTGAGCACTATGTTTGGCTGCGCTCCTTTTTTAATTTCTATGACAATGCGCATCCCCATGCGGTCTGATTCATCCCGCAGATCGGTTATATCTTCAATACGTCCTTCACGTACCAGCTCTGCGATACGCTCGATCAAGGTAGTTTTGTTTACCTGATAAGGTATCTCGCGAATGATGATCTCAGATTTACCACCAGATGAAGGCTGGATCTCAGCCACTCCGCGCACCATCAGGCGACCACGCCCATGTGCATATGCCTGGTTGATGCCATCAACTCCAATGATTTGCCCACCTGTAGGGAAATCTGGGCCTGGAAGATAACGCATCAGGTCTTCTACGGTTACATCATCAATGGTGTCGTAATTATCGATCAGATAAGTGAGTGCTGCACATAATTCATTCAGGTTGTGCGGTGGAATATTGGTTGCCATCCCTACGGCAATCCCTGAAGAACCGTTCAACAGCAGGTTGGGAAGTCGTGCAGGCAATACTTCAGGTTCTTGAAGTGAGCCATCAAAATTATCAATAAAGTTCACTGTATCCTTATCGATATCCACCAGCATTTCAGAAGCGATCGTTGCTAACCGGGCTTCGGTGTAACGCATAGCAGCAGGTGCATCACCATCCACTGATCCAAAGTTTCCCTGCCCATCAACGAGTGGGTAGCGCATGGAAAAATCTTGAACAAGACGCGCCATGGCGTCATATACTGATGCATCTCCATGTGGGTGATATTTCCCCAGCACTTCTCCAACGATACGTGCAGATTTTTTATAGGCAGTATTCGATTGCAATCCCATATCGTGCATTGCATATAGGATTCTGCGGTGGACGGGTTTCAATCCATCCCGTGCATCGGGTAACGCCCGTGCAACAATGACGCTCATGGCATAATCCAGATACGCCGACCGCATTTGCTGATCTATATCTACCGATTGAACTGTTCCTACATCCATAATACTTACCTGTTCCTGATGATTATTGCCTTTCATTAACATAAACAACAAAGGCAAGACGTTCCATTATACCCTACTACAATGTAATGACCTTTTCTGCATTGATCTGGGCGGAAAGGATATCACCCATTCCGCCTGCGATTCCTACCTTTAACTTATCCATCAGTCCAAAATAATTCAGACAGGTTGTACATACGATCAATCGCACTCCTTTGGTTTCCAATGCTGCCAACTGCTCAAGCACAGGAGAACCTTCCACTGTTAACTTAACGCCGTTAGTATAGAAACAGATCGCTGCGGGAAGATCGCCATTATTCAGCAAAAGTTGGAAATATGTGACTACCAACTTGTGCGTGAGCTCTGGTTCAGCATTACCTAATCCATCGTGGGTTATGAGAATTACTGTAGACAACATTTTGTTTTCCGTTACCATGATCGAATGCTCCTGAAGATAATTTTGCAAATCTGAAAAGCATAAATAAATTATACCTGCCTGTGTTTTCAGCTATCATGAATTTGTCTTAAAGCACCTTGCAGATTTTAATGATTCGAGTAAACTTAATTCCATGCTCCGAAAATTCTCTACATCCATTGCCCTGCTGTTTGCTGGAGTTTTATTTCTTTTTCCCGTTTTTAACAACGTTCAGGCTTCATCAACCAATTCGGTGGCACAAGAACAAACACCTGTTGAAGTAGAAAACTCACCAAAACTCGAAGGGGAAAACCAGGTTCATGTGCTGTACTTTTATGCATCCGAATGTACTCACTGCAAGGCAGTGTATGAAGAAGTGCTCATTCCATTGAAGGAAAAGTATGGTGACCAGCTTGACCTGCGTATGCTTGAAACTGGTATTCCAGAAAATTATGAGCTATTAATCGCAACGGAAGCATATTTTAAGGTCAAGCCCGAAGAGCGCGCCTTACCTGTGATCGTTGTAGGTGAGCAAATATTAATTGGCGAAGAGCCGGCACGCAATAGCCTGGCTTCTTTGTTGGAAAAGGGAATTGCGAATGGCGGGATCACCTGGCCTGCCATTCCTGATTTCAATCCAGATGCCCTGCAGAATGGCACTCCTGAATTTGTAGAGGATGATGAATGCACGATCACCGATCCTTCTGCCTGTGAAACTGGTCAACCGATCTACGCGGCATATTTCTACCAGGTGGGTTGCCAGGCATGTAGCCGTGTAGATGCTGATTTTAAATATTTACAGTCGAAATTTCCTAATTTGATCATCGAAGAATTCAATATTTACGATCAGGCAGCTTTGGCGGATTGGATGAGTGCCAGAGCAGGCCGTGATGATTTTCACACTCCCGCTCTCTTCATTGGTGATCAAGCCTGGATTGGAGAAGAAGAGATCACACCCGATGCATTACTGCCAGTGCTTCAAAACCTTAATGACACAGGTTCTGAAAATTTCTGGAAGAATTTTGATGAAGATAAACTAACCAGTGGCATTGTTGAGCGTTTTCGCTCAATGGGTTGGATGGCTGTGGTTTTTGCTGGTCTGGTAGATGGGTTAAACCCCTGCGCGTTTGCTACCATCATCTTCTTCGTTTCGTATCTGACCATCAGCGGTCGAAAAGGACGAGAAATTTTGGCAGTTGGCGGTGCTTTCGCCCTGGGTGTTTTTCTGGCTTACCTGGCTGTGGGCTTTGGTTTTTACAAGGTATTGGATCTTTTTGGAGATTGGCTTGGAGCAGTAGGCCGCTGGGTGTATGCGCTGACTGCAGTATTTTGCCTTGTACTGGCATTTTTCAACCTGCGCGATTTCTTCAAAGCCCGTAAGGGGCAAATTGAGGATATGGAGTTGAATCTTCCCAAACCACTACGCATGCGCATCAATGCCACCATCCGAGAGGGGCGTAAAGCCCAGGCTTATGTAATTGGGGCTTTCGTCACAGGAGTTCTGATCTCATTTCTTGAGCTGGCATGCACAGGTCAGATCTACCTGCCTACGATCATTTTTGTCAGTTCCATTCCCGAGCTTCGGGTTCAAGCAATCTTCTTCTTGATCCTCTACAATTTCTTGTTCATTGTTCCGCTGATCGTGGTATTTATCCTGGCTTACTTTGGTACTACATCACGAGACCTGACTGCCTTTCTGCAGAAGCATACGGCTTCAGTTAAGATGGGGATGGTGATCCTTTTTCTGGGGCTGACAACCTGGTTGGTCGTTTCTTTGCTATCGTAAGAGAACTCACCGCAAAGTAATAATTGAGAAAATCACAAGAATTCCGAATTTCTAAAAATTTCGGAATTCTGTTTATTTTAGGATTGCTTTACTCCAAAAGGCACATTTCGGGTGCATAATGTATCATTTCGTTCATAAAATTATCGTGAATTGCACAAACCGAAAGTATAGGATTGATGGAAGAGATTATACTCACGGCAAGATGTTCACCTACACATCATGTGGTGCAGGTCGCTTCGCTCAAGATGAGAATAGCAGGGTGTAGTCGACCCTTGACCGCCTCAAAAACGTTCAAATAATTGGCGCTGCCTGGAAACTGACCATACCCTTCGTATGCTTTCTATTTTAAGATTCCTTTATTTAAAAGTTGGGGGCAATGAGAGGGTTCTTCGACCTACCCAAACAGCCCTGCCTGGAGAGGGGATTCATTCTCCCCTTTTTCGAACACCTCATCCACTGGCAACCCTTTTTTCTTCGCCATCGCTACAGATAACTGGTCACAGCGTTCATTTTCAGAATTACCTGCATGTCCTTCCACCCAGCGAAAGGTGACTTCGTGGATGCTGGCAAGACGCAATATTTCTTCCCATAGATCTTTATTCTTGGCAGGGTTTTTCCGGTCTCGCATCCAGCCTTTCAACTTCCAGCGGGCTACACTTCCCTCGTTGTAATTCTTTACCAGGTACTGTGAATCGGAATAAAGGGTTACCTTCGATGGCTTTTTCAGCCATTGCAGTCCTTTAATAGCAGCCAACAACTCCATACGGTTATTGGTAGTCAAACGAAATCCACCACTCAATTCATGATGTTCCCCATCAGTCAAAATGACAGCCGCATACCCTCCTGGTCCCGGGTTTCCAAGGCAGGCACCATCAGTATAGATTACTACAAGCGATGAGGTTGATACTTTTTTCATAATATTCTATGAATGAAAAACAATCATACCATCAACAGTCATATTTTGATCTACCTTTCCAAAGGCACATTCTGATGATACTCATCCTGACTTTGAAAGAAAAATTTCAGATAACCGTTTTTGACCCAACATTCCGGTTATAATCTTGTTTAATGCGGAATAGTGTTTTTTTCTTCCTTTTGATCATCTCAACCTTGCTTCTGGCAGGTTGTGCTTCTTCATCCGATTCAACTTTCAAACCAGACAATATCCTATACATTCAAAATAAAGGGTCTGATACCATGGTCAACCTGGCGCTGGCATGGGCAGAAGCATATCAGAAAATTCACCCTGAAGTGAGCGTTTCTGTCACAGGAGGCGGTTCTGGAACGGGTATTTCAGCTTTGATCAACGGAACCGTGGATATCGCCAACGCGTCGCGTGAGATCAAAAAAGAAGAGATCGCGGCTGCTGAAGGTGAAGGATTTGAACCGTATGAACTTGTAGTGGCAAAAGATGCTATTGCAGTGATTGTCAATAAAGAAAATCCCATTGATAAATTGACCATGGAACAAATTTCCGGCATTTATCGAGGTGATTATTCCAACTGGAGCGAGTTGGGTGGCAATAACAGCCCCATTGTGCGCCTGTCTCGTGAAACCAATTCAGGCACTCATGTCTATTTCCTGGAACAGGTAGTGCGCCTGGGGAGCAAAGATGATAAAAGCCTTTTCACACCTGAAACATTGCTGCTCCCTTCCTCTGAAGGGATCATCTCTGAAGTACGAGACAACCCCAATGCCATTGGGTACGATGGATTGGGCTACATTACCGATGAAGTAAAAACCCTGGCAATCGCCCCCCAAGCTGGAGAGGATGCAATTTTACCTTCCATAGAAACTGTTAATAATAAACAATATCCCATTTCCCGCGATCTATACATTTATACCCGCGGAAAACCCAACGCCACCATTCAAACCTATCTGGATTGGATCGTTTCTGCAGATGCGCAGGCAATCGTCCAGTCTTTGGGATTTGTGCCCATTCAGGTAAATCCATGAAATCCGATCAGAAATTACACAAAACCAAATGGAACGAATGGATCATCACAATTCTTATCCGGTTAGCCGGTTACCTTTCTATCCTTTATGTAACCCTAATTATTCTTTTCCTGTTGAGAGAAGGGGTACCGGCATTGGTAAATGTCAGCCCTGTCAGCTTGTTTGGGAAGATCTGGTATCCCATAGAAGGGTATTTCGGTATCTTGCCTTTACTGCTGGGTTCGTTGATCGTGACCGTCGGGGCATCCATCATTGCCATCCCATTGGGTATTGGAACCGCTGTTTTCATTTCGGAGTTGGCACCATCCTGGGTGAAAGAAATCCTGAAACCACTGGTAGAGATCCTTGCGGGGCTTCCTTCTGTTGTTTTAGGCTTCTTTGGTATTCTTACGCTATCACCTTTTTTGCGAACAGCATTAAACCTTCCTACTGGATTAACCGCTTTCACTGGCGCCCTACTGCTTGGATGGTCTGCCATTCCCACTATCGTTTCGGTGGCTGAAGATGCATTGAATACTGTTCCCAAAGGATATCGTGAAGGTGCGCTGGCTTTGGGTACCACCCACTGGCAGACAATATGGGGTGTGACGGTACCTGCTGCCCGTTCAGGCATCATCACTGCTGTGATGCTTGGCATTGGCAGGGTGATCGGTGAAACTATGGCAGTCATGATGGTCACTGGCAATGCACCTGTCATGCCACATGGATTAGATGCCCTGTTCCTCCCCATTCGAACCATGACTGCCACCATCGCTTCTGAAATGGGTGAAGTTGCCCAGGGAAGTGTGCATTACCAGGTCTTGTTCCTGATCGGGATCATCCTTTTTGCTTTCTCCCTTGTTATCAATATCGTTTCATTTGCAGTATCTTCACGCCGTATGAAACGTACAGAAAGGCTGCTCTCATGAACGTCACGCCACAGAAGCAGCAGAAGATCGGTATTGCTCTGTTGGTTGCCATCAGTGTGCTTACCGTTCTACCAATTGTGGCGTTAATCATCTATATCATTATTCTTGGCGCTCCTGCCATCTCATGGGAGTTCTTAACCAGCATGCCACAAGATGGCATGCGTGCCGGTGGAATCCTTCCGGCAATTCTGGGTACATTTTACCTGACGCTTGGTACCGCTATCTTTTCTGTACCGCCAGGTATTGCAGCAGCGATCTATCTGGTGGAATATGCTCCAGACAACAGGCTAACTCAAATGATCCGTATTGCCATGCTGAATCTATCCGGAATCCCATCGGTAGTGTATGGGTTGTTTGGCATGGGCATGTTTGTCATCTTTCTCAAGCTGGGTACCAGCATCCTGGCAGCATCGCTCACTCTTTCCATTATGACGCTGCCAGTAATCATCAGCACCACCGAAGAAGCATTGCGGTCAGTGCCAAATAGTTTTCGTGTGGTCAGCATTTCATTAGGTGCTACTCGCTGGCAGACCATCTGGCGAATTGTTTTGCCACAATCGATACCGGGTATTATTACCGGAGTCATTTTAGGGCTCGAGCGTGCAGCGGGAGAAACAGCACCTATTATGTTCACAGGTGCAGCATTCTTCCTGCCCTTGCTGCCATCAACACCTCTCGATCCTACCATGGCACTGCCTTACCATCTGTTTGTCATCTCTACACAGATTCCTGGAATGCCTGTGCAGATTCAATATGGAACAGTGCTGGTTTTACTGGTATTTGTTTTGGGAATGAATCTGGCTGCCACCTTCATCCGTTCAAATGCGCGGAAGAAACGCCAATGGTAAAAAATGTAATCTTTGTAATGCCCGGCAATGGGAAAATTCTATGGATAAGATCCTGATCGAAAACCTTACTATCCGCTATTCTGATGGCTCAGAGAGCCTGAAGAACCTGACACTTGCCATACCGGAACACACCATCACGGTTCTGTTTGGCCCATCGGGTGGTGGAAAATCTACATTACTGCGCACGTTGAACCGTCTTAATGATCTGGCAGATGTCGCGGAGCTTTCAGGAAAAGTAACGATGAATGGGGTGGATCTATTGGATCCAAATATCGATGTGACCGAATTGCGGCGGAAAATCGGGATGGTATTTTCTCGCCCGGTAGCTTTGCCTTTGACAATTTTTCAAAATGTCAGCTATGGCATGGAAATAGCAGGGGAACACCGAAAGTCCGTCTTGAAAGACGCTGTCGAACGGGCACTTCGCCAGGCAGCTCTGTGGGATGAGGTATATGACCGTTTACAGGATCCTGCCAGTGCTCTTTCAGGGGGGCAACAGCAACGTCTATGCATTGCTAGAACCCTTGCCCTGGAGCCAGAAGTCATTCTTCTAGATGAACCAACCTCCGCATTAGACCCATTATCAACTGCAAAAATTGAGGGGCTGCTCCAGGAGATCAAATCTGAGATCACCGTCATTTTGGCACCGCACAATACCCAACAGGCTGCCCGAATGGCAGATTTCGCTGCGTTTTTCTTGCAAGGCGAACTGGTGGAATCAGGTGATGGGAAAGATATGTTCTTACGCCCGAAAAACAAACACACCCAGGACTATATCATGGGGCGGTTTGGATAGCTTTTTCCAGATACTTTTCTTTCCGATAGTTGTACAATCTTATTAGATTTCTGGATATCCTTGAATTCTGCATTAACGTAATTTGGTCAGGTGATCTATGAAAACTCACGAACTCTCGCTGGATAAATTAAGAAACATCTGTAAACGGGAGGAATTGCCCTGCTCTAGCAGTGCTGAACTTCCTCCAGGGAAAGCCATTATTGGGCAAAAACGCGCGGTTCGAGCTTTACAATTTGGACTTGGTATTAACTCTTTCGGTTTTAATATCTTTGTCAGTGGCTTGCCCGGAACTGGTCGTACTACAGCAGTAAAAGGATTCCTGGAAGAATTAGCCAAAACTAAACCTGCTCCACCCGATTATATTTATGTGCATAATTTTCAAGAGCCTTCCCGTCCAAATGCCATCATGCTACCTGCTGGCACCGCCAAGACTTTCCAGGCAGAAATGAAGGCACTTATGGAAGGGACACGCAAAGAAATCCGGCGTGCGTTTGAAAGTGAGGAATATGCCACCAAGCGCGATGAGGTAACCAATGAGCTGCAACAGCAAAAAGAAAAGTTGCAAAACCGGGTGAGCGATACCGCCATGAAGCAGGGTTTTGTCATCCAACAGACACCTATGGGATTTGTCACCATTCCGATTAAGGATAACAAACCTTTAAAAGAAGAGGAATTCGTCACACTGAAACAATCGGAAAAGGATGAAATCATTCAACGGCAGAAAATCCTGCAGGCTGAAATTGAAGCCGCAATCAGGCAGGCAAAAGGGTTTGAAAAACAAATAGTGGAAGAACTGGCACGCCTTGATAAACAGGTAGCGTTGTATTCCATCAGCCATTTAATGAATGAGTTAAAGGAAAAATACAAAGATCAGGATGAGATCGAAAAGTATCTCTTACAGGTGCAGAATGATATCCTGGATCACCTGGCGCAATTTCGTGGTGAAGAAGAAACAACCGAACCTTCTGCAATGCAGGCAGGCAGCAAAGAACGCTTTTTCAATCGGTATTCCGTTAATGTTCTGGTCGAAAATGATCCAGGTGATGGTGCACCTGTTGTAATAGAATTGAATCCCACCTATACCAATCTGTTTGGACGGATCGAAAATGAAGCCATGTTTGGCACCCTGGTAACAGATTTTACCCTTGTACGATGTGGTTCTATGCATCGTGCAAATGGCGGTTTTTTAGTATTGCCAGTGGATGAATTATTACGGGCTACATTTTCATGGGATAGTTTGAAACGGGCTTTACGCAATCAGGCGCTGACAATCGAAGACGCCAGCGAACGAATTGGATTACTTTCCACTCGGACGCTGCAGCCTGAAGCAATTCCCCTGAACGTGAAGGTAATCCTGATCGGGCAGCCAAATATATACCAACTTCTGCTTGAATATGATGAAGATTTTTCAGAATTGTTTAAAGTCAAAGCAGATTTTGACAGCCGAATGGATCGTACCCCTGAAAGTATTCGGGATTATGTCACATTTGTTAGCAGCGTGTGCAATAATAGCAATCTCAAACACCTGGATTGCAGTGGTCTGGCACAATTGATTGAACACGGTTCGCGCCTTGCAGATGACCAGACCAGGCTTTCTACACGTTTTGGCGAATTAACAGATGTTATTCGCGAAGCAAATTATTACGCAATGGCAGATAATGCTGATTTGATCACATCCGAACATGTTCGCAAAGCGGTCGAAGAACGCTTATACCGTTCTTCTCTTGTACAAGAGCGGATGCAAGAAATGACCAAAAACAACATCCTGATGATCGATGTAGAAGGTCAGGTTTGTGGGCAGGTCAATGGGTTGGCAGTGATTGGAATGGGTGATGTATTCTTTGGTCATCCATCGCGCATTACTGCAGCTGTGGGTGTCGGTCGTGAGGGAGTGGTAGATATTGAACGACAGGCTGAAATGAGTGGTCCAACACATACGAAAGGTGTGCTTATCCTTGCAGGGTATCTTTCACAACGCTTTGCCCAAGATAAACCCTTGAGCTTGTCTGCCCGCCTGGTATTTGAGCAAAATTACACTGGTGTAGACGGTGACAGTGCGTCCAGCACAGAGTTATACGCCATTCTCTCTGCGTTGTCTGAAGTACCCATCGATCAGGGAATCGCAGTAACGGGTTCGGTCAATCAAAAGGGTGAAGTACAGGCAATTGGTGGGGTAAACGAAAAGATCGAGGGCTTTTTTGAAGTTTGTAAATTAAAAGGTTTCACGGGAAAACAAGGTGTGATGATTCCCCGGGCAAATATCATCAACTTGATGCTGAAAGAAGAAGTGCTTGATGCAGTTAAAGAAGGAAAGTTCCATATCTGGGCGGTCAGTACGATCGACGAAGGCATTGAAATTCTAACGCATACGCCCTCCAGTGAGATATTCAACAAAGCAAACCAGAGGTTACAGCATCTGGGTGAAGTTTTAGTTCAATTCGGCAAAGAGAAAAAGAAAGGTCGCAAACAAGCAGCGTCAAACAATAACGATGATATTGCGTAAACCACCTGATAAGTTGATTCCCTTTTTGTGATTGCAATTTTTTATGGGCTGACAAATCCTGAACCTGTACTGCATGTGTTGACTTCAGTGGTTTCTTTGGAATTAATCGTCAATACTTTCCACAGGTCGTTCCCATCTACACAACCAGCAGATGCATCAGTAAGTTTCACGGTGGCAATGATCCTTCCCTTTGCCCATAATCGAACTACTGGATAAACAAAATCTTGTCCATCTGCATCTAGGGTGTTTTCCCATCCATCATTGCTGTAATCTGTCACCATTAAGGTGTACGTGCCAGCATATTTGGGAGTATAGTAAGGTGCAACAGTCAATGACAGAGCATTTTTGATCGAAATGAATTCTGTCGGGCTCATCCAGACACCTTCTCCATCCAATCCGGGAGATTCGATGAAACTGCCACCATCGAAGATAAGCTGTGCATATGGGGATGTTGTGGCAGACGGATCATATACAGTGGCATCAAGCAGTGTCCCCAGGTTAATATATGGAGAAGCTGGCAATGCCAGGTAATCAATCAATCTATCGCTCCCAACAATGAAATCTTTTCCATCTCCAAATATATCAACCTGGTCTGGCAGTAACAAGAACATGTCAAGGTTGGGATATAAGGGAGCACTTCCTACCTGTTCGAGGTTGTTCCAATCCAAAATAACTTGCATTGCAGTGGTGGGCGCCAGACTTACGGAGCTGTATGCATCATAGATCAGTTGACCTTGCCTGTAGAGAGGGTCACTCTGGTTCAGGGTGAGCTCATCAAACGTCTGCGAACCAGTGGTGTAACTGGTCCGGCTGACCTGTAAGCGGTATAGGCTGCCTGGGTCCTGCCGGATAGGTAGGTTGATCAACACAACATGCGAACTGGTTTTAGTAGTGATCGCCCTAGCCCGCTGGACAAATGTTGTACCAGTCGTGTTTTCCATCGCCATTACTGTTGAGTTCATCAGGGGCAGCCCTGTCGTGGCATCTTTCACTTCGGCAAACAAAGCACCTCGTTCCATCGCTGCAGCAATGTTCAAATACCGGGTGTCAGTCATATCCTGAGTTGCACCAAATGTCCCTCCGCTGACCGGCCAGCAGAAAGGCGCCATAATGATGTCTGCATTGCCATCTCCATCACTATCGAATGGTACCCCGTAACTGATATCATTTCCACCAAAGGAAAAGTTCGTCAGGTTCCTGTATCCGCTGGCTGCATTCGCAACCGTCGGATCAACCGCCCGTTTCAGATCACTGCTGTATAGGGGATCAGTAAGTCGGCTTTTCATAGCTGCCGCAGTCTGAGTGGTCATAATACTCCATACACGGGCTGCACCACCTGAAACAAATGCCGCTGCAGCCGACGAACCACTCAGATATTCATATCCTGATGCCATCCCTTCATAGTAGTTGCCATAGAACCCATAACTAACAGGAGTAGCAGAATATATATCTTCTCCTGGAGCCACCAGGCTCACCCAGCTTCCATAATTGGAACCCTGAATACTCCCATCTTCAAGCAATTGCCCCGTGGCACATTGTTCTGTCGAGTATAGCTCATTCGTATCAATATCACGTGCTCCATCTGTATCCACCCAGATCTTATACCCCAGGGCGCTTGGGGCACGACCTGCTGCCACAGAGATCAGACTTTCATCAAGCACATTCGGCTGACCATATGGAGCAAGAGTATCGTCATCAGCCCAGGCCGCCGGGTAAACAAGCGCACTGGTAGATTCATTCCCTGCTGCTGCCACCAGTAATTTCCCTTTCTGACTGGCGTAAACCAGTGCGTTGTACTGTAGTGCATCCGGAGCAGAATTGCCAAAACTCATGTTGATGATCTTAACATAGGAATTATTTGCACAATACCGAATCCCGGCGGCGATACTAAAAGAGGTGCCATATCCCTGGGCATTAAGCACTTTTACCGCCAGGATTGTTCCATTTGAAACTCCTATACCTGTTTCTGATGTGCTGGTGTTGTTATTGGCTTTGGCAACCATGATCCCAGCCATATGAGTACCATGTCCGTTATCATCTGCAGAGTTGGTATCGGAATTAGCAAAATCATACCCGTTCACTACCTTGCCGCTTAAGTCTGGATGCCTGAGGTCAACCCCTGTATCAAGCAAACAAATACGCGGACTGGCATTTGCATTCGTCCAGATGAGATCAGCCTGCACTGCATCCCATCCCCATTCTCTACCAGTGCCAAGCTCAGTGGGAAAAGCTGGCAATGATTTATATGTGGTTCCAGATTTCACAGAGCGGCGTAATCCGTTCACCTCATTCCAGGAGAGGGTTTTTATTAGACCACCTTCTGCACCGACTTGATACCCATCTGTGACCAGTGGCTCACCCAGGCTCTGACTTAATATTTCTGGTATCCAATAGATGTAATTTGGTTGTGCTTCCTCCACCTGCTTTGAGGTAGAAATTTTTTCCACCAGAGCATTCACATCCGACTCTGGGTTGAAGCTGAGAAGAGCACTGTTTCCACTCTTGCTGGCAACGGTTCCGTCCAAAGCTTCTGCCAGGGCGGTGGCACTGATATCGTATGCACTGGCTGTTAACCCGGCTGTGAAGGTGACGATCACCTCTCCCGGCACATAGAGATCATTTCGTGTGATATCCTCTTGCGAAGATTGAGCAACGACCTTCTGACCCGGGAATAGTGTAATAACAAGCATAAAAATTATGAATAATTTCGCCCAGTGGTTTCTCATAAGGTACACTCCTTATATTTCAGCCTTCACTGTAGTTAGCATCTTCAGACAGAACTTCAATTCAGGGTTTTACAGGAATTCCTGAATAATCTTCACCCAGTAAAGTGAAGCCGTTCAATTCCAGATTCCTTTGTATTCGAACCAGAACTACAACCGGTGCACCAGAAACGATCTCCACCGTTCCAGAAAATCCACCTCTGGTAGGGTCCACCACAAGGGCACTGTTGGGGTCTGTTGTTATACTGGCAAACGCGAGAAGCGGACTTTCATCGTTTGCGATCTGTTGAGATTGCAATAAACTGCCGTCTTCAGCATAATAATTGACCGTGATATCGCTCTGTACTCCATCACTTGCATTTTGAATGATGAAACTGGCATGATCGCCATTTTCTCGACTGGAATATTCTGCATAAGGGATCGCTACCCGGTAATAGCCACCCGACTGATATCCCAACCCCATTCTGGGTTGAGCAGTGAACGCAGTTAACAACCCGGTAGTAGTGATCACCCTTGTCACTGCAGAAATGGGCTGGGTACTGCGAATGACTGCTGAACCCTCTACTCCGCCCATTTCTGCAAGGTCGCATGTGTTCATGAAGATTTTTGCACCTGGCTGTATGGTAACCGAAGTTTGCTGACCCAATAACTGCCCTGCATTATCATAATATGAAATGGATACAGAAGCAGCAGAGCTCCCGGCATTTTGCACATCAAATTGACTGGTCAATTCACCATCGCCCCACTGACAGGCTGCTTGCGGAGAATAAAGCTCAGTGGTAGTACCTGCACTACCCTCGTAGGAGAAAGCATGGAATCCATTCGCATGTGTCTGGTCTACTGAAGCGACGATGCGAGCAGAACCATAGGGGCTTTGGTTGAATACAGCTTGAATGACCAGGCTACCATCAAATTCCGGAGGGAAACCGGCAAACTCTTCTCCTGATGCGCGAATCTGCACACTTGCCTGCCCAGGAATTACGCGGTCATTTAGTATCAAGATGGCTTCACTTCCATCATCAGGATAATAAGTCATATCCACACGAATAGGGGTTGGTTCAATATTCTGAATGCCAACTACCGGATCGAATGCTGGTGTTCGTTGAAAAAGGGGAATGAAAAACTTGCCCGTACCTGCTTGGTCGCTTGTAAATGAAGCAGAAAGCAACGGGCTGAAAGCATCTCGGCTGGGTCCCGCTTTAAGGATTACTGCTAATAAAGGAAGACTTGAACTTACCACAGCTGAACCTTGAAAATCAGCTTCCAGGCTGGCGTCTTTCATGTAGAATTTTCCTGAACCATGAGCGGGAATTGTAAGGGGAGTAGTCGCGACGTCACTGCCATCGGTGCGGTAATATACAACATTGAGCTGTGCACTGGAGGAATTCGGATTGTAGTAATGAATTACAGATGACCAGGCTGAGCCAAAGAGCGCGGTAGCTTGAACGGTCGGAAGAGAAGATCCACCAACAAGAAAGATGAAGGCGATGAACCAAGACAATATTCTGCGCAAGGTTCAAACCCCATTCAGGAATCTGATAAGAAAGATTCGGGTCATCCTATCAGGATAGAAGATTTACCGAAAAAAGGCAAGGGTTAAGAACTTACCAGAAATGAAAACCTAAAAAACAGGTTAATTTATCTAAATATACTTCTGGTCTTCAGGTCCTGCAGGGGTACGTTCGTCGATAATTTCCACATGCGGGGCGGCTATCTTCATTAAATTAAAGAATTTATCTAACCAATTCTGCCCGCCGGCTGCGCTGTGTTCTATGGTTATTTCGCCAAAATTCCCTTTTAAGCGAACAAAGGTTTGCATCATACTCATCGAAGAAACAAAGGTCTGTTTTGCATAGGTATAGATCACTGCCTGCGAAACTGCCTGCCAGGGGAGAAATTGCCGGATCCATAACAACCCGCGTTGAGAATACCCATTTTCATCCATCCGTTTTTCGATGGCTCCAGCTGCATAGGAAATACAAGCCAAAGCAATAGGCAGCCAGAAAGCCATTGAACATATCATGGTAACTTTTTGATTTTGGATATAGGACACAAGATTATAAATACTCCACCCCAATAAGCCTGCACCAATAATTCCCAATAAAATTCGTGGCATCCGCGTAGGTTTGATAACAATCATGGAATTAATCCTCTATGGAAATATTTTTCACCGCAAGACAGCGTTGATTCTAACAGAAACATGGAGAATTATGCGTTCCTAAAAAGGATTCTTACAATTCTTAAATACTTTTTGGATTACGACGAATAAAATGGAGAAATTTTGTTATAGAACCTTGACAGGTTGTTCACTCTTCTCTATACTCACTGAGTGAGTATGAATTTATCGCCCGAGTTTGTTTTATTAGGATTACTATACGACCATCCCAGGCACGGATATGAGCTTCACCTGGTCGTTCAACGGGAATTTGGTCATGTCTGGTACATCAGCCAGAGCCAGGTATACAACATCATTAATCGATTAACCAACCAGGGCTTTTTGGAAACAGAACGATTACCCGGAGAAGGCACTCCTGAGCGCACACTCTTACACCTTACTGAAAAAGGGAAAGCCCATTTTGAAAACTGGTTAAAAACACCTACTCGTGCTGGAACACAAGCTATCCGGGTCGAATTTGTCACACGGGTGGCATTTGCCCGTGAAAAGTTCCCACAACTGCTTCCTTCCATCCTTTCCGATCAGAAAAACCTGGTACGAGATCAAATTAAAAAACTTGAAGATCAATATGCAGCCTTAAAGGATGATTCTATGGCCGATCAGATTGCGATGGAGCTGCGAATTCGTTCTCTTAAAGATATTTTGAAATGGATAACGGAACTATCCACCAGATACGCATAGAAATGCATGTAAAGGAGAAAGAACCATGGAGAAGTTTTCAAAGAAGATTTTATTTGTTTTCATCGCTACTTTGCTGGTATTGAGTGCCTGCGTACCATCTAGCACCCCAACAGCAGAGATCATTCCGATCACGGTTACTGTACCTCCTCAAAATGAGGTGGTTAAACCTGTTACTCTAACCGAAGAAACGTCATCTGCCCCGATCACAACCACTGATGCACTTGGCCGCACCGTAACGCTGGAGAAAGTACCAGAAAGGATCGTCATCGCTGGCAAAGCTGTAATCATGCTTACGGATGCTGTATATCTTTTTCCTGATATTGGAAACCGGGTAGTTGGTGTATCCAATCTAAACCAAGGCCATGGTGATTTTATTGGAGCAATCGATCCCACCTTTGGAGAAAAAGAAAAACTTGCCAATGACATAGGGCCCGAACAAATTGCTGCTCTACAACCAGATCTTGTCATTTTGAAAAGCAGTATGGCTGAAAAGCTAGGCAGTCCGCTTGAAACCCAGGGCATTCCTGTAATCTATCTGGATTTTGAAACCCCTGAACAATACCAGCGCGATCTTGCAACACTGGGTCAGGTTTTCCAAAATGATACCCGGGCACAAGAATTGGCCGCTTATTTCAGTGATGTGGCTGCCAAAGTCTCTTCTGCCACAGCAGGGATGGATGATACGCAAAAACCAAGGGTTTTATTACTGTATTACAGCACTAAAGATGGGAATGTAGCCTTTAATGTGGCACCAGAATCCTACATTCAAACGTACATGGTTCAGACTGCAGGTGGTATTCCGGTATGGCTGGATATCGAACTGGATACCGGTTGGACCAAAGTGAACCTGGAGCAAATAGCTGCCTGGGATCCTGATCAGATTTTTGTAGTTACATATACCGAAAATACTGTCGAGATCGTAGATAATCTGAAAGAAGATCCTAACTGGCAGGCATTGAAAGCTGTTGCAAATAACCAGATTTATGCTTTTCCTGCTGATTTTTACTCCTGGGATCAGCCAGATGTCCGCTGGATACTAGGGTTGAAGTGGCTTGCCACAAAAATACAACCCGATCTCTGGAGCAGTGTAGATATGCTGCAAGAGACTAAAACTTTTTACCAAACCCTTTATGGAATAGATGAGGCCATTTTTAATAGCCAGGTGTCTCCACTCTTGACGGGTATCGAATGAAGTTGCATCACCCAAATCGTATCCTATGGATGTTGGCAATCGGGTTGGTGATCGTCTTTGCACTCAGCTTGCTGGTAGGGCGATATCCCCAACCCGGCATTGCTCTTCCCTGGGATCTCGTAGAAGATAAGATAGCAATACGCCTTCTGCTGAATTTACGCCTTCCACGTTTACTGGTAGGTGTGCTGCTTGGCGCTGCCCTTTCTGCAGCAGGTGCAGCTTTTCAAATGCTCTTTACTAATCCCCTAGTGGAACCTGGCTTTTTGGGAGTCACACAGGGGGCTTCCTTTGGAGCTGCCATGGCAATCATCTTTATGGGAAATGTTGCCTGGCTGGTACAGGGATCAGCAGTGGTATTTGCGATGGCAGGATTGCTACTTTCCTACCTTCTTGCTCGCAAGGTACGTTTTGGCGGCTGGGTACTCCGTCTGGTGTTGGCAGGTATAGCAGTTTCAGCATTCTTTTCTTCTGGTGTGGGTATTTTAAAATATCTGGCAGACCCTTTGAGACAGCTTCCAGAAATCACTTTCTGGCTGTTAGGTGGATTATGGAGTGTGGAGTGGAAAGACTTATTGACTATCCTTCCCCTGGTGTTGATCGGATTGTATGTTCTTTTTCGCATGCGCTGGCGCTTGAATCTACTTTCGCTTGAAGACGAAGTAGCTTTTTCACTCGGTACCACCCCACAGCGTGAACGAGCCCTGGTGTTGGTAGCTGGGGTAGCTGCTGTGGCGGCTGTCATCTCTGTCAGTGGGATGGTCAGTTGGGTTGGCTTGCTGGTACCGCACCTGGCAAGACGCATATTTGGAGCAGATGGAAGATACATTTTGCCCGCTTCAATGCTGATTGGGGCGTCATTTACAATAATTTGTGATGATTTTGGTCGTACCTTATTGGCTGGTGAAATACCTTTGGGGATATTGACTTCATTATTAGGCGCAATGGCATTTATGTTCTTGATGATGGCGCGCAGGATCAAAGTGCAGCGATGAGTACACCCATCCTTGAATTTGATCATGTGGATTTCCGATATCACAATACGACAAGGCTTGTGCTGAATGATTTTTCTCTTTCCTTGCCTGAAGGAACGGTATCTGCAATACTTGGTCCTAATGGCAGTGGAAAAACCACGCTGATGCGGCTGGCATACGGTAAAGAGCAACCCCTTCATGGTTCTATCCGTGTAAATGGCAGAGAATTAAAGGAGTACACACGCCGCGAGTTGGGTCAGTGGATAGGGCTGGTTCCACAAAATGAATACCTGCATTATGATTACACTTTACTCGAATACATTGTTCTCGGGAGAGCACCTTATCTGGAACCGCTCGCAATGCCCGGAGAAAATGATTTTTCGATTGCCAGCCAGGCATTGGTTCGAGTTGGGCTGGGCAAGATGCAGTATCGCCCGGTAACCAGCTTAAGTGGGGGAGAGCTTCAGCTCGCGTTGGTTGCACGCGCTTTGACCCAACAGCCTAAGCTGATGTTGCTGGATGAACCTACCTCACACCTTGACCTGGCAAACAAGCGAAAGTTAATCGACATTCTACGTGAACTTGCAGGGCAGGGTATGACCATCATCTTTACCACTCATGAGCCCGAAGCTGCTGCAAGTATTGCCAGTCATCTGGTATTAATGAGGCTTGGCAGGGTTCAATATAGCGGCACTTTGAATGAAGGATTAACAAACGAACAATTAACTTCAGCATATGGCGTGCCAGTTCGAGTGATCAAGGTGGATGGATTGAAGGTAGTAACATGGCAATAAATGCCCCACTGTTAACGATCATTACAGGAGAACGTGGGGCAGGAAAAACCAACGTTTGCCAGGTATTAATAGGGTTGGCAAGACAGCGAGGTCTTCATGTTGAGGGGGTAATATCTCCTGCAATAATTGTTAATGGAATGAAAACAGGTATCCTGGTAGAAAATGTCGCCACAAGGGAGCAAAGAAAACTGGCTTGTTTGAACGAAACCCATTCTCAAGGAGATCTGCAAACCAGCCATTGGGTTTTTGATCCCGATGCTATGGCATGGGGCAGCCAGATCCTGGATCAAAGCGGGGATTGCGACTTACTGGTTGTGGACGAGCTAGGTCCTTTGGAATTGGAGCATCAACGAGGATGGGTGGAAGGGATCACGGCAATCAATAGAATGAATTACCGTATGGGAGTAGTAGTGATTCGCCCTGAATTGCTAGAAAAAGCGAAAGATCTCTGGCCAAAGGCTGAAGTTTTTACAGTTACAGGAGAAATTCACTCGGAGAGATCACTACGATATAGTGATCTTACGAACAAAGGTGATATCTCTTCCCTTTTTATTCTTTTCTATCGCCAATTTCAATGATAATCTATCAGGTAGAAATTCCTCTCTTTTCGCTTATGGTAGAATGAACAATACAAATTACTATAGTACCCATCCCTTAAGAAAGGTGAAATTTCATGGCAAAATACACACAAAGTAAATGGGAATTGACTGATCTTTTTCCTGCTATCGATTCCCCCGAATTAAAACAGGCAATAAAATCTCTGGAAGAAAAAGTAGATGTTTTTGTAAATTACCGCTCAAGCCTCACCAGTGACATTACTGGTGATAAATTCATGGAAATTGTCCATGAAATGGATACGATCAACGATCAGGGCTCACGCATTTACGCTTTTGCGGAGCTGAGTTTTAATGAAGATACACAGAGTCAGGCAGCACAAGGATTTCTACAACAAGTCCAGCAGTTAGTTTCTGAACTTCAGAATAAAACCCTTTTCTTCGATCTCTGGTGGAAAGCCCTGGATGATGACACTGCAAAACGCCTGCTGGAATTTACAGGAGATTATCGCTATTATTTTGAAGCCCTGCGGAATTTTAAGAAATACACACTGAGTGAGCCTGAAGAAAAAATTATCAACACGAAAAACGTTACGGGTTTCAACGCTCTCAACCTGATCTACGATTCCATCACCAATCGATACACTTTTAAAATGAAGATCGGTCGAAAAACACTCGACCTAACACGCGGGGAGTTAATGATCTACGCCCGTGACCCGGATCCAGCGCTTCGCGAAGCTGCTTATAAGGAGTTGTACCGGGTTTATGGGAATGATGGGACGATCCTTGGGCAAATCTACCAGACCATTGCACGCGATTGGAGCAATGAAAACGTTAAAATGCGCGGGTATGCTCAACCTATATCCAGTCGAAATCAAACGAATGATATCCCTGATGCGGTTGTTGACACATTGCTGGATGTTTGTAAAAAGAACGCCAGCGTTTTTCAGCGGTTCTTTAAAGTAAAAGCAAAATTGCTAGGCGTGGAGAAATTGCGCCGCTATGACATCTATGCCCCCGTCAGTAAGTCGAACAAGAAATACCCATACAACAAAGCAGCCAAAATGATCTTCGAATCCTTTTCTGAATTCGACCCACGGTTTGCAAAATTGGCAAAGCGTGTGTTGGATCAGAATCATCTCGACAGCGAAGTTCGAAAAGGTAAACGCGATGGCGCATTCTGCCTTACCGTTGTTCCCAGCCTGACCCCATGGGTTTTATGCAACTACCAGGGTCGAGCTGATGATGTTGCAACCATGGCACATGAACTTGGACATGCCATCCATGCTATGCTGGCAGAGCACCATACCGTGTTTACCCAGCAAGCCTGCCTGCCTCTAGCTGAAACCGCATCCACTTTTGGTGAGATGATGCTGGTTGATAAGATGTTAAAAGAAGAGCCCGATAATGCGGTTCAGCGGGATATTATCTTCCGTCAATTGGACGATGCCTACGCAACCATCACCCGCCAAGCATTCTTTGCCATGTTCGAGCGTCAGGCGTTTGAGATGATCAACAAAGATGCTTCGGTTGATCAATTATCTGATGCCTATCTCGAAAACCTAAAAGTCCAGTTTGGTGATGCGGTTGATGTCTCTGATGAATTCCGCTGGGAATGGGTAAGCATTCCGCATATTTATAACTACCCATTCTATGTATATGCCTACAGTTTTGGACAATTACTGGTATTTTCTCTCTACCAGCAATATAAACAGGAAGGAGAATCCTTCAAACCGCGCTATATTGAGCTGCTGTCTGCAGGTAGTTCAAAAGCACCGGTAAAGATCCTGTCGGAAGCGGGAATTGATGTTTATCAACCATCATTCTGGCAAGGTGGTTTCGATGTGATCTCCGGAATGGTCAAGCAGTTGGAGCAACAGGCTTGAAGTTGAGGTTTATGGGTTTCTAAAATAACTGTGCACCCTTGATCGTGGAAGTTCCAAATCAAGGGTGCTGCTGAATTTGACTATCATAGAAAGGTCTCTTCATGTATTTTGCGATTGAAGGTGTTATTGGCGTTGGAAAAACAACCCTGGCTCGCTTACTGCAGCCATCTTTTGAATCGAATGTGCTATTGGAGGTGTTCGAGGAAAATCCTTTTTTGAGTGATTTTTATGCCGACCGCCAGCGTTATGCTTTTCAAACACAAATATTCTTTCTTCTCAGCCGCTACCGCCAACAAAGCGCTGCTGTACCCAGCATGTTAGCCACTGGTAAACATCTCATTAGTGATTACACATTCGAAAAAGACAGTTTGTTCGCCCGGATCAACCTGGTAGGGGATGAACTGCAGATGTATTATCGGGTTCATGAGGCATTGGGAGAGAAGATCCAGCGCCCCGACCTTCTGGTTTACTTGCGGGCAGATACTGATGTGCTTATGGCACGTATTGCACAGCGTGACCGTCCCTATGAACGACAAATGCAGCGTGATTACATTAATCAATTAAATCTGGCTTATGATACTTTTTTTCTAGAAGAAAAGGATCATCCGAGCCCGGTACTGGTGATCGATACCAACCATCTTGATTTTGTAAACCGCCCCGAAGACTTGCGTAAAGTAGACTATCGAATTCGCCAGGCGTTGCAATTACCGCCATTTCAACCTGAGCTGCCTTTGGATTAATTTATTTCAAGGGAATGTGATGAAACTGACAAAGGATTTACTGATCCGGTTTGCAAAAAATCATGTAGCAGAAAGATTACAAGATAAGCCACGCCCAATCTGCATTTATCTCACTGGCTCATTATGCACTGATGATTTTTTGCTAGGTGGGACAACAGATATCGACTTGATCTTTATTCATAATATTCAACCCTTTGCAGATCGGGAATTGATTCCTGTGACACCCGATGTTCACCTGGATATCTGGCATTATGATGTCACCCTTTTCAACCAGCCACGTGTACTTCGTAAGGATGCCTGGATCGGCAGTTTTATGTGCGAAAATCCTCTGGTTTTGCACGATGCCGGGCATTGGTTCGAATTTACTCAGGCCAGTGCATGTGCTCTTTTCTACCGACCTGAGAATTGCCTATCACGGGCTCAACCATTTATAAATTCTGCACGCCAACGATGGATGGAATGTTATTCAGGATCACATAAACCTGGTGTATTCACATTACGCACATATTTACGCAGTATCGAAGATGCTGCAAATGCACTTTCCTGTCTAACCAGTGTTCCTCTTAGCGAAAGGAGAATGGTCCAGCAGTTCTCAAAGAGGGCTCAGGCTGTAGGGAAGCCAGCCCTGACAGACATGCTGATCGGGTTAATAACCTCATCAATTTTAAATGATGAAAGATCGTTTACCTGGCTGCAAACATTACAAGATACTCTTTCGCAAGTGGAAAAACTTTCCAATTGCCCAATACAACTTTCTTCTCCCAGACAGCCTTATTTGCTTCGTGCTGCGAAATCTATGGCAGAAAGTTCACCCGCAAATGCATTATGGATCATTCTGAAAACCTGGACAGAAGCTGTGGTTTTCCTTTCTTCAGAAACTCAAGCTTTCCAAAAGTGGGAAAGTATGGTTCAGGATTTGGAATTATCGCCAGAGTTCTATAATGATAGATTCGAGCAGCTTGATCTTTTCCTTGAAGAAATTGAAGCGTATTTTGACCTTTTCAAAGCTCAAAATAGCCTTACTACTGACTGACTCTTTTGATTCTGTTGTAAATTCTTTGGAAACCTGTGGATAAGTCTCGATTTTCTGTGGATAAGTTTCCTTATCTGTGGATAAATGTAGAAAATCTTCTGGATAAGTTCTCTTAAACCATCAAAAAGAACCCGAATATACAGGTTTGAATTATTCTTAAGGCTGTATATGGGAGATGAGGATAAAGCTGTGGAAAGATGGATAAGTTATTCTTATCCATCCACAAATTTTCCCAGATGAGATGGGGATAAAAAAAGAAAAATTACCCTTATATACAGGTTTCAATTTGGATAATGCACACATATGCTGGTTTTTCTACTAAAAAGCATCCTTATCCCCTTTTCCACAGGCTCTATTACTATTACTAATTTAATTAACTAATAAAGAAATGGAATTGTGGAGAATAAAGAATACCTTAAAATTATATGAAAACTGAGGCTTGAAATGGTCATATGATTCTTGTACAATCAATTTGTCATTAGGTATTATTTTATCCCCAATCTTTGTTTCGGCATTTTTGAAGTGCATTTCTAAAATCAACGTAGTAGGGAGATGTAAGATGGACGTCATAAAAGTCAAGGCAAACTCCCGTACAGCTGCCGTAGCTGGGGCAATCGCTGGAGTAATCCGCGAGCATAAACATGCCGATGTACAGGCAATTGGTGCTGGAGCTGTAAACCAGGCTGTCAAGGCTTTAGTTCTGGCTAAAGGCTATTTAGCCGAAGAAGACATCCATGTTGTCTGCATTCCTGAATTTGTGGATGTCGAAATAGAAGGAAAAGTTCGAACGGCTATTAAATTGGTGGTTGAACCCCGTTAGTTTTTATTGCAGGAGAAACAGTCGCTCTTTATTAATACGGGTGATCTCTATTTACATGAAAAAATTTATGCAACCTCATCGTCAGAAAAGATAACTTCTTCTTTTCCGGTAAGTTTTTGTTGCACTTTTTGAACAACCAGATCAAAATGCCTGGATTGCTTTACATAATCCAGGTTATCTGCTGGAACGGTTAATACTGGGCATAGGGTAAATCCATCTATCCAGGTGGTATATAGCTGGTTCAATTGTTCGAGGTACACGCTGCTTATAGTTCGTTCATAATCACGGCTGCGAAGAGAAATGCGTTTGATTAAAGTATCAACAGATGCCTTTAGATAGATGACCAGATCTGGAGGTGGGAGAAGGCTGGCAGTAGCATGGTATAGCGTGTTATAAGTTTCATAATCGCGCTGACTTAAATGACCTTGAAGAAAGAGGTTATGTGCAAAAACCTCTGCATCTTCATAAATAGAACGATCCTGGATTGCAGAAGAAGGAAAACGTAAGACTTCCTGATGGAGGATCAGGCGATGTGAAAGAAAGAAAACTTGTGAATGAAATCCCCATGTGTCCATCTCCCGGTAGAAATCTGGCAGATAGGGATTTTCAGTTACAGGTTCATAAAAAGGTTGAAACCCTAACCGTTCGCTTAGCATTTGAACCAGGGTTGACTTGCCTACTCCAATATTTCCTGCCACAACTACAAATTTTTTAGGCATTGGTTTCCTCCTGGTATTGAATGGTTTATTGTGACAAAATATTATCGATGACTTTTTGAAATTCTTCGAATGGTTGAGCGCCTACTAAGCGGTATCCGTTCACAAAAAATGTAGGAGTGCCTTGAACGCCTATCATTCCAGCAAATTCCATATCTTGTTGGATTTCTGTCTGAATATCTACTCGCTTTTGACATTGTGTAAATGAATCCAGATTCATATTCAACTGCATGGCAAATGCTTCATATGCAAGTGAACTGAGGTCGATTTCTCCCTTATAAATAAGGTCATGATATTCCCAGTACTTGTTTTGTTCACCCGCACAATTTGCAGCGATGGCAGCACTCATGGCATTACTGTGAATCTGGGTGAGAGGGAAGTCTCGAAAGATCAATCGTACTTTGCCATTGTATGCTGCTTCGATCTGTGGCCAGACTTCTTGATGCCATTGCCTGCAAAATGGGCATTCGAAGTCACTGAATTCAACGATAGTAACCGGAGCATCGATTGGCCCTAATGATGGATCATCATTAATTAGGGCTTGAACAAAAAGCTCTTTATCGCTTAAGTTTGGGTTGACTGCAGATTGTCTGCCCCATATGATATATCCAAGGGCAATGCCAGCAGCCAGCATCAAGGCAACCAGTAAATAGTAATTCCAGGTAATAGAAAAACCTGGCTGTTGATCATTTTTTTGCATTTCATCAAAAGGGGAAATGGGATTTTGTTCCATGGCGAGATTATACCATGCAGAGAAAAACCGCTTTTTACCTCAAGCTGAGATCAACTGTTGGCTTTCACATTGTAAGGAAATCGTTATAATGGATTGTACAGAATGGAAGCAAAAAAAGCAGGATCCAATCAATTGTGTAAAATATCTCGTCGAAATGGATTCATTCTTCTTCTTGGGGGAATGTTATGGCTGCTTCTCGCCTGTTCACTTACCCAATCAATAACAGAACCTAATCCAGAGGGTAAACTACCAACGAAAACTCTCACCCCCACGCTGGTTTGGAGAGATCCATACGATTTTTCCACTGAAACTAGCCAGGTTTTACAACAAACACGTACCGTTGCTGCCACTTTAGGCACGTATTACCCCACGGAAACAAAAGGATTGGCATACAATCCTATATTATTAAATACACAGCAGATCACCGGAAGTGGCATGCCAAAAACACCAACACGCACCTGGACAGCCACTTACAAGATCATAAAATACCCTACTCGAACCTCCATCTATTACCGGTCACGGACACCTACAAAAACCTATACCCAACGGGTAAATACTGCAACAGTGACCTTTACGACAACAATAACCCCTACTCCAAGTATCACCAAAACGTCTACAATAACCCCTACTCCAACGGTTACCCAAACTGTAACAGTAACTCATACTCCAACGATTACCAGTACACCGACGCCTTCACCCACTCCAACCGTTACACCTGATTGGGTGATCTATTCCGCTCCCGCGAGTTCTGGTGAGGTCAGAGACATCTGGCTGGAGGGTTTGTATGGAACGGCTTCTTCCATCAGGCAGTTGGTGTACCATTATTCAGATGGCGATAGTATCGTCGGTGATATTTCTCCTGATGGAAATAGCCTTGTCTTTTCAGGTTTGTGTGGTGATCCAGCAGTGGCAGGTTTGTGCTGGCTCGATATCAGCTCTTCTCCCTATCCTGCACCCTTGTTGATGAACTCTCTTCCTGAAGGGCTGAATTCTTCTCCATCTTTTTCTCCTAACGGAAATTGGATGGTTTTCAGCAACGAAAATGCAGGTAATGCTGATCTCTACATGATCGATCTAACAAACCCATCTGCAATACCATTTCAATTAACCAGTGGGGTTGAGATGGACACCCAACCGGATTGGTCCAGCATGGGGATCGTGTTCATTCGTGATGGTGATCCTATGAAAATTGTTTTCGAAGGCGAATTTCCCCCTGTTGAACCTCCCATTCCGCAAAGTATTTTCACAAGCGTAGAAACCGAAGCTGATGTGAGAGTTTCACCGGATGGGAATACTCTGGCATTTTCTCGTCAGGTTGACGGGGATTGGGAAGTATATTTGTTTGATTTCACTTCTTCAACACAAACCATGTTGACCAATAACCGGTCGGATGATTGCCAGCCAGCGTGGTCACCGGATGGTGACAAAATTCTCTTTATTTCCGATCGCGATGTAACTGGCGTTTTTCAGCTATACCTCATGAACAATACAGGGGAAGATCAACTTCGTGTGCTGAACAATCTGATAAATGAAAACTCTCCGCTCTGGTTGCCATGATTCTGGTAAAATACCCCTTCGTATTACGAGGTGATCATGACAGAATTATGGCTTATCAGGCACGGGCAAACAGATTGGAATACTGAGGGAAGGATACAGGGATCGATCGATCAACCCTTGAATGAATGTGGAATCGATCAGGTAAAAAAACTGGCGGCTAAGCTGAATGGGAACGAATTTGCAGCAGTGTATTCCAGTCCAGCGATCCGAGCCTTTCAAACAGCAGCAATTCTGATGGAAGGTAGAGATATTCAGATTCAATGTGATGATAGATTGAAAGAGATCAATCTGGGTATTTGGGAAGGGCTAACCTGGCAAGAAGTGAAAAAAGAATATCCTGAGCTTTTAAGGAAAAGAGAAGCTGATCCCGAAAGGGTTGCTCCTCCTGGCTCAGAGAATTTTCGCGAACTGGCAGAACGCATGATCGCCGCAGTGAATGACATAGCTGCCGCTCACCCCGATGAACGAGTACTGGTGGTTTCCCATGGTATGACGATCGCATCCTTGATCTGCACGATTCACGGTATTCCTTTAAAACAGGCATATGATCATGTACCAAACAATGCAACCCCTGTTGTACTCCCCTGGAAGAGCAACTTTACGATTGGTTAACAACCTGAAAAATCAGCTTCAGAATATGTTACAGTAGACCTGTGGAAACCTTATCGAAAGTTTGACATATTTTGAAGAAGATATTACTGACTTTCATTTTATTGTTATTCCTGTCATCAGTCCTCATTGCTCCTGAAGCCGCGCAAGCTCAGTCTGCGCAAATTCCTGAACTGATCATCCCTGGGCCTGTGGTGGAATCCATGGAAATTGTCATGGACCCGATGGTTTCTCGCAGCCAGCAGGTTTATATTGACTATTCAGTTATTGAATTTGCTGCAGAACAGGAACAAAGCCAGATACATGCACAGCTCTTTTTCGATGCGGAATATCTGATCGACCTTACCTCCAGGGATTTTTCTGAAGATGGAGGGGTGGTGTTGACCGGAAAGGTCAGTGGCATTCCCGAAAGTGAAGTATATCTTTCGTTAGTGGGGGATAGTCTTTATGGAAAGATCAGTCTGCCTGATGCCACCTACATCATCAAACCTGTAGATCAGGAGCTGCATATGGTACAACAGGTGAGCCTGACAGGTCTCCCTGCACAACTTCCCAGTTTATCACCAGATGTGCTTTCTCCAATTTCGGGGATGGCAACCGGAGATGATGATGGCGGGCAGATTGATGTAATGGTAGTTTATACCCCGGCTGCCAGATATGCTGCCGGAGGTACCAATGCTATTCAATCTTTGATCAATCTGGTGATGAACGAAATCAATGAAGGGTATGCGAATAGCAATATTGTTCAACGTATCAATCTGGTAAATACCAGCGAAATCTCCTATGATGAAAGCTTCTATGATTGGAATACGATATTGAATCACCTGACAAAGAGTGATAATGTCATTGATCAGGTACATACCTGGCGCAATACCTATAAGGCAGATCTGGTGGTCATGCTAATTGATAAGGGAGGGTATTGTGGATTGGGATGGTTGATGGATTCCAATTTTGCCAGTGGAGATTATGATTTCTCGCCATACGGCTTCAGTGTCGTTGCAGTGGATTGCGAGCCAGGTGGTTATACCATGTCGCATGAAATGGGTCATAATATGGGTGCACAGCATGACCGAGAAACTGCTGGAGGGTCGAAAGGAGCTTTTTCTTACTCTTTTGGAAAAAGAGAAGATGGATATTATTACACTATTATGGCGTATGCATGCAAGAATACGCCATGTACCGGTATTAATTTCTTCTCCAACCCTGCTGTGTATTATGATGGTTGGCGTACCGGTGAACCAGTGAACGCCGCTGATTCAGCCGACAATCACCTGACTTTGAATAACACCAGAGTACTTGTTGCCAATTTTAAAGATGGACCGGGTCCAATGGCACCTGAAAGTCTGACAGTCACATCTTCTACGCGAGAGAGCATTCAACTTGGGTGGGCAGATACCAGTAACAATGAAATTGGATTTAAAGTCGAACGTGCAACCCCTACAGGAAATTTCACTGAGATTGGCGTGACTGCAGCGAATGCAATCAGCTTTAACAACACCAGCCTGACCTGTGACACCACTTACCTGTACCGAGTCAGGGCATACAACCATAATGGATCATCTGCATATTCCAATGTGATCACAGCTTCAACCAAACCTTGTCTGGAACCACCTACCAATCTACAGGCTACAGCAACCTCGACGACCTCCATTAAATTGACCTGGACTGATGCCAGTGATAATGAAAATGGGTTCAGGATTGAGCGGGCGCTTTCCGGTAGTACAAGTTGGACACAGATTGCTCAGGTCGCAGCTAACACCAGCACCTACACCAATACAGGATTGACCTGCAGTTCAACCTACCAGTATCGGGTGTTTGCTTATGATGCGATTGGTGATTCAATGCCAAGTAATATTGCCAGTGAAAATACTGTGGTTTGTGCACCAAGCAGCTTAACCCTCACACCAATGTCACAAAAAAGGCTGCGTCTTACCTGGGTAGATAATAGTCCGAATGAAGATGGTTTTCGAGTACTACGATGGAATGGTTCTTCGTGGACGCAGATTGGCCAGGTAGGCAGTAATGTTACAAGTTTCGAAGATTACCCATTGTCTTGTAGTACAAGTTATCAGTATCGAGTTCTGGCATTTGTAACCGCACGTGATACCGATTGGTCTTCGCTCTACCAGTATTCGTCTGCCTCTGGCAGTACAAAAACCTGTGGAGTGCCTCCTCAAGTGACTGGTCTGCTTGCAGCAGCGCGCTCAATCTCATCCATTCAGTTGTCTTGGAATGATATTCTGGATGATGAGACTTCTTACCGCATTGAACGCTCACCAAACGGGAGTTCTGATTGGACATTGGTTGGTACCACCCAGGCAGACATGATCACTTTTGTGAATTATGAGTTGACTAACGGTACTACTTACTATTACAGGGTGGCAGGTGTGAATTCTTATGGCACAGGAACATTCAGTACTGTTTCCAGCGCTGCAACCTTCAGTAGCGGGTTGTTCATACCCATCATCAACCCATAAGAGTATACTTTTCACAAGCGTGTATAGACAATCTCATCAATAATTTCCAACTTATAGTACAATGCCTAATCAAACATTTCGGAGAAGGAAATAATGAACGAATTAAAAGAGCGTATCCTCTCTAAAGGTCAAAACCTGGGTGGAGGTATCCTGAAGGTAGATAGTTTCATCAATCACCAGGTTGATCCAATTCTCATGGAAGCCTGTGGAAAAGAACTTGCCCAACGCTTTGCTAATGTTGGAGCAACCAAGGTTCTTACTGCTGAAATTTCTGGAATTGCTCCAGCGCTTATGACTGCGAAGTTCCTGAATTTACCGGTAGTTTATGCCCGTAAAAGTAAACCTGTTACTATGCCCGACCAGGTTTATCTTACCCTGGCTCCTTCTCACACGAAAAAACGTATGGTAGAGCTTATTGTCTCTCCTGAATATCTAAAAAGAGGAGAAAAAGTACTGATCATTGATGATTTTCTTGCTTCAGGTGCCACGATATTAGGATTGGTACAATTGGCAACCACAGCAGGCGCTAAAATGGTAGGAGTAGGTACTCTCATTGAAAAGACTTTCGAAGGTGGACGAGAAGCTCTTGCCTATCTTAAAATTCCGATCGAATCATTGGTGACCATCACTTCTCTGGATGATGGTAAGATCGAAATTGCTGATTAACCCGAAAATGTAGCCAGCATGTCCAGACCTGATGCAATAGCAATTTTAGATTTTGGTTCTCAGTATAGCCAGTTGATTGCACGGCGTGTGCGTGAACTGCAGGTGTATTGCGAATTATTCCCCTGGAACACGGATCAAATCAAAGTGCTTTCTATCCAGCCACAGGCGTTCATCCTTTCCGGTGGACCTGCCTCTGTATACGAAAAGGATGCACCATACTTACCTTCATATGTTCTGGAGAGTGGACTGCCTATATTGGGTATTTGCTACGGCATGCAAGCCTTGACGCAGGCATTGGGTGGCACAGTAGCTGCTTCGGGTAAACGTGAGTATGGTCTGGCTGAGATCCATGTCAATAAACAAAATCCGTTGATTGTGGAAAAGGAATTACAGGTCTGGATGTCGCACGGTGACCGGATTGAGTCAGTACCATCCGGCTTTACCATCCTGGCAGGAAGCAGTCACAGCCCGATCGCTGCCATGGGTGACGAGGTGAGGAAATATTATGGTTTGCAGTTCCATCCGGAAGTAAAGCATACACAGCACGGGACGCAGATACTGGAGCATTTTGTATTGAGTATTTGTGGACTGAACCAGCAGTGGACACCGCAATCCATGATCGAGCAATGTATTACAGAAATAAGGACACAGGTAGGAGAAAGAAAAGTCCTGTCTGCAGTCAGTGGCGGAGTGGATTCGAGTGTTGCGACTGCTTTAACACTCAAAGCAGTTGGCGATCAATTGGATGCAGTTTTTGTAGATACCGGCTTGCTGCGCGAAGGTGAACGAGAGCAGGTTGAAACTACCTTCATAAAAAATCTGAGAACCCGGCTGCATGTAGTCGATGCAAGTCACACTTTCTTTATCAAACTAGCTGGAGTAATCGAGCCTGAAGCAAAGCGCCGTATCATCGGAGAAACATTTATTCGTACCTTTGAAGCACAGGCAAAGCAGATAGGAACACCTCCTTTTCTGGTGCAAGGGACGATCTATCCTGATGTAGTGGAATCCAGTGCCCCGGATCGTTCGCAAGCACAGCGTATCAAAAGCCATCATAATGTAGGCGGATTACCTCCTGACCTTGATTTTGAACTGGTGGAACCACTACGATATCTTTTTAAAGATGAAGTGCGTGCTGTTGGTGAAGCGCTTGGTTTACCGCATGATCTTGTCTGGAGGCAGCCATTCCCGGGTCCTGGATTGGCGGTACGCTGCCTGGGGGAGGTTAACCCGGATAGGGTGGCGATCCTACGCAAGGCAGACGCTATCTTCACAAGCGAACTGGCAAAAGCGGGGCTTCTCTACCAAAAAGAGATACAGGCTGGTGTTTCGCAGGCATTTGCTGTGTTATTACCGGTACGATCCGTTGGGGTAATGGGTGATCAGCGTACCTACCAGGAGACGGTAGCCTTACGAGCTGTGACCACTGAAGATTTTATGACAGCAGATTGGGCAAGGTTGGATCACGACTTGCTAGCAAGAGTTGCTAATCGGATAGTCAATGAGGTCGATGGTGTGAATCGTGTGGTTTATGACATAACCAGTAAACCACCCGCAACCATTGAGTGGGAATAATTAGACTTTTTATCCATATTTTCTGGGTACAACTTCTCTTTAATCGGCTATAGTAAATATATCTATTGCTGGTTATGCAACTTTTTTTATTTTGCAGCGTAAGTAATAAATAGAGTATATACCCGCTTGAATACCTTGAGGTCTTCGCGGGTTGGAAAATGAAGGAGGAAGTATGAATTACGGTGAAATATTTTCAAAAGCCTGGAAGATCATTAAGAAATTCAAGGTATTGTGGATTCTTGGATTTCTGGCGGGATGTGGAGCTGGCTCTGCAGGCAGTAGCGGCGGGGGGAATACAGGCTATCGGTTTAGCAATGGAGATTTTGGAAATCATGCTCATCAATACTTTAACCAGTTCCCTAATAATATAACTCACTGGTTTAATAATCTGGTCAATGAAGATCAGGCATTGATGTGGGCGCTGGCGGCAATTGCAGTCATCATTGTGGCTTGTTTCTGCCTCGGGTTATTGACACTTGTACTTCGTACAATTGGTCGAGGTGGTCTTGCACGTGGCGCCTGGGATGCTGATGAAGGTTACAATAAAATCACCTTCAGCGGTTTGTGGAAGAGCGGTGTAAAAACCTTCTGGAAGGTGTTACTGTTCACTTTGCTGATGTGGTTGATCAATTTTGGATTGAGTCTGCTGCTCATTCTTCCTGTCATAGCACTTACTCTGGGTACACTTTTCTGTGGGTTGATCTTCATCATTCCTGCGTTGATCGTACTCAATTGGATGATGACCGCCTGGTACGAACTGGGTGTAGTTGCCATCGTTGGTGATTCATTGGAAGTTATGGAAGGCTTCCGTCGAAGCTGGAATATTCTCTGGAAGAACTTCTGGAAAGTATTGCTGACTGCTTTGATCGTCATCTTAGGCACATTTGTAGCAACGATCATTCTCATCGTACCTTTGTTACTGGTTGCAGTACCAGCTTTTGTAGGGTATGCCATTCAGAGTTCAGTAGCAGTTACGGTTGGATGGATCGTGGCGGGAGTGTTCTTCCTGCTCTATCTGGCAGCAGTGATCATTGTAGATGCGGGTATCAAAGCTTACACCGGTACTGTCTGGGTGCTGCTTTATCGCCGGCTGACGGGTAGAATGGGTGTCGATTTGTGTAGTGTCGAACCTCCTGCTCCTGTAGTAGATGTTGAAGAAACACCAAAAGAGGAAGAATCCGCTGAATCCAAGGAGCAACCAGCCCAGGAAGAACAGCCAAAGAAGGTTGTTCCCGACAAGACCAGGGTGGTGGCAGAACCTTTGCCAACCCCCGATAAACCAGAATAATTGATCAAACTGATTTCTATGGATAAACTTTCGGTGTGTGGTCAATTGCACACCGAAAGTTTTTTCTTCTCGGGATAGAAGCAAGGTTGGTGAATCGAATCATAATATTGGATTCAAGTGCGGCAGTACAAATTAATCGAATCTTTTCGTTCTTCTATTTCTCTGGTGTGATCAACCTTAACGCCCGGTCAAAGAAGAAGTAATCCCATGCCCAGTTCACCAGTACCACCAGACGATTGCGGAACCCGATTAATTGCATAATGTGAACTACCAGCCATACCAGCCAGGCAAACAACCCTTTAAATTTCAATCCACCGATATATGCCACTGCCTGATTTCGTCCGATAGTTGCCAGTGACCCTTTATCATGATATTTGAACGGCTGCAAAGGCTGGCATCTAATGGAATTCAGGATGTTCATTGCAGCATGTTGTGCTTGCTGGATGGCTACGGGTGCCACCATGGGTAGCCCATGCCCATTTTCTTCCAGAAAAGCGGCATCACCGATCACAAAGATATCAGGATGCCCTGGTACTTGAAGAGTGGGTAAAACCTTCACCCTTCCATGGCTGCCATGTTCCAAATCCAGTTTTTCTACCAGTTCTGCAGCTTTTACCCCTGCTGCCCAGATCAAAGTTTGTGCAGGAATGACGGAACCATCCTTGAGGGTAACTTGAATGGTGTCAAAACCGGTAACCTGTGCTCCAAAACGCACTTCCACTTTCTTTTTCTGCAGAGCTTCTACCGTTGCCTGGCTAAGGTCTTCAGGCATCCCGGGCAGCAAGCGCTGGGTTGCTTCGAGAAGAATCACCCGGGCTATTCCTATATCCAGGTGAGGGTAATCTTTGGATAATACAAGACGGATAAGTTCGGAAATGGCACCTGAACATTCCACCCCTGACGGACCGCCACCGACCACCACAAATGTAAGAAGCGATCTTTGTTCCTCGATATCCTGCGATTGGCTTGCCAGTTCAAAGCAGCGCAACAGGTGGTTTCGGATGGAACTGGCATCATGAAGAGATTTAAGTCCCAGGGCATAGTCAGTTATGTCTTGCATGCCAAAAGTATTGGTAACTCCGCCTACTGCCAGGATCAGATAATCATATGGAATGTCGCAGCAGGTGGAAAGCAGCATTTTTGAGTGAGTATCGATTCTTTTTGCTTCTGTCAGCCTGAATTCAATATTTTTCTGCTTCCGCAAAATACCACGCACCGGATAGGTAATATCTTGTGGGGATAATCCTGCTGTAGCAACTTGATAAAGTAATGGTTGAAAAAGATGAAAGTTCTGCTTGTCAATAATCGTGACGCGAACAGGTTTATCTTTGAAAGCTCTTGCAGCATGCAATCCGCCAAAACCGGCACCAACAATGACAATATGAGGAAGAGAGGATTCGTTTTTCATAATAATCACTTTTGCGAGTAACTATCATCCTGATAGTGGGTTTCTTGATTCATAGCAACGATGACATCAAAATGATATTAATCAATTATTAATAAGATATTTATTGTCTTAATTATATCATTGCCATAAAATGAAACTTATCAGATGGTTTTTGCGTATATATAGTAGTGAGTATTACAACGGAGTGCGCGATGTCTGGGATAATCTATTTCTCAATCGGATTGATCGGTATCCTGTTTGGGATGTGCAGCGTGGCTGCTGTCCTTAAGGATCCCGATAAGAGTGACCAGTGACCCAACCAGTTTTTTGGGAAGCTTTTCTACTTAAAAATCCACCCTGCATTCAAGAATGCAAGGTGGATTTGACGCGCTACTTTGTTGTTCGGTAAACCGGTTATTCTTTAGATTTGGGTCTGCAGTTCAGCCAGCACATCTTTCAATATTTTTATTGCTTCTTTTAAAGTTTTCGAGTCGAACGCCAGGCGGGCACCTGCTGTTTTATATAATTCTGGCAACGGTACAGTACCACCTAAAGCCAATGCTTTGCGATAATTGGCTACTGCTGCTCGCTGGTCTTTTCGGGCGTTGCCATAGATCAATGTTGCTCCTAATTGCGCCAACCCATATTCGATATAGTAAAAAGGTTCAGCAAAAATATGAGCCTTGCGATGCCAGCCAGTAACTTTATATTTTTCTAATCCAGTCCAATCCACACCAGGCATAAAACGATCCCATAATTTACCAAACACCTCATCACAGGCGTCTCCATCCATGGCTGCTTGGGGATTTTCATATACCCAATGTTGGAAGAGGTCGATGATTGACATATATGGCCAGAAAAGAATGTTGGATTCAATATGCTGAATGCGAGCTCGTGCAGCTTCGGATGGATCATAGAAACCGTCATGATCATCTGTCAGGTAAGGCGCAGCAAGCAGTTCCATTGACATAGATGCCACTTCAGCGAATTCCATCGGTGGATTAAGTTGATGATAGAATGGCAGGCTGCATGATTCAAGAAAATGGAAGGCATGACCACTCTCATGAAGGAGGGTAGCGACATCATCATGTACACCAACAGCGTTTGCAAAAACAAATGGTCTACGGATAGAGGGTAGGTCCATACAATATGCACCTGGACCTTTATGCTTGCGGTTTCCCAGATCAAGCAGGTCTTCTTTCATCAGGGTGGAGAAATACTGCCCAAGCTCTTGATCAACTTTATTAAAAATGATAGCTGTTTTTTTTGTAAGCTCATCAACATTCTTGAAAGGTTTAAGTGCAGGCAAACCGGTTGTGTCGACATCCAGATCCCATGGACGCAGAACATCCAGCCCCAATTGTTCTCTGCGTTTTTCATAGATATGGTAGGCGGCAGGCACTACAACCTCTTCGATCGCATCATGAAATGAATAGCAATCCTGTGGTGTGTAATCAAAGCGCTGCAAGAATTGCCAGCGATAGGTACGGAAATCAGGTTTATCTGCGTTGGCAGCAATTTTTAACCGAATAGGAAGGAGTTTCTGCCATACTGCTGTGATCGCATCTCGGTCAGCATACCAGCGATCCATCGATAACCGCCAGGCATCTTCACGGCGCTGGCGATCAGTTTCTTGAAAAACTGGACGAAGCTGTGTTATCGTGATTTCTTCTCCATCCCATTGGACAGTTTGAGTGCCAATGATTCGATCATATTCACTGCTGAGCTTCATTGCTTCGCTTAACAAAGGAAGGTTGCTTTCGCGAAAGAGGGAAGCGTCAGAACGCATATTACGCAAGGGAATGGCAAACCCTTCTGGTTCCAGGTTGCTGGCGATCAGTTTCTCTTTTAATTTTTGCTCTGTTGCCAACAATTCGGGATAGAAATTATCCATAAAGGTGTTGAAACGCTCTTCAATCTGTTTGTCATCGGTATTGAGTGTTCTTGCGATATACAAGCGGTTGTACAGTTCAAAGCCTTTGCCAGCAAAGGTACTCCAGTCAGCCAACCATTCGTATAGATTATCGCTATTTAATGAATAACTTGCCAGTTCAGTAGCTGCTGGTTCAAAATCCTTCCATTCTGCATGCATCAATTCTTCTGTAGTTTCAGGTAATTGACTTTTCAAGACTTCCCTCCTGAGTTTATTTTTGATTTTTTTTCTTGTAATTGCTTTTCTAACTCAGATCGTACTACCTGAGGATTTGCTTTCCCAGATGCTTTTCTCATCACCTGACCAAAGAACCAATTGCTTAATGTTTCTTTACCCGCCAGGTATGATCTCATTTCTTCCTGGTGGGTATTTAGAACTTCACTGATTAGATCTGATATCTCCTCGACATCTGAAACTTGTAGCAAGCCCTTTTTCTCGATGAGAGTACTGGCGGTGCTGCCAGTTTGCAGCATCTCCGATAATACTGATTTAGCAGTAATAGGCGTGATCTTTTTTGCGTGAATATAGCGCAGCAATTCAATAAATTCTTGTGGCTGCACTTTGATCATATCAATCCGGCTCCCGCTCTGGTTGAGGTAGGCAAAAATTTCGCCAGTCATCCACTTGAAAATCAGGTGAGATGGAACTTCACCAGCAATATTTACACAAGTTTCAAAATATCGGGCGGTGGCGTCGTCTTCTGTCAACAATGCGGCTTCAGAGTCGCTTAGCCCGTACTGTTCCATAAAACGGGTGTATCGCGCAAATGGCAGTTCGGGTAAATCACTGGCTATCCGATTTATCCATTCTTGATCCACTACCAGTGGTGGCAGATCAGGCTCAGGAAAATAACGATAATCATGGGCTTCTTCTTTGCTGCGTTGAGTAAAGGTGATCATGTTAACTGGATCCCAGCCCAGAGTCTCCTGTATAACGTGTTCGCCTGCTTCCAGTGTTTTGATCTGCTGTTCCACCTGATAAGCGATAGCGTGTTCCATGGAGCGAAAACTGTTCAGATTCTTAATTTCTACCCGTGTGCCTAATATGCTGCTGTTTTCAGGCCTGATGGATACATTTGCTTCAAACCGGATGGCACCTTTCTCCATATCTCCAGAATTAATCCCCAGGTGTCGCAGTAAATTCCGCAGTTCTTCTGCATAGGCTCGTGCATCCTCTGCAGAATGCATGTCAGGTTCAGAGACGATTTCCAACAGGGGCACGCCAGCACGGTTAAGATCAATCAGGGTATAGTTTTCGCTTATGGTCTCTACATGGGTCAACTTGCCGGTGTCCTCTTCTAGATGTACCCGGTGAATGCGAATGGACTTGTTGCCCTGGCTGGTGCGAATAGGCAGGAAACCGTGTTCCGCCAGTGGATATTCGTATTGGGAAATCTGGTATCCCTTGGGAAGATCCGGGTAGAAGTAATTTTTTCGAGCAAAAATTGATATGGAAGCAATAGTGCAATTCAATGCAAGTGCAGCTCGCAAACCATATTCCACTGCCTGCTTGTTGACCACCGGCAATGTACCCGGTAATCCAAGGCAAACCGGGCAAACCGCACTGTTGGGCTGCACCTGGGTTGGCTCAACTACCGGACAGGAACAGAACATCTTCGAACGGGTAGCCAGCTCTGCATGAACTTCCAAACCAATATCTATAATGTATGCCATGGTATTTTCATTTTACCATCAGGAATAGTTTTATCGGAAAGGTTACACATTATTGATTAGCTTTTCCCCTCTGGTTCCTCTTTTTATAAAAAGAGAAAAACAAAAAGGGGAAAATATTTGAATAAATAAAAGGGGCAGTGTTTTAATAAAAAAACTCCCGCTATTTGGCGGGAGTTTTGGTTTGGTCTCGGGTTTACAGTACGACTACATTAGCGGCTTGCTGGCCTTTGGGACCTTGCTCAATCGAGAATTCGACAGTCTGACCCTCTTCTAGAGTGCGATAACCATCGCCTGTTATTGCGCTGAAATGGACGAAGACATCGTTGCCATTTTCGGGAGCTAAGAAACCATAGCCCTTGCTGTTGTTAAACCACTTTACCGTACCACGAACACGTTCTGACATATTGTATTACTCCATTCTTATTACATAAATCAATTACCGGCGAGGTCCGCCACCGCTGTTGCGATTACGTTGACCACCACCGAAACCACCTTGTGAACGGCTGCTACCATAGCCGCCGCCACGAGGGCTAAAACTGCCACGTCCGCCGCTTTCTTCGCGGGGTCGAGCAGGGTTGACCTTTAATTCACGATCACCAAAGCTAGTGCCATTGAGCGTTTTGATCGCCTGATCTGCTTCTGCTTGTGAGGCCATTGTGACGAACGCAAACCCTTTAGACCTTCCAGTGTCTCGGTCTTTGATTAGCGCCACATCCGTTACCGTACCTGCTTGTGCAAACAGCGTACGCAATTCATCCTCTGTAGTAGAGAATGATAAATTACCGACATATAATTTGACTTCCATTGATTTTCCTTTTTAGCAGATCTGGTGAAAAATAACACCGCCATCAACTTGACTGGCGGCGAAAGCACACTAGCCCACTCGTGATAGGAATTTATTATAACACACAAAGTAATAATTATTGTCAAGACAAATCAGGAATATTAAAAATTCAACTTGTTATAGCCAAGTCATGAAGGTATAAATGTACTATCCTCTGAGAAAATAGCAGAATTTTACAAAAAGCATTTCATAGGAAAGATGAAATAAATTTGTTATCCCAACTGGCGTACTATGGTATCTACCAACATTTTGATCATTTCATCCCGGCTGGCAACATCATGCAGGTCGATTGAAGTACTTACGCCCTGTTTTTCGGGAATCAACCCGGCAAACAATAATGTACTGATTGCGCTTTGGAATGCCATGCGCAATCGTTGATGAGCCTCGTCTGAAAGGTTTGTCTCGAATTCAGCAGTAGTACGCTTTAACCATGCATCCAACATATCAAGAAAGGGCCCATTGGGGTCGCCTTCCATGATTGGTCCTACGATATGCGCACGGATCAGGTTGGGAAATTTGACTACCCCATCGCTTAAATAAAGAAAGAGGGTTTTCAATCGTTCGGAATATTCTTCATTCGTTGAAAGAATCGCGTCTGTATCTTCCATCATGTGTTTCAATGAAAGCGCCAGAGCCTGGGCAACCAGATTCTCCTTCGTCCCAAAGTAATAATGTAATGCAGCATTATTCACTCCAGCTTCTTCAGCAATACGACGGGTGGTGACGTGTTGAATACCGTACTTTTCAATAGTTGTGATGGTAGCAATAATGATGTAATCACGAGTTTTTGTCTGGGTCATAGTATCCTGCAGGTATAAAAATTATCCAATGTATCTGTTAATTTTATATCGAGATGGTATAAGTGCGGAATTATCTGCTTGCCTTTTTTTGTATGTAGCTTTCCATCTTTTACCAATGATATGCGCCATATAGGTTTCAGGAAATAATCCGCTGAAGAAGCGGGCAAGTTGGTTGGCGAATCCAGGAACATACAAAGCTTTCCCAGCCAAAGCATGGTCTATTGTTTTAGCTGCTACATCACCCACGTTCTTGGTAGTTAATCTTCCCAGGAACCCTTGCACACAGATTCCGCGGATTGCTTGCTGCGTAGTGGGCATGCCAGAAGGTGCAACCACTGTAAAGGTTACTTCTTCAGGAAGAAACTCTTCTCTAAGTGCGTATGTCAGGTTGATAAGAAACCTCTTGGTTGAAGCATACACTGCTTTTACCGGCATGGGATTGAAACCTGCCAGGCTGCTCACAAAAACAATGCGTAATGGGCGTATAGGATCGCGAAATAGAAGAATATTTCGAGTGTTTTCAACATTCGCTTCAACATTCAAACGAACCATCGTACGTAATTGGAGCAAGGTGCGTTCAGCGAAAGGCCCTTCAAATTCAGCGCCAGCTACATTTAGCAGCATTTTGAATCGCATCTGGTTCTGTTTGATAAAATCCCATAATTTATCGCGCGAATCGGGATCTGTCAGGTCACAAGCAAAAAAGTACACTTTCACGCCAAATTGCCTTTCAAGACCTTGAGCTACGAGAGATAATTTTTCAGAGGAATAATCGGTAATCAATAGATCCCATCCGCGCCCGGCACATTCCGCTGCTAGAGCTTTTCCGAAGCCGCCTGCAGCACCTGTGATAAGTACATAACTCGCCATTGTCAACACCTGTTTTTATACTGAACTTTAACTATCTTACTAAAAATATTGCCAAAAGTCAACCATATGGTTATACTAAATGGTATAACCATATGGTTAAATAAATTGAGGTGCTATGGATATTCCGAATGATTTTCACAACATACATGTTGTTATTACTGGAGCTACGTCTGGTATTGGGTTCTTTGCTGCCCAGTCTTTGGCAAAACAAGGTGCCCTGGTGATAGGGGTTGGGCGGTCAGAAGAACATATAGAACAGGCAAAAAAGCGAATTCTCACTAGAAACCCACAGGCAAGATTAGAATTCTTCCTGGCTGACCTTTCCTCTCAACGGCAAGTGAGAGATCTGGCGAAAAAGATTGCTCATTTTCTCGAGACAAATTGGGAAAGTAAACTACACGCATTGATCAATAACGCAGGAACTGTCTCCAACTGGTTCACCGCAACAGAAGATGGGTATGAGCTGCAATTCGCGGTCAATCATCTGGCACCCTTTCTGTTGACCCATGAACTGCTTCCTATGCTGCGGCAAACCCCTGAAAGCCGGGTTATTACCGTTAGTTCAAATTCTCACCGCAATATGCGCATTTGTTGGAAAGATGTCATGTTCCGCAAAGGATACAACACATTAGCCGCCTACAAGCAAAGCAAACTTGCCAATGTGTTGTTTACCTACGAATTCAACCGCAGAGAGACGAAAATTTCTTCCGTGAAGGCTTATGCAGCAGATCCCGGGCTGGTGAACACAGAAATTGGACTCAAAGGTACTCATGGCTTGGTTCGTTGGATATGGCAAAAGCGAAGCAGGCATGGCGCATCCCCTGAAAGAATTGGAGAGGAAATCGCCTGGCTGGCGGTTGCTCCAGAGGTAAACACTTCCGTTTCTGCGTATTGGAAACATGGCCAACCTTTACAACCCAGCCGATATGCACAGCGTGAAGTTGAGGCTGCCCGCCTGTGGGAGCTTTCTGAAAGGCTGTGTGGCATAAATAGTACAACGGTCGAATCAGATATTCTTGGCAGTGGTCCTTTAGTGGGTGGGGCGTAATCTTTCTTCTGCCAAAAGGTTTCAACTTATATATCTGCTTAATTGTAGCCCTTATCTTCCAGTACAGTGATTTGGCGTAAATCCATCATTACAATATGACATTTGACATTGACAGTATTACGTAATAGTGTTATCATAATTCCTGTACATCCATAAAAACAGGGTTTGCAATGGCAGATAAATATTTAATCAGTGATCTGGCAGCGAAAGCGGGGGTTACCGTACGGACGATCCGGTATTACACCCAATTGGGATTGCTGCCAGAACCTGAACGACCCGGGAAATTTGCCTGGTACACCAACGAGCATCTTGCAAGGCTTGAATTGATCCGTAAATTAAAAGATTTACGCCTGCCCTTGTGGGAAATTGAGCAGGTTATAAAAACTCCAGATACCAGCGAATTACAGAAGTTGCTGGATAGGAAAGAGAGTTCTACCCCTAAGCCATTTGAAGTAACAAGGCAGACACCTGAAGGAAAAGGTAAACCAGGCGAGAGTGCATTGGAATACATCGTAAATATTATGAATGCGCAGCAGCACATCAATGAAAACCAGGCTCTTTATGCACCAGCAAGTCCTGCTCCTCAATCGTACCGTTCAAAGAAAAGTATATCGACCCAATGGGATCGCATCGAGATAAGTTCAGAAATCGAAATCCATTGCCGCCAGCCATTGAGTTCTGAAAAGCAAATGAAGCTAAATAAGCTTATTGAATACGCCAATCAATTATTTACCCATTAAGGGGAAAGGGGAACGAATGAACGACAAAGAAATTGTTGTGGGGTTACAAACTGATATCGAGGTCATTTCAAAGGATGAAAACACAAGCAGAATCGTAGAAATCGAGATCCAGGCGCCTGTGGCAAAAGATGAGGAGAAACGTCATCCATTTAATCTGGCATTGGTACTTGATCGAAGCGGTTCTATGGAAGGAAATAAACTGCGTTATGCAAAACAGGCTGCCTTACATGTTGTAGATTTATTGGATGAAAAAGATCATCTGGCTGTTGTTGTTTACGATGATACTGTGAATATTTTGTCTGAAAGTGGGTTGGTAACCGCTCAAAATCGCAGGCGTATAAAACAATTGTTGCAACAGGTTGAATGTGGAGGATGTACGTACCTCTCTGGGGGTTGGCTCAATGGATGCCAGCAGATTGCTGCAACAGCTCAGAATAATTCAATCAACCGCACGTTATTACTGACGGATGGATTAGCAAATAGCGGTATTACTGATATTGAAGAGTTGTCGCATCATGCCCGCGAGTTGGCTTCAATGGGTGTTTCTACTTCTACTTTTGGGGTAGGAAATGATTTCAATGAAAACCTGATGGAAACAATGTCCAATATGGGTCAGGGGAATTTTTATTTTATCGAATCCCCACAGGATATTCCCAATATTTTTGCATCTGAATTCAAGGAATTATCTGCCATTACAGCCAGAGATGTCGAGATAAAGCTAGAGCTACCCAACGGAACAACCCATGAATTATTTGGAGGGTATGAAGAAAAGCAGAAAGCAGGAAATCTGGTGGTTCCAATTGGCAGCATGTATTCCGGAAAATCGCAAATGGTCTATGCCCGGGTTAATTTCCCTGCTCAGCAAGATGCGAAAGATCTGGTTTTGAAGGTAGCGATCTATGCCCGTGGAGAATCGGGTGAATTGCTCGAAGCCACGAGTAATTTGACATATCGCTATGTATCAAAAGACGAGATGGAAACGGCTACGAAAAATGTTCCTTTGCTTGAACGTTTTGCCACCGTAGAACTTGCTGAAGTGTCTACCTGTGCCTTGAAAATGGAGCGAGAAGGAAGGAACGCTGAAGCTTCCGAAATGCTTAGCAGTACTCTTATGGCAAGCGCTCCCTACGCCTCCCCGCACATCCTAGAGATGTATCGATCACAGGCAGACCGAATGAAATACACGATGTCGGAAGAAGATCGCAAAGGAAGCCATTATGAAAATTACCGGCGCCGCAGGATGCAACATCGTGATGAAGAAGAATTCCGTATGGACATCATCTCTGGGCATCTGGTTATACACGTGGACAGGTTTCTCGATGTGCTGGATACTGGCAGCCCGGTCAGTATTGGAAATATCCATAAATTCCTTTTTATGGGAGAAATGTTCCGATTGCATGAAGAATATTTAGGGGTGGATACTCATACGGTTTCTCAACAGGTGGGAAAACAGATTGATGCCATGCTGGGCATGGATATTTTGCATAACTACACCGTTACCATCCATTACACTGGAAGAAGGGTGTATTTCAGTAAAAATGGCTCCTTCTTGGTCAATGGTGAAAGGATGGAGATGAAGGATGTGATGGGCATTCCATTCATCCAGGTGCCTGTAAATGGTGCAACTCAGAAAATGCTCCTGGATACCGGATCCCCATTGAATTATCTGACTTCCGGGGCTACCCGGGGTTTGCAGCAGGTAGATACAGCAAAAGATACATATCCAGGGATTGGTGAATTTGTGACACCAATTTACGAAATGCCAGTCTCCATTGCAGGTGTGACTGTTCCTTTACGTTTTGGGAATTTACCCTCATTACTCGAATCTTCTTTGATGGTGAGTGGTACACAGGGTATTCTGGGTACAGAGATTTATCGTTACTTTGATGTAGCTTTTGCATTTCCAGAACATCGGATATTCATTGCTCCTGCGAATTCTCAATAAGGAATGGTCAGGCATAAAGAAAAATACTCAAGACATTCCGATCCCGGCTTCATGGGTGGGGAAAATCAAAGTGCCAGGTGGGGGCACTCGCCAGTATCATGCTGGATCCACCCATGAGGTCGAGTTTCTTATCATGCTATACTCCAGGTATCCCAATTTCGTGCGAGGTGAATTATGCTGGATATGCGGAATGCAGTGAAATGTGAGGCTTTTCCCTGCCAGGATGTAAACAAGGAAGGGTATTTATCCCAACCTGCGATGATCACTCCCGAAAAGATTTCCATGGTTATCATTTCAGAATCAGCCCCTTCTCTCGCAAGGGATGATTATTATGCCGGCAGTGATGCATTGTTCGCCCGTACTACATTGCTGGCATTTGAAGATGCCGGGTTGAAGGTGAACTCGATCATTGACCTGTTGAGTAAAGGGATTTACTTCACCCCGGCAGTGAAGTGCGCCAAAACGGGGTATGGGATTGCCACACCTACTATCCAGACTTGCTCTCATTTATTAGAAAAAGAACTGGCACTGTTGCCAGGAGTGAAAGTTATTATGTTGATGGGAGATGTGGCGATCAAGAGTCTGAACGAGATCGCCCGGCGAAACAAAGAACCCCGTGTGATCCCTGCCGGTTCCACCTACAAGATCAGGGGACCAGAGTTCACCTGGCGGGGGATCCGCGCCTTTCCCTCTTACCTGCAGGCAGGCGCCAGTTTTAATATCGAGAAGAGCAAGCGCCGCATGATCGCAGAGGATCTGGCGGCAGGGCTGAAGGTGGCCGGGATTGGATGATATTACTGACGTAAAACCAACTCAACCCTTCCAATCTTTCCTCCCAGAGTTGGAAGAGTATATCCTTCCTATCTATGCAGCACACGAGATGCACTTCGACCCCACCAGCATACACGGAAGGATGCACATCTGCCGGGCTCTGCTATTTGCGGAGTGGATGGGACAGGTATACCTCGCACATGGATTGGGCCCGAACATGTACGCAGTGTGGGTAGCAGTCGCCTTTCATGATTCCGGTCGCCAGAACAATGGCATTGATTACTGGGAACATGACAGCGCAGCCCTCTGCCGGCAATATCTATTGAATACCAGCCCATGCAGCAGTATCTACCTGCAGCAGCCAGAACATGCCGCCTGGATTGGAAACCTGATCCCTAAAGAGGGACCGCCCTCTCTCGAAAAGCAGCTCTTGCATGATGCCGATGTGCTGGAATATCTACGCCTGTTCACTGCATCCTCCTGGAGGCGTGAATTCGAACCTGACAGGGTATTCTTTCTTAGCAGGAAGGATCTCTGGGCTCCAGAGGGTATGGATACTACATCCATCCGAAACGGATTGATCCAGGAAGCCTGGGATTTTATCACCCTGACGGATGACCTTCACCCGGCATTTCGTTGCACTCCAAAATATTTTGAAGCGATGCTCAACCTCTTGGAGCAGCATAAAGCTGATTTTTCTTTGCTTTCCCAATTAATCTGAGTGAACTTTTTTACCGTATAACCTCATCCTCTGTATAATAAATATCGTCGTGAAACGCATCGGTGATGCCTTATTGGAATTATTGATGAGACAGGCTGGAAGTCCTTATGGCATTATCCCTGGTTTTCTGGGTGTTTCAAAGTTTAATTTTTCTCTGTTACGGTAGAGCATTCCTGCGTCTTCTTTGTCTTTTGTCCGGTAAAGACGCGCGTTTCAAATCTCCTCTTGTCCTGCAATTCTTGACCGGACTTGCCATAGTTACCACTATTGCTTCTTTATTTTCATTATTTTTTCCACTCAATGGTCCGGTGTTAGCTATCATTACTGCCGGTGCGGTCGTCCTCTTTGTTTTTGAATGGAAAGAAGATCATTTCAAGGGTTTCATAAAGGGTTTCATATTTCCATCCGGGAAAAAGCTGTGGATATTGGTTTGTTCCGTTCTCCTCCTGATCGTTCTGGAAGTATCCACCCGTACTCCTGGTAATTCAGACACGGGTATCTACCACGCCCAGGCGATCCGCTGGATCGAGACATACCCGGCAGTGCCCGGTCTAGGTAACCTTCACAATCGTTTTGCTTATAATTCTTCCTGGCTGGTGGTAAATGCTTTGTTCAGCTTTGCTTTTACCCATTTGCGATCTTTTCATACCCTGCCAGGATTTTTAATGACTGTCTTCGTTCTATACGCCATGCAGGGTGTGCTTCAAATTTTTCATCGCGAATCCAGATTGAGTAATTGGTTCACCGCTTGCCTGCTTCCGCTTTTATTCTTTAAACAATTGAGTGAAAGCGCATCCCCTGGTACTGACCTACCAGCTATTTTGTTGTCATGGTTTATCCTGGCTGAATGGATGAAGGACATCGAAACACCTGGCAATGACCCCTGCCGCCCCGTTATTCTTGTTTTACTTTCCGCGTTCGCCATCACCATCAAATTATCTGTGCTTCCCATTTTATTAATACCGATATTCTTCATCGTTAATCAGTTTCTTCATCGCGAGACAAAAGCTGTATTCATCATGATCCTTCTCGTGGTACTCGTTCTGATCCCCTGGATGGCACGAAATGTCATCACTTCTGGATACCTGGTATATCCTGAGCCTGCTCTTGATCTTTTTCAAGTAGATTGGAAGATCCCAAAAGAAGAGGTCATTTCCGAAAGGATCACCATTCAATCCTGGGCGCGGATCCAAAGGATGGATGCTTCTGTCGTTCATGATATGCCCTTCTCGACCTGGTTCCCTATCTGGTTCCGCAATCTTTCGCTTTTTTATCAGTGCATGCTCTGGGTGATTCTTTTTAGTCCAATGATTTTGTTGTTGAGCGTCATACTTAATAAAACCAGACATACTACCCTGGTTATTTCGCTGAAAATTCTACCTGTTTATGGTTTACTGTATTTTTCGTTGATCTTCTGGTTATTCAATGCCCCCAGTCTGCGGTTTGGGTTTGGTTTTCTTACGGCCACATTCGTCTTTACACTCTTACCAGTGTTTATTTTGTTACAAAAAAAGCAATGTCCCTGGATCAATCGTTTGGCAGCCATTTCTCTGGTATTCAGTTGTTTTCTTTTCTATGGTTTTTTCTACCAGGGCAGTGAAATGAAAACCCTCCCAGAAAGATTGGCGATTCCGGCGGATTATGAAAACCTTTCAACAACACCCTGTCAGCTAGACACTGTCACAGTTTTTTGTGCGGATTGGTACAGTGTATGCGGATATGACGCTTTTCCCTGTGTACCGCAGGTAAATCCTGACGTTTCATTAAGACGAAACAGTCTCCGTAATGGATTCTGGCAGAAATCCTCCGGAGACTGATCAATCATCTTTTAATGCATAGCTTTATGACTATTTCATCCCCTGGCTGTTTTGCAGTACTTCATCCAGGATGACCCGTTCTTCATCCGTTGGAATAACCATCAGTTTTGTTTGTGAGGTAGAAGCATGAATGAAGGCGGGTTTTCCATCGACTGCCTTTTTATTGGCTGCTTTATCCAGCACAATTCCAAGTGCTTCAACATGACTGCAAACACGTTCACGAAGCTTCCAGGAATGCAGCCCGACATCATCGGTAAAAACAATGCCATCAGCACCATTGAGCAGCCAGGTGAAGGCACCCAGGTATTGTTGTAGCCGGTGTGCATATACACCGAACGCCAGCTCACATCTGGTGTTACCTCGTTCTGCTTCTGTGATTACTTCTTCCAGATTGGAGGAAAATCCCGAGACCCCCAGCAGTCCTGATTGATTATTCAGGATGGTTTCAATTTCATCTGCGGTTTTACCCATACGTACCAGCTCGAGTACCACTTCCGCATCAATGTCTCCACAACGGGTTGACATCACCAGACCTTGCAGTGGTGAGTATCCCATTGAAGTATCCAGTGACCTGCCATCCTTCATGGCGGTGATGGATGAACCGCCTGTACCCAGGTGACATAGGATGAGCTTTAGATCTTGCAGAGGCTTTCCAAGCATCGAGGCAGTTTTCCTGCTGATGTACTGGTAAGAAAGCCCGTGAAATCCATATTTACGGAAACCATTTTCTTCAGCTAGTTCGGCGGGTATCGCATAGGTATAGGATTCGGCGGGTAAATCGGCATGAAAAGCGGTATCAAAAACCACATACTCAGGTATTCCGGGCAGGGTTTCGAGGCATGTCTCAATAACGCTGAGCGAATTGGGGTTATGGATAGGCGCTAGCGGAAGGGTTTTATTCAGCTTTGCCAGGGTTTCGGCATCAATTCTGGCGGTTTGTGTAAAGAATTTTCCACCGGATACATACCTGTGTCCAATTGCATCCACCCAGATGGATTTTTCTTTCAAAAGGGTCAGAATGGCTTCTGCTGCCTTGCGATGACTCGAAAGACCGCACATTCTTTGTTCATCCTGCATACCCCCGTACTTCCATTGGAGAACGGGTTCCGCTTTGGTATGGGTGGCAACATTGCGTGCTTTACCTGAAATGACCACCTCAGGCTCATTTTCATCTCCGGTTCGAAACACTCTAAATCCCTGAGAAGAACTTCCACAGTTAAAGATCAAAATATTCTTCATTCTGATAATCCTGGTAACAGTGTGATGCCCCCATCCACTTTCTACATCACGAATTTTTAATGCCCTCTTATTCTACTGCAAAAAGCTTCCCTCCTGCCTTTGTTTTCTTATGGCAGGAGAATATCATCTCTGATTAGTAAACAGGGTTTTATTTTCTTTAAACCTTGGAGGCATTTCCTTCTTCTGTAAGAGGCAAAGATACTATTGCCTTGCTTCCTTTCCCTACTTCGCTTTCGAGGGTCAGGGTACCATCCTGCTTTTCCACCAGCGCCCTGGCGATTGCCAACCCCAATCCAAAACCTTTTTGTTCTCCCGTTTCATTTGCCCGGTAAAAACGGTCAAAAACATGCTCCAATACTTCAGGAGGAATACCCTGTCCCTCATCCTGAATAATGATATTAACCAGTTTACCAACTTTTGCAGCCTGAACACCGATCGTACCATCGGAGTACTTCATAGCGTTATCCAACAGTACCAAAAGAACCTGTTTAAGAGCATCCCGGTCACCCTGAACAGAGAGGGATGGATCAACATCAGTAGTGATCGTTCTTTCAGGATCTAGAAGCCGGGTTTGCTTGCAACCTTCTTCGACCAGCGGCAGAAGAGAGATACTTTCTTTGGAAAAGCTGCGTCCAGAGTCAGCGCGAGCCAGAACCAACAGTTCATTCACCAGCCTGATCAGACGGTCGCTTTCGCTCTCCATGTCTTTCAGGATATCTTGTTGTTCAATTTTGGGTAAAGGTGGTTTCCGTTGCAGCAAGCCCAGGTTGCCACGCAGTGTGGTTAGCGGTGTGCGCAGCTCATGCGAAACATCTGCGACAAAATTCCGCTGCATTTCTAATGATTTTGCAACCTGTTGATAAGCATCCTGTAACCTTGCAAGCATGTTATTAAATGTTGTTGCTAGCTGCCCAACTTCATCGGGTGGCCCACGATATTCGACTCTCCGATCGAAATCACGCTCTCTTCCAATTTCTTGTGCTGTCTGGGTGATACGATGAATGGGACGCAATGTATATCCTGATAAAACCCATCCAATGCCAAATGCTGCCAGTGTGGTAATGATACCGGCAAAAGTCAATGTAGTTGCCAGGCTGTTCAATGAATTATTCCGTTCAGTTAATGGTCGTGCTACCTGCACTATGAAGATCACCTGATCATTTACCACTACCGGGTAGCTGAAAATCAACAAGTCAACGGCATCTACCGTGCCTTGCTCCAGCCAACCTTTCTTTTGTTGAACGGCAGCCAAACCCTCTTCACTTAAAGGCAAAGCTTCTTCGCTCATGCCATTCGGGCTGGCAATTAAATTGCCCTCTGGGTCAAGGATGCGGGCAATTTCTCGTTCGGGAAGACGGAGAAAGATAATGTCATCTGAAAATTCGCGGAAAGGTACTGTACCATTCCCCTGATCTTTTTGGTCCATTGGCGGAATATGAACAAGGGATTGATTGATTTTTTCAGCGCTGGTGCTTAAATCCTGTTTTAAGGCATTGAGCGTGTATTGCGATTGTAAAGAATAGAGTGCAATGCCAAAAACTGCCAGTGTCGACGCCAGGATGACACTGTAAAGTAAGGTCAGGCGCAATCGGATGGACATTATTCTTCTTTCAGCACATATCCAACACTGCGTACAGTGTGGATCAATCGGGGAGAACCGCAGGCTTCCAGTTTCTTTCGCAGGTACCCTATGTAGATTTCCAGCACATTATCATCTCCTGCAAAATCATACCCCCACACATCCACTAATATTTGTCTGCGTTCCAAAACCTGGCGTGGATTGAGCAGAAAAAGCTGCAGCAATTTAAATTCTGTATTGGTAAGGTTGATCAGGGTGTTATTAAAGGTGACCTCATGTGCACCGGGATCCAGATGAATGCCTGCAAAATCCAGTATACGATTTTCGGGCTTTGCTTCAACCCTTCGCAGCAGGACATGGACACGTGCTACCAGCTCTGCAGGTGCAAAGGGTTTTACCAGATAGTCATCTGCGCCATTTTCCAAACCTTCGACCCGGTTTTCTATGGCATCCCGCGCAGTCAACATTAAAATAAGAGTATTATCTTCTTCTTCACGTAGTTTTCGAATGACAGTCAAGCCATCCATTCGTGGCATCATCCAATCAAGAATGACCAGGTCAGGTTTCTTTACTTTGATAAGTTGAAGAGCATCCTGCCCATTGGTGGCGGTAAGCACATGCATGTTTTCATAAGTCATTGTCCGTTGAAGCATTTTCAACAGTTTTAAATCATCGTCAACGATTAGAATTGTTGGAATCATATTTTTCTTTTCAGCCTAGATATTAATATAGACCATATTGCTGTGAAAAAGCTGTGAGGAAGAAGAAATATCCCTTTTCACAGGTCTTTCACAGGCTTATCATGGAAAACTCACAGTAATACCTTATAGAATGTAATTATAAAACTCTTTAAGCCAGGCGCTCAACTGGCAGATTTCTCTCCTCCTTTTTAAACATAACGCTCTCCTTTTGGAGAGCATTATGTTTTAATATATTCAGAGAGTTCAATTCGCAATTTGTCCTGTATAATTCCATCTGATTCAACCATGGACCCCCTTATTGACCTTCATGAAGTCAGCTTTTTCTATCCTACCAATCCCGAACGAATGGTACTGCACGGGATCGACTTGCAGGTAGATGAGGGAGAGTTTGTGGCTCTGGTAGGCGCCAATGGCTCTGGAAAATCCACTTTGCTGCGGTTGATCGCAGGATTGTTGAATCCCAGCAAAGGTGAAGTAAGAATTGCTGGACGTACCACCCACCTTACAGAAAATCAGATAATGTTGCATACCACTCTGGGAATGGTATTTCAATACCCTGAAGACCAGATTGTAGGTACCACCGTAGAAGAAGATATCGCCTTTGGGTTGGAAAACTTGGGTTGGCAACCTGAAGATATGCGTAAGAGAGTTGATGAAATGCTCATTGCATTAGATCTGCAGGAGCAGCGACATCGTCCATCCCATCTTTTATCTGCCGGACAGACCCAACGGCTGGCATTGGCAGGCGTACTGGCACCCAATCCCCGTCTCCTTTTGTTCGATGAAGCGACCACTATGCTCGATCCACGCGGTCGGAAGGAATTAATGGAGCGGATGAAACAGCTTCATCGGGATGGAATCACCATCATCATGGTCACTCATCACATGGAAGAAGCTGCTCAGGCACAACGCACGGTGGTTTTATATCAGGGTAATATTGTAGCAGATGGCACCCCACAATCGGTTTTCAGCCAAATATCTCTTCTAAAGCAATGCGGGCTGGCAGCACCTGATCATCTTCAGTTGGCAGCAATTCTTCAACTATATGTTCCTGGTCTATCAAGGAACCCAGCCAATCTTGAAGAATTGATAAAAACGTTATATAGATTATCACCTGGCAATATCGTGCCTGCAGAGGAAAGTAAGTATTGCCTTCCAGAGACAAAAGCAACTGTCATACAAGTCGAGAGTTTGAATCATTTTTATAAAGATGAAGATGGGCAAATCAATGCTACTTTGCGAGACGTTTCATTGCGGGTTTTGCAAAACTGCTCCCACAGCTTGCTGGGAGCTACGGGGTCAGGTAAATCTACCCTGATGTTAAATATGATGGGATTGGAAAAACCGCAGGGAGGACGCATACAGATCGGTGATGTGGTCGTAACCGACAGGCAGACAAAAATGCGAGACATCCTTAAGCAAGTTGGAATGGTATTTCAAAGCCCAGAGATTCAATTTTTCGAGCAATACGCGGGTGATGAAGTGGCGTATGGCGCAATAATGCAACATCTTGACCATGAGGAGGTTGTGAGAAGGGTACGCTGGGCGATGGAAATTGTTGGGCTGGATTTTGAGGCATTCAAAGATCGTTTGACATTTTCTTTGAGCGGTGGCGAACGACGAAAACTGGCACTCGCATCCACACTGGTATTGCAAACCCCTATTCTATTGCTCGATGAACCAACTGCAGGTCTGGATCCTTCTTCGCGTAAAGAGATCATCCAGCGCTTACAAAGGATGCGTCAAGATGGAAGGACATTACTGTTATCTACACATGATTTGAATGATGTGGCAGCATTGACAGAAAATACCACAATTATGGATGGGGGAAAAGTAGCTTACTCTGGTTCAACGCGCCAGGCATTCTGGATGCCAGAGATGGTAAATGCTGCAGGGTTGGATATTCCTGCAGCGGCGAAGGTCGCTCAAGCGATGCGTAATGCTGGCTGGCAATTACCCGAAGGGATCATCACGATTTCCGAACTGGAGTCTTGTCTGGCTGCCAGCGGGAGTATGGTGCTTCATGGATAATGCAAATACTCCTGCCCTTTCGCAAAAGAATAAGCCTTTCATGCTGTTGGATAGCCGGGCGAAGCTGGTCTTTTGCCTGGTGTTGGGCTTTAGTTTTTTAGTAGCACATAATCTGATTCAATTGTTTGCTTTCTATATCCCATTGATAACCGCGATATTGTTAGCGCGCCCAAACTTCAGGCGCTTAATCCAGAATATTCTGGTTCCGCTTCCATTTCTTCTATTCCTTGCAGTATTACAGCTGTTTTTCAATGCCAATTCTGCTGTTACACCTGTGTTATTCCAAATAGGAAAGAACATTATTACGCCAGAAGATATTATGAGCGGGGTGATGCTTTTGGTACGGTTCACTGGGATGGTTGGTGCGATCAGTCTGGCTGCATTAACGCTAAAACCTTCTGAAACAGCACGTGCATTCGAGAATATGATCTCACCATTAATGAATTTGAAGGTTCCTACGCAGGACTTAGCGCTCATGGTGCTGGTCACATTGAGGTTCGTTCCACTACTGCAACAAACTTCGCTCCGTATTGCAAGGGCACAAACTGCCCGTGGTGCTGATTGGGGAGGTCGAGGGGGAGGTATAGGAACCAGTATTCGCAGAGTCATCCCAATCATCATTCCTTTGTTCGTCAATGCGCTAAAGCGGTCTGAACGCCTGGCGGCTGCAATGCAATCGCGAGGCTACAGCAGCACTTTACGTCGCACTTCGTTGACTCCGATGCGCTTTAAGGCAATGGATGGATGGATATTGGCAATCCTTTTACTGGGTGTCAGCGCTATTCTTATTTTCTTGTAGTCATTAACGAGATAGATCATTTTTTTCCTGGGGTGGATTGCTTTACAGCTTTGATTTACCCCTGCCAACTTTAATCTGACGGACTGCAGCTACAACCAGCAAGACGAGCACTGCAGAAACTGCTGCTTCAGGTAACCCATTCACCAGCGCAATTGCGGGTAACGCCTGCCAGGGGATGAATCCCAACATACCGATCATTCCCAATACCAACACGGTGTTGGTGAGACTGCCAGCAATACCGCTAGCAATCAATCCAACAGTAGGATTTTTCTTTAATGATTTCCATACCAGCCAACTGATGATACCAATGAACAGGCGGGGTAAAACCGAAAGAAGCGGGTTAGTAAACCAGACATCGGTAGGGCCAGATGGCGCAACTGCTGCCTGGATCAGGCTAAAAACCCCAAAAATCAAGCCAATGAGGGTGCCAACAACCGGTCCTTCAAGTACTGCGCCAATGATAACTGGAACATGCATGATGGTAAGCGATGCACCTGAAAACCATGGAATGAAACCCCAATGAGTGATGCCTAAGAAGATTGAAATTGCTCCCAAAACGCCAGTAACAACAATTTTTCGAATACGGTCGTTCATTTCATCCTGTTAATTGACTAAGATTTTAATATTTCAAAAGAACGCTGGCGAGCCCGATTAAGAGCTTCGCTTGCTGCGGTCAACCCGGCTTCACTGGTATTTCCCAATAATTGAGCCAGTTCCATTTTCCTTGAATCGTCATTCAAAATATCCACACGAGTGGTGGTACGCCCTTCTTCCACTTCTTTCCGTACGCTGTAGTGCTGATCACCAAAAGCTGCCAGTTGGGGGAGATGGGTTACACAAAACACCTGATGCCGTCTACCTAACTTCCACAACTTTTCCCCTACCATGCTACCCACTCTTCCACTGATGCCTTGATCGATCTCGTCAAAGATCAGGGTGGGGACAGAATCAGCTTTGACAAGCACATTTTTTAATGCCAGCATCAGACGAGAAGTTTCGCCACCGGAGGCGATCTTTACCATCGGTTTTAACCCTTCACCTGGGTTGGGGGCAATGAGGAATTGCACCTGGTCTATCCCGTTTTCGTCGAATTTAAGTTTTTTCCCGTCCGGCATCGGCAATCCGTGAGTCTCATCCTCTTCATGAGAAACTTCTACCTGGAATCTGGCACCCGACATACTCAAATCATTCAATTCAATTTCGATGGATTCCTGCATTTGCTGAATGGCTGCTTTGCGACACTGCGATAGCGCAAGAGCGCGTTCTGCCAAACGTTGCATCTGTACCTTCTCGAGTCCTTCCAACTCTGCAATACGATCACCAGCAGTTTCGATTAATTCGAGCTTCTTTTTCGCTTCCAGTCCAAACGCGATTACTGCCTGGATAGATGCTCCATATTTCCTTTTAAGATTTTGGATGAGATCCAATCGGTCTTCCACCTGCTCCAACCGGCGCGGGTTATATTCGATTTGATCGACATAATCACGTAGATTCCGGATCAAGTCGGTGAGTTCTTCGTTCATATCCCTGGCAGAGTTGGAGAATGGCTCTAGTGTTTTATCAATGCGCGCCAGTGCGGTTAGCTTCTCTACCACCTGACCAAATCCATCAGAAAGTGCCAGTACATCATCACCGCCTTCGTCCAGCAATACCAGGCTTTCTTGGGCGAGGGCAGCCAGTGTTTCTGCATTAGCGAGTCGGTCGCGTTCCTGACGCAAAGGTTCTTCTTCGTCTGGCTGTAGTCGAGCTGATTCGATTTCCTGTATCTGAAAATGCAGTAAGTCACTGCGCTGTAAGGCATCGCGTTCGTTTTGGCGTAGTGTTGCAAGCTCGCGACGCTGGTTTAAAAGGGTATGATATTCATTTTGATAAGCGATCAGAGTTTCTTCACTACCTGCGTAACGGTCCAACAGTTCAAGATGGCGGCGGGTATTCAAGAGCGAGAGATGCTCTGACTGCCCATGAATATCCACCAGGTACCCTCCAATTTCACGCAAAAGATTACTGGAAATACTTCTGCCGTTAATCCTCGCCACGCTGCGACCTTCACGCCGGATTTCACGCGCAATCGTTATTTCATCAGGATCATCCAGAAGATCCTCGCGGGTCAATACCTCCAGGATGGAGCTACCGTCTCTGTCTGCGAGAGAAAAAGTAGCTTCCAGCAGTGCTCGTTCTTCCCCTGCCCTGATCTGTGAGACATCTGTTTTCCCACCAACCAGCACTTCTATTGCATCTAATATGATTGATTTCCCTGCACCGGTTTCACCGGTAAAGGTGGTTAACCCTGACGTTAATTGCAGGTCAAGCTGTTGGATGATGGCAAAATTTTGAATACGAAGTTCTTTCAGCATTTCTGCTCAACTCAACGAATGTGGATACCACCCAAACGACCATATACCGAAGAAGTAATCAATGCAGCGTACAAAAACTGCCAGGCAACTCCTAAAAGGCTGGATATGCTAGAACCTGTACCAAGACTCCATCGGGAAAAGATCCCAATCAGGCTGATTACTAAAAATGGGAGACTGCCCAATGCGGTTGCGACAGTCACCCAACGGAATAGTTGCATAGACCGTCTCCGTTTGGTAACCCAGCGAACAGCTTCAGCAATGATGAACCCGGCAATAGGAGCCAAAAAAATGGTAAAAAAGCCCATATAGAGAGCGATATAACTGCCAGCGAACGATAAGATGGTTGCAATTAATATTGCCGCAGGGTAATCTAACCATGTAGCGGTATCATACACTTTTTGCTGGTTGTGAACGCATTCTTTACAGCGATAGCCTGTGGGGGTTTTTTGTGCACATTCTATACAGATAGGACGGTTGCATCGGTTGCAGCGAAGCAGCGTTTCGCGCTGTGGATGAACGTAGCAATAGAGTGGAGCATCAATAGGGGTTACATCCACAACATCAGGGCTGGGTTTATTGTTGGGAGGTTGATTCATTGTTTGTCACCATAAATTCGGGGGGTTTGTTCCATGTACCGGTTCAACGTCTGGTAGAAATACCCTGGATTCTGGAAGCGGACAAAGTAAGCTGAACGTTTACTGGCGGTTACGTGTACTTCATCGCCATCTTCCAACGAAATGGATGTTTGCCCATCTGCGCTTAATACAGCACTGTGCCGGGTGTGGACTCTGATAGTTACAGAAGCCCCTTCTGAAAGGACGATTGGTTTGGCGAATGAAAGATGCGGTGCAATGGGTACCAGTAGTATGCTACGCATTTCCGGAGGTAATACGGGTCCGCCAACTGCCATAGCATACGCTGTAGAACCGGTAGGGGTCGAAGCGATCAACCCATCTGCAACATACGAGGCTAATGGATACCCGTCCACCTCAGCAGTAAGGTGCACAGGTCGAACCATTTCTCCTCGGCAGATAGCTACCTCGTTTAAAACTTCCCATTCATCCAGAAGCGCTTTTTTTCGAAGATGGCTGCTATGCAGCATCATTCGTTCTTCCAGACGATAATCTCCGGTCAGTAATCTGGGAAGAATATCACGCCAACCGGTTCGCTGAACTTCGGTCAGAAAACCAAAATTTCCTACATTTATTCCAAGAACAGGTAGACCCACTGGGCTGCACAGGCGTGATGCTCGTAAAACAGTGCCATCACCTCCCAGTGCGATAAGAAGGTCATAATTACCGGTATGAACTTGCCGGATGAGCATTTCATCCGTATAAGAGCTGGCAAAAAATATCTCTACGTTGTGTTCCTGCAAAACAGCCGCCAGTTCACTAGACTCCTTAATGGAATCAGGTATTCCGGGGTGTGATAGCAAGATAATTTTTCGTGGAGCAGTTTGACCGGGAATCATCAAGGATAATTATAACGTTAAACCTTACCCGTATTTGGTGCACTACGTTATTTTGCTATAAATGCTGATCGCAAATACCTCGATAGCCGCATCCCAGGCAGCGCGCAGGAATATTATGTGAGCGTTCTGCTCCGCCTTCTTTTTCGACCTGCCGAATTTCTGCTACCAGGTCCAGGAATTCGTTTTCCAGCTCTGTTGTGTAATCAATGGCAAAACTACGATTTCGGTAGCGGATAATCCCATAAGCAGGGCGACGGAACAATGTTTTTTCCACCAGGTAGCAGTATGCAGCTAACTGCATGATGTGATTATCATAGGGCTGCGATGGGGCAGCTGTACTTTTTACTTCCACGGGAATGAGGGTACCTTTTTGCTCCACCAGGTAATCAGGTTTGCCAGTAATACCCAATGTGGGTTCGAATAAGGGACGTTCGATGATCCGTTTGTTTCCCCCACTATCGTCATATACGATCCTACCGGCAGGCAATCCGCTTTCAGCACGCTGACGATTGGCTCGCATCAGTATGATGATGGCAGCAATCGCCAGAAGTACTGCAATGAGAAAGAGCCACTTCATCTTTTTCTTGAGTTATCGAATAAGCAGGAGGGTAGCAGCAACAGCAGCGATAATTAAGGATGCTGCCAGTAAAATCAATCCAAACCATGTTGCCAAACGTGCCTGCCATACGCTGGTTCCATGCTGGCGGTGGAAGCTGCTTCCCGCCGCCAGTTCAGCCTTATTTTCAGATGCGATTCCCTGGGCGTTATACCACCAGGCACGTTCGCAATACAAAAAACTTCCCAGTTCAGAAGCGCGGATGATCCGCATACTTTTTACTCTCTCCCAGGAAGTTGTGCCCGCAGGGCATCCATAGCTTTCTTCATATCTTGCTCACGCAAACTCAAGGTCAGGTCTGCACGGGTACGTTCTACGATACCCCGCACGATATCTGTCTGGCGTCTCAATCCATTGGTAATGGCATCAGGGTAATCAAGGGTAACCAACACATCGTAAATATCATCCATGCAAGAGAGTAATCTCTCTGCTTCCTCAGAGTACCCCTGACGCAGAATGTCCATGCATCGCCTGCGGAGTTCCCCGGTTACCTCTGCCAATCCATTTAGATAGGTGTTGTATTCCACCTCAAGGGTGTCAGGGGTGGGCAATGATAGGTTTTGTACCAATGCCAGGGTGCAGCTCGCTTCAACAAATTCCTTGATGGCATCCTGGGTGTAGCCAGCAAAGAATAATTCTGGGTAAGGTTGTAAATCTTTTTTTAGTTGCGATACCAGGATAGATGCTTCATTCAAGTGGTCATTTGCCAGGTCGATTTCACTTCTATGTACTGCACGGATGGCGTTGGCACAATGTCTGGTTAATGCACGTGATTGCATTAATGCCTGATCACGTACTTTGGTTCTGATTTCAAAAGCTTCACGAATTTGTTCTGCAATTACCGGTAAATTTTTCATTATTTCTCAGATGGGTTGTCGGGTGGCTGGATGGATCGAAACAGATCATTTGCCAATGCCCCACTGGGGGGCAAATTGATTTCGCCAAAATTGGCTTCATATTTCGCCAGGTTTTCTGCCAGGGCGCGATAAAAAAGTTTAGCACCAATGGGTGACATAATCAACCTTGAAATCACAGTTGCACTCTGGGTATAAGGTACCATTTGAGCAAAATCAAAAACCAATTCTGCTGGAGAATGGCTGATCCGCACCAGATTGGTATATTTTGGTTGACAATCAATTGGAATATCAAGTTTTATTGTTGTCGTGGTCATTTTAGTCACAGATCTTTTTGATTCTGTCAGGAGCCTGGAAACCACTCCTGAAAGAATTACCAGGTTAGAATGGAATATCCTCTCCAGCATCTACATCAGCAGATTCACCTACATCTTCACCACCAGCGCCTTCACCTTTAGGTGTTAAGAAACGAACCAATGAAGCGGTTACTTCGAATGAAGCTGCCGGAGTACCATCTTGTCTATTCCAAATTCTCGGATTCCCAGTAGCAGGATCAGGTTTTAAACGACCTTCAATAAGAACTTTGCTTCCCTTATGCAGGTAGTTATTGGCAGTTTCTGCTTGTTTACCCCATACACTTATCCGAAACCAGGTTGTTTCTTTTACATTTTGCCCTTCAGCATTACGATATTGATGTGTTGATGCAACATTAAACTTGGTTACAGCCTGGCCATTTGCAATGTAGCGCATTTCTGGTTCTGTACCCAAATTTCCTACGATGATGATAGTATGGAACATACATGCCTCCTGTGATATGCAGTGGAATTATCATTATCATATCTAATTGTACATGAATAATTAAACCACAATTCTCTATGCGGTTAGGTTATGGGTCTAAGCCAGGGTAAATTCTTATACTCGGTGAATTACTGTGAGGGTGTCTTTGTCAGTTCACCTGCAGAGGGTGAAGGTGTTTTAGTTTTTTGAACCGGTGTTACTTTTGTTCGGTTATTCGTGACGGTGGGATTGGCATTCATCTCTACATTTCGGATTACCAGATTGCGATAATTTACCGTCAGGGCATTATTGCTTGATGAACGGGCATAAATGGCTATTCCACCAGATGAAAAAGTCTCATCGGATATCCCAAATTGAAAAATATCATTAGCAAAAATTCGAATTTGATCACCATATGCCCAGATACCCAACCGTACCATCATAGGAGCACCTGGCGGAATCTGACCACTTAAGATCCAGTCTTGCAGGATGGTAGTAGTAGCCTGGCGAACGCGCTCAAGACGCATTTGTCCCGCACAGGAGATCAGAAGCCGGTAGTAATCATAACGTGTGTTGTAACGAAACAGGATGCCATATACATCATCAACCGTACAAAGTGAAGGATAAGCTATGATCTCGAGGTAAAAGTTGTCTACTTTCACATCATTTGCCTGACTTATCATGGTGGTTTTTGCTTTTTTGATAGCTATGGTTATCTCTTTTGCTCCATAGGCAACACTACCATCTGCAGAAGATGAAGTATTCCATAAAGTATGATTAGAAAAATCATCTTCATAAAATATTGCTCCAATCCCGGGTTTCATTTCTGGAGTAGGAGCCAGGGTGGGAACCTTCGTTGGCGTGAATGTTGGAGTTGTGGGGAACCAATCAATGGTTGCTGTAACCGTTGCAAAGGACTCAGGCATCTGGGTAGGTGTAATGGTTGGCGAAACAGATAGTTCACTGCATCCGCTTATAAAAAAGGTGATCAATACACAAACGAAGAAACCTTTTTTCATCTCTACTGAATGATTATACCTGTCCTCATTTCGCTTCGTTTATCATTTCTCACGAAATCTATTAAAATGAAATCATGTTACAGGTTCTCCTGTTAGGTTCCCTCGAAATCCTGAACAATGGTCAGCATTTAATTTTCCAGAGACGAATGGTACGCCATTTGCTGACATATATTGCTTCAATGCCAGATTGGGTAAGCCGTAGCGAACTTGCCACACTTTTTTGGCCAGATGATATTGGCTCAATTGCCTACAACCGCCTGCGTGATACTCTCCGGCATTTGAATAATTCATTGCCAGAGAAGGATATGCTTCTGAAATATGGTTCAATGGTGACTATAAATCCTGAAAAAGTGTATGTTGATCTTCGCGATTTCCAAAATAAGATGACCATGATCAAAAGATCATTACAATACAGGCCAGAGAACAATCCCATTCCAGCCAATACAATCGTTCTCATGCAAGATGCAGTACAGTTGTGGCGATCTCCCCACTTTCTCTCTGGGATTAATCTTCCCCCAGAAGGAGAATACTCAGAATGGGTGATCAAAACCGGGCAAAAGTTAGAACTTGATCGTCAGTATTTATTAATTCAACTGGCTGAACAATCTCTGGTGTTTGGGTCCCCTTTGGCGGCATTGGATTGGATGAGTATGGCTCTTCAAACGGATGATATGGATCCTGACCTGAACCAGCGATATGTCGAAATTCTGGTTCACCTGGATCGTGTTTCTGAAGCACGAAGCCATTTGAAGAATCTCAAGAAACAATATGAAATGCAGAATTATGGAGAATTTCCTTCAGCTCTGGAGCGATTAATCAGCAGTTTGCAGAATCCTCCTGCGAAAAAGATTCCTGATAATGAGAATAAGCCTGAGAGATCATATTCTGATATTCCGTTTGTTGGTGGGGTTTCCCCATTGAAGGAATTGCAGACAGCAATTAAAGATGAAGAAAGCGTGCTTGTTCTGGGAGAAGCAGGGTCAGGAAAAAGCCGTCTGCTGTCTGAACTAAAAATCCGGGCTCACGCTACCTATCGATTCATGGTTATGCAGCCGAGAAAGAACGAACGCAACACGGCATTTCGCACAATTGGTGAAATGCTTCGCCAATCTGTGAAAAAAGAAGAATGGTTGAAACTAAAGCCAGAATATCTCAACCAGATGGTTCGATTACTTCCAGAATTGAACGGATTACTGCCCAAAGGTGCTTCTGCAATAGGATTACCCCTGGAAGATGCCAGGGTGGTTATGATTGATGCAATTTATCAGATCATGCAAATTTGCAATCAATCAAAAAAAATTGTTCTGGTTTTAGATGACGCACAATGGTGTGATTCAGCTTCATGGAAGGTCATTAATACCCTGATAGAAAAATCTTATTTTCGCGGTCAGGCAATTTTTATTCTTGCTGCACGCTCAGAAATTCCCACAGTAATGATTGAGCAATTCATCACAGATTTTCGTTCGAAGAGTCGATTGCAGGTAATCCATTTACAGCCCATGGGTGATGAAGAGATCAGCCAGATAGCATATTTTCTTACAGGTGAAAAACCTGATCTTCAACTGATCCAGCAATTAAAGAAATCCAGCGGTGGCAACCCAATGTTTTTAATAGAAATTCTACGCGCCGCATTAAGCTCATCTTCTGAAAGCAGCATTACTGAAAGAATTCTTCGTGGCCCTACAACCCCTACTTTGTCAGATATCATCCATGAAAGATTAGAAAGGCTTTCGCAGAACGAAAGAATGGTGCTTAATATTGCTGCATTATGCGGTGATACTGTGCAACCCTGGTTGCTAGAAAAAGTAAGCGATTTTTCGCCAGCCATATTGGCAGATACGCTTGAGATTCTTGAAAAAGAACAGCACTTATTACAGATACAGACCAAGGAATCCGAAATCAGCTATTCGTTTATTCATGAGAAGATACGTGATGCGGTTATACAGGATATTTATCCACCCAGAAAACGGTTGTTACACCAACGAATTGCGAAAGTGTTGATTGCGGAGAATTCATCTATGTTTTCATCTGTAGCACAAATTGCAGAGCATTTAGAGCTAGCTGGATCGATTGCACAGTCTATTCCCTACCGGCTTCAAGCTGCTCGCCTTGCCTGGCAAATGCTTTCACCTGAAGATAGTTACAACCATCTTCGGCATGCAGAAGACTCATTGAAAAAGCTTGATAAATCGATCACAGCTCAGGAAATTTATTCTGTATATTCACTTTGGGGAAAATATGCTATTGAATTGAATGATCTTCAAAGTATGCAACATGTTTATGAGGTAATGCTAATTTCTGGAGAAAGACTGAGCGATCATACATTAATGGGCGCAGCATTAAGCGGATTAGGGCTATTGAAGGCATATACCAGAGATATTAATGCCTCAGTCGAATTTCTGGATAGAGCAAGCCAATTCCTGGAGTTTAGCGATTCAATTTTTGAAAAAATGACTGTTGCCTTACATAAAGGCAAAATGTATATGTTTGTAAGCAATTTTCCACAGGCAGAGCAGGCATATCGTCAAGCATTGCTTATTTATGAAGATGCTGGAAAGCCTGCTGACTGCCTTTCATTGAAAATTGAAGTAACCAATGAACTGGCTTTTATTCTTTCGCTGACTGGAAAGCCATCAGAATCCATCAAAATGGCGTATGAGAATCTCAGAATAAGCGATCTTGAATTTGATCAGATAGGAAAGATTGGGGCAAATATTCAGATCGCAATCGATCAATTTTATCTTGGTAATTATCGAGATGCGATCCTTACTGCCAGTAAGAGTCTCGAATCAGCGACATCATTTCGTAATGGTATGATGATGATGTATCTCCATTTGATCATCGCCCGAGCTGCTCTTACTATGGGTAAAATTGCAGAATGTTGGCAGCATCTGCAATCCATTAAGGAATTAGAAAGAAAGTATACCTGTATTGAAGTTTCCCGTACGGCTCATACTGTTTGTGGTGAGCTTTATTCCGAGCTTGGAGCTTACAGGTTGGCGATAAAAGAATTTGGAGATGGCATTTCTTCTTTCGGCAACAGCCTGGAAGTGCTGGATAATCGTTTACATTTCGGGATGATGTTACGTTACCTGGATGAAATTCAGAGAGGTGACCAGATGGTCAAATCAGCTCTGAATGAAGCACGTGCAAGAAATTTTGCATCTATTTATTTATTAGGTGAGCTATATGACGTTTCCTGGTATATACGCACAGGAAAAGATAACATGGGGCAGCAATTGATCGATAGCTACGAACGAGAAATTGTCACTTCAGATATGCGTGCCCCCAAATTGTGTCTTCAGTTGTTGAAGAGCCTTCTTGCGAAAAATTATCATCAACCAGATAAAGCAATAGTGTTAGCTCAACAGGTCGTTGAAAATTCTATCGAACTTGATCATGTCTGGATGGAACTACAAGGCAGGAGGATCCTCTGGGAATTAACACATAGCAGGCGAGAAAAACAACTTCAGGCTGATGAGATCAATATGAAAATTGAAAACATGACTGAAGGGATTCAAGTGGCATCGATTTCGAATCTATTGAGAAAATTTAAGAAAGGGATTTTCAGCAGGCGAGATATATAAAATGTCCATATTTTGTCCACGCTATACTGTTATGATATTGTTACAAAATTTTCCATAGCCTTCACTTACACATAGTACAGGGGCTTTGTGTAAAAAGGTCGCTAGCGAGAGGGGTATTTTACCGCTAACGACCTTTTTTATTAATCTGTCTTCATGAACGCAATTGTCACACCATCTCCCCCTTCACTCTCCTGCCCGGTTTCAAAGCCTCTTACGTGAGGAGAATGCTTTAACTCATCGCGGATCACCTGACGTAATCTGCCTGTACCTTTTCCATGGATGATACGCACAAAAGGCTGCCCCGCCAGATAAGCTGCTTCAATATGGTTACGCATCGCTTCCAGTGCTTCTTCAGCTCGCTGCCCCCGAAGATCGAGTTCCATCCCTGGCGCAGAATGCAGCCCGAAAGTACCCGGTTTACTGGTGCCAGATTTGCTAATCTCTGTGATAGCTTCTTCATCAGTTTCTGGTTTTAAACGCTGAATATCCACCAGCCGGGCTCTGGCTCGTAGGGGTCCTGCCTGCACTTCGACCATATCCCCAGTGATGCTGGTTACTTTGCCCAGAAGATTTAAACTGCGCAAACGGACTTTTTCGCCAACCTGAAGCGCATCACTGCGGGGAGAAGGGGTCGCCTGCCGGCGTACTGGTTTTTGCACCACATCTTCAATATTTTCTACTTCTTGCTGTAGACTCTTAACTTGTTCCAATGGCAGGCGAGCTTTTTGTAGAGCCTTCCGCACTTCATCCAATTCTGCTTTCAGGTCTGCCAGTTCACCTTCTGCCTGTTCGCGGGCTTTTTCCAGCGTATCCAGGCGTTCATCTTCGATCTTTTCCAGTTGCGATGCCAGTTCCACACGCATTCGTTCAGCCTCCTGGCGAGCTTTTTCAGCTGTGCTGCGCGCCTGGCGTGCAATATCTCTCTGGCGGTGAATTTCATCCAACAAAGTATCAGTTTTGAGCTCATCTGGGTGGATTTCTGAGCGGGCTGCTGCCAGAATTTCTGATGGCAAGCCCAATCGTTCTGCTATCAGTAAAGCATTCGACCTGCCGGGAAGCCCGATCATCAGGTGATAGGTAGGGCGTAAGGTCTTCAGGTCAAATTCCATGCTGGCATTGGTCACACCAGGTGTGACATGTGCATAAGTCTTCAATTCGGGGTAATGGGTGGCTACCAGGTTGGGCACACGGCGCTGAACAAGGAAATCCAGCAATGCCCGTGCCAGGGCTGCGCCTTCTTGTGGGTCAGTACCTGCACCCAGTTCATCCAGAACTACCAGGGAAGTTTGCCTGGCAGCATTGAATATGCGCGCAATATTGGTGATATGTGCGGAAAACGTCGAAAGTGACTGCTCGATGGATTGTTCGTCACCGATATCTGCATACACATCCTCAAAAATGCTCAACGCAGAACCAGAGAGAGCGGGTATTTGCAACCCAGATTGAGCCATCAGCACCAGCAATCCAACGGTTTTTAGCGTTACAGTTTTTCCACCAGTGTTTGGACCGGTGATCACCAGAGAAAAGGTTTGATCATCCAGGTCTACATCGATCGGAACAACATTTCTCGGGTCAAGCAATGGGTGACGCGCCTGGTACAACCGGATGGTGGTGCCGGGATGGTTCTCTCGGTCTGTTTTTACAGGAACCAGTTCAGGTTCAACAGCATGTAGATCTTCCGCGTACTTGGCACACATCAGGGTAAGGTCAAAACGGGCAATGGCATCCACCATATTCCGTAAAGTTTCAGCGTGCACACCCACCTGGGCAGAAAGGTCAGCCAGGATATGCCTTTCTTCTTCTTGCTCGGCGAGTTGCAGCTCACGCCATTTGTTATTCAACTCTACCACTGCGAGGGGTTCAACAAAAAAGGTTGCCCCAGAAGCAGATTGGTCATGCACAATCGAACGTAACTTGCTCTTATATTCTGCTCGCAAAGGAACAACATAGCGCCCGTTTCGTTGGGTGATCAATGCTTCTTGCAGCATGGGCGCGCTTTTTGGATCGTTAATGAGCCGTTGTAATTTGGAGAATAACCGCTCATGTGCAATGCTCAGCTCTGAACGAATGGAAGCCAGCTTGGGTGAAGCACCATCCATGATCTCTCCTTTATCGGAGAGTGCCCGGCTGATGGAATCTACCAGCCCGGCAGGTGGTGGCAGAGCTTCAGCGATCTTTTGTAATGATGGATACAGACCCGGAGATTTTGTAAAGACACGGGTCAGTGTACGTGCAGAAACCAGAGTGTTTTTTATATCCAGCAATGCAGACGCATCCAAAACTCCATTACGCGAGGCAAGATCAATGGATGGAAGAATATCTTTCGCAGCACCGATGGTGACCGAATCGTTGACACTGAGCAGATAACGGGCTTCACGCGTTAGCGCCTGCCGTTCCAGTGCTTCTTCCAGAGAAGAGGTGGGCAGTAACTCTCGCGCCAATTGTGCCGAAAGACTGAAAGCAGCGTATCCTGCCAACTTTTCACGAATTTTTTGAAATTCAAGAGTGTTCAGACTTTTTTCATCCATAACGAATGTGAGTGTACCACATTCTTTATATGTAAATATTCAAAATAATTCCTATAGAAAATCGCTATGGTATACTACGACGCGGGTTGAAATGTCACTTTTACATGCTACCAACCTCTCGAAATCATTTGGCTCTGAGGATATATTTTCTGGGATATCTCTCAGTATTCCGCAACGCGCCCGTATCGGAATGGTGGGACCGAACGGAGTGGGGAAAACCACGTTGCTGCGTATTCTCCTGGGATTAGAAGAACCCAGTGGCGGGAAGGTCGTTCGCGCCCGCAGTATTCGCATCGGATATCTTCCGCAGGAAGCCTCTCTCGATTCGAATAATACATTGTGGGATGAATGTCTGACTGTTTTTGCTTCCTTGATCGAAAGACAAAAAGAACTGGCGGCATTGGAACGCCAGATGTCTGAATCCGATAACCCCGAACAGATCATTCCCATTTATGGAAAACTGCAGGCAGAATTTGAAGCTCTGGGGGGGTATACCTATGAATTGCGCATCCGGCAGACGCTTGCAGGTTTGGGCTTTGACCGTGATGATGAGAACCGACCTGTAGCCCAGCTATCGGGCGGGCAGCGTACCCGCGCATACCTGGCAAAGTTACTGCTTGATAATCCCGATCTGCTTCTGTTGGATGAACCGACCAACCATCTGGATATCCAGGCGGTAGAATGGCTGGAGGATTACCTTTCAGAATGGAATGGCGGTGTACTGCTTGTGAGCCATGACCGTTACTTCCTTGACCGGGTGGTAAATACCATCTGGGAGATGACCCCTGCTCTGGAAGTATATCACGGGAATTACAGTGCCTTCTTGATGCAGCGTGAAGAACGCTATGAGCGTGCCTTAATCGAGTATCAGAGCCAGCAGGAATTCATCGAAAAAGAAGAAGAATATATCCGACGGAATATGGCGGGGCAGAACACTCGCCAGGCACAGGGCCGCCTGAAACGGTTGGAGCGATTACTGGCTGAAGCCCGCCTGGCGCCACCCCAACAGACAAAAACCATCCGACTGAAGATGCAAACCAACTTGCGAGCGGGCGACCTGGTACTGCGCACTTTTGACCTGAAAGTGGGATACCAGGATGATAAACAGGTGCTCTTCGAAGCGCCAGATCTTTTGTTGAAGCGCGGCGAATGTGCAGCAGTGATCGGTCCCAATGGAGCAGGCAAGACCACTTTCTTAAAAACATTACTTGAACAGATCCCACCGCTGGGTGGTGAAGTACGAATGGGGGCAAGTTTGAAGATAGGCTACTTTGCCCAGGCACACGAAGGACTGAAACCAGAATTGACATTGATGCAAGAAATTGAAGAGCTTGCACCAAAAATGCTGCCCGGCGAAGTGCGCGATTACCTGGCAAGGTTCCTGTTCACTGGCGACGATGTATATAAGACGGTGGATGTTCTCTCGGGTGGTGAACGCGGAAGGCTGGCTCTGGCGCGGTTAGCCATGCAGCGAGCTAACCTGCTGTTATTGGATGAACCTACCAATCACCTTGACCTGCCCTCGCAGGAAATATTGCAGCGTGTATTGGCTGAATTTGGCGGCACGATCCTGCTTGTTTCGCATGACCGCTATCTGATAGATGCACTGGCGACCCAAATTTGGGAGGTGATTCCTGCTGAACACCGACTGCGCACTTTCAAAGGTACCTACAGCGAATATCGTACATTCTTGCAACAGGGACAGATTACCCCGGTGAAATTAGTTGAACCTGCGATCACTCACCAGGATGCCGTTGAAAAGGGTATGAGCAAGCACCAGCTCAAACGTCTGCAGGAAAAGCAAGGTGCCCTGGAAGAAGAGATCACAAAACTGGAATGGGAACTGGCGGATATCAGTCGCCAACTAGAGAATCCACCCGCTGATGCCGGCATAGTGCAAAGGCTGGGGCAGAATTATTTAAAGATACAGAAGAAGCTGGATGGGCTCTTGAACGAGTGGAGTGAGCTGGGGGGATAGACGATTCCTTACGTTCCCCAATCGCGTAAATATAGAAAGTCATACCCGATGGTGCGGTTACTCAGCTTGGCAACCGGTGGCAGCACCCGCTTGAACTGGTTGCGGCGTATCCGCTCGACCACAGAGTGAACGAAACTATCGCCAAATCCTGCTGCCACGCATTCAGAGGGGGTGAAGCGCTGGTCTATCAGCAGGTAAAGCAGCCGGTCAACCTCGGCATAGGTATACCCTAATTCCCCTTCATCGGTTTGCCCTGCCCATAGATCAGCAGTAGGGGCTTTTTCGAGGATGGCAGCTGGTACCCCCATCGCTTTGGATAGCTGGCGTACCTGAGTTTTATAGAGATCTCCCAGAGGGTTGAGGGCGCAGGCTGCATCACCATACACTGTGGAATACCCTAAAAGGATCTCGGTTTTATTGCCGGTACCGATCACCAGCCCATTGAATGCTGCTGATTGGTCATACAACACAATCATCCGCTGGCGCGCCATAATATTGCCTTTGCGCAGTGGACTCATGTCTGGAAAACGATTGATCAACGGGTCAACCATCTCAGTAATGGGAATAGTCATGGACTGCACACCGGTAGCTTCGATCACACTCTGGGCGTCATCCATCGATGCCTGCGACGAGCCAGAGTAGGGCATGCGGATGGCAAGCACATTCTCAGGACCGAGTGCTTCGGCAGCAAGGTAACACGAAAGAGCAGAATCTAGCCCACCCGAAAGCCCCACAAGCCCTCGAGTAAAACCCATGCGGGTGATTTCACTTTTAATAAAACCAGTCAGGATCTTTCGAGCCAGGTCAGTATCGATTGTCAGAGAAATTTCTTCCATCATACCCCATCCTTCAGCGAACATTGTCGCGGGTCTGGTCACTTAAAATGCGATTCAATTCACGCTGCACCAGCGCGGTACGCTCATCTCGTAGCAACGGCAGGCGGGCGCGTGTACGATGTAGTTGGTTCAGGTCTATCTCGGTAATCAGCATATGCTCGTCATGATGGGGAGCTTCTGCAAGCATGATACCATTGGGATCAACCACTGCTGCCCCACCCGGAAAATTCAATCCATCTTCGTACCCCACTCGATTGGTATAAAAAACAAAAGAGGTAAACAAACTGGCATATGCCTGGTTGATCTGCCTGATCCAATGAACATTTTCCAGCACCAGGTCAGCAGTCAATCCTCGACCAGGCGAAGAAGAGATAAAGATCAGTAAATCTGCACCATCCAGCCAGAGCAGGTAAGGGGGTGATGCGTGCCAAAAATCTTCACATATAAGTATGCCAACCCTGCCAAAACGTGTATCGAACGCCCGTACCTGATCACCCCATGCAAAGAAACGACCTTCATCAAATAAGCCATAGGTGGGCAGGTAAACTTTGCGGTGCACATGCAATACTTTTCCCCCGGAAAGGTAAGCCGCTGCGATGTAAAAACGGTTGCGCTCATCCTCTTCTACGAAACCTACCACAATATCGATCTTTTGACTGGCTTCTAGCAGCGGTGCAAAAATGGGGTCATTAGCAGTAGGATGGTGCGAAACGGTTGGCACCAGATCCTGTAAGACATACCCGGTCAGAGAAAGTTCTGGAAAGATGATCAGATCGACGTTTTCTTTTTTTGCCTGTTCGATGTATTCCAGATGTCGAGCGAGGTTCTTGTCTTCTCTTCCCAATGTGGTGTTCATCTGTACTAAAGCCAAACGCATGTTGTTGCTCCAAATTTACAATAATATTTCAACTAGCCAAGATGCATCAATTTTTGTTTATCTCGGTTGACCCCGTAGAACGAGGCAAACTGGCATATAGCGCTTCTAAAAAAATAAGCATCATAAAGGTGAGTGCCGCCCATGAATCCAACCGCAATCCGGCTACCATGGGTGATGCATCCGCACGCAGCAAGCTGCCTGCCATGAGTACCACTGCCAGTCCAGCAAAATACACAATGGATTTCATACCAGGCAAGAGAAAAGCGGGGGGATGAAGCTCCAAAATGCCATAGTAAACCAGGATCACCATGGATGCCATGATCTGCAAGGGAACCCTTTCAAGCATGGCACCACTTTCATCCAGGGTGGGTAATCCCCACCAAGCGTTTTCGGGTGCAAGGTTGCCATATGCCACTCCAGATTGCCAGCATCCCAGGCAAATAAAAATCGCAAGGGGCGGGATCATTGGGACGATCCGATCACAAACCATCAAAAAGCGTTGTTTCCATGCAACTGCCAGGATTCCAGCTACCAGCAGACCACCGATCAATGCACCATAGACAGATAATCCACCCTGCCAGAATTGCAGGATTTCAAGAAGATGCTCCTTATAATAGGAGTAATGCAGAATAGCGAAGGCGAAGCGCGCTCCCAGCAGCGCTCCTACCATGACTAACACCCCGCCATCAACCCAACGCGAGGATTCTTTCAAGGAGTTGTGCCGATATATTTGTAATAAAGCCAGTGCTGCTCCTAAACCAAGAAACAAAGAAAATGGCATGGTCACCTGTTCCTGTCGAAAGAATTATTCTGGGTAAGGCTATTTTTCCAGATGAATAGCTGGATGTAGCGGTGAAGGCATACACACGATCTCAATGATCTTCAGATCGAAAATTGTGTGGGCGTTAGATGGTTTCAGGATCACTGCGGTATCTGATCCGTGCGAGGTTCCCGCAACGCAGATAACGGGCGTATCGGTGCGGATCAACCCTGCATCAGCTGCCATGAGCGCAATCTCAACGGAAACCTTCATCCCCTCACAAAACAAACGCAAAGTGTTTGCCATCAATTCGACAGGTTCCATTGTAGAGAATTTGCCACGGATTGCCCGGTCTATCCCAGAAAAAGCATGTGCGGCAGTCAGAATGGGAACCCCGGCAGCTTCGATCACAGCCCGATTTTCAGAGGTTAACTCCTGAGTATCCGGGCTGACAAACCCGGTAACATGGCTGACACAAATGAGTTTACGACCACGAAATACTTCTACTGCTTTCACTCCAGCGTCTCCGTTGGTGGTTGCAACCAATGCTACCGGAATGTTTAATTCATCCATGCGTGTACGAGCCAGCTTTAAAGTATCCAGAGTATTATCAGGTCCTTTGGTTGTGAAATAATGTACTGAAGTAGTAAGGATTGTCATTTCATACTCCCATAGGTAATTTTCCGGGTGAACCGGTTGGATATGAGAAAAACATCTGGCGGGGTTAGAACTTATTTCAACGACAGAGCGTCTTTCAGCAATATCCCATTAATATATATTGTAACTGTTTTCACGGTTGAAAACTGCAAGGCTGTTTCGGTTAGTTGAGCTTCGACGCGCGGATTGTCACATTCACCCCCAAGCATCATCGAACCTGTCAGGTAGATCTTGGCATTCCCATTCTCTAAAGTAATCTTCTCTACTTTAAGATCTGATTGGTATAAAGCATTATAGAGACCTGATTCACCATAGTAATTAGACTTCTGTTGAAGCAGTTGATCAATAGCCGTTCGCAGCACCGCCTGGGTTTGGGGAATTTCGACGATCACTGGCACCACACTATCATCGCAGCCGATTTTCATACCAGAAATACCGTTATCTGCTATGGCGATCATATATATCTGGATTGTTTGCGGAATAGTGGAGATGGATGGCTCTGTTTTTATGGGAGAAATACTGGTTACGGTGGCAGAGGGAAAAGTCTCTGTTAGAAGGGAGATGGGTCCTTGAGTTTGTGTGACATACAAAATTATATCAGTGGGGACAAGAGGAAGTGCTGTTGTCGTAATGGGTAGACAACCTGTCAGGAAAAAACATACGATCAAAGTGATAAATGAGGGAGTACTCTTCATCTTTACCTCACAAATATGTGACGATATATTAAGATGATAAGTTCCTGTAAATGTGCTTTAAAATATCAATCGCCCGGGTGAGGGGGGCACCCGTGCGATTGATAAATAAAGTATATCACAGAATGTCAAGAATTACTATGCTAATTCTATAAGGAATTACTACAAAGCTTTATTAAAAAATTCTTCTAAGCATGTTATTATCACACCAAAAATAGAACTAATGTTCTGTTAATACTTCAGCCACAGGTTCGACCTCTTTCCAGCTCTTCTTCATGCGGGTCAGGAGCCAGATATTAACAACAGCAAATATGACAAAAACACCTTCGATCACGAGAGTATTTACACCAGATTGACCCATGATCACTGCACCTGCATCGACAAACATATGATATGCAATCGCCAATACAAGCCAGGTGATTTCATGCTTCTGTACAGAACGCCAAACAAGCATTGATAAAGTGATATGCAGGATGATCGTAGTAATTCGTTCTAACCCGCCTAACAAGGGCAGATACCAGACTGTACTGTTATACTCCGTTAGCATTGAAGAAGTGATGCCGGGTATTGCTGTACCCTGTGATGCAAGGCGCATTGCTATGAAAGTTGACAGAACAGAAACACCGATGAAGATGCTTTCAATTCCACCATGCCCAACCCCTGCAAGGATGCCTGCTTCTGCTGGCTTGGCGCGTTTTTTGAGCAGGATGAAACCCAGATATCGCATGGGTTCTTCACATATTCCCGCCATCAAGCCAAGATACAAACCGTACAAGATGGTTCCTACTATTCCGCCTGAAAAGTTAACGCCCAACGCTGAAAAAGCATATCCCAATCCCTGAAGCAACGGGATATGAACAACCTGCGACGCGATGAATGTGCAAACACCAACGCCTACCACACCCCAACCAAATTTGTAACGTTTGGTGAGCCAAATAGCAAGAAAGATTGGAACACCAAGTTCAATGGCAATTGCAATTATAAAAAATGGTGAATTATTCATGACATAGTCCTTTACAAGAATAGTTTACCCTTCTGTGAGTAATTTACTACGATTGAAAATACGAATAGCATACCGGGTCAATAATCCGGCTACCAACCAAAGGAACAATCCAACCAGCATGCTGATGCCTACGCTGAGGTACAGTAACCCAGTTGCCTGTGCAGCTACCAGACCTAGAACGATGATCACCAATGACCCACTGGTCTGGTAAGCACCCATGAATGTAGGCGTCCGGGATGAGATCAAAACGGTAAAAGCAACTCCCAGCAGAGCAACCGCAGGTGTGATCCAGAACATGAGCGGGTACCAGGATGGCACTGGGAACCAGAGCCTGTTGAAAATCGAAAATCCTGCTGCATTGAGAACAACCGTATATAGTAGAAAACTACCCCAACTTACTAGTAGAGAGGGAATCAATGCTGCCATGACTTTCCCAACAAGCAATTCGGCATCTGTTGCCGGAGTGTAAAGGAGTGCCTCAATAGTTTTCCGCTCTCGTTCTCCTGCAAACGATTCTGATGCAACGATTGTTGAGATCATCAAAGGAAAGATAAGGAACATGGGGGCGAACAGGTAGCCCAAAATCAAGACCTGCATGCTTTGAACCTCATCCAATCCAGTCAAGATAGCTGTCATGGATGCGGGTAGATTTGCAAGAAATCCTTTCAGTTGATATGAGGGCATCATTTCTTCTGGTGCCATATTGATCAGGCGGGGTAAAAGGAGAAATGCCAGAGGGATCACAATACAAAAGATCATTGGCACGATGACCATGGGTGCCCAGGCTGATTTATTTTGTTTAACTTCCAGTAAATCTTTCTTCGTAATTGCAAAAACCGTTTTGGCTTTCATTCGTTTACCTCTTCTGCGTCCTGCTGGAGCTTAAAATAGATCTCTTCCAGGCTTTGTTCCTCAGGACTTACTTCCATCACCTGCAATCCACCATTCACAAGGCGCTCAACGATTGACGGAATCACTTTTTGATTTTGAATTTGCACGCGAAAACCGTTTTCCTGAACCATTTCCAGCGATTTTACTTCATCAAAGTTCAGAATATTTTGGAGTTGTTCTGTAGAAACGGTTTGTACAAAGCGCAACTTCACCCAGTAGCCAACACTATATCTCTTGCGGAGCTCATCCAGCGCGCCCATTGCCAGAAGGCGTCCACGATGCATGATCACAACACGATCGCACAGGCGTTGAGCTTCAAGAAGATTATGTGTGCAGAGGAGAACGGTATGCCCATTCTTCCTGCGTAATGAATCGATGACACCCATAACCTGTTGTGATGCTTCCGGATCCAACCCAGAAGTAGGTTCATCCAGGAATAATAGATCGGGATGGTGTAAAAGAGCCCTTCCAATTGCAAGACGTTGCTTCATCCCTTTGCTATATGTGGAAACTTTATCATTCCCGCGCTCTGTCAGTTCAAACATTCCCAATATTTCTTCGATACTGGTTTTAAGCACCTCGTCTGACATTCCCGCTACTGTGCCAAAGAATTGAAGGTTTTGACGAGCGGTCAGACGCTCATAAAGGGCGGGTGTTTCGGTCAATACACCGGTTTTGCGACGTAATTCCTCCCCTTTTATCACAGGGTCATAATCTAAAACTCGGATTGAACCATTTGTGGGCTTTAGCAGACCATTCAATATTCTTACAGTGGTGGTTTTTCCAGCACCATTTGGTCCCAATAACCCAACCACTTCGCCTTTCTGAACAGAAAAAGTCAGGTCATTAACAGCTAATCGTTTCCCGTAATTGAAACGTAATTTTTCAGCCATAATAACAGTTTTGCTTGATAAGTCTATTGTAGAATTCATTTTCTTTCCTCGTTGTATGTTTCACGTGAAACATTTCACCTGCATTTCAGCTCATTTCCAAAGGTGTTTCACGTGAAACAATAGTTTGCTGTGGCTTATTGCCCGTTTCTTTCTTCTTGCCTCCATAGGACATAGGAGTAAACGGTTATTCCCAGCGTTGCAGCCAAGATTGGTATGATCATAAACAGGAATGCTACATCTGGAACCAGGAAGCCTAGAAAACAGATAATTCCCGCAACTATAAAAGCAATTCCCCCAACCTGGTGGGTCTTTTCCCAAACATAATCACTGTTCAATGTCCAGGGGGTGCGGATGCCAATCATATAGTTTCTTTTCGCAACCCGAATAATACCTCCTATCACGATATATAGCAGTCCTATGGCAGGGATGAGCATGTGATTCATGTCAATTCTTTTTCCAAAACCTGCCAGTAAAGTCAAAATATGCAAATAACTGAAGAAAATAACAATGCAAACAATAAAAATGTTATATTGCGGTCGAAATAACGCAATGTTTGCGCGTTTAGGGTCGATGGAAGGTATTGCGATCATAAGCAGAATTATTCCCATCATGATCGCAGGCATTAACAAAATTGCACTCCATTTACCAGAATATCCATCCACCTGTCCGAGCTCATTCCAGTGAGAGGGTACCTGCTCGGGAAGTTGGGGGATAAGTGCCAGACCACCTAATATCAGGATCATGGTAAGACCAAATGAAATGATGTAAGTGACTTTATTGCTCATTTTTTCCTTTTTAATACTACGTAAATATTAACAACCAGTTTCGTTGATGTCTGCTTCACAACGTTTGTGATGATAATCTTGCTGACATTGAGATCATCCCGTTTTTGGAGCGTGGAAGTCATTTTATAGCAGGGTGGGCTATTAGCACACCCTGCTTTTCTGCTTGTTAGGATAGGCTAGTTTTTGAGGTTGATCCAATCCTTACTTTCCTGATTGTTCTTTCTGATCTCTAATGGAATTTTGCGCCAATGAGACCATTCCACTCAAGCCACCTAAATTCATCGTGTCAACTGCGCTGCTTGGTACAATCACAAGCGCCCCTTTTTCTTTGAGACCTTCAAACAACATGTTCATAGCCCGCAGGTGAAGTGCTGTCGGATTATTAACATATGCTTCTGATGCAGTTGAAAAGCTGTGGGCGATCTGCATTTCTGACTCGCCTAAAATAACACGAGCCTGACGTTCGCGCTCTGCCTGCGCCTGACGGCTCATGGCATCTTCCAGCCCCTGTGGGATGATCACGTCGCGAATTTCCACACTTTGCACCGATATGCCCCAGGGGGTAGTTCGCTCATCGATGATCTTCTGTAAGTCTTCATCCATCTTGGCGCGCCCTACCAAAATATCAGCCAGCGGCATTTGACCGATGATCTCGCGCAATGCGGTTTGAGCAGCCCAGGTAATCGCTGATTGATAATTCTCTACTTCCAACGCTGCCTTCTCCGCATCCCACACCATCCAGAATAAAACTGCATCGACATCCACTGGAACTGTATCTTTTGTAAGCGTTTTTTCTGCATTGAAAGGAGTAACCATCACGCGATGGTCAATCCAGGTTGGCGTGGTATCAATAATAGGCAGTATCCAGAACATTCCAGGACCCCGCAAGCCATGAAATTTACCAAGCCGTAGTACGACTGCCTTTTCCCATTGTTGAGCAACTTTAATTGAGAAAAGGAAGAAGGATGACAGTAGAAGAAGCGGGAGGAAGTAAGCCAGGATCGTTGTATCCGAAATGCCTTTTCCATCCATGATGATGGCTCCTACTATTCCTGCTGTAAAGAAAATAATAAAGAGCGTCGTCCCTGGAGCGCTAATATGGACATTGTCAGGAGTTTTGGCTTTCTTTTGATTAACCTGAATTTCTGGTTTTGGATTTGTCTGTTTATCTTGCATTCTCTCCTCGCATTTCTGAATATTTTTGTACGCTTTCATTCTGATAAGTGCTTGTATTTTTTATTTTATGCATTGCATCTGCCACTTCCTCAGGGCTGTATCCCAGGCTGATAATTTTTTTAAATGCCTGAGAAATTAATTCCTCTAAACTCATCTGGCGCAGGTGTTCAACGGTAGCGGTATCCGGTTCTTCCCAGATGTATGTACCCCGACCACGTTGTGTTGAAATGATACGTTCTTCGTCTAAAATACGATAAGCTCGCGCAACAGTATTGAAGTTCACACGTAGTTCCGTCGCCAGATTTCGTACAGTAGGGAGTTGGTCTCCTTTCTTCAGTACACCTGTTGCTATCAAGTGTTGTATCTGCTCAACGATCTGCAGATAAATAGGAATACTGGAGCGGAAATCTAGTTTCATCTTTTGAAAAGCATTGTTCACATTTGCTCCTCCTATAAAGTATCTTTGTACAATTGTATCATTGTATCATTGTTATAATTGTATACCGTTGCGAGAATTTGTCAAGAGGAAATAGGTTAAGAATCAATAACATGCAAAGTTACTGGGGTGAGAAAGTGCTTCTTTTCTTCTTTGAATAAAACGAGCGGGTCTTATTTGCTACTTGTTTTTCTGTTTAAGAATGTATTGCGAAATATGGATGGTCGTGCGGGGAAAATTCCTGCCTGGGTTTCGCTTACTTCTTCTACCGAGATAAATGCTTTTGGATTTACTTCATGGATGATAGTCTCTACATGTTTAAGATCCCGGCGGTTGATGATGGTATAGATCAATTTCACTGCACCTGCTGATCCCTGGGCATCTAATGTGGTTACGCCATAATTATTTTCGTGTAGTTTAAATGCAAGTTCTTCAGCCCCTGATTGCACAATGATGTGCAGCATCAGTTTACCAATTGCCAACTTGCGTTCGATCTGTAATCCTATGAAAGTGCCAGCTGCAAAACCAGCCGCATATGCCAGGTAAGCGATTAAGTTATGGATGTTCCGTACCAACTGGCTGACAGCTACGATCCAAATAAAGACTTCTATAAAACCAAGCAATGGTGCTACCAGATACTTGCCGCGGGCAGTAAAAATAATACGCATGGTACCCAGAGAAACATCCATCACACGCGCAAGAAAAATTGCCAACGGGAAAATTACCCAGGTTACGATGTCGGGCTGGATAGATTGGACCAACTGATTGATCAGCTCATCCATACGTTTATATTACCTTAATCGAGTAGAAAAAGAAAACGCCATCGTAAGTTGGCGTTTTCTTTTTCTTATTCACCTGCAATCCGTTGCTCTTTCCAGATATCTGCTTCATTATGATAGCCGGCTTCTTCCCAAAAACCCAACTTATCCTCTCGCATGAATTCCAGACCACGTAGCCATTTAGCACCTTTCCAAAAGTAAGGGGTTTTTACCTCGGGTTTTTCAGGAATGGCACCAATCACACCACGCAACGGGTAGCCATGATCAGGGGAAAGTGGCACTCCATCATAATGAGTTGCCAGCAGGAAATTTTCTGCCAGAACGATTTCTAACGGCAGGTTGGCAGTAAACCCAAACTCTGCATGTTGTAGCACGAACTTCGCAGTAGATAGAGGTTTTACCAGACCTAGTTCTATCAATGTGCGTACTGATACCCCTTCCCAAAGGGTGTCGAATTTGCTCCAGCGGGTAACACAATGAATGTCCATCGTTATTTTTGTGTGGGGTAGCTGCTGGAATTCTTCCCAGGTCAGGCGTAAAGGCTTTTCTACCTCTCCCCAGACTTTAAAATCCCAGGCCGCTGGGTCAAAGGAAGGAACGGGACCATAATGTAACACAGGAAAGCGCTGGGTAAAAGATTGACCGGGCGGCATTCGGCCCTCAGCGATATATTTTTGTTCATCTTGCTTACGTTTCATAACACTGTCGAACATAGATACCTCTAAAGAGATAAAATTCTATAAATCGTTATATTTAATTAAAATTATAAATGAATTCTTCATTGCTTAATCCTTTTTCGCAACATTGCGTTTTACCTGCCGCAGAAACTCTGGTGTGTTTAACTTGCGCTCCAATATGTAAGTGATGTAATACTGGAGAATTGTCTCCATTTCAGCCCGTAAAGGTTGTGGAATGATCGCTTTTTTTGCGATAAGGAAGCTGCTTCTCTGCAGATGGCGCATATATCGGAGTACATCCATTGATACAGGTCTGCAGGCTGTGACCGATAACCCGCACTCAGGACAAAGCACTCCTCCCAGTTCTGCCGAAAAGAATTGGTCCTGTGCTTTGATAACTTCGTTGCATTGCACACAGTGAAATAATTCTGGTCTGAAGCCAAATTGCTCTAACATCTGGATCTCACCATACCTGACCGCCAGATATGGATCTGGTTCTTCTGCAATTCGCTGCAGGGTGTCAGCAAGAAGAGCGAATAAGGCATAATTCTGACTTTCTTCAACAGCAAACCGGTCTACCAGCTCGATGATATAAGCTGCGTAACCTGTGCGTAAAAGGTCATCGGTCAAAGATGGATAAAACGCTATTGTTTCAGCCTGAGTAACCAGCCAAAAATCACGACCTGCTGCCAGTTGCAGTGTACTGCGGGTGAAAGGCTCCAGATGCCCTGCTTTACGCGAATGAATGCGCCGAATGCCTTTTGCAATGGCACGAAGCTTTCCTTTTTCGAGGGTGTATAGCACGAGCAAGCGATCAGCTTCGCCCCAATCGCTGTGGCGCAAGACGATAGCCTCCACTCGTTGTGAACGTTCACTTCGCGGCAAGGCTGTCTCCTTTTCTTTATTTCAAAAATAGCGATTATGATTGGTCGGGAAGATCTGCACCTGTGAATGCACCAGGAAGCAGATCAGAGACGGTGAGCTCGCGGGTGATGGTTCCTTTTTCATTGGCAATCCACACCAGCATATCCAGACCGAATTCTGCCATTACCTGGCGGCAGGCTCCGCAGGGCATCCCAGCGTTATCTGTTACCACTGTCAGCGCTATAAAGTGACGTTCACCTTCTGAAGCAGCTTTGAACATGGCAACTCTTTCAGCGCAAATACTGCTGGGGTAAGCTGCGTTCTCGATATTTGTGCCGTCGTAAATTTTGCCAGATTCGGTCAAAACAGCCGCACCTACGGCATACTTTGAGTAAGGCGCATACGCCCAGCGTCTGGCTTGAATGGCTGCCTGCACCAACTTTTGTTTGGTCTGCTCGTCAATCTTCATGATTATCCTCACTTTCAGGCTTTACCGGTTCTTTTATTGCATGCACCTTGCGAATTCGTCTACCACTGATTTGCTCAACGGTTAATTGCCAACCATCCACTATCACCTGCTCGCCGCCAGTGGGAACGCGCCCAATTTCTCCATATAGCCACCCCCCCAGAGTATCAGCAACTTCTTTAGTCAGGTGAGTGCCTGTGATATCGTTAAAATCATCCAGGTCGATGCGCGCCTGAAAAATGTATTCGTGATCGTTTACTTTTTGATAGGGGAGTTCTTCACCCTGGTCATATTCATCCCGTATCTCACCCACGATCTCTTCTACGATGTCTTCCAGGGTGACCAGCCCTGCCATACCTCCATATTCATCAATGACAATCGCCATGTGAACCCGGCGTGAAAGCATTTCACTAAGAAGCTCGTCAGCTTTCTTTGCTTCAGGGATGAAGTATGCTGGACGAACAAGATTCCGGATCGTACCCGGTCGCCTGGCAGGGTCAGAAGTCACTGCTCCCAGCAGGTCTTTAGCATATAACAATCCAATGATGTTATCGATCACTTCGTTATAAACGGGCATGCGCGAGTGCCCAGATTCACGTACCACCCGGATGGCTTCTTCCAGGGGGGTATTGGCATCCAGAGCAGCTACATCAATTCGTGGCACCATGATCTCACGACTGAGAGTATCTCCCAATTGAAAGATGGAATAGATCATCTTACGCTCATCCTGTTCAAGGCTGCCTTCAGCCTGCCCGGTTTCTACCCAATTGCGCAGTTCGTCATCGGTCACAGAACCAAGCGAACGCTGTAAAGCTTCGGGTTTGCCAAGAGCAACCATAAGTAAAGCGGATATGGGACGGATCAGGAAATCAACAAGTTTACCTATGCCTGTCAGGTTGATTGCCCATGATTCAACATTTCGCAATACCCTGCCTTCAAGACTAAATTCTATGATCTGAAGGATGATAACTGCCACCAGTAATAACAGGAGAGGTATCCAAAGCTTGTTCGATGCCAAAAATAGCTGCATGAATAGTAAAGCAATGCTGCCTGCCAGTAAAAAATGGCAAAAAACTACGAATATCCGCAATGTTGCGGTAAGATGAGGTCTTTCAAGAAATTTCAGTGTGCGATCAACTGCTTCGGGGTTTTTCTCGCGTAAATTCCCCAGATGAGGGATACGAGCATAAATGAAACTTGCCCGCAGCGCCACAAAGAACAGGTCTAGCACGAAAAAAATGGCGACTAATATTCCTAAGGTTTGAACGTTCATGTTTTCCTTGAATAAGGAATTATATTCCTTTCATTAATAAAGGGGATTCATTCTATATCTAAATTATTATGATCATCATCCATCATAGCAAATTGGATTGTCTGGTTGGCTTTCACCGTTGTATTGCGAATTGCAACTTCCGGTCCAAGGGTGCAATTGTTTTCAATAACAGTGTTCCATAGATATACGGATGGTCCAATCTTGCAACCAGTGCTAATGTGGGTATTTCCATAAAGATGGGTATTGGGATAAATGATCGTCTCGGGATCGAGGATTACATCCTGATCAATATAGGTGGTTTCCGGGTCGATCATTGTGACCCCAGACAGCATCCAGCGCTGGTTGATGCGCCGGCGCATAATGGCTTCCGCTTCAGCCAGATGCACCCGCGTGTTGATGCCAATGGCTTCTTGCGGATCATCCAACACCACGCATTCTACCCGTTGATTTTCACGAACTGCCAGCTCCACGGTATCAGTCAGGTAATATTCACCTTTCGGAGAAACCTTGATCCGATCCAGCGCATTCCATAACCATTCAGAGCGAAAGCAGTACGCACCTACATTCAGCTCATGAATTTTTCGAATCTCAGCATCTGCTTGGGCTTCTTCTACGATCGCCTGCACTGAGCCATTGGAATTTCTCACCACTCGCCCAAATCCATGTGGGTCATCCATGAAAACAGAAAGCATTGTCATCACACCCGGATTATTGCATTGGGTATTCACCAGGCGTTGCATGGTTTCTTTGGTAAAAAGGGGCATATCCGCATAAAAAACCAGGATCAGTCCTTGAAAATCTGCGAGAACTTCTTTGGCAGCTTGTACGGCATGTGCAGTACCAAGCTGGGGATGTTGGATTGCCAAGCGGGCACGATCTCCTACCGCCATACGAACCTGATCTGCACCATGACCGATCACCACTACGGGTTTTTCTGTAATAATAGATTGAGTGTTTTCAATTGCGTGAATTACAAGGGGTTTTCCTGCCACCTGATGAAGTACTTTTGGCAGGCTTGATTTCATCCGGGTTCCCTGCCCGGCAGCTAAAATGATCGCTGTTATACTTCGTAGGTCATCATCCATGAGTTTTGAAAAAGCCGCACACTTTTCAGGGGTATTCTACCTGTAAAGAGGTGCGGCACACCGTAACTAGCATCTTTAAGGCTGGGGCGCCTGGATTCGAACCAAGATCCACAGATCCAAAGTCTGGTGTGCTGCCATTGCACTACGCCCCAACGAAAGGTCATTTTAACATAAGATGAGGAAAACGAACAGATGGATCAGGTGAAAACAGCCTTTCACGACTGCTCATTTTCATCAGATGAAATTTCTTTTCCCTCTCCAACTGGTGCAATGCCCAGTTGTTTTGCCTGTTCATAATTGAGAATATCTGGATTCATCGCTTCGAATTTACCGCTGGCTACCTGGTTGTTCCAGAATTCCTCTGCAGTCTGGCGATTCATGTTTTTTGCAGCCTGGTTCAACTTTTGTGTGAAGATATCTTCTTCTTTTTCCTCCATCTCTACCCTGGGCAGGTCTAGGGAAATCTTTTCCAGCTTTTCCATGTCTGTTTCGACAGCAGAGATAAATTCTGGGGAAACTGTTATCTGGATGCCCATTTCGGACAAAATGGCAGCAACGTCTTGCTGAGCTTTCAGCATCTCGGCATGTGCCAAAACAGAATGGGAAGCAACTGTTCCACCTGGGATGATCGCTGCCAGTACAAAATCGCCTACCGGTGCAAACAGCAGGTCATTCGTATCTCCTGACATGACGCAGGAAAACCCTTTTGGCTGTTCAGTGAGCATGTGAGCCAGGCGGCTGTTGGCATTCATGGCAGACATCAGTGAAGGGATCATCTTCTCCAATATCTGCCCTGCATCTACGCCCGTCTGGGCAATCAGCCTGCCGCGATCATCTAACAGGTAAACCCCGTTTCCATTCAGCGTTTTTTGCAGATGTGCCAGACAGTCGGAGAGATTTTCTCCGGTTTCGATGGTTTCTTCTTCCAGTTCCCAGACAGGCTGGATACCCAGGACACGAGCTACAGCTTCCAGAAATTGCGGAATCTGCATTGGCTTGTGGAAGTATGCATCTGCATGCAGCTCTTCAATCTGCATGTCTATCTTTTTATTGGTAAGTGATGAAATAAAGATCACTTTCACCTGCGGAAACCTGCTGCGGATCCTTCTCACAAGGTCAATGCCCGAAATCCCTGGCAGCCGTACTTCGGTAACGAGAAGGTCAACTGCCTGCCGTGTTACTTCAAGAAGAGCTTCTTCTGCGGTTGCCATTACACGGATGTCGAGAGTCTTATCCATGGTGATCAGGGTTGCTTGAAGAAAGCGACCCAATTCCAACACGTCGTCAACGATCAATATGCGATGCATACTCATCATTTTACACTAAATGGAAAGACACAGTTTCATGTTTTTATCTGGAGAAATGATTAATGTCCATCCCCCAAACCTCCTTCCACTGAAGGGAGGGGGCTAAAAATTATTTCTCTGCCCCGTTGTAGAGATAGTGATAATAGTTCTTGCATTAAAAAAAGAAATTTTGTAAACACTGCTTAATAGAACTAAGGCAAAAAAATTCACCCCAGGCAGAGAGCTTCTACCCTGGGGTGAAAAAATTGATTCGAATATCTACGGATCAGTCAGTGCAGCCCTGTGCAATAGTGTAATTCTCAATTCCCCATAAAGAAGATCGCGCGCTGCTGTCCATCTTGAATCCACACAGGTCAATGCGGCTGACCGCAATATGAGGATGGAAGAAAAGTGGAACGAATGGCACATCCTGTGCCAATGTTTGCTGCAGCCCGGCATAGAGGGTTTGTTGCGTGGCGATATCTGCTGAACCGACTTGCGATGCAGCCTGGCATGCCTGGTCATAAGCAGTGTTGCTATAACCCGCAATATTAACTCCGATCCAATTGTTTGCTGCAGTTGGGATTTGCCAGGAAGCAAAGGTAGAACAATTGGGCACATATCCCCATTCCAGAAGGTCGAAATTTCTCCCAAATGCAACGCCATCAGGACCTGCTGCGTACAGGTCAGCTGGCTGGTAATATTGGACTTCCACCTGGATCCCGCATTGGGTCAACGAATCTGCCAGAATCTTTGCCATCGTCTGACGGACAGGCGCCGTAGATGTAGCATATTTGATACTCAGGGGTGTACCATCCACTATGCCAGCCACTCCAAGCGCAGTACGAGGAGTTGCTGGATCACCATCAAGGTCTTTCCAGCCAACTTCATCCAGCAGTAAAGCTCCTGCAGTGGGGTCGTAAGCGATTGCCTGCAGGTCGTTTGCAAGAAGTGTACTGCCAGGTGGTAAGAAACTGATGGGAACATCACTTAATCCAAATAATACTGCCTGTTGAATGGAATCTCGATCCATACATTGAACAAACGCATTTCGTGTTCTCACATCACTGAAGAAATCTGGGCGATCTCCCTGGGCGGGGTAATAGCCATCATCATACGAAGCAGGCTTAATACCAAAACTGATCAAATCCAATTCAGGTCCAAGGCTGGTATATGCTTTTAGCTTGCCAGCCTGCTGCAATTCGAGGATCAATTCCAATTGCTCGTCTAGGAGGGTTGTGTCATCCACCAGATCACATTCACCGCTCAAGAGGGCTTCGATGTTATTATCTGCAGGCTGTCCCAGAAAACGATACACCAGGGTATCAAATTTTGGTAAGCCTTCTGAAGCTCGAAAATAATTAGGATTTTTCGTGAGAGTAATATGGTCTCCCTTTACCCATTCCGAAATGACATAAGGACCCCAACCGATGGGACTTTTTGCTGAAATATCCGCTTCCAGCAGATCGGCAGCCTTGAATCCACTCCAGGCGTGTTCAGGGAGGGGCATCCAGAAATAAGTGGAATATCGGGTAGGAACAAAACCGGGCACCCCTTTCCATTTGATTGTCAATTCATCCAACGCTTCATATGAAGCTGTACGTAATAAATTTCCACGAGTGACAGGTGTGTCAGGGTTGTTGGACAAATTATAGGAATAAACTGAATCCTGTGCGGTAACGGGCTCTCCATCTGACCAGGTAATGCCAGGTAATAGTTTAAAAATCACACTCATCTGAGACATCTGTAAGGCGCTGATACCATCCCAGGTTACGGCACAGGTAATATCGCTGCAGCCCGCAGGGAAAACCTGTATATCTTTTTTCAATACTGCTACTTCACCGCTTGCATCCACAATCTGCATGCCTTCGGTTACATCTACTGTTTCCAATATTGCATCACCATCTGCCAGGCTGGGGATTTTCTCTAAAATAACAGGTTGGATACCGCTATCCAGTACGTCAAATGGTCCGTCATAAACTGCTTCAAGAACCGACCATGTGGTGCGAGAAGAAGATCCATAAGGATACAGAGAGGTAGGCTCAGAGCCAAGGCATACGGTCAACGTTTTCTGTGGTTCTGGTGTAGGAGTGTAGGACGGCGTGGGAGTATATTGTGGTGCAAGAGTGGAAGTGGGTGTAGCAGAAATGCCGCTACAGGCTGTAAAAATCAACGTTCCGATAATAAAAATGGGGGAAAACTTCCTCCAGTGCATAATAGCTCCTCTTCATTCACCCGATAGGAAATACAAGGTGGAATTGTCAAAATGGTCAGGATTTATTATACCTTAGGGAAAGTAGATGGCGAATGGTCTCCTCAGGTGTACAGAAGTTCTATCAACCCTTGATGGTTTCTTCTTCGCGCAACCGGAGATAAGAATCATAACGTGCCGGGCTGATCTTTCCTTCTTCCACAGCTGCTCGCACGGCACATCCCGGTTCGGTTCGGTGCGTGCAGTCATTGAACTGGCAATAAGCGACAAGGTTGCGTAGCTCTGGAAAATATCCGTCCAGTTCCTCAGGAGTTGTATCCCACAAAGCTAATGAACGCAAGCCAGGCATATCTGCCACAAATCCCCCATTTTGCAAAGGAAACATTTGCCTGACTACTGTAGTGTGCCTTCCTTTATTATGCCAGTTGCTGACTTCGCGTACTTCCAATCCCAGATGGGGTTGAATGGCGTTCAACAAAGAGGTTTTTCCCACCCCGGATGGTCCTGCAAATGCAGACAGTTTTCCGCTCAACTTTTCATGTAATTCATCCACCCCGATCCCGGTTTTAGTGGATGTGAAGATAAGCGGATATCCCAGATTTTTATAAAGATCAAAGAATTCATGGGCTTCTTCGGGAGTTACAAGATCAATCTTATTGGCAACGATGACCACGGGAAGGTTCTGTTTTTCGCAGATCACTAAAAAACGGTCAAGCATACGTACATGAGGATCAGGATGGGCACATGCAAACACGAGAATAATCTGATCGGCATTTGCCAGCATCACCTGTGGTTCCATACCTCCGGGTGTGGGTGCCATACGTACCAATGTTGATTTCCGCGGCAAAAGATCTTCGATTACTCCACTGCCATCTGATTGCAGTGAGATATTTACAAAATCACCAATGGCAATAAAATCTTCACCGCTTAGACTGCGTTTAATCTTTTTGCGTAGTTTGCAGGTAAATTGTCCGTCACCGGTATGCACTGTGTAGAATCCTGATTGCAGCCGGGTGATCTGACCTTGGAGGGTAATGTTCTCATCAGGCAACGCGACACCGCCTTGCTTGAGAATTCGCTCTACAGATGAAATTTTGTGATTGCATTTCAATCATAGGCTTATGGTGTTGGTGTAACCTCAGAGGTTGGCGTGGGCTCGGGAGTATCTGTATACAGAGGTGTTGGTGTCTTTGTTTCATTGTATGCTGATTCCCAAGGGTACAGAATTGTTGGTGAACCACGATAATACAGATCTAAAACGCGTCTGAAAATTGGCACTGCGTACTCTGACCCTTCACCGACATTTTCTACCAGAACAACTACTGCGATGTCTGGTTTATCGGTCCTGTTTTCATCCGTATAGCCAGCGAACCAGGCATGCGGTTTGCCTGTTGAATTGGTTGCTGTACCCGTTTTTCCATAGATCTTATACCCTGTGCTGGCAAGTCTGTGTGCAGTACCGCGTTGATTTTCCACAACACTTAACATGGCATCCTGTATGATTTTAAGCGTGTCAGTGCTGATGGGTAATTTTCCACGCGTAATTGGAGTGAATTCCTGGGTGATCGTGCCATCTGTTCCTTCAATTTTTTCAATCACCTGTGGGCGCAATAGAGTGCCTCCATTTGCAATTGCTGCAATAAAATCGACCACCTGCAGAGGTGTGACTAACATAGCCCCTTGACCAATTCCCTGCTGAACTGCATCACCTTCATTTTGTGAGTAAGGGATACTTCCGACATCTTCTGCTACTTGCTCGATGCCGGTTGCACTACCCAGCCCAAACGCCAATGCCATGTTGGTAACATCATCCGGGTGGTTTTGGCGATAAAGCTCTAACCCGATATGGTAGAACCAGGGGTTACAGGAACGCATCAACCCTTCCGGGAGGGTTAAATCACCACTGGGAGCAATCCCCCGTTCGTACGTCCAGTCATAAAAAGTTTGTCCTGGCAGCTCTGTAAATTCATGCCCGCAGTAATAACTGGATTCTTTTGTGAATATTCCGCTTTCAAGAGCGGCTGCCATTGTAATAATCTTGAAGACAGACCCAAGCGGATACCCTCCCTGTGTCGCGCGATTAAGCAAAGGCTGATCGCCTGAAGAAAGAAGATCATCCAATAAATAACTGCTATTGATATTTGTAGCTTCGAACGAGTTTGGGTCAAAGGTCGGCGAGGATGCCATTGCAACAATTTTACCGGTATCCACTTCCATGACGACGATCGCACCTCGGAATCCCGCGATTGCTTGTTGCACACCCTGTTGAAAATCACTATCCAGAGTGGTGTATATTGATTGGGCAGGGCGACTTTCTCTCATTCCCAGCCGGGTGACAATTTCACCTTGCGGGTTAATCACCAACAGGCTTGCGCCACGAGTTCCAGCCAGATAATCTTCAGCCCATTTTTCCAGGCCTGCAGCTCCCACCTTTTCATCTCCTCGATACCCCTTGCGGCGATATTCATCAACATCTTCAGCGAAAATAGATTGAACATAGCCTGTTAAATGTGGTGCAATGCCGTCATAATTGTAAAGACGAGCAGTGTAACTGGTCATATACAAACCGCTCAAATTGGATAGGATGTTATACCGGTTGTTCACTTCCGTAGCTGGTGCTTCTCCTACAGGAACATACCAGGCTGCATCACGAATTTCATCATACAATGCGAGGATTGCGGGAATGGGTTTTCCTGTCAAACGAGATAATTCGGCAAGCAAAGTGCCTTCGCCATCGCCAATTTCAGTAGGTACGACACCTAGTGCTATAGAATCCTGCTGGGCAGCCAGGGGAACCCCATTGCGATCATAAATATTGCCTCTGGCTGGAATGGTGATATCCATTTTTAGATAATTTCCACCTTTCAGTTCTGGCATGATCATGCCATCATCCCATTGGATTTTCCATGTGTTATTTTCAAGTTCCAGATTCATGATCATTTCTCTGGTCAGGTCACCAACCATACTGGTTGTAAATGTCACCCCATAAGCTACCTGAGCGTTTGTGGGATTGGTAAGTGTGGATTTCACTTCATATGTAAGAGAAATCAAGCTCAGATTTACAGCTGTATCGCTGTATCGTTTTTGAAAATCATCTATTGTGATGGCATCCTGACTCACACGCGCCAACATGCTGTACATAGAAGTGTAATCTTCAGCTTTCCAGGCTTCCAAAAAAGCCACAGCCGTCTCGTTAGCATCAGGAGCATGTGTAGTATTTACAACCGGAGTTGGTAAAGATGATGTAGCAGTTACAACAGGGGTTTTTCCTGATGAATTTACCGAACAGGCGGTAATTACAATCAAAACCAGCAGTGACCAGATTCGTTTTATCATGATGTTATAACCTTTTAAAAAGAACACTCATTGCCAGATAAGGCGATTGCCACGCCAATACCTGTGATTGAACAGAGCAGGTATAGTTTAAATTCCGCTGACAGAGTTCAGATATGTTGATGTCAATTTGCAAACCAGCTTTAGATAAAGTACGCATTAAGTGGCACATAGGAAGTCCCATGATGCAGGCAAAGCATCCCTTCATATCCACGACCGGTTTAAATGCCTGATTTTGAATGGCATACGCGCCTGCTTTATCCAAAGGGTCGCCTGTTGTGATATATGCTTCGATTTCTTCATCTGTGTAATTCCGCATTTTTACATCTTCACAACAGATATCCTGAATTGTCTGGTTGGAGTCTGGCGGGAGGATCGCAAGAGCAGAATACACCTGATGAGTTTTATCGCGGAGTTGTAATAACATCCGACGGGCATCTGCTTCATCTACGGGTTTTCCTAGCAATTCTGCCCCATCAGCTACGATTGTATCTGCCGCAATAACCCATTCATTGGGTAAACCATTGGCACGTGAAGCTGTTGCTTTTTGAACTGCCAACCTTCTGACATAGATGGCTGGGTGTTCACCAATTTTTGGGTTCTCATCAATTTCGGCAGGTTGTGAACGAAATTGAAATCCCATCCAGGACAACATCTGTTTACGGCGAGGGGAATTCGATGCTAAAAGAAAGGATACATTTTCCATGATGTCAAGATTCTAACACATCAAGGTTGTTTCAGTTTCTGTAATTTGAAAACCTTATGGAAGAATAGTTCCCGTTGGAGTGGGAAGGAGATCTGTACCTTCAGGCACTGCAACAATGATCAGACGATGCGTGTTGGATGTTTCAGGCCAACAGGTGATGATTGTCAAGCGCTCATCCGAGGAAGGTAATAACCATTGTGCATTTTCCAGCCGCTTTTCGATGGATACATCTCGTTCTTCAACCAGCATCTTATTTGCCACGGCATAATGATAAACTTTTTCCTGACCGTAGACATCAATCTTATCACCAGGAACAAGATAAACCAGTTTAAGAAAAATTTTACCGTATACATTGTGATGTCCGATGAGTACAGTGTTTCCAGGAACGCCTAACCCTGCAGATGTTGTTTGCCAGCCGACCGCCGGTTCATCAGGAGCTGTCCATTGTTGATAGGTTTTCCCATCGATTTCTACAAGTTGAACCAATGCATCAATAACAGGTGCATCGATACCTAATTCCTTAATCACAAAACGGACAGGTTCTTCTCCTTTAGGGGTGGGCGTGGCAGTCGGTTGTGGTATGGAGGTAGGCGTCAGGATGTTTTCAGGTGGGACGTTACTGGGCATCGGGGTGGGAGTATTCACTGCGATCTCATAAGGCACAAATCCGGTGGCTACAATAACTTCATCAGACAACCCACTTTGACGTTGCATTTCTAGACTGTTCTTAATAAGGAATATTGTGCTGGTTATTCCCCACCCTAAAAGCAAGAATCCTAAGGCATAGAAAAGATAGCGTTTTATGAACTCAATGACAGCTTTCATATTGTTGTTTCATTATATAGAGGGTTTTCATTCACTGCAATAGTTAGAAACAACTGCTGGTAGAAGAATCTACCAGCAGTTGTTTCTATGCAGAAGAAAAATCGGCTTGTTAGCCTTCTTTCTTACTCATCTTCTTTGTGAGGCCTGTCATTACAAATGCCATGCCAAAGAAAATGAAACTCATATTGAAAACCAGTTTTCGGGCAAGGGCTATGCCATCAATACCCTGAAATTCAATACCGGTTACAGGAATGAGTACTTCAGGTGCTGCTACCACTCCGGGTGTTACTACCTGAGCAACCTCAACAATCTGTATACCATCAGGATCGCCAGGATCTTCAGTTGGCTCTTTTGGATCTTCAGTGGGAACGTAGCAACAGTAATTCTCAATGGAAGTTACCGGGTCTAGTTGCACTGGAGTTCCGTTATCCATATAGGTAACGATCACGGTATGAGCTAAACCATCTGCATCAACCAGGAGGAAATCCGCAGATCCGTTAGCGGGTACTGGGTCAGTTACATTAACAGAGGGATTCCCATCCAAAACGTAAGAGAAGCTCACTGGTTCATCATTAGGATTGGTTAATGTCCACAGGATCTTGTAAAGCCCTTCCTGGCAGCTATAGGATAAGAAAAGAGTATCCAGGGGTGGGATAATAATGCACTCGTTACTGTCACTGCTGTCATTAGCATTACCCCAATCACCGGTGATGGTGAAAGAATGTGCTCCACCAGTAGAGGCTACATCATAAGTAGTTCCAGGAGCCACAATGATAGTAGAGCTCAAGGCACTTCCATCAATCTGCCATTGGAAACCCAGGGCTTCAGTGTCATTGGGATTGGTTATTTTCCAGGTAATACCATCGCCATCCCCTTCACATATATGAGTGAGTGTCATGGGGTCAGGTGGAATGACGATACAGGCATTTGCAGGACTGGTGGCCACAACATTTGCACCCCATCTACCAATCAGTGTGATTGTATGAGCGCCGGAGGTAGTATGCAATGTTTTTGAAGAAAGTGGATTGACGCTCATTCCAGCTACCATCGGTTCACTATCAATGATGTATCGGTAACCCACCTGCCAGGCATTGGGGTTGTAAATTGTCCAATCTATACCCGTTCCGTCCTCTGCACAGACATAGGTAACCTCCAAAGGAGCTGGAGTTGGTTTGCAACTGTTTACTTCTACAGAGGTAGGAGTGGCACTCGCTGTTTTCCCATTATCGAATGAAATGGTCATTGTAGCGATGGTCAATTCTGCGATGGTGATGGTGCTCTTGCCAGGAGGTGCATTCACAGGACCATTTACTCCTGTCCAGAGCTGCCAGGTATACGGTACATCAAAGCTGTTGGGGTTGTAAACCGTCCAGCGCAAATGCAGAAAGTCACCCGCAATACACTCATATCCCACTGTCAGAGGTTGAACAGTTATCGGTGTCTCTGTGACATCTGGAATATCCGTAACATCAGGGGTATCGGTGATTTCAGGAGTGTCAGTAATATCAGGGGTATCAGTGACAACAGGGGTTCCAGTTTCTGTGGGTGGGGTAGTAACCACCTGAGTCTCTGTTGGTACTTCGCATTCTCCCTCGTGATCCCCCGCATGTAAAGGATTGCCGGAGGCATCCATATGACCACCGCCAATCAGGGCGGCTGGTGGAAGATGAAGCGTCTCGCAATTTCCGTTAGGTTGGCAGTGACACCAATCGATCTTTTCAACAGGATCAGCCTTTACGGGTAATTTCACCATACTGAGCAACATACCAGCCAACAGAAAAGCTACCCCTAAAATATATGCCAACCGGGTCAATTTCCGGAATACAAATAATTGCTTTGCGTTCATAGCAGTTCTCCTCTTATTTTGATAGCATCCGTGCCTGTAAAACAGATTCGACGGATTTATTCGGTTCGCAGTTTATATCCCAGTCTGTCAACATTAATAAGTAAGTCATTGGTGGGATTGATCGAGTCGAACTTCTGGCGCAATAAATAAATAAGATATTTAATCCTTCGATAAGCATCTTCAGAATCAACCCCCCATATTTCCAATGCCATGGTTTGGTATGTCACCACGGATGGAGCAGCCTTGGCCAGAATCGACAACACTGCGAACTCTTTGGTAGTCAGTTCAATAGAGTTTTCCTCAAATTTCACCTCCTGATTGATAAGGTCGATCGTAAGGTGGACAGCAGGGAACACCAGACGAGTGACATCTGTCTTACTGCCTGCCCGCCGTAATACCGCCTGTACGCGGGCAACCACCTCAGCATTGTAGAATGGCTTGGCTATATAATCATCCACCCCCAGATGTAGCCCTTTGACAATGTCATCTTTTGCATTTAAAGCAGATATGATAATAACTGGTACATTCGACATTTGCCGAAGATAAGATAGTGTTTCCCAGCCATCCATTTCCGGCATCATTAGATCAAGCAGAATAAGGTGGGGTTGTTGTTCAGCAGTCTTTTTAAGAGCTTCATTACCGCTTGAAGCGCTGAGAACATTGAAGCCGCCAACCCGCAAAATATGTTTCAACAAGAATGTGGTATCAGGATCATCTTCAACGATAAGCACCCGCGGCCTGATTTCAGTCATCTGATCAAGGTCTACTCCGACCTCTGAATTTGATTGTGTCTGATTTAGTGAAGAAGATGTCGCTACCATAATGCCATCTCCGGAAAAGGAATATAATGCTGCAACTTAAAACAGAAAACCGCCCATAAAAATATGGCCGGTTTCGCTACTTGCTCCCCGTAAACATTATCCAATACTTAATCGGATTAGCGACCAAATGAATGTTTCCGGATCATTGCATCCCAAATATATAATTGTTTGAAATGGTTGAGAGTATGCTGCGAAGGTTGTTGTATTAAATATCAATTAAAAGTATAACAATATAATTTTCTTATGTCAACACTCAATTTTTCTATTACCGAATTCTAACTAAATATCCTTAAATTTCACCTCCTCTCACCTTATTTTTGACATACCGCTGTTAGAAAATCCTAACAGCGGTATATCTTTGATCTATCAGGTTGTTTTCTATGATTCAGGCTTGCGGTTTTTATATTGCGAAATGCTGGATAATACGAATGCAATGCCGAGGAAAATGAAGCTCAAGTTGAACATCAATTTCTTTGCCAGTGAAAAGACCCAGCCATCAGAAAATTTCAAACCGGTCACAGGGATAAGTACTTCCTGCGGAGGATTGATAATAACCGCCACTGGAGTTCCAACAACTACAACATTCATTACGGCAGTTTCGGACTGTTCAGTCGGATTGGTGGTTGGTTCAGCGCAATACCCAATTGGAGAGGTCAACCTCTCGCTTAAACCGTCTCCCCAAAGGATCTCAAAAGAATGTGATCCTGTACCACTTGTTGTTGTCCATGTGCCAAATGGACCGATCTCAACATAATTATCAGGTGCTTGTGCCAGACCTGATATACCTTTTTTCATCATTGTCATCTGTGGAGGGGCATCCAGAAACCAGGTAAACCCGACGATTTGATTACTTTGATTGGTTACCGTCCAATTAATCGCTGTGAGACTACCGCATGAGTACGCCAGGTCGAGGTTAGCTGGTGGAATATACACACAGTATTGTGATGCTGAGGTAACCGGATCCAATTGAACAGGGGTGCTATTGTCAATATATGTAACCGTGACTGTATGTGCCAACCCGTCTGCTGGAATGGAGAGAAATTCCATCGAATTGTGGGCCGATACCGGCGTAACTACCGTTACACTCGGATTTGAGTCGAGTACATAAGAAAAGCTTACCGCTTCATCATTGGGGTTGGTTAATGTCCATTCGATCTGGTGAAGAGCCTCATTGCAGCCGTACGATAAAGTCAATTCCTCTAATGGCGGAATGATCATACACTCCAGACTATCACTGCTGTCATTCGTGTTACCCCAATCTCCTGTAATAGCAAATGTATGGGCTCCTCCGGTGGAGGAAACATCATAGGTGGCACCCGCGGCTAAAATGATCGAGCTACTGAGAGCACCGCCATCGAGTTGCCATTGGAAACTTAATGTTTCAGTATCATTGGGATTGGTGATCGTCCAGATGATGCCCTCTCCATCCAGTTCACATGTGTGACCCAGGGTAAGCGGAACGGGAGGAGGAGGAACACATTCTCCACTGGCGCTGCTGTCACTTGCGCTACCCCAGGTACCAGAAACATTAACTGTATGAGCCCCAGAGGTTGTGTGAAGAACATCAGTTCCACCTGCATTTATGCTTTGCCCCGCTACTTCAGGCTGCCCATCGATTCTATACTTATAAGTAACTTGAAATGCATTGGGGTTTGTGATCGTCCAATCGATCCCACTGGTAGTTGCGCTACACGCATGGCTGATCTGTAAGGGTAGTATGGTAGTCGGAAGACAGGCTGCAAGACTTTGTACTGTAGTCGTTGAACTGGCAGTCTTTCCATTATCAAACGTGATAGTCATGGTGGATATTGTTAATTCCGCAATTGTTATTGTGCTGGTGCCGGGAGGAGCATTCGTTGGTCCATTCACCGTTGACCAGAGCTGCCAGGTATAAGGAACCGGAAAATCATTAGGATTGGTGATGGTCCATCGAATATGAACATAGTCTCCCTGAATACATTCCCAATCCACCTCAAGGGGTTGAACTGGAACAGGAGTTTCAGTCACTATAGGGGTGTCAGTTTCCTCAGGAGTTTCCGTTACAACAGGGGTTCCAGTTTCCTCGGGGGTCTCGGTCACTATAGGTGTCTCTGTTTCTTCTGATGTTTCAGTCACTGTTGGGCTTTCTGTTACGATCGGGGTTTCGGTCTCTATGATGCATTGTCCCGCATAATCCCCTGCGTGTAGTGGGTTGCCACTGGCATCCATGTGTCCCGCATTTTGCAAAGCTGCTGACGGCAAGTATAGGGTTTGGCAATTTCCATTTGGTTCACAGTGACACCAGTAAATTTTGTCATCCGGACCAGCCTGTGCAGGCAACTTCACCATGTTGAGCAATAAACCAGAAAGTAAAAATGCCACACCAAAAATATATGAAAGCCTTGTTAATTTTCGAAGAATTCTCCATTGCCGTGTATCCATAATCATCCTCCTTTCAAAAAACACGTACGAGGTCCATGGGCTGCAGCAACGTTAAATCAAAAACCGACCAGAAAGATGGCCGGTTTCGCTATTCCGCTCCTCGAACACTCTGTCCTGCTACCCAATCAGGACAAGCGACCAGATTAGTGTGTTCGAATCAAAGCATTCCAGATATAAATAATTTGAAAAAAGCAAATATAAATTGATATATTTCCTTTTATCAGTATAGCGATAGATTTTTCATAAGTCAATCCCCTAATTTTCTATAACTAAATTCTAACCAGGACACTTATTTTTGGAATTATTAAGAAAAAACTGCTGGCATTTTGTGCCAACAGTTCTTTCTTAAATTACTGACCTTCAACCAAGATGGTTTTATTTCATCCTCCGGGTGATACCCGTCAAGACAAAAGCCATGCCGAAGAAGACGATGCTCAGATTGAATAAAAGTTTTTGAGCCATAGCTAATCCCCAGTTCATGTTGAGATCTACACCGGTCACCGGGATCAGTACACCCGCGCTTCCTAAAGCAATGGGGGTGATTACCTGTGCGACTGGTGTACCCTGTGGATCGTATGGGGTGGTGGTGATATCAGGTGGGTCAGTGGGTGTGATCGAAGGTGGGCAGCAATATTGTTCAGGTGAAGTCATTGTCTCGTGGAAATCAGTTCCCCAGAAGATCTCAAAGGTATGGGCGCCAATTTCGCTGGTGGTTGTCCAGGTTCCAAAGGGTTCAATGGTTGCCACGGCACCAGAAGCATATGAAGGATCATCTAAAAACCAGGTAAATTCTACTGACTGATTGCTATTGTTTGTCACTGTCCAGATAATATGGTGGAAATTTCCACATAAGAATGAAATATCCAGGTCTGCGGGTGGAACAAAGTAGCAATATTGCGAACTTGATGTAACAGGAGTCATGGAGATTGAAGAAGCCCCATCTACATACGTGACTGTCACCGTGTGTTCAAAACCATCAGCGGTGATGGAGAGGAAATCTATGGAGCTATTAGCGGGTACAGGTTCGACTACTGTTACAGATGGGTTGCTGTCTAAGGCATAAGAGAAGTACACAGCTTCATCGTTCGGGTTGGTTAATGTCCAGATAATTTCGCCAAGTTCTTCATCGCATCCATAAGAGACACTCAGGGTTTCCAATGGAGGTACCACCTTGCATTCCTGGCTGTTGCTGCTATCATTTGCGCTTCCCCAATCACCGGCAATGGCGAATGTATGAGCGCCGCCATCAGAAGATACTTCATAGGTTGAGCCGGCGGTCACATTGATCACAACACTGAACTCACCACCATCTATCTGCCATTGGAAAGACAATGTTTCGGTATCATTGGGGTTGGTGATCGTCCAGGTGATGCCATCGCCATCCGCTTCACAGTTATGGGTGAGGTTCAATGGATCAGGTGGAGTGGGTACACAAGAATCTGATGCGCTGGCAACTATGACATCTGCACCCCAACTACCCATTACTTTCACTGTATGAGCTCCCGAAGTAGTATGAAGGGTTCTGCTGGCTCCAGCACCAAGGCTTTGCCCGGCAACTTCACCCAATGAGTCGATCTGATAACGGTATCCTACGTTGAAAGCATTGGGATTGTAAATTGTCCAATCGATACCTGATCCATCAGCAGCACATTGGTACGAAAGCTGAAGCGGGGCTGGTGTTGGCACGCATTTGTTTACTTCTCTTGCGGCTGCGGTTCCGCTCGCGGTTTTGCCATTATCGAATGTGATGGTCATGGTTGAAACAGTCCGTTCACCCAGGGTAATCGTGCTGGTGCCAGGAAGTGCATTTACTGGACCATTGGAAGTTCCCCAAAGTGACCAGGTATAGGGTACTGTAAAACTATTTGGGTTGGTGACAGTCCAGCGGATGTGTGAATAATCTCCAGTGATACATTCCCAATTCACTGTTAGTGGTTGTACTGGGGTTGGGGTATTTTGGGGTGTCTCAGTTAAATCAGGTGTTTCAGTAACCTCAGGAGTAGTAGTCGCAGTTGTGGTTGGGATGCAGGTTACTGTGCAAGATGCCTTTAAGCCATTATCTGAACCGGGATGCCCTGCTTCTTGATGGGTTTTGAGGGTATATTTTCCAGATGCTGCTACGGTGAGGTTCAGCACCAGACTTTCACCTGCGTTTAATTTAAAGGCGCCACTATCTACAACTGGTCCACTTTCATCGCCCTGATGTAATTCCCAGGTGGATGTGTTGACCATATCGCCACTACCAACATTGGTGATGGTAAAGGAAACTTTGCCACAATCACCAGAGCAATTGCTGCTTAGCGATAGAGAAGATCCAGTTACGTTTCCATTATCTTTGCAACCATCGCCATCTTTATCTTGATTGGCGTTGGCTGGTGCCGCCAGCGGGCATTGGTCTGTAGCGTCCAAGACACCATCACCATCGGTGTCATCACAGGCATCACCCTCGGCATCATTGCCATATGTGTTTGCTTGATTAGCATTGGCAACCAGAGGGCAATTATCGATTTCATCTGAAATGCCGTCGCCATCGGTATCATCGGGCGCCAAGGTAGGTGGATCCGTTGGGACCAATGTCGGATATTCGGTAGGATCAGGAGTGGGTGTAACGACTGTATCGCAGGCATCTCCAATCCCATCTCCATCACTATCTGTTTGATCGGGGTTAAAAACGCTGATGCAGTTATCTTTTTTGTCTTTAATGCCATCAGAGTCCAGGTCATTACCAGGGCCAGCGGTAGCCATTACAGATCCGCTTCCCATGCTCAGGAACATGCCGGCAAGCAAGAACGCTACACCTAAAATATAGGCCAGTCTGGTTAATTTTTTATAAGTTAATAATCGCTTTGTATTCATAGACGTCCTCCTCACGTACTATTTCTTGAAAAAACTAAAAAAACGTTGTAGATACTACTCTGTTCGCAATTTGTATCCCAATCGGTCTACATTGATAATCAGGTTGTTGGCAGGATCGATCGAGTCGAACTTTTGGCGTAATAAATAAATAAGGTATTTAATTCTTCGATAAGTGTCATCTGAAACAATGCCCCATACATTAGAAGCAATGGTCTGATAATTAACCACAGATGGAGCTGCTTTTGCCAATACTGCCAGCACTGCAAATTCTTTTGGGGTCAATTCGATCGATTTATCTTGATATATAACCTCCTGATTTACAAGGTCCAGGGCGAGATTTATGCCAGGGAAAACCAGACGAGAAATTTCAGCTCTGTTTCCTGCTCGTCTCAAGACAGCCTGGACACGGGCGACTACCTCTGCGTTATAGAATGGTTTTGCAATATAATCATCAACCCCCAGATGTAACCCTTTTACAATATCATCTTTTGTTCCCATGGCGGAAACGACGATCACAGGTGTGTTGGTCATCTGACGAAGATATTCAAGGGTTTCCCATCCGTCCATCTCTGGCATCATCAAGTCAAGCAGTATTAAGTGGGGTTTAATTTCAGAAGTTTTACGAATTGCTTCAGCGCCACTGGAAGCACTTAATACATTGAAACCACCATTCCGCAATATGTGTTTTAGAATGAATGTAGTATCGGGGTCATCTTCAACAATGAGAACGCAAGGACGTTCTTCTGTCATTTGATCCAAATCCACCCCAATTACTTCTCTTGTTTGATGGATGGCATTATTGACTGATGTAATAACCATGATAATTTCTCCGATGAAAAATAAAGAAACGTATTAAAACAAAAAAACCGACCCAATATAACGGCCGGTTTCGCTACTCTGCTCCCCGAACACAATGTCCTAATACGGCTTGGACAAGCGACCAAATGAATGTGCCCGGATCAATGCATCCAGAATAAATTGTCAACTAAAATGATAAAAATAAACGCTCTACTAACTACAAAAAATAGTATAACAAAATAATATTAAAATGTCAATAACCAATTATTGCATTACCGTTTACTAACCTTTTTCATATATGATTTTTAACCATTAGAAGATTATTAAGTAAGAATGCCCCCCCCATGAAGCGCTTTTTTACACTCATGCTATAATTTTTTTAAAGGTGGATTGTCTCCATTAACGAACAGGGATCGGGAAATCATCATGCAAAAAAAATCAAATATTTCTTTTATCATCGTTTTGATCATTGTGGTATTAACTACAGCCTGCCTTGTGGGTGAAGGAGATTCCTTTAGTCTTCCAAATGGAAGAGCTGAAAAGACCAAAGCGTTTGAGATCACTGCTGCCAGACGGGCAACGAAAACTGCTGTTCGTGAGATTACTTCAACGATTGAAGCGCAATTGACCGGGACTGCACAGGCTTCCACTGAAAATACAAATGCGGAGGCTACTGCTTCTGCCATGGCAGCAACGGAAACCGCCATTGCTGAACAGACTTGAATGGCAATCAACATGACCGAAACAGCCATCGCCCTTCAACAAACATTGGATGCAGCCGATGCACTTCTTAATTCATGGTCAACAGAATTTGTTGGAGATCTGCCGGAAGGTTGGACAATAGCACGCGAAGACCCTGGCCGGTGGGATCTGACATTACAACCTGGCTGGCTGCATATTCGAGGTCGTTATATTAATAATAATGACGACACCTGGCTGTCCAAGAATATTTTCCTGCATAAAATGGATGCCTATGATGTGACGGTTACTACGAGGATTGATAGCAATATGTATCTTGATGGTCAAAGTGCCTGGATTGGCTACACTCCCGAGTCATTTCGCACGGATGGGCATTCCATCATGATGGGAATTGTCATAGGGAATAAAGGACGATATGTTTATATGGATGCTTGTTGGTACGATTATTGTCAATGTAATGCTCCTGATGAAGATAGTTGGTATAACTTTTCAGCAACGGATACTTTAACCTTCCCAGGTGCTGTTTACCTCAAGCTGGTAAGACATGGGAATGTCTATACCGGTTATTTCAGTCCTGAGGGAAATGCCTGGACGTACCTGGGTGAGTTGGAAGATTTTTCACCTGCAGAATATTTCATGATGGGAGCGGGTGGCGGTAATCAATGGAATGAAGAGAAATTTGATGCTTTCTATGATTTTGTGAAGTTTGAAATACCAAAAGAATAAAATTACATTCAAACCCAGTTACCAAGAGGAGATATTTGCATGACCCAATCAACACCCAAACATGCTTTCGATACACAAGCGATTCATGCTGGTAGCACGCCACCGGTAGGAAAAACCCTGGTGCCACCCATCTACCAATCTTCCACCTTCTCCTTCGATGAATTCGCTAAAAGCGAAGCACTGTTCCGTCACGATGTGCCGGGTTATGTCTACACCCGCCTGGGGAATCCCAACCAGGAATTACTGGCAAGTCGTATTGCTGCTCTGGAAGGCTTCGATCTTCTAAAGCAGCAACCCGATGTTGCACAATCTCATGTGGTGGATGGAAGAGTATTTTCATCAGGCATGGCAGCTATATCTGCAGCAATCCTCGCATTATGCAAATCGGGTGATGTCATTCTGGCACAGGAGGGAACCTACAGTGCCACACTCAATTGGTTGCAAAAACTTGCCCCACGCTATGGCATTCAGGTTTTTACATTGGCAGATGTCAATACTGCAACCTGGAAAGAAGCTTTCGACAAACAACCTCACGTCAGAATGGCATACATTGAAACCCCAGCTAACCCCACTCTTGAAGTTCTGGATATTGCAGCGATTGCAGAACTGGCACATCAGCATGGAGCCTGGCTGGTTGCAGATAATACCTTTGCTTCGCCTTACTGCCAACGCCCGCTCACTCTAGGAGCGGATGTGGTGGTTCACTCGCTCACTAAATACCTTTCCGGGCATGGCACTGTGATCGGTGGTGCTGTGATCAGCCGACATCCTGACTTCATCCAGAATCAGGTGCAGGAACAGATCGTATTGAATGGTGCCTCCTTCAGCCCTATTGATTCGTGGCTGGCTACGGTAGGGTTAAAAACCTTTGTCGTTCGCATGGAACGCCATTGCAAGAATGCCATGATTATTGCCCGGCATCTCAACAGCCATCCCGCTGTAGCTATAACTCATTACCCCGGATTAGAAAGTCATCCACAGCATGCTCTGGCGCGCAAGCAGATGTTTGATTTTGGCGGAATGATCGCTTTTGAATTGAAAGGTGGTTATTCAGCAGGAGTACATATGATGAATCGGGTGAAACTTTGTACTCTTGCGGTTAGCCTGGGTGATGTAGATACACTTATTTGCCATCCAGCCAGCATGACCCATTCTTCTCTTTCTCCTGAACAGCGGGTGAAAACCGGGATCACAGATGGGTTGGTTCGTCTTTCGGTTGGGATTGAAGATGCACAAGACCTGATCGCTGACCTTGACCAGGCAATGGAAGGATTAGTCTAAAAGAATATTTTCCAGCAATAACCGGGGATTAACATTCTGGTCCAGCATGGTCAGACTTTCTTCAAGCATGTGTAAGTGGGCAAGAATTTCTGCGGATGACTTGCTGTCTGCAAGGTTTTGGATCTCTTGTTGTTGAGCCAGGTTTGTGAGAGGTGTATCTGAACCGCTTAACAGATGCAGTGCATCTCTCCATACACTGATCCAGGTTTCTATATATCCCCGCAGACGGGCACGCGCCTGTGCTTGATCTGACGCCCTGGTCATACTATCTGCTTTTCCAAAACGCTGGCGCAGATTGCATCCCAATAGTTCAAAGAGCATTTCCACTCGTTCGTGATGTTGATCTTTTTCGCTTGGATCTTCCAGCATCTTCAACGCAGCTCCCATCCTACCCCCAGCAAGGTGAGCCACCTGGCTGGCTTGCGGTTCTGAAATTTGAAATTGTTCATTAAGAACCGTTACCAGTTTTGGAACAGGCAGAGGGCGTAGGCGAATCTGCTCACAACGTGACACAATAGTTGGCAGTAGTTCTTCTTCTGAACTGGCAGTGATCAGCAGGATCACTTTATCGGGAGCTTCCTCTAGCGTTTTCAGCAGAGCATTTTGAGCATTGGCGTTAGCAGCTTCGAAATTCAGCAACAGTGCAATACGAAAGCGGGCTTCATAGGGCGACAAAGAGAGTTTGTGCTGCAGATCCCGGATTTGGTCAACCTTGATCATTGTTCCTTTTGTCTCAGCCTGTACAATAGATAGATCGAGCTGCTGCATTTTTTCTATGTGCAGACACATGGGACACTTCCCGCAGGCTATTCCTGGCTCGGGGGATTTTGTGCAGTTGATCGCCTGCGCAAACCTCAGCGCGAGCGTACGTCTTCCCACACCTTCAGGACCTGTGAATAGATAAGCATGCCTGGCTTGACCATTAGCAAGTTGATGCTGTAATAATTCGAGTGCCCACTCATGACCAAGAACTGATGAATTCATGAATTGGATTGTAGTCCATGCCTGTCTGATCGGCAAGCCCGGGATCGAAAAAATACCAGGGGCACTGGTAAACTTTAGTGCCCCTGGCAAGCCAGAATTATCAACGAGACTTGTATTTAATCAATGCACGTATTTGTTCTCATCACCTGATTGATCGATATCATTTCCAAAATAATTGGTGTTGGTAAGAATGAATTGAGTGTTTGGATCGGTTACATCCACCAGAATACCCTGGGCGGTATTTCCGATCATACTGCTGTTGAGGATGGTTACTTTCCCTGCGGTGGATACAATATTCACTCCAGCTAAATTGGCGGAATATCCATTGCTCAAAGCAATAAGCGAACTCAGAATCACATTACCAGCCGTATTGATCAAGACACCTTCTCTGGCATTCAGATTTGTTTGACTACCTGTGATCGTAATCGCCCCATTAGTAAGAATGAGAATTCCTTGCAGTCCATTGTGCGAAGCTGTTGTTCCAGCCACGGTGACCAATCCATTACTTTCGATGCGCAACCCTTCAGAGGCATTATCTACAAAGACATTGGTTCCCAGCATATTGACTGCTGCACTGGTTGGTGAAGTGCTGTTGATGAAAAGAGCACCCCCCGCCTGGTTTCCCCAAACCGTAATGCCACTTACAGCGATCATTGCCTTTGATTTCACTTTGATACCCAGGCTGGCATTTCCTTCAAATGTAGATTTGGTGATGGTCACCGGTGCAGGGGTGGTTGATGCAAAAGCGTTATCAAAACTACCACCATACTTACCATTTTCACCTGATACGACCGATGTGATGGTGATCGGTCCAATTGAATCCACGTAAACACCATCATAAGTACCCGTATTCTGGATGAATCGACTCGAAGTAATGGTTACTGGCTTGGGAAGTAAAGCGGTTTCATTGTAGATATAGAGACCTCCCTTGCTGTTCATGCTGACGTCTACTTTACCAATTACAACACTACCACCTGCGTGAATAATTATCCCGGTCCCATTGTTTGCATAGATTGGGTTCAAGAAGTTAGCTACCGTGGCTTTTATGGTTACATTTCCTGCGCTGCTTTGAGTCTCAATATCAAAGCCTGCTCCATCATTCTGGTAGGCAATGACATTTGTCAGAGACACGCTGGCAGGGGTCCTTATGATTAATCCAATTCCTCCACCGGAAGCATTTGCTCCGTTGTATGAGAACATATTTGTGGTACCCATTACTGAAACAGGACCACCAGAATAAACGATTTCTATCCCGGCGCCATCGTTATAGTTGGCAAAGATATTGGTCATTTTTACTGCCCCATAGGAGCTGATCCATAATCCCTGGTTTTGTTTGCTGGATGAGAACTCGCTAGGGTAGATACTGGTGCCGTTGATGGTGATCGAACCTCTTCCCTGGCAATCACCAGTACTCTGGCAGGTATCGAGGCGGGCATTCCCGGAACCATTTTCATCTGCCTGAACTCGATTGAGTGTGATGCTGCCTTTCGTAATGATATACAATCCGATGGTACCGTTGAGGTTGAACTTGTTGTAGCCTTCCGTCAGTGTACGTTGGATGATCACGTTTCCACCGAATCCAGCCATGTTATCGAACCACAATCCAGCAAAAGCATTACTGCTTGCACTGATATTGGTCAACGTAACGGTTCCAAGCGAGGTGATGAGTAATCCGTGATTTCCCAGGTTTTCATCGAAATAGACATCTTTTAAAGTAATGGCTTTCGGCAATCCGGAGAAGGTATTCCCCAATTGAGCACCACCACCCGTCAATCCGGCGTTCTGCCCGTTTTGCCAGGCGCCGCCTTTATTCCAGATGATCGCACCGCCAACATCTGCTGCAATCCCCCAGCCATCATTGGTATAAGAAGAGACATTGTTAAGAATCAAGGATGTGTTAAGTCCGGTCACAGCAACCGTGATCCCATTACCACCACTGCCACTGATAGCCAGTGTGTTCAACGTAATGTTTTTAAGGGTGGATATTTGCAAACCATCCAATCCATTATCGCCAATGGAATTTGCGCCTAGTGTACTTAGCATCAAGATGCTGCCAGTTGCTCCGGAAGTGATATTCTCCAGAACTACCCCTTCACTGGCGTTATCCCATACCGAAACCGCATTAAGAGTGATATTTCCTTTGGAATTTACTTGAATACCCTGATCCCCATTCTCCCAAGTTTTGACAACATTAAGGGTTACTGGAAGGGGAGTTGGGCTTTGGGTGTTATCAATGAATATGCCGTAACTGTTCGTACTATTGCTGGCGTCAATATTCGTCAGAGTCACTGCTCCACTAGCTGTTATTGTAACGTTTTCATTGGTATTCCCGCGGAAAATTCCATTGGTCATGGTGATCGTCTTACCAGCAGTCGTACCAACCCCGTATTGTGGTCCTATGTATAGACCCATGTTGCCATTGTCAGATGCTTCTACTTTGGTAATGGTGATATTCCCCGTTGTTGTCAAAGTAAATCCGTCATAACCATTCCCTGATGCCACGATATTTTCAAGGATGATATTTCCGGTAGTGTATTCGCTGAACCACAAGCCAGAACCCCAATCATCCACTTCAACAGTGCCAGAAATATTGCTGTTCAAGACAGCATTCTTCACCGTAGCGCTGCCGTAGGATTCAATATCCAAGCCATCGCCATAAGTACCAATCGCACTGATGCCGTTGATCGTTATTGGGCTGGCAGATTCGATCCAAATACCTTCATAATCATCGCCCGTGTGCCCGTTATAGTTGAAGGAACTATTGGTAACTTTCACAGCACCGGTTGCCGGGCAGCCATCTACCGAATACCCGCAGTTGTAGAGATATGCTCCCCAGCTATAGTTGTTACTGGCATCAACTCGTAGAAATTCAATAGGACCGATATTCTCGATATCGATACCCCCGCCAGCCTCATTGGAAACGCTGATATCTGTTAATTTCAACGCACCAATGTTGTCATATAAGCTGACAGCTGGTCCTGCATCATTGGCGAATACCGAAAAACCCTGTAATGTTAACCCAGCTGGCAGATCCTCTATATAAATCCATCCATTGATGATTGGTGTACTCCCTGCAAGAGTTGGGTCACGGGCAATCCCCTTAAAGGTGGCAAAGCCGGCATCAGTACCATAAATTTCGACGTAGTCAGTCCGGTTAAATCCCCCTTCCAGATATATCATCCCTGTGCCTTTCTTGTCATGCCAGTCTGCAAGGGCATCAGTGATTAATTCATACCCGGTGCATTTTCCGCCCGCACAAGCGCCGAAAAACCACGGATCAGGTGCATAGAGTGCATCTATTGTGGTTTGTGAAGCCAGCGGGATCATTCCTTGACCACCATCTATCACATTAGCATTATTGTCGCTCAAAGATTGGACAATACCGGTGGTATCTATAGGGGAGGTTGGTGTTGTCGCATCTGAGGGAGGAGCCTCTTCTGGTGCTTCCCCTTCTGCCAATACTACATGCGGCACACCACAAGCAGCAATAAGTGCAATAATTATTGCAATTGGTAAAATACTGCGCGTAAGAATAAATTTGCGCATAAGAACCCTCCTCAATCAGTTGTTTTAAGGGGATAAACACAGCTCCCCCCTGCAGTGCAGGGGCTACCTGAGCAAAGAATGAAATGCAAACTATGTGCATTAATAGTAGATTCTTGTAGCCACCATGTCAATACTGAAAATTAGAATCCGCACAAGTAACAGAGTTTTTAACTCAAACCCAGGGCTGATCCAGTTAACCTCTCTGGTTACTGGTAAAATACATCTTATCAGTGTGATTTTATATGGCCAAAGGTAATTATGTTTCGAAAACCAACTCCCACTACTGTGCCAACTGTTGTTCCAGGTGAAAGGATCACTTCCATCCTGGGACCTGGTGTTATCTGGAAGGGAAATTTGCGCGGTAGCGGCGGAATCCGTATTGAAGGTACGTTCGAAGGGGAAATCGCCATCCGCGGTTTGCTGGTGATAGGTGAAACTGGTAGGGTCACCTGCCCGGAAATCAAAGCTACCTCAGTGGTTGTAGCTGGATTGGTGCGTGGGAATATCACCACCGAAAAATTAGAGATTCGTGGCACAGGCAGAGTGTGGGGCGATGTCTCTGCGGTGTCTTTCGCCACTGAAGAAGGTGCCTTCTTGCGTGGTGCTGTACGTATGGAAGAAAAGATCGACCTTAAGCTGGAAGAAACCGTGGAAGAATTACCCCTTGAACAGCAACCTCCACCAGATGCCAGTGGAATTGAAGGTGCAGTCTGATGGAGAGCCGGACTTTGATTTTATTCGCCAGTGAGGTGATGGGTGTTATAGCGGTCATGCTTTTAGCCGGGTTGAGCAAAAGTATCCGCTTGCGAAAACCACTTGGGTTCAAGTATCCACGCCGTGAAGCAGTTGTCTCACTGACCCTTTTCAGTTTGGTCTTGTTTGCAGCTATCCTTTTTTACAAAGGCGTTATTCTCCCTCCGCAGACTCTGTATGATATCCCCTATGAATTGTGGCAACAGCTTGTCGCAGCACTGGTTGCACTAGCGGTAATTCTCCTGGCATTGTTCATTCGTAAGCAACCTGTGCGCAGTGCTGGTTGGGGCAAAGCTCTGCTTGCTCCTTCCGCCCGCCTTGGGCTGGCGCTGGTTTTCCTTACAATATTCCTGCGTGGTGCAATTTTCCAGTTGATCGATGGTATCTCACGCGCTGAGATTACAAGCTTGATTGTCTGGCTGATCATCGCATTAGCAGAGGAAACGGTTTTCCGTGGTTATCTGCAATTACGGGTGACCTCCTTTTTTGGTGAGAAATATGGATGGCTGGTTACTGCCCTGGTATTCATCATCTGGCAGATCCCACGCCTGATCCTGCATCCTGAGACGATCTGGATTCGGTTGGCGATAGTGGCGATACAGGCGATTCTTTTAAGCTGGCTGATGAAGCGCAGTGGTCATGTACTGGGGATTGCACTTTATCGCGCTTCCAGTGAGTGGATCTGGCTGCTGGCGTAAATACTTCCACTTATCAGATACAATTAATTGTCATTATAAGAAACCGTGAAGAGGTACTCATGTTGATGTCCCGTATGTTTTCCCAAACCCGCCGTGAAGTTCCCGCAGATGCAGATCTTGCCAGTCATCAACTATTGATCCGAGCGGGGTATATACGCCCCCTCGCCGCTGGAATCTTTACATATTTGCCCCTGGCTCTCCGCAGTCTGCAAAAAATTCAGAATATCATGCGTGAAGAGATCAACGCAATAGGTGGTCAGGAGATCAACATGCCGGTGGTACAGCCAGCCGATCTCTGGAAAGAAACCGGACGCTGGTATCAGATCGGCACAGAGATGGGGCGCTTCAAGGATAAATCTGACCGTGACATGGTGCTGGCGATGACCCATGAAGAAGCCACTGCTGACCTGGTGCGCAATGAAGTTCGATCGTATCGCCAGATGCCATCATTAATCTATCACATCCAAACTAAATGGCGTGATGATCCGCGACCACGCGCTGGATTGATCCGGGCACGCGAATTCACTATGCTGGATAGTTACAGCTTGGATGCGGATTGGGAAGGGTTGGCTGTACAGTACAAGGCGCATTATGATGCTTATAAACGTATCTTTGAACGCTGCGGTCTGCCGGTGGTTACCGTTGAATCAGACAGCGGTATGATGGGCGGGAAAGAAGCGCATGAATTCATGTATCTCAATCCAGCAGGTGAGGATACCCTGCTCCACTGCCCATCATGCGGCTATTCTGCCAACCGGGAGGTAGCAGATTTTCGCCGTCCCGTGATTACTCCTGAAGAACCAGCAGCTTTACAAAAAGTTGCCACACCAGACGCAAAGACGATCGAAGAGCTGTCCAATTTTCTTCATATTACCGCTGATCATACCGCCAAGGCAGTTTTTCTGATTGCCACACCTGCCTTGACTGACCCGGATATGGACATTCAGCAGGAATTCATCTTTGCAGTGGTGCGTGGGGATATGGAGTTGAACGAAATCAAGCTGGCAAATGAGATCAAAGCGATGGAGTTACGGCCAGCCACCGAAGATGAGATCATTTCCATTGGATCAGCACCCGGATTTGCTTCACCCGTTGGGTTGAATCTGCATGATCCGTCTCACATGCCTGTCAAAGTCGTAGTTGACGAACTGATTCCCGCCTGCTTCAACCTTGTGGCAGGTGCGAATGAGGCAGGCTATCACCTGTTAAACGTGAACTACGGACGTGATTACACCGCGGATATCGTGGCAGATATTGCTTCTGCCAGAGAGGGATTCGATTGCCCTGTTTGCAGTAAGCCTATGCTAGAATCACGCGGCATCGAAATGGGACATATCTTCAAACTTGGCACCCGCTATTCTGACGCGATGGGATGTACATTCACAGCAGAGGATGGCAGTAGCAAGCCGATCATCATGGGTTCTTATGGCATTGGGCTCGGGCGATTATTTGCATGCATCGCTGAAGAGCATCACGACGAGAAAGGTTTATGTCTGCCTGCTTCTGTGGCTCCTTACCAGGTACATATCGTGGGGCTGGCAAGCAAAACTGGCGAAACAGAAACTGCTGCGCAAAAGTTGTACACTGATCTGACCAACGCAGGTATCGAAGTGCTATATGATGACCGGGTTGCCACCGCAGGGGTTAAATTTAACGATGCTGATCTAATCGGCATCCCCATTCGGTTAACGATTGGTGACAGAGGGCTCAAGCAAGGTGGAGTAGAGTACAAATTGCGTGCTACCGGTGAAAGCGGTTTATGGATACTGGAAGAGGTCCTGGAGAAGATCAAAGCATTAGTGCAATAAGAAAATTTTTATATGGAAGCAAGTGAGGTGGACACATTTTAACTCCACCCTACGAAGGCACTCTATTTTAAAATCAAGAGAGCCTGGCCTGCCCAATCCAGCAGGGTTCCTGGAAGAAAACTCACCCCCACTACCAGTAACGCACAGGTAATTGCGATAATGTGTACCCAAAGATCACAGCTGATATCGGGATCACCTGGTTTCATGTACATCATGACGATGACCTTCAGGTAGTAATACGCTGATACCAGTGATGCAAGCAACCCAATGATAGCCAGCCAGATGAACCCGCCTTGAATGGCGGCGCCAAACAGGTACACTTTTCCCCAGAACCCAAGGGTCAACGGAATACCGGTATAAGAGAGCATAAAGATCGCCATGGCAGCGCCTAGCAGAGGATATTTTTTCCCCAATCCGGCATAATCTGTCAGATCTAGCCCCTTCATTCCGGGTTTTTCCAGTGCGATCACAACCGCCCATGCACCTAATGTGGTCAAACTATATGCCACCAGGTAAAACAACATACCAGAAATGCTGTTCCCAACCACGTTGCTTTTTCCATACGACACAAATGCCATTGCCATATACCCGGCATGGGCAATACTTGAATACGCCAACAGGCGTTTGATGTTCATTTGTGCCAATGCGATCACATTCCCCGCGATCATCGTGATGGCTGCCAATGTCCATAATACCGGTGTTAAATCCACTGCCAGCGAAGAAAAGATGGTGACGAATACCCGCAGCAGTGCAGCGAAACCAGCCGCTTTAGCTCCCACAGACATGAAAGCAGTAACGGGGGTTGGAGCACCATGATAAACATCCGGTGTCCACATGTGAAATGGCACAAAGGCAGCCTTGAAACTAAACCCAATAAGCAACAAGGCTGATCCTGCCAGGAAAAGTGGCATCTGCACTGTTTTGTTTGCCACGCTGGCAACGATATCTGGAAAATTGGTAAAGCCAGTTGCGCCAAAAACCAATGCGATCCCATAGAGAACAAACCCTGAAGAGAAGGCTCCTAATAGAAAATATTTCAGAGCAGATTCTTCGGATTCAACCTGGAGCCGGGCAAAACCCGCCATGACATAAAGAGGGATTGAAAGCAGTTCGAGAGCAAGGAATACAATAATCAGGTCTTTAGCGTATGTCATTAACAACATGCCGCTTGTTGAGATCATGATCAGGGAATAAAACTCCCCCCGCTCGATATTCATTCGCCGCAAGTAATCAAATGCCAGCCCAACAGAAATAATACCACTGCCCAAGAAAATCACATCCAGAAAGATGGCAAACCCATCCACCTGCACCATACCGTTAAAGGCTGCTACAGGAGTGGAAAACTGTCTCAGGCATAGTAGGAGCGTAACAGCCATTCCGACCACAGCCAAAGCAGCCGTGATCCCCTTGCTCTTTTTAGGGATCCACAGATCGACCAGCACCAGGATGACTGCCCAAATCACCAGTACCACCAACGGGAGAATGACCTGAAAATCACTAAAATTCATCTCATCCTCCTAATACACCGGTAGTACGGTATCCAACAGGGTTTGGATAGTTGGGTTAATGAGTTCAAAGAATGGTTTGGGATAAAGCCCGATCCAGAAGATCACGACCAAAATGGGTATCAAAACGGCCAGTTCCCTCCAGTTGATCTCTTTCAACGTCTTATTTTCTTCATATGTGACCGGACCCAGGAATACTTTTTCGAACATCCACAGTAGGTAAACCGCTGCCAAAATGATCCCTAACGTTGCAAAGACAGCAAAGAAATAGCTGTGATAAGTGGATGCCATGAATGCACCCTGAAGAATGGTGAATTCACCCACAAAACCATTCAATCCGGGCAAGCCTGCAGAAGAAAGCGTAACGATCAAAGTCAGGGTTGCCAGCGCTGGCACCCCTTTCCACAAACCTCCAAAGGCACTGAGCAACCTGGTGTGTCGTCGTTCATATAACATCCCCACGATCAAGAAGAGTGCACCGGTACTCAATCCGTGATTGACCATCTGAATAATTGCACCAGAAACACCCTGTAAGTTGAGGGCGAAAATTCCCAACACAACAAATCCCAAATGGCTGATGGAAGAATACGCGACCAGTTTCTTCATATCTTTCTGGCGGTAAGCAGTCATCGCCCCAAAGATGATCCCAATGATTGCCAGAACCGCCATCCAGGGTGCCATGGTTAGTGCTGCATCCGGGAAGAGGGGCAGGTTGAAGCGCAGGAAGCCATACGTTCCCATTTTTAGCAGTACAGCCGCCAGGATAACCGAACCAGCAGTGGGTGCTTCAACATGTGCATCCGGCAGCCAGGTGTGGAAGGGGAAGAGAGGAACTTTGATAGCAAATGCGATGCCAAATGCCAGGAAAAGCCAGATCTGTGCACCCGCAAAAGAGCTTCGCTGCGCCAGTATATCTGCCATGGTGAACCTGCCCGCCTGCAATCCAACATAAATAATGCCAGCCAGCATCAACACGGATCCAGCCATTGTAAACAGGAAGAACTTTACGGCAGCATAGATGCGCCTTTCAGCTCCCCATAATCCGATCAGGAAATACATTGGGATGAGGGTGAGTTCCCAGAAGATATAAAACAGGATCAGATCTTGAGCAAGGAATACTCCCAGCATGCCGGTTTCGAGCAGCAGGAAGAATGCCATGAACCCTTTGACTTTTTCCTGTATCGCTTTCCAGGTGGAAAGGATTGCCAGGGGGGTGAGAAATGTCGTCAGTAACACCAGCAAGATACTGATGCCATCCACGCCCAAAATGAAATGGATGGTGAAATTCGATATTCTAAACCAGGGAATATCCAGGCTAAATTGCATACCGGGCAATTCGGGTTGGAACAGGGTCAACATCCAGATGGCAACCCCAAATACAGCCAGGCTGGTGATCATTGCCACCATACGAATGAAATTTTTGCGTTCAGCCGGCACACATAAGATAATCAATGTCCCAACCAGAGGAACCAGGCTCATGATCAATAATGGATTTTGCCAATAATTCATATCATTCCTCGTCCAAACACGGACTTTACTTTAAAAAGACATAGGCGAGAATGAGAACCACACCAACAACGATCATCAAGGCATAACGTCGCACAAAACCATTCTGTAGGACGCTTCCCAACTTTCCAAGCAGGTATGCAAATTTTCCCAAATCATGTGCCAAACCATCAATACTGCCCAATTCACCCGGGTTGGCAAGTGTCTCTGCGGCGGCGTCAAAAGGTTTGACCACCACAGCCCGGTAGAACTCGTCCACTCCCCATTTGTTTTGCAGAGCTTTAAATAACCTTCCCATGTTACGTGCCAGGGGGTCGGTCATTTCTGCATTGACAAAACTACGGCGTGAATAAACCCACCAGGCGATTAAAAGCCCTGCCAATGCCATCCCCAGAGAGAGTCCCGCTACACCCAGGTTGAATTCTGCCACCAGGGGATGGTTTAGAGAAGGTTCAAGCCAGGTTTCAAGCCAATGTACTCCAGGTAAATTGACTACACCTCCCAGGGTTGCCAGAATGGCAAGGATCACCAGGGGAGCCGTAATTACTTTATCGCTTTCTATCGCCAGTGAGGAAGCTTCTGTTCGGGGTTTGCCAAAGAAGATCAGAAAAACCTGTCGTCCCATGTAAAATGCGGTCAGGAAAGCAGATAGAAGAAGCACAACAAAGACTGCCGTGTTATGCAGCATGGCAGTAGCCAGGATCTCATCTTTTGAAAAGAACCCAGCCAGGGGGACAATACCGGAAAGTGCCAGCGCGCCAATTATATACACCCAGAAAGTGGTTTTTTGCTGGTTTTGCAACCCACCCATATTTCGCATGTCCTGGGGATCAAATGGCTGTTCTTCTGAAACCCCGTGATGCCCTTCAGTATACCCGTGCTCCATTCCAAGTATTACCGAACCGGCGGCGAGAAAGAGAAGTGCTTTAAAGAAAGCATGCGTGATCAGATGGAACATGCCAGCCACTGTTGCTCCCATGCCAACCGCTGCAACCATAAATCCCAACTGGCTGATAGTGGAATATGCCAGCACTTTCTTGATGTCAAACTGACCAATTGCTATCGTGGCAGCAAAGAAAGCTGTGGCTGCTCCTACCCAGGTGACCACCGTCTGAGCTTCGGGTACCAGACTATACAATACGCTGGAACGAGCGATCAGATATACACCAGCGGTTACCATCGTCGCAGCATGAATCAAGGCTGAAACTGGAGTTGGACCAGCCATTGCATCCGGCAGCCAGACGTATAACGGAAGCTGTGCAGACTTACCAGTGACCCCTAACAGCATGAACAAGGTGATCGCGAGCAGTAATCCAGGTGTAGCCGCAGCCAGGGTGGGTGCCTGCTTGAACACTGCATCGAACTGTAATGTGCCAAAGCGGGTAAAAATTAAAAAGAGGGCAATCAACAATCCAAAATCGCCAATACGGTTGACGATAAAGGCTTTCTTGGCAGCTTTTGCATTGGCGATCCCGTTTTCCCCTTTTTCAAACCAGAAACCGATGAGCAGGTAAGAGCATAATCCCACCCCTTCCCAACCGACGAACATCATCAGATAGTTATCGGCACTTACAAGTAACAGCATATTAAAAATGAAAAGATTGAAAAAGACGAAGAAACGACGGTACCTGCCCGGGTCACCGTTGTAATGGGTGTCATGCTTCATGTAAGAGATGGCATAGAGATGGATGAGAGTTCCAACTCCTGTGACCACCAGCATCATGGCAACGGAAAGGGTATCCACACGAATAACCCACCCAAAATTCAGGCTTCCAACCGTGATCCAATCCGCAATCGGAAAAACAATCGGACCAACAAGTTGTGTTAGCAGCCATCCCAGGATGATGGATACCCCAAAAGCCAGCCCGGCAGCCAATGTGGCAATGATACCTGCTGACCTTTGCCCCAGTTTGCTGCCAAGAAGTAGATTGATCAGCATACCGAGCGATGGAAAGATTAAAAGCCAGGGGGGAAGGAATCGTGCAATTGTTTCTGGTGTCATCTCATCTCTCCCTGAATCACCCTTTGAGCTCGTTCATTTTGTCAATATCAATAGTGTTCTTGCTGCGGAAGATGGCAACGATCAATGCCAGACCCACTGCCACTTCAGCAGCAGCAACGGTCATCACAAAAAACACCATAATTTGACCGGTCAGTACTTTATGATAAGCAGCAAATGCGACAAAAAGCAGATTGGCGGAATTGAACATCAATTCCAATGACATAAAAATTACCAGTGCGTTCCGCCGGATCAGGAATCCCAGGATACCAATGATAAACATCACTGCAGAAAGCACTAAAAAGAATGCTAGAGGCATACAACCTCCTGATTTACTGACCAGAGATAAAAAAACCGGCTGATCATGATTTCTTCCCTTCGATTTTGTCAGCGCGAGTCAGCAAAATTGCACCTATCGTTGCTGCCAATAAGATCACGGATGTGATCAGCACAGGTAAGGCATACCTGGTGAATAATTCCATACCAATTTTGGTTGGTGTGGCAAAATCCACTGAAGGTGTAATAACCGTAGGGATCAAGCCAACCTTCCAGAAAATAAATGTGCCTATCTCCAACAGCATCACCACACCCAACAAGATCGCCAACGGGCGGTGACTTTTAATACTCTCTTTGATTGGGAGTCTTTCAGCCCCCAACAACATAATGACAAACAGGAACAGCACCATGATGGACCCTGCATACACAGTGATCTGTACCAGTGCAATGAAAGGAGCGCCTAACATCAAATAGATTACTGCAACCGTAGCAAAATTTAATACCAGAGCAAGAACGGAATATACCGCATTGCGGCTGAGCAACATGCCCAATGCTGTCGCCAGAGCGACAATTCCTAAGATTGAGTACAAAACGATCTCACCTGTCAGCATTCCCTTTAACTCCTGTTGCGCAGCCCTTGATCAATCTGTAGGGTCTTTCATTTCTGGCACCGAACGGGTGAACATACCAGGTTCAGTCTTTTGAGGGGTAGGTTTCCCACCCGTTGGAACCGGTACCAGTAGCATATCTTTGGTATAGATGGCTTGCGCTCTGCCAGTAAAAGAAAGCTCGTAATTGTCTCCTAATACAATCGCCTCCGTGGGGCAGGCATCTTCACAAAATCCACAAAAAATGCAGCGCAGCATGTTGATCTCGTATGTGCTGGCGTAGCGTTCACCAGGAGAATACCGTTCTTCATCCGTGTTTTCAGCGGATTCAACAAAAATTGCATCTGCCGGGCAAGCTGCTTCACAAAGCGAGCAGCCTATACAGCGTTCCAATCCATTTTCATATCGCTGTAGATAATGACGCCCTTTAAAGCGGGCTCTAACCGGGCGTTTTACTTCGGGATAAGAGATGGTGACCGGCTTCCGGAACATAGAGCGAAGGGTTGTCCAGGAACCTTCCAGAATTGCTTTTAACTTCGTCAATGGACCTTTCGGCATGCAATTTCTCCTGTGATTAGCTGCCGGTCAATACCAGCACAACGGCTGTCACCATGATATTCGCCAGGGCAACGGGAAAAAGTACTTTCCAACCCAGCATCATCAACTTATCGTACCGGATACGGGGCAGGGTCGCTCTCATCCAGATAATAAAGAATAACCATGCAGCCGTCTTGATAAATAAATAGATCGGACCCAGCCAGGGGTATTGACTGACAAAAGGACCCTGGAAACCACCCAGGAACAGGGTGGACCCGATCATGGAAATGGCGATCATCTTGATGTATTCTGCCATAAAGAACAGGGCAAATTTCATCCCAGAATATTCGGTGTGATATCCAGCTGTCAATTCCTGTTCTGCTTCTGGCATGTCAAAAGGTGAGCGGTTGACTTCTGCCAGGCTGGAGATGATATAAACAATAAAAGCTACCGGCTGAAGCAAAGCGTACCAGAGCTTGCTCTGACCTTCCACTATATCCATTAAGCTCATGGAGCCTGCCATCATCACAGGGGCAAGCATGGCAAAGCCCATGGCCAGCTCGTAAGAGATCATTTGCGCTGTAGCTCGCAAGCCGCCCAATGTGGCATATTTATTGTTGGAAGACCAACCTGCCAGTGTGATGCCATAAACTGAAATGGAGGTGACTGCCATCAGATAGAGTACACCCACATTAATATCAGTCATGGCAAGCTGTATTTCTCTTCCAAATATCTTCACCGATGGTCCCCAAGGGACAACGGCAGTAATGATCAAGGCTGGAATAACGGTGATAATCGGCGCTGCCAGGAAAATGATCTTATCTGCTTTAGCGGGTACCAGTTCTTCTTTGAAAATCAGTTTTACAGCGTCAGCAATGGGCTGCAGCAACCCGGCGGGGCCTGCACGGTTTGGACCTACTCGTACTTGCATGCGTGCCAGTACTTTTCTTTCGTATAAAGTGGTGTATGCAAAACCAAGGGTCATTCCAAGGCAAATAACCAATGCTTTGATCACCCATTCGAGTACATTCGACCAATCCATACCCATCCTCACCAAACTGATCACACGCTACGTGGCAGCAATGCCACATTTTGCGGTACATCTTCATCAAGAATGACTGCAACGTCCAGAGTTTTTGCTCCAACACTGATAGAAGTGGTTCTCTCTGGAAATAACTCGAATTTTTTTGCCGTTAAAGGATGAACCCGGATAGCCAGAGGTACTTTACGTTCATCCAACACAGAAGTATGCTTCATGAGAGAACCGCGATCATATAGCTGTGTCACTGGAATGATACGCAGACCATTTGCAGATGGTTTTTCAATGGGGCCTTTTTCCCATTCCAACAGTTCTCCACGGTCTGCAGCGGTACTCAACTGCACGCCAATTCCCTGATGGTTATCGTATTCAGTGCCACCATAATACAGGTCGCTCCGACTTATGGGTGGCCATTGTTCTGGAGATTCAGCCAATTTCTGATAGCTTAATCCGGCAAAGTCAGGCACTTCCCTGGCAATCTGATCGAAAACCAGCCTGGCAGATTGGCTGGATATTTTAATATCCATCTTCTGCGCGATCTCTGCCGTGATTGCATAATCCGGGCGTGTGCCGGGGAGGGGTGCAATTGCCTGGTAAAAACGTTGCACCCGGCGTTCTCCGGAGGTATAAGACCCCTCGCGTTCCTGCATCGCCTGTACTGGCAGAACCACATGCGCCTGCATAGCAGTTTCGGTTAGGAACATTTCCTGAACTACCACAAATTTTGCATGCGAAAGGGCTTCTTTCAAATCTGGATCATCCCCAGATGGGTCTGCTCCTGCGATATAAACTACCTTTGCATTTTTCAAAGTGGTCTTTAGATCCATATCTGGGCGGAATCCCATCTCCCAGGCACCCTGCAAATTCCCATTTAACCAGGCAGGCAGCAACCCATTATTAGGCTTGCCTGCATGGCCTGTTGTTTTCAATAAATCTCCACAGGCTGCTGCCAATGTGGCTGAAGTTTGTAAACCAATGCCTTCTGAACCAAAAATGATGATCGCATTCTGCGCAGAATCAAAGGCTTTTACCGCTTCTTCCAACCCATTCAGAGGTTTTCGTTTACTGGGTATCATCCCATTGATTGTCTGAACTTCTTCACCATACTGATAACGCACAATATGGGTAGCGTACTTTTCCAGACGGGTTTTTCGGGGGTTTACCACGATCAAGGTTGCACCACGTTCTGTGGCTTGTTTTACTCGCAGCCACCAGATAGGGGCTTCTTCGTGCAGGTCACAAGCGACCACTAAAATCGTATCTCCCTTCCCTAATTTAGAGAGATTGCTGCCCTGGCTGAGCCCTACTTTTGCGACGATATCCCCACCTGACATTTCAGTATACAAAACTGCCTTGCCAGCTCGCTCTCGTGTGAGAACCGCCAGGTTAAACAGGTCTTCGTTGGAAAGTCTGCCTCCAGCGATGGTGAGCATATTGACGCTCATGAACTTCATGTTCTCATCCACTACCTGCATGGCTTCTTCCCATTCTACTGGTTGCAGGAATCCATTCTTTCTTACCATTGGCTGTGTTAGCCTCTCTGGACTTTCGGAATAGTGGTACACAAAGCGGCCTTTATCACATATCCAGGTCTCATTGACCTGTTCATTTTGGCGGGGCATTACCCGCTTGATTATTGCCCTGCCTTTGCTTTTTACTTCACGGCGGGTGTTGTACATAATGTTGCAGTTCACTGCACAATGGTTGCAAATGGAAGCTGCCTGATTCATTTCCCAGGGACGGGCGCCAAACCGGAAATCAGCTGTGGTTAACGCACCTACCGGGCAAATATCGGTCGTATTGCCAGAAAAAATCGAATCAAAGCCTGGTTGTGATTGGGTAATAATCTCGAGTGATCTACCACGTTGGTAAAAATTGATCACTGGGTCATCGACCACTTCATGTTGAAAACGCACACATCTCCCACACTGGATACAGCGCTCGCGATCAAGAATGATCAACTCACCCAGTGGATAATGTTTTTTAAGATGTTTCTTGTCATCATAGATGAATCGGCTTGCAGCTGGTCCATGCTGCAGGGTAAGGTTTTGCAGTGGGCATTCACCACCCTTATCGCACACCGGGCAATCCAGGGGGTGTGATGTGAGCAGGAATTCCAGCATTTCTTTACGGGCAGCGATTACTTTCTCACTGTCTGTGATAACCACTATCCCTTCTGAAACAGGGGTAGTGCAGGAGGTTTCAAGTTTTGGCATAAATTGTATTTTCGGCATACCGTTTTCATCCAACTGAACCTGACCAGTAACCTGGTTGATCACGGGTTTACCAATTTCTACCAGACACATGCGGCACATCCCCACTGATTCCATTTTGGGGTGGTAGCAAAAGGTGGGGATATTGATACCAACCATTTTGGCTGCATCCACTATCATCATGCCGGCAGGGGCCGTCACAGTTTTCTTGTCGATCGTCAGGGTTACATTCTTGCTCATGGCAGTCCCTCCAGTTTGTGTGCATCAGAAGGAAAGCTCCTGAGATCAGAAATAAAATCCTCGTGAAAATGTTGAATGGCTGATACTACTGCCATGGTCGAAAATTCTCCCAAAGCGCACAGGCATTTATTTTGGATCTGTTTAGCCACACTAAGTAAAAGGTCTACCTGTTGAGGATCATGGGTTTCCAGGATCCGACGGGCCAGGTTGTTCATCCAATAGGTTCCTTCACGGCATGGGGTACATTTTCCACAGGATTCATGCTGGAAAAACCCCACCGTCTTGTTCACCAGAGAAGCCATATTGGTGGTTTCATCTAGAATGATGACCGAAGCAGAACCCAGAGGTGCTCCCAAAGTATTCTGAATACTCTCATAATCCATAGGGGTATCCAGCGCCTGTTCGGTGGCAGGGATAATGGTGGATGAAGCTCCGGCGGTCATGATGGCTTTGATTTGTTTCCCGCCAATAATTCCACCACCGAGCTCATAAATTAAATGACGGAAGGGGATGCCCAGAGGTAATTCATAGTTTCCGGGCTTGTTCACCCTACCCGAAAGGCAAAATATCTTTACTCCTGGGCTTTTTTCTGTGCCAAACTGACGGTACCAGGCAGCCCCTTTTTCAATGATGGGAGGAATGTTCGTCAGGGTTTCGACATTGTTGATGACCGTTGGTTTTCCAAATAAACCGTATACTGCCGGGAAAGGCGGACGAAGCCGGGGTTGCCCCAATTTTCCTTCCAGTGATTCGAGAAGAGCGGTTTCTTCACCGCAAATATATGCGCCTGCCCCCATATGAGTGTATATTTTTAAGGAATAGCCGGTTCCAAAAAGGTCGTTTCCCAACAGATCAGCATTTTCAAGCTCATGGATACAAGAGTCAATCTGGGACGCGATCTGCCAGAACTCACCTCGCAGGTAGATATACGAAGTTTCAGCCTTCACAGCAAAGGATGCCAGCATCAAGCCTTCCAAAAACTGGTATGGGTTGTTCTCCAGGATCTCACGGTCTTTAAAAGTGCCGGGTTCTGATTCGTCTGCATTAGCCACCACATAATGAGGCCAGAGGGTGTCTGGCAAAAAACTCCATTTCATTCCCGTTGGAAATCCTGCCCCGCCACGACCGCGGAGTCCAGAATCTTTGATAATGCCGAGTACCGCAGATGGCTCGAGAGTTTTTATTGCTTTTTCGAAGGTTTTAAACCCGCCATTTTTGCGGTAAACATCCAGTTGTTTTAAACCGGGTGTATCTCGATGGCGCAAAAGGATATATTTGCTCATACCGCATCCTTTGGAGCCAGCTTTTCAGCCTTTGCTTTAACAGATACCCGCTTTCTAAGTTCTTCAAAAATTTTCAATGCGCTTTCAAGGGTCTGGTGCTCATGATAGGTGATTTCACCATTTCCCTGCACCTGGAAAACAGGCGCTTTATCACAGGCAGCTATGCATTTCACTTCTTCCACTGTGAATATCCCATCTGGGGTGGTTTCTCCGGGCTGAATTTTTAAAACATCACAAACCTGGTGCAAGAAAGTTTCAGCCCCACAAAGAGCGCAAGGAAGGTCAGTACAAATCTGAATGAAATATCGTCCACCTTCTTCATGAAAGAGCGTATAAAAACCCAAAATAGAAGCTACATCAGTCGTAGAAATACCTGTCAATGATGCAATATCCGCAATCGATTGTTTGCTCACCTTGCCATCCTCACGTTGAGCCAGGTAAAGCAGCGGCATCACAGCTGATTGTTTAAAATCCGGGGGGTATTTTGCCAGGATCTGTTCTACTTCTTTTGGATATTTACGCTGTAGCTCGATCAACGGTCAGCATCTCCCAAAATAATATCGATACTTGCAATAATTCCAACCACATCCGCAATAAAATGTCCGCGAGTGAGAAGGGGCATAATCTGCAGGTTTGCAAAAGATGGTGTGTGGTAATGCACGCGATAGGGTTTGGGTGTTCCATTGGATTCGAGAAACACACCCAATTCACCACGAGGCGATTCGGTTGCTGTATAAACAGAACCAACCGGTGGAGTAAAACCTTCTGTCCATAATTTAAAATGATGGATGAGTGCTTCCATGCTGTGGCCAATTTCTGACCGGGGAGGTGGAATGAATTTTCGGTTCTTGCTCCGAACTTCTCCGCCTGGCAGCTTATCCAGTGCCTGGCGCACGATTTTTAAGGACTCGCGCAGTTCTGCCATTCTGATCTCATACCGGGCGTAAACATCACCTTCCTGCCGTGTGGGGATGTCAAAATCAAATTGCTCATAACCCGAATATGGTCTTGCTTTTCGAAGGTCATACGCCTTGCCACCTGCCCGCAAAATTGGTCCGGTGACACCCCATTGGATACATTCATCCGCTTTGATCACTCCGATCCCGCGAGTACGCTCAATAAATAGTGGATTATCATGAAGCAGACTTTCATATTCCTTTATCTTTGCAGGCATAACCTTCAAGAATTGTTCGACGGCGGGGATAAACTCTGACGGTACATCGCGCCACAATCCACCCGGTCGGATGAAGGTGGTCATCATGCGCTGTCCAGAGCATAATTCAAAGATATCCAGCACCATTTCGCGTTCTCGCATCGTGTAGAGAAATACCGACATGGCACCCAGGTCTAGAGCAGAGGATCCTAACCAGAGGAGGTGTGAAGCTATGCGCGTCAGCTCTGCCAGCAGCACCCTGATCACCTGTGCGCGGGGAGGAACGTCCAGGTCGCACAATTTTTCCACCGCCAGGCAGTAAGTAAGGTTATTGCCAATCGGATTCAAGTAATCAAGCCGGTCGGTCATCACTTCGGCTTTCTGATAGGTTTTATTTTCCATGTTCTTCTCGATACCGGTATGCAAGAAACCGATATCGGGTATGCAATTCACCACGATTTCACCATCCAATTCCAACAACAGGCGCAGAACACCATGCGTGGATGGATGTTGAGGACCCATGTTGAGGAGCATGGTATCGCCTTTGATCGCCCGGTCAGAAACCAGGTGTTTGAATTCTTCAAAGGAAACTTCATGAACCTCTGTCATTGCACCTCAAACATGCCTTGTAACTTATTCTTTGCCGTGCAACTTTTTCAGGTCGATTTCTCTGAAATCAAAGCTGTATTCGACCTCTTCATAATCCAATGGGTAGTCTTTGCGCAAAGGATGACCTTCCCAATCGTGTGGCATTAAGATCCGGCGCATATCGGGGTTGCCTTCGAAACGTAGCCCGAACATATCCCATACTTCCCGCTCATACCAGGTGGCATTAATGAATATCCTGCTGATGCTTGGCAGACTGTTGGTCTGCGAATCTACAGGTACACGAATGCAGACAACTTGATTGCTATCAGTATCAAGGAAATGGTAAACCACATGGAAACGAGGATCGGTTTCGGGCCAGTAATCCACTGCGGTGATATCGATCAGCATGTTAAAACCATGTGTATCATGCAAGGCGGTGGTTAATTTGAGCAAACTCTCTGAAGGGATACAAAAGCTGACCTCTCCGCGAAATTCTTGCGGTGTGACGGTCAATGCTTCAGACAGGTCTTTAATGATGTTATCAAATGGTTTCTTCATGGATTTATCTTTCAGCCGGAGAGATCCCATTTATGCCCAATCTTTGATCTGTTCTTTCCTGACTTTTTCATGCAAGGTAACAATCCCGTGTATCAATCCTTCGGGGCGGGGTGGGCAGCCTGCTATGTACACATCTACGGGAACGATCTCATCTACGCCCTGCACAACCGCATAATTATTGAAAACACCTCCACAGGCTGCGCAATCACCCATTGCAATCACCCATTTGGGAGAAGGCATCTGATCATAAAGGTTACGCAGCACAGGAGCCATTTTGCGACTCACCCGCCCCGCAACGATCATCAGGTCTGATTGGCGGGGACTGGCACGCATTAACTCCATCCCAAAACGACTCATATCATAGCTGGATGCCTGGGCTGCCATCATTTCGATGGCACAGCAAGCAAGACCAAAAAGCATTGGCCACATGGAACTGGTCCGTGCCCAATTCACTGCTTGTTCAAGCGTAGTGGTCACTAATCCCAAATCACCAGCTTTTTGCTCTATTCCCATTCCAGAGCTCCCTTCTTCCAGGCATACACAAACGCAACTTCTAAAATCAGGATAAAAATGATCACAAGAATTAGCCCTGGAATTCCCAAGCCGCGAAAAGAGACAGCCCAGGGCAAAATGAACACTACCTCAATGTCAAACAAGATGAATAAAACACCAATTAGATAATAGCGTACAGATACCCGTCTGGAACCAACTCCAAATGGAACCATACCAGATTCATATGGGGAAGATTTTCGTTCGTTAGGGTGACGTGGACCGAAGAGGATTCCTAAACTTACCGCAATAATGGCTACCGCTAACGCAACCAAAAGAATAACAAGTAAAGGAAAATACGCATTGAACATGTGTCATCCTTAAGTTGTTAAATTTGAGTTGTTGGATTAAGTATATCAGAATTGTCGGAAAAGGAAATAGATTTTGAAAAAATCAGATCTCTGAAATATATCCCTTACCGGGATATGGTTATTTTATTGACATAACGGGTAATAGCGCCAAAACGGTATTTATATTCTTCATCCCCCCGCATAAAATCGAGTGCTTCACGTTTGTTATCGATAGCCCATTGGATCATGTTGCTAAGAAGCACCCAACCGGGAGAATTCTCATAATAGGCGTAATTTATTCCAGAGTTGTATACCCAGATACGGTTGTTATAGTCAAAATTTAGATAGGCAGCGACTTTTTCCTCTCCTACTTCCAGAAAAGCCAGGTTTAGGCAACCACATCGGTAGGCGGTTTGGATGACCTCGTGCATTTGTAGCCGCATGGCACCGGTCAAGAATTTCGCTTTATCATCATCCTGTTCCATCAGGGCAATAAAGTCTTCAGCATCCTGTTTCAGCCTCGATGGATCATCCGCGATCCGGAAGCGCATGGGAACTTCCAATTCTTCTGCGCGCCGTAGTTTTCGACGAATTTCATGACGCTGTTTTTTGTCCACCCCGGCAAGGTACTTTTCCCAGCTATCTGCCAATGGGATATATGGGCAGGGCTGCAATGCTTCTTTCAAAAATTTCCAGCCTGCTTTTTCAGCAGTAGATTGCAGAATTGGGTCGGTAGGTGAATCATCCAGCATATTATGAAGAACCAGTTGTTTCCAGGGAAGATTCAATTGTGCCAGAAAAGGGAATAATTCATTGAGAAAGGCTGATAAATTTTCCGGAGCTACTATGAAATCCAGAAAATCCGAAATCTCAACTGCCCCAACGAATAATAAAGATGGTATTTCTGTTTGATTGGTAAAGAATAATGGTGCAATCGCGATCAGGTTACTGTTTTCTCTGGCAGTAATTAAAACCAGCTCTGCATTCGACCATTCACCTCCACCGCGTGTGGTCCACCAATCATGTAAATATTCAAACCGCAAAAAGGGAACCCGGGTAATGCTTTTTTCTAATAACGCATTCCACTCGTCACAAAGAGATTCAGGAAAGGTGCGTAGACAGTTGAATTCCATGAGCCCAATTATAAAGCCTGACTGTGTTTCAAGTAAAAAACAAGCCATCCATGCCAGCATAGGCTGGCATGGATATCACCGCAGAGGAATAATCATTAAAAATAATTCTGGTATTAAAACAGGCTACGAAGAATCAACAAGAATCCGAAGATGATGATCGGAATACCTACGATAGCTCCAATAACCGTCAGGCTGACAACTACGCCTACAATAAGCAACGCCAATCCGATCAAAGCTCCGACTACTCTACCTGTCAGCTCAATAATGATCACAACCAGGCGCCAGATAGCCCAAAATGGCCATAAAAACCAGGGAACATTACGTTTCTTATTTACTTCAGTCATTTTTACCTCACCAATATATACGGAAAAGGTGAAGTAAGGTTGCATTTTCAGATATTCTTCTGTTTCAACCGTTTCTCATGAAACATATCTGCATTGGCTTTATCGATCGTAGAGCGCAGCCCCTCGCCGGTGAAGTTCGTATCGCCGCCCATGGAGAATTTGATTAGATATTTCTTGTCTGAAACTTCATTTGCGAACTGTGCATTTGCTTCGATACGGTTCATTACTTCCTGCAAGATTTCGGGTTCTACACCGGGCAAAATGACGGCAAATTGATCTTTGTTGATTCGAGCGATCGTATCACTCTTTCTCAATGAATTTTGTAGCACTTGAGCCATCGACTTCAACAGATCATCTCCAGTTTCTGGGCCCAGGGTTTCTTTTACGATTTTGAATTGATCAAGATCTATCACGATAAAACTTACCGGGCTGGTCTGTTTCATTTCAAGCTGGTCGATTTCGTTTTCAAAATAATCCTTGTTATATAGACCGGTTAGTGGATCCACCATGGCACTGTACGGTTGCTGTGCTTCAGGTATTTGAGTTGCATCGCGGATTGTCCAGACTGCCCCAATGAATTGCCCCATATCCGTACTGATAGTGGAAGCCGAGACATGAATGCGTTTCTGGGTAGCATCGCTGCGAGTAATCTCAAGATTAAAGGTGCCTTCCATTTCCTGGATCTTTTTCCCTGATCCGCTCTCTAGCTGAGATAATTCGTTTTCATCGATCCACTCTGAGATAATCTTTCCGGTCATTGCTCCCAGATTTGTACCAAAGAGTCGCTCTGATGCCGGATTTGCGTAGACGATCCTCCTTTTATTGTCAATTAAAATCACCGCTTGTGTTTGTTTTTCAATCAAAAAACGATAACGCGACTCGCATATGGTGAGGGCAGCTTCAGCCTTTTTTTGCCGGTCAATATCTATCAGGCTTCCGGTAATAATCAACGCCTTTCCATTTTCATCTTTTTCAATGATTTTTCCGCGTGCCGATATCCAATGAAATTCCCTGTCTTCCTGTTTGACGCGATACTCAAACGTACATTCTGCTTGCTCTCCCTTTAGAAAGGAAGTTAATCCTTGCTGCACGGAATCAGCATCCTGGGGATGGATGGCAGGAAATGTATCAAAAAAATCTGCGGCTATCTTTAATTTTTCAAGGGGGATCTTCACCAATGGTTCGCTCATGCCCAGGAATTGCATTGCTTTGGGATTTAGTTTTAATTCTCCTGTCGCCAGGTTTAAATTCCACAAGCCATCGGTGGTATTTGCCTGTATGGTATCCAGCTCTTTCTTTGCTTTATCGACTTCCTCTTCAAGCTGATGCTGTTTCGATACGATACTATCAATCAGGAAAATAGCGATTGTAAAGGCAAAAATGGAAATAAGCATGGTAACCAGTGTTGAACCAAATGATTCAGCGCTGATATAAATAAAGCCCACGGCCATCAAACTATAGAAACCTAGAAGAAGAATACATAAAATGATGGGGTAATAGAATACCGCCCAGATGATCGGTACCATCATCAGGGTCAGAAATTCCACCGGCATATTAAGAATGCGTAGGCTTAATCCATATGCCAGACAGATCAACACATAAAGTACTGAAAGATAGACTGGCTTAATTACTTTATAATGCGTTTTCATTTTTCCCTGTTCTTTCGCCGGGCACGTTTATTTCTATACATTCGTGCATCTGCCAATTGCAGGCTGGCTCTGAATTGATCAGGTGTCTGACTTGTCGCGCCCCCCATTGAAAATTGGATGGAGTATGGATCGTCATTTAGATCATTCTCATCAGCTGTCTTTTGCTGAATACGGTGCATTATTCTTGCCAACCCATTGGCTCGCACACCAGGAAGGAGTACTGCAAATTCGTCTCCTCCCACCCTGGCAACGATATCCTTTTCTCGAACACACTGTTTTATGATACGCGCCACCGTTTTCAATACTTCATCACCATGGTGATGACCAAATTCATCATTGATTGCCTTTAACCCATCCAGATCAATCATTAATACACTGATAGGGAACTGGTCGCTCTGCTCGAGACGATCAACAGTTTCATCATAGAACATCCGGTTATAGCAACCTGTTAACCCATCATGCGTTCCCATATAGCGTAGATGCTTTTCAGCTTCTTTTCGTTGTGTAATATCCCTTAATACACCAATGATCTCAAAAAGATCCCCTTCAGAAGTTTTACGAGGTGTTGTGGTGACAAGAAGATTGCGTTTTTCATTTTTATCTGTTGTAATTTCAAGTTCATATGTGAGGGTTTCGCAGTTCGTTCTACTTTTTTCTATATCGAGAAGGACTTCTGTCTGTTCAGGAGAGAGAAATTCTTTGATATTCCTTCCAAGTAATGTTCCGGGTTTTGCCTGAAAGATAGCGTCTGTTGCCGGATTGGTGTAGATAATATCGTCATTTGGATTTACGATGGCTACTCCCTCGCCTTGTTGCTCAATCAGATCGCGGTATCGTTTTTCACTTTTTTGCAGATGCTCTTCAGCCAGTTTTCGAGAGGTGATATCCATCAGGCTGCCAACAATCCTGACTGGTTTCTTCTCATCTTCTAAATGTATGCCAAAAATCCGGCATAAGATCCAATAGACTTTCCCACTTGGCCGGCGAATACGGAATTCAGTCTCTGCTACATGAGTTTCACCTGAAAGCAGTCTACTTACAGCGCATCGAAGATTCTCCAGGTCTTCTTCCAAAATGAGCGGGAAGATTGTTTTCAGGTCGTCAACCTTTTCAAAAGCTCCTTCAGCTAACGTGATTTCTGTCTTTTCCTGACCAAGCACTTTCTCCACCTGGGAACTAAAGTAAACTTGTGCATTTTGCAGATCCCAATCAAAAAGCCCCTCATTCAGAGATTCCATCACAATTTTCAGCCGTTGATTGGCAAGGAACAATTCGCGATCTGATTGTCGATGCCTTTCATGCAGCAATCCCAACCAGAAAACGAGAAGTAATAGGATAACGCAACTTACAGCGATCATGATCATGGAAGAAACAGAAAGAGAAATGATGAAACCAAAACTAATTCGGAAAAAGCTGTAAATCAAAGCTCCAATACCTGCCCAACGCCATGAAAACCTGTAAACCATCCAGAAAATAATAATGATAGGGAGGAAGAGGATATTGCCAGGAAGATTTGGAAACTTTTCGAATATGAACCCCAATCCTGCACAAAACAGCATTAAAAGGGTAAGAACAATAATGGGGTTGAATTTCCTTGTATTTTCCATAACATGTAATCCATCACTTGTAAAAATGAAAACGAATAAAGTATTAAAATTATTATAACTTACACGAACATAGGTCTGATTAACCTGTAATCTATTTGCAAGGAAAAGAAACACGGGGTGTGAGCAGCAAAAATGATAGATTCCACTTATCCATTATGTGAACTTCATCGACACCTGGATGGAAGCGTACGCTTATCAACGATTTTTGAATTGGGGTCAAAGTACCATCTTCATTTACCAGGTGTAAGTCTGGAAGAGCTGCGACCTTATGTACAGGTTTCTGATCCCCAACCAGGCGTGATGGCTTTTATCCAGAAATTTGAATGGCAAACGTGCGTTATGGTAGACACCAGTGCCTGTAAAAGGATTGCTTGTGAGAGTGTGCTGGATGCAGCAGAAGAAGGATTAGATTATATTGAGCTACGTTTCAGCCCGTTATTCATGGCAGAAACACATGGGCTCGATCCGGTGCAGGTTACTGCAGCTGTGATCGAAGGTGTAGAAGAGGGCAGGCAGTCAACGGGTATCAGCGTAAATCTGATCGGGATCATCAGCCGTACCTACGGACCCGAAAAAGCCTGGCGGGAGTTGAATGCATTGCTAACTCACAAGCAATTCATCATTGGATTGGACCTGGCAGGAGATGAAGCTAACTATCCAGGAGATGAATTTGTTGATCACTTCCATAAAGCACGTGATGTTGGTTGGCATATCACAGTACATGCTGGTGAAATCATGGGGGCATCTTCTATATGGCAGGCACTGCGACAATTAGGCGCCGAAAGGATTGGACATGGCTTGAGTGCAGTGACTGACCCGATTTTGATGGATCATCTCGTAGAAAACAGGATCGGTATCGAATGTAACCTGACAAGCAATGTGCAAACCAGTGTGGTGACTGATTATATAGTTCATCCATTACGAACCTTTTTAGAGCAAGGAATACTGGCTTCCATCAATACAGATGACCCGGGGATCAGCAACGTTACCATAGCCCATGAGTATGATGTGGCGCTCAATCGAGCAGGGTTAACTCCCGAAATGGTACATCGGGCGCAAAAGAATGCACTGGAAACAGCATTCCTGACCACTAAAGAAAAAGAGAACCTGATCCAGAAAAAATTATTACTTTCTGGTTTATGATAGAATAACGTACAATCACATCGCAGCATTCCCTTAAGTTTCACAAATGTGGGTAAATGTGATAGGAGCTGTGGGTACTTGTTTCAATATATAACCTATGTTTTGTTCGCAACGATAACCGCTGCAGGATCGATCGCTCTGGCGTTGTATACCTATCACGTCAGAAAATCTTCTGGAGTGAATTACCTCTATTGGTGTTTCATCATTGCAGCGGGCATCCTGATTCTTGATACCCTGCAACTTTTTATACAGATTCCCGCTCTTAAGATCATCCTTGCGAAGGTCAGTTATATCCTGATTGTATTTATACCGGTCATCTGGTTTGCTTTTGCTATGGATTATTCGGGTAAGAACTATGCCCTTACACGCAAACTCACCTGGCTTGCCTGTGTTTTTCCCTGCCTTTCCAGTATTCTTGCACTTATTGCTGAAAAGCATACCTTGATTTGGCAGGGAATTGGGGTTACCGAAATCGGTAGTTTCTCAATATTGCAGGCAACCAGCGGGATTGTTTATCAGGTTCAAATGATCTATACCCTGATCCTTCTGCTTTGCAGTGCATACTTTATTTTAAAAATCTTTATCGCAACACCCAGTGCATATCGCAAACAGTCTATCTGGCTGGTGCTTGGAGCATTTTTACCTGTTATTACCAATCTGGTATTTCTCCTCAACCTTATTCCCGGATTACAAAAAGACTTTACACCTGTTGGGTACGCCTTGAGTGGAATGTGCTTTGCAGTGGGGATTTTTAAATACCAGTTGTTTGATATTGTGCCCATAGCCCGCTCTACGTTGATCGACAAAATGGATGATGGTGTGATTGTGCTCAACCTGCGCGAGCAGGTAGTGGATATCAACCCTGCCGCCCAGGGGATCCTTGGCCTGTCGCGGCGACATATTATTGGGAAAGATATTGGTGATTTCTTCTCTTCGTGGCCTGGGTATTTCAATTGTTCTGAAGGCGAAGCATACCTGCGTAGCGAGGTGGAACAATACCGGAACGGTACTTTGAAATATTATGAAATTCGCACAGTCGAATTGACGCGCCGGCAAAACCAGGTGGTGGGGCTGCTGTTGACTATGCATGACATCACCGAAAGAAAAGTGTTGCTGGAAAAAGTGCGTAAACTGGCTACGCTTGACCCATTGACGGGGTTATTTAATCGCCGGCATTTCTTCAGCATGGCAACCAAAGAGGTTGCCCGAACCATGGAAGAAAACCTGCCCTGTTCGCTGGTTCTGTTGGATATGGATTACTTTAAGCAGGTCAATGATACGTATGGGCACATGGTGGGTGATATGGTCATTCAGAAGGTAACGAATACAATTCGCAATTCCCTTCGCACCCTGGATATACTTGGTCGTTTTGGCGGAGATGAATTTGTTCTGCTCCTGCCCGAAACCGACCTTGAACATGCTGCCCAGGCGACAGAAAGACTGCGGAAGGTAGCGGAGGATACCACCATCCAGACCGACCAGGGTGAGATCCATGTGACGTTGAGCATGGGGGTCGCCACCTGCACGGGTATGCAGCCATGCAGCCTTGATCAATTGCTTGAACAAGCGGATAAAGCATTGTACCGCTCGAAAGCGGCTGGGCGTAACCAGGTGCATGTCTGGCAGATGGAACCGGTTGATGTAATGTCTCTGTAGAGTTTTCTTAAAAAAGTAGGATTCTTCATCCATGATCGAATACCAGTCATGGAACTTTTTCTTGTTCAATTATTCCAACCGAAGCTCATTCATCTATGGCTACCATTACATTGGATGCTTTGACAACCGCATAAACCTGTTTTCTAACAGTCAATCCCAAAGACTAAATCGAACTCAATGTGACAAATGAAACAATTTCTACGCCACCCAGCAGCGTGATGATCACTTCGGTGTTCACAGCACTGGGGTGAATGGCTTTTATCGTGCCTTTATGACCATATTGTGCACTGATCTTCATCATATTCCCCCCAAAGGAAAAGCTGCTCTGTTGTCTTGACAATCATAGAGGGTGAGTTCAATGAGTACATGAAAATGAAGGCATGAAATTTTTATTCTTCTTTTTTCTATTCTCTGGTGGAATAAAAAACACCCTGCATAATACAGGGTGCCTTGAGGTGGGCGCGATAGGGCTCGAACCTACGAACCTCACGGATGTGAACCGTGCGCTCTAACCAACTGAGCTACGCGCCCATATTCAACTATCAAACTACTAAGCGCTCTAACCAACAGCCCCAAAGGGGTCTCAGGAAGCTACGCGCCCATATTCAACTATCAAACTACTAAGCGCTC